>Ga0209656_10001892_pt1 | contig 13665 bp, 9 predicted proteins | sample BogFormECP12_OM2_FD_188239 | JGI IMG/M metagenome (GOLD analysis project Ga0209656, IMG submission 188239) | Bog forest soil microbial communities from Calvert Island, British Columbia, Canada - ECP12_OM2 (SPAdes) (version 2) | ecosystem: Environmental > Aquatic > Freshwater > Wetlands > Bog ... | reverse complement strand
TTTGGACGGGAAACGCTCGCCAACTTGTCGTGGGTGAACAGGAATACGGTCTCCTCCGCGGCGCGCGCGCCTTCGTTCGTGACGTCGACGCGAACCGCAATCGTGTCGGATTCCGCGACTCGATCCGGAGTGACCCGCAGATTCTTCAGCGTAAAGCGCCCGTAGGAGAGCCCGTGCCCAAACGGATAGAGCGGCGCATTGGGTGCGTCCAAATATTTGCTCGTGTAGTGATCCTGCGAGTCCGCGGGCCGGCCGGTGGGGCGTTCAGCATAGAACATGGGCACTTGCCCCAGCGCGCGCGGCCAGGTCATCGGCGTGCGCCCGCTCGGCGATGCGCGGCCGGTCAGTACGTCGGCAATCGCGTTGCCCGCTTCGCTGCCCAAGAACCAGGCGGCTGCGAGCGCGTCGGCCTTTTCGGCGAGCCAAGGGACGATCAGCGGTCTGCCCGAAAATAAAATGACGACGACGCGCAGCTGCAGCGCGCGGGCTCGTTCAAAAACGGCTTCCGCGAGCTCGCGCTGTCGTCCGGGCAGATTGGGAAACGCCCGGCTCGCGGCCTCGCCGCTCATCGTCGCCGATTCGCCGAGACACAAGAGAATCGCATCCGCCCCATCGCAAAGGTCCACGGCCGCCGCGATTCCGCCGCGATCATCGCCGGCAATATCGACTCCAGGCGCAAACACGATCTGGGTTCGAGGCAATCCCTCGCGCAGACCCGCGACGACGCTGACTTGGCCCTCCGGCGCCGCCGCTGCCGACCAACAGCCGCGCATCTCGGCCGCTTCGTCCGCGAGCGGGCCGATCACGCACAGGCGCCGCAAGGCGCCGGACAGCGGCAGCGTCTCATGGTCGTTCTTGAGCAGCACGATCGCGCGCGTCGCCACGCGGCGCGCGAGTCCGCGCCGGCTCGCGAGCGCTTGGGGTTGCTCGGTGTTGGAGCCTCTGCGAAAGGGATCATCGAACAGACCCAGGCGTTCTTTGAGACGCAGGACCCTGCGAACTGCAACGTCGATCTCGGCGATCGAGATCAGACCGCTCCGCAAAGCAACCGGCAGGCCGTGGCGGTAGGCGTCCGACATCATGTCGATATCCACGCCCGCCTTGAGCGCCAAAACGGCCGCCGCGGGCAGATCCGCGGCGATGCCGTGGCGGATCAATTCGCCGATCGCGTTGTAGTCGCTGATGAGCACGCCGTCGAAACCGAGCTGATCGCGCAAGTAATGGCGCAATAGCGCCGCATTCGCGGTCATGGGAATGCCGGCAAGATCGGTGAACGCCGGCATGATCGTGGCAACGCCTGCCGCGACCGCCGCAACGAACGGCGGCAGGTGCACTTCGCGCAGCGTGCGCTCCGAGATATCGACCGTGGCGTACTCTCGCCCCGCAGTCACCGGTCCATAGGCGCAAAAATGCTTGGCACAGGCCGCGAGCGCCTCGCTCGAGGCGAGACTCGCGCCCTGAAAACCTCGCACCTTGGCTTGCGCGAACTGGGTTCCCACCCAAGGGTCCTCGCCCGGACTCTCTGCGGTGCGACCCCAGCGCGGATCGCGAGACACGTCCAGATTGGGGGCGAATGTAATCGCGAGGCCATCGCTGGCCGCCTCTTTGGCCGCTTCGCAAGCCGTGAGCTCCCAAAGCTTTGGATCAAACAGACCCGCCTCGGCGAGCGGGATCGGAAACAAGGTGCGGTGCCCGTGGATGATGTCGAGCCCGATCAGCAAGGGAATGCCGAGGCGGGATTCCTCGACCGCGAGCCGCTGCATTTCGCGGACCGGGCCCGGACCCACGAGATTCAATAGATTGCCGATTGCACCGGACCTGATTGCGTCGGTCGAGTCGCCCGCGATGATCGGACCGGTCACAGCATAGCCGGCCGCCGTCATCGTGAGCTGCCCCAGCTTCTCCGCGAGTGTCATTTCGCCGATCAACTTGTCGATTCGCTTCATCCCCACCGGGTCCTCATCAGCGCTCGTATCGGCGCTTTCATTCAATCGCGGCTGCCGCGAAACACGAGGCACATGGAGCGGCTCGAACCACGCTCAGCCGAAAGCAATCGACGGCGCGTGCTTGCGGCCGCACGAGCTGCGCACAATGACCTCCGTGGCGAGGATCTGGCTGGAAACCTTGTCGCGACCGGACTCTGCGATCCCAAGCAGCAGCCGCTCGAGCGCGAGCTCGCCGAGCTCGGCGATGCGCACGCGCACGGTCGTCAGCGGCGGACTCACGCAGCGGGCAATCGGAATATCGTCGAAACCCGCGATCGCGATATCGCCGGGTACGGCGACACCGCCTTCGTTGAGCGCGAACACGCAGCCGATCGCCATCATGTCGTTGGCCGCGAATATGGCGTCCGGGCGCTCAGGCATCGAGAGCAGCAATCGGCCGGCGCGATACCCCGACTGTTCGCTGAAATCGCCGCGCAGGACTTGCGGGCTTTCATTGGGAACGAGATCGCTGAGCGCATCGAGCGCGCCGCGAAGACGTTCGGCCGCGTCGAAGTTGGCCTCCGGACCGGTAATCAATGCGATGCGCTCGTGCCCGCCTCCGACGAGATGCTCGATCATCGCGCGCGCCCCGCCGTAGTTGTCGACCGTCAATGAGGCGTAGCGCTCGCCGTCATGGCGCGTATTCATGAGCACCGTGGGAGTCGAGCGAGGAATGTTGGCACTGAGCACCTCGGCATCGACGTGCGGCGACATCACCAGCAATCCGTCGACGCGTCCTTGCATTGCGCGCAGTGCGGCGGCGAGCTCATCGACGTCGCTATGCGAACACGACAGCAGCAGATGCATGTCGTGCGAGCGTGCGACGCGATCGATGCCGCGAATGAGTTCGGAGAAGAACTCGCCGTGCAGGTCGGGAAGGACCGCGCCGACGCAGTTCGTCTGGCGCATGCTCAGGCTGCGAGCACCGCCATGCGGGATATAACCGAGTCGCGCCGCAGCATCAACGACTTTGCGCCGCGTTTCCTCGGTCACATTGCCGATGCCATTGAGCGCACGCGAGACCGTTGCAATCGATACCCGCGCCGCGTCTGCGACATCCTGAATCTTTACAGCCACCAATGACCCCTCAAGGACAGCCATCCTATGGATGATCGGCCAGCTCGAGCCGTATGTAAACGCTTTCCATTTACTCAGTCAAGCGCAGACCCGGTTCGGGCGCTCGAGCAATCGATGGCCGACGCGGCGCGGCGAGCACAGCAACCCGGCGTCCGCGAGTGCCGCCGAGCGTGCCTTCCCCGCAACAGCCGGCGGCCATGGCACGGCCATCACGGTCTAAAATAAACAGTTCTTGACAACCCTCGGGGGACAAGGCGTAGTCTTAGCCCAACGCCTCAGAAAACGTTTACTCGCGGGATGTAAGCGCTTTTTCAGGCGACCAGGGGGAGGGAAGATGGCGCTGACCATCGTCAAGCTTGCGCATGGGATGCCGGTGCGGGTTACTACGCGGGTGCGCGTCGGCGGCGGACTACAACCGCCACAGTTCGTTTTTCTCGCATTCCACGCCGGGAAACGCCCCGAACTGATATGACAGAATCCAGATTCGATCGGCACTTGAACACAAAAACGACCAGGGGGACGGGAATATGAAAAGGCGTTTAGACACCAGCAAGTTGTTTTGCCGGTCGCTGATCGCGACCGCCGTTGCGGCCGCACTCGCGGGACCGACGATTACCTGGGCGCAATCCGCCGATGCGGCCTTGCGCGGCAAGGCAGCCGCCAACAGCGAAATCACTGCGAAGAACGTCGCGACCGGCGCCATACGGCATACCAAAGCCGGCTCGGACGGCAGCTATGCGCTGGTCGGCCTGCCACCGGGCACCTATCGTGTCGATGCCGGTCCCGGCACCGAGACCGCGGTCACCTTAAGCGTCGGTACAACCAGCACCCTCGACCTGTCGGCGGGAGCCGCCGCACTTGCGCCGGAAGCTTCGATGGCCGAGATCACGGTCAGCGCCAGGCGCCTGTACGAAGTCAAAACGTCGGAAGTCGCCGAGCTTGTGTCGCTGCACGACATTGCTACCGTCCCGCAGCTCACGAGGAACTTCCTCGAGTTTGCCGACCTCGTGCCTGGCATGTCATTCACCGTGGACTCGAACGGCAACACGAGCCTGCGCGGCGGTGCCCAACTCGACTCCGCCATCAACGTGTTCCTCGACGGGGTCAGCCAGAAGGACTATGTCGCGCCCGGCGGCGGCACGGTCGGGCAATCCGGGGCCGGCCAGAATGGCGACCCGGGCAACCCCTTCCCGCAGCTCGCGATAGATCAATACAAGGTCGTGACCTCCAACTACAAGGCGGAATATGGCGAGGCCGCCAGCGCCATCATTGCGGCGCAAACAAAATCAGGAACCAACGAGTTCAAGGGCGAGGGGTTTGTCGATTTTACGAACCAGAATCTTCGGGCGGAAACCCCTGCAGAAATAGGGGCCGCTTCCGTCACCGATCCCAAGGCATCCTCGCCGAGCTACGAGTTCGGCTTCGCTGAAGGCGGCCCGATCATTCAAGACAAGCTGCATTTCTTTGCAACCTGGGAGCACAAGTCGCTCTCATTGCAGCAAGTGGTCTACCCGGGAGGCGGCTTGACCAGCGCGCAATTGCAGCCGCTGCTGCCGGCCGATGTGTTCTCGCAGTTCGGACCGACGAACAACCCCTTCAAGGAGGATCTGGGCTTCGTCAAGGTCGATTTTGAACCGACCTCCGAGGACCGATTCGAGCTCAGCGGGTTCATACGTGAGGAGACTCAGGTGTCGGGCGGGTCCGGTCAAGCCGCGGCCTCGGCTGAATCGCAATACAAGAACAACAGCCTTCGCTGGAATCTGCAATGGCAGCACAGTGCCGATAACTGGGTCAATCTGGCGCGTGTGTCCTATCAAAACTCGAATTCAAGCACCGATTCGACCAATGTCAGTCCCCAAGAGCAATATATCTATTTTCAAGCCGCGCCGGCAGCGAGCCCGAACTCGACAGCCATCATCGTCGGTGGACCCGGAGACGGTGTGGGGTTCCGATATGGCCAATCCGGCACCGAAATTGACGATGATTTCACGCTGCCGAACCTGCAATGGTTGGGTGACCACACCGTGAAGTTCGGTGGTCGATTTGCGGACATTGACCTGGTCGCGCAGAATGCATCGGCAAACTTAAGCACGGCAACCTACTACTGGGGTGTCACCAGCGCCGGCGTTCAACCGACTCCGTTCGAGGTTCAATTCCCGCAGACGGTCGCCGGAGTCAATTCACCGCGTGTATCCACGCCCGACCAACAGTTCTCGCTGTATTTGCAGGACGACTGGACCGTGGATCAGCACCTGGCCTTGAATCTCGGCGTGCGCTGGGATTACGAGAAGGTTCCCTCATTCGACGACTTCGTGACGCCTGCCGCCGTGGTTTCCGCAATCAATGGACCATTCCCCGGTCTGGCGGGTGAGAGCTATGCGCACGTCCTGTCGCTCGGTGGGCCCAATTATCCCGGCATCGATATCGCTAATTACATCAGCACGGGTTCGAACCGAAAACCGCAGACCGATGAATTCCAGCCGCGTTTTGGGTTTTCCTACGACATCAATGCCGATCAGCAATACGTCATATTCGGCGGCTTTGGGCGCTCCTACGACCGAAATTTGTTCAGCTCCTTGGGCTTGGAGACGACGAAGATCGCTCTGAATACCAATCCGCAGGTCTATTTCCCCAATGTTCCAAATCTCGATGCCTTCGGAGCATGCGGAACTGCGGCGGATATCAACACTGCCAACCATTGTTATGCCTGGAGTCCGTCGTACCTGACCCCCGCGGGTTTGTCCACCCTGGTAACGAATTCGACTTCGCATGAAGTCGACATGCTCAACAACAATATCAAGGCCCCGTATTCCAACCAGTTCAGTATCGGCTTCCGCACGCATATTTCGGACTGGAATACCGCGGTCACGCTGTCCGACATCAAGAGCTACAACACGATCCTCGGGCACTGGGGCGGTCGCTACTCCAACGGTCAGATCTATCAAAACGGCTCCCAATGGGGGGCGCAAGGCGTCCCGGGTATCGGAAGTCTGATCCTGTGGGATAACGGCGGTAGGGACCAGAATCTTCAGTTGGGGATTTCGGCGACGAAGCCGTACACCCGGGAATCCGGCTGGAGCGCGACGATCGCTTACACCTACACGGATGCCTGGCAGACCAATACCTCCGGGAATTCGGCCGACTACAACGTCAACTACAACCAGTATCTGTTCGATTACCCCTATCCGTACCAGTATCCCTTTCAGCCCTCGAATGCGGTTGCGAAGCATCGAATCGTGGCGACCTACAGTCACGACGCGCCATGGGGGCTCGTGATCGCCGCCAAGTTGACTCTGGAAACTCCGATTCCGGTCGGCGGCGCGGCCGGGTGTCCGACGGTCTGCACTCCCTACGGCGGGCAGACCCTCGACGTCACCGGGATCCCTCGCGATCTATGGGGCTATCGCGATCTCGATATTCAGGTCACGAAGAACATCAAATTTAACGATGGCCTATCGATGTATCTGCGTTTCGACGTGCTCAATGCGCTGAACATCTACAACTTCGATTCCTCGGCCGCCAATTGGAATCAATCGTCGACACCGCCGGTGTACAACACCACGGGGCCGATCATCGGCGTTCCGTTTACGATCAAGATCTCGACCGGCCTCAAGTGGTAAGCACCTGACGTCGCGGCAAATTGGAGGAACGGCAGCCATGCCGTTTCCTCCTTCTTTGCTTTGCTGACAACCATGCAATCCAGCGCGGAAGGCAAAACGAACCGCATCCAGTCGGTCGCCATCGTTGGTGGCGGGACGGCAGGCTGGATGGCCGCATCGGCGCTCGCCAAATCCTTCGGCCGCGAGCTGACCATCCATCTGGTTGAATCCGAGGAGATCGGCATCATCGGCGTCGGCGAGGCCACGGTGCCGCACTTGAGCGCGTTCAACAAGCTGCTCGAGATCGACGAGGCGGAATTCGTGCGCCAGGTGCAGGGCACGTTCAAGCTCGGGATCCAATTCGTCGATTGGAACAAGATCGGCGACACCTACATCCACGGGTTCGGAACGATCGGGCGCGACCTCGGTCCCCTGCCGTTCCACCAGTATTGGCGTAAGGCGCTCGGGACCGGCAGGGCCAAAGATATCGGCGCCTATTCTCTGAATACCGTTGCGGCGCCCGCCGGCAAGTTCATGGTTTCTCCGGTGGATGCGCCGCGCGATACGCCGCTCGCCGAAATCGCCTACGCTTATCACTTCGATGCCGGTTTGTACGCCCGCTATTTGCGCGGCTACGCCGAAGCGCGCGGCGTCAAGCGCACCGAAGGCAAGATTGTCGAGACCCGCTTGCGCGCCTCGGACGGGTTCGTCGAGACCTTGGTGCTCGATAACGGCGCGCGCATCGAAGCCGACTTGTTCATCGACTGCTCTGGTTTTCGCGGACTGCTGATCGAGCAGGCGCTGCACGCCGGCTACGAGGACTGGACGCACTGGCTGCCCTGCGATCGCGCAGTCGCAGTGCCCTGCGCGAGCGCCGGCCCTCCGACTCCGTACACTCGCTCGACGGCGCGTGCGGCGGGCTGGCAGTGGCGCATCCCCCTGCAACACCGCATCGGCAACGGCTACGTATACTCGAGCCGCTACCTCAGCGACGACGAGGCCACGGCGACTCTGCTGAGTCACCTCGATGGCCGAGCACTAGGCGAACCGCGGCTGCTGCGTTTCACGGGCGGAAGACGCCGCAAACTCTGGCACAAGAACGTCGTCGCGCTCGGCCTCGCGGGCGGCTTCCTCGAGCCTTTGGAATCGACCGCGATCTACATGATTCAATCTGGCATCAACCGGCTCGTGCACTTGTTCCCGCGCAAGGACTTCAAGCAAGTGCTTATCGACCAATACAATGCGCAAGCGGCGTTCGAATTCGAGCGCATCCGCGATTTTCTCATTCTGCATTATCATGCGACGCAGCGCGACGACTCGGCGTTCTGGAACTACTGCCGCACGATGCCGATCCCCGCGAGCCTGCAGGAGTACATTGATCTGTTCCGCGAGTGCGGCTGCTTCTTCCGCAACGGCACCGAGATGTTCGGCCAGACAAGCTGGGTCCAGGTCATGATTGGCCAGGGGATCATGCCGCAGACTTATCACCCGGCGGTCGATTGGGTGCGCGACGAGGATCTCTACCAGTACGTCGATCACGTCGAAAAGGTCGTTGCCAGCTGCGTCGCTGCAATGCCGCCACACCAGGCATTCATCGATCGACACTGCAAGGCGGCCGCGACCGGCTGACCGGCTGGCCGGCAGGGACTTGTCCCGGCAGCGCCGTCGATCCGATCTACCGCAGCTTCCAATTCGGCCGAACGAAATGGCAGGTATAGCCGTCGGGATAGCGTTCGAGATAGTCCTGATGCTCGGGCTCCGCTTCCCAGAATTCCCGCGCCGGCGCAAGCTCGGTCACGAGCTTGCCGGGCCATAGACCCGATGCATTGACCGCCGCGATCGTTTGCTCGGCGACTCGCTGCTGATCCTCGTTCGTGTAGAAGATCGCGGACCGATAGCTTGCGCCGCGGTCGTTGCCCTGACGATCCCGGGTCGTCGGGTCGTGGATCTGGAAAAAAAACTCGAGTATCTGGCGATAGCTCAACTTGGCCGGATCGAAAATGATCTCGATCGCCTCGGCATGCGTGCCGTGGTTGCGGTAGGTCGCGTTGCTCACCTCCCCGCCCGTGTAACCGACGCGCGTCGAGATGACCCCGTCGTAGCGGCGAAACAGATCCTGCATGCCCCAGAAGCAGCCGCCGGCGAGCACCGCGCGCTGCTCGCTCATCGCCGATCCTCGACTTGGCCCACATAGGCACCGTAGCCTTCAGCCTCCATGTCATCCCGATGGATGAACCGCAGCGAGGCCGAGTTGATGCAGTAGCGCAGCCCGCCGCGATCTCTCGGCCCGTCGGGAAACACATGACCGAGGTGGCTGTCGCCGTGCGCCGAGCGCACCTCGGTGCGGACCACCCCGAGCGTCGCATCGCGCAGCTCCTTGACGTTGGCGTGTTCGATCGGCTTCGTGAAGCTCGGCCAGCCGCATCCTGATTCAAACTTGTCGGACGAGGCGAACAGCGGCTCGCCGGAGACGACGTCGACGTAGATGCCCGGCTCCTCGTTGTGAAGATACTCACCGGCGCCGGGCCGCTCGGTACCGCTCTGCTGGGTCACCCGATACTGTTCCGGCGTCAGTTTGGCAATGGCTTCGGGGGTCTTTTGATACTTCTGCATTCGAACCTCCTCGCGACAGCTGGAGCAAACGCTTCGGCTGGAGCACCACGTTTGTGCCGGTCGCGCGCGATTTCAAGCGGCGCTCGCCGGATTATCGCAAACTCTCGGCGGCCCGCAGCGGCCCAGCCTGCGCATGGCGTTCATGGGGCGGTCGCGAATGGCTGAGCCGACCTCCACAGCGCATCGGCGCCCCAGCGAATCGAATCGTGCCCTTGCAGATTGACGCCGTCGCGGCGTCGACGCACCCCGGGCTGCTGACGCATAATGTCTGCAAACGATCGCGACGTCGTTTCAAGCACGGCGACGCTTCCAACGCTGCCACCCAAAGGATAGGAAGTGAAATCACTAGTCACCACGCTACTGTTGCTGGCCGCCGTTCCGGCCTTGTCCCAGTCGTTCGCGATTCGTGCCGGAACGCTCATCGACCCGGCGCGTGGCAGCACGGAACGCAACCAGGTCATTCTCGTCGAGAAGGGATTGATCACGGAAATCGGTCCCAAGGTCGTCATTCCGGCCGATGCTAGGGTCATCGACCTGTCGTCGGAGTGGGTCATGCCCGGCCTGATGGACGCGCATACCCACATGACGCTGACCGAAGTCGAGGGTGATGCGCCATTCGAATCCTTCTACATCAAAGAGAGCACGGCCTACCGGGCGCTGCGGGGTCTGCACAACGCGTCCACGCTGCTCGACGCGGGTTTTACGACCATACGTGACGTTGGAAATTCGGGCGACTATGCAATGCAAGACGTCCGGCGGGGAATCGAAAAGGGCTGGTTCAGCGGGCCCACGATCATCGACGCCGGCAAGATCATTACGCCCTTCGGTGGCCAGTCGCACGAGATACCGCCCGAGCAGGGATCATTTTGGAAGTACGAGTACCTCGACGCCGACAACGTCACGGAACTGCGCAAGGCGGTGCGAACCAATATCTATTATGGCGCTAGGGTCATCAAACTGGTGCTCGACAACTCCCCCTATCATCCGTCCATCGAGGATCTGCGCGCAGTGGTCGACGAAGCGCATCGCGCGGGCGTCCCCGTGGCGGTCCACGTCTACGGCGGCGAAGCCGCCGACAACGCGATCGAGGCGGGCGTCGACTCGATCGAACACGGCTTTTTCCTGACCGATGCTCAGCTCAAGAAAATCAAAGACAAGGGCATTTTTCTCGTCAGCACGGATTTTCCGCGCGCGCACCTCGACATCATCGGCACATCGGGCGGCATCTTCCCGGAACCCGCGGTGCTCGCACCGAAGATCATCGATCGGCTCACGCGTGCGTACCGGATGGGGGTTCGCCTCGTATTCGGCACCGATACCGTCATGGAAGTCGCCGGTCGCACACGCGCGGACCTGATGTTCGATTATCTTGCGGTCTGGCGCGCGGCCGGAGTGCCGCCCGCCGACATTTTGAAGAGCATGACCAGTGAGCCGGCACAGCTGCTGCGTGTCGACAAGGCGCGCGGCCGGATCTCCGTTGGCCTCGCGGCGGATGTCATTGCGATGCCGGCGGATCCGCTCGGCGACATCGAGAACCTGCGGCGCGTGGATTTCGTCATGAAGGATGGCCGAATCATCCGCCAGGGGACCTTGCGATGAGCACAGGGAGTCAGGCCATGAATGAATCAAAATTCGGCCTGCGGTGCGCGCTGCTGCTGGGTCTCGCAGCGTATTCGACGGCCGTGCCGGCACAGCAAGATGCCGCTCATTCGGTGGTCCTGCATGCCGCGCGGCTGCTTGAAGTAGGCACCGGCCGCCTCATTGCACCGGGCGAAATTCTCATCGATGGCGAGAGAATTTCCGCGGTCGGGTCGACGGTGGCGCATCCGTCCGGAGGGCAATTCATTGATCTTGGAAATACCACGCTATTGCCCGGTCTCATCGACGCCCACGTTCACTTGTTCCTTCACCCGGGCGCCGAGGACCTGCAGACGGTGCAGGAATCCGTTCCGCAACGGACCATCATGGCCGCGCTCGCTGCAAAGGAAGACTTGATGGCCGGCTTCACGGCCGAACGGGACATGGGTACCGAGGGCGCGGAATCAGCCGATACGGCCGTGCGGCGGGCCATCGATGCCGGCCTGATCCCCGGCCCGCGCTTGCGCGTCAGCGGCAACGCAATCGACATTCTGGGCGGGCACGAGGACGCCGTCGGCTTCAATCCGGCGCAGCACATTCTATCGAATGCGACCTACGCCAATGGCGTGGATGAGCTTGTCACCGCCATTCGCGCGCAGCACAAGGAAGGATCGGATTTCGTGAAGATCTACGAGACCGGCCTTGACGAGATGCGCGACGGCGTGTTGCACGCACCGTACCTTTATACGGTCGCCGAACTGAACGCTGCAGTTGAGGAGGCGGCGCGCCTCGGCGTCGTCGTTGCCGTGCATGCCACGGCAGAGCCCGGCACGATGTACGCCGCGCGGGCCGGTGTGGCGTCCATCGACCATGCGACACAACTCAGCGACGAGACCATGCAACTGATGAAGGAAAAGCACATTCCGGCGGTGCCGACTTTCAGTTTGTTCGAGTACCTTGCCGAGCACGCGGCGAACCCTGCCGAAGCGCAGCAAGCCAGGGCGCTGTTCGAATACAAAGCCAGGGAATTCAGGAAGCAGATCAATGCCGGCATTTCCTTTGTGGTCGGGTCGGACGTCGGGCCATTTCCCCATGGAACCCAGGCGCGTGAATTCGAGCTGATGGTGAAGTACGGCATGAGGCCGCTCGCCGTCCTGCAGGCGGATATGCTCAACGGTGCCAGACTTCTCGGATGGGAAGGCCAGATCGGCGAACTGAAACCCGGCTACTACGCCGACATCGTCGCAGTGCCCGGCAATCCGCTCGAAGACATCACAGCCGTCGAGCACGTCGTGTTCGTCATGAAGGGCGGAATTGTCGCGAGGCGCTCGCCGCCGATCGGGCCATGAGCGGCGCACGCACACGACCGCCTCTCGACCGCCTCTCGACCACTTGGCGTACCGCTTGGCCTGACTTTCCATTGTTGACAACGCCACCGGCAATATGCCCCTACTACCCAGCAGGGGTCCGGTGTGTAATATTCGGTGACGTGATGCATGACCTTGGCGTCACGGACTTTCGATGAAGGGAGCAGGCGGATGAGACTTGGCTTTCAGTGGATCGCCGTTGCTGCGGGAGCCGCGCCAATCCTCTGCGCGGCGGTCGGCGTGGCGTTCGGCGCGCAGCAGGACGACCTTGATCCGGGCGCAAAATCGCAGCTCGCCGAATCCCACACCGTCGCAAAGCTGTCGCCAACCGACCAGCGGCGTCTGTTCGTCCTTGATACGGCATTCCCCGCGGCCGAGGCCGCGCGCACCTATGTGATCAACGGCAGCACGGGCGCGCTCGAAGGCATGTTCAATCAGGCGTATTGGCCGAATTTTGCGGTATCTCCGAACGGCTCCGAGCTCTATGCCGTCGATTCGTACTGGGAAAAGCACACGCGCGGCAAACGCAGTGACTATATCGTGGTTCGCGACGCGCAAACGCTCGAGGTCAAGGCAGACATTCCGCTTCCCGAGGGCCGCCTGCTGGTGGTTTCGAAGAAATACAATTTCGATGTCACCCCGGACGGGCATTACGGCTTGACCTACAACCTCGCACCAGCCACAGCGGTAACGGTGACAGACCTGGTAGCGCGCGAGACGGTCGGCTTCATCGCGATCCCGGGCTGCGGACTCGTGTTTGCGCAGGCGCCAAATCGCTTCTCCACGTTGTGTGCCGACGGCGCGGTCGCTACGGTGACATTCGACGCGGCAGCGCATGCGACGACCAAGCGCGCCGAGAAAGTCTTCGATGCAAAGAACGACCCCGCGTTCGAGCATTCCGCCTGGGATAAAAAAGCGCAGATGCTCTACCTCGTCACCTACCAGGGGGAAGTCATTCCGGTGAGCCTCGCGACGGACCAAGCCGCACCAGGCGCCAAATGGTCGCTGACCAACCCGGCGGAGCGCACCGCCGGGTGGCGGCCCGGCGGTTGGCAGATCAGTCACTTTCACGCCTCAGACCACCAGCTGTACGTGCTGATGCACAAGGGCAGACCCTGGACCCACAAGGATTCCGGCACTGAAGTTTGGCAATTCGACGCCGCGACCGGCCGACGCCTGCAACGCATCAAGCTGCGCGAACCGTCACAGTCGGTCGCCGTTTCCGCCGATGGTGATCCGCTGATTTACGTGATCACCGACAGCGAGCGCATCGACGGATATCGGGCGGCCACCGGAAAGCTGCTCTACAGCACGAAACCGCTAGGTTTCACTCCGCAATTGCTCACCGTATGGGGTGACTGACCGCCATGGATCCGCTCGTCGCGCTGACGATCTCCCTGTCGCTGGCGGCCTTGATGGCCGGCGCGGCCGCCCACCAGGTGTTCG
>Ga0209656_10001891_pt1 | contig 13665 bp, 14 predicted proteins | sample BogFormECP12_OM2_FD_188239 | JGI IMG/M metagenome (GOLD analysis project Ga0209656, IMG submission 188239) | Bog forest soil microbial communities from Calvert Island, British Columbia, Canada - ECP12_OM2 (SPAdes) (version 2) | ecosystem: Environmental > Aquatic > Freshwater > Wetlands > Bog ... | reverse complement strand
GCGGCCGGATCGCGCCCTCGGCGACCAGCTTGGTGAGCTGCCGGTGGCACTCGCCGATGAGCTCGGGCATCTTGGTCTGGTACAGGCCCCAGTGCAGGCCCACGATCGAGTAGTTCTTGATCAGCGCATGGTTCAGCGCGGCCGACGGGATCTGCCCGCTGGCGAAGCCCACCACCAGGATCCGGCCCTCGAACGCGATGCACTTGGTGGACCGGGTGTACGCCTCGCCGCCCACCGAGTCGTAGACCACGTCGGCGCCGCGACCGCCGGTGACCTCCTTGACCACCTCGACGAAGTCCTGGCTGCGCCGGTCGATGACGACGTCCACGCCGAGATCGCGGGCCACCTCGGCCTTCCGCGCGCCGCCGACCACGCCGATGACCCGGGCGCCGGCCGCCTTGCCGAGCTGGACGGCGCCGCTGCCGACGCCGCCCGCCGCGGCCTGGACGAGCAGCGTCTCGCCGGCCGCCAGCCGCGCCCGCCGGTGCAGCCCGAACCAGCCGGTCTGATACGTGATGAAGAAGGCGGCCGCCTCGGCGTCGTCGAGGCCGTCCGGGGCGGGCAGGATACCGTTGGCGTTCATCAGGGCCAGCTCGGCGAACGCCCCGGTGGGCATGGCCGGGCCGCCGATAACCCGGTCGCCGGGCGCGAACCCGGTCACCCCCGGGCCGGCCGTCACGACCTCGCCGCACAGCTCGACGCCGGGCGTGAACGGCAGCGGCGGGCGAACCTGGTAGCCGCCGCGGACCATGAGGACGTCGGGGAAGTTCGCCGCCGCCCCGAGCACCCGCACCAGCACCTGGCCGGGCCCGGGCACGGGGTCGGGGACCTCGGCCAGCGTCAGCACCTCGCGCGGCTCGCCCAGCTCGCGTACCTGCCATGCCCTCATCGCGTACCTCCCGCGGGTGCCTCGCCGGTGCCGGCTTGCATGCTTCGCTCTACCTCTTCGATCCGCTGCTGCATCCGGTTCATCGCGCGCAGCCACTTGTCGGTGTCGCCGGCCCGCAGTTCGTAGTACCCGCGGACCTCCGGATGGGGCAGGACGAGGAACCGCCCCGCCGCGATCCCCGCCAGCAGCGCGTCGGCGACCTGCTCGGGCTCGATCGCGGCGTCCTGCAGCACGATCTTCCCGGCCTCGCCCGACTCGGCCAGCATGTTCGTCTGTACTCCCTGCGGGCAGATGCAGTGCACGACCAGGCCGCGGTGCCCGTAGGTGGCGGCGAGCCACTCCGCGTAGGCCTCGGCCGCGTGCTTGGTCACCGAGTAGGTGGCCGAGCCCAGCATGGTGAGCAGCCCGGCCGCCGACGCGGTCACGACGAAGCAGCCGCGCCCCCGCTCCAGCCAGGCCGGCAGCAGTTCCCGTGACGCCCGCACGTGGGCCAGGACGTTGGCCTCCCAGGCCCGCTGCCAGACCGGGTCCGGCGTGTCCGGGCCGGTCCCGACGGCGATGCCGGCGTTGGAGCAGTAGATGTCGATCTCGCCCAGGTGCCCGCGGGCCGCGGCGATCAGCTCGCGCACGCCCTCCTCGGTCGCCGCGTCGCCCGGCACGGCGTACCCGCCGGCCTTTTCGGCCACCGCCGTCGCGGCCGCGGCGTCCAGGTCGTTGACCACCACCCGCGCGCCCGCCGCGGCCAGCCCGAGGGCCAGCGCCCGCCCGATCCCCGCGCCGCCGCCAGTGACGACAACCCCGGACCCATTTACTCCGTTGCCGGAAATATGCACTGTATCGATGGCCACGTCCGCAGGCTATCGCGACTGGAACTATCCCTGAAGGGTCACGGCGATGCAGCGGGGACGGGAGGGGATCGGGCGGGAGTATGATGAGTCCCGGTGGTTCCGGCCGCCTCTGGGTCCGCGGACAGAGCTGTAAGCTCACCGGTTGCGTCAAGGTGAATCACGGCGAAGTCTTTCCCGCCCGAAGCAAGCGGACCCCGGGCGCGAGGGAAGGACTGCCATGTCCGGTGGGTCGCGTTCGCTGCCTGGCCGGCCCAGCCTGCGGTTCTTGAAGCTCGAGGCCAAAGCGTCGCCTGGCCGCGGGGGAGTTCGCCACCCTGCACGACGCCCAGGCGGCCATCGCCCGGGAGCACGGCCTGCCCAGCTGGGCCACGCTGAAGCAGGTCTGCGCCCTCCAATCCGAGCCGGAAGTCACGCCCTAGACCGGCTGCGCTGGGTGATCTCGCGTTTCTCCGGCGCCGACGCCCCGGAGTGGACGGCGCCTGGCGAGGACGAGCTCAGGGAGCACTTCGACGATCGCTTCCTGGCCGCGATCCCGGCCCGCACCCTGGTCGAGCAAGCCAGCAAGCCCGGGCCGAGCCGGGGGTAGGCGGACTCCGGGTCGGCCTCGGCTGGCTGCTGGCGCCCGGCGACCAGACCGCCGCGCACGGCGGGGCCGGGCTGGATGCCGTCGCGCTGCTCCGCAGCCGCATCCGCGACGGCCGGACCCACGTGGTGCTGACCAGCCGGACGATCACCGTCGAGTCCATCGACAACCGCCTACTGCGTTCGGTGACCAATCCCACGACACCTTCATAAGGGGATGAAAGTCATGTACCAGCCGTATCCCGGCAGCGACACCAACCTGCCCGAACCTCAGCGCCCGCCCGCCCCGCCTTCGGTGCGCAGCGCCGTCAAGGTCATGTACGTGGGCGCCGCCACCAGCCTGCTCGGCATCATCATCGACATTGTCACGGTGGGCGCCACCAAGACCGCGATCGAGAAGCGCTCCCCGAACCTGTCGGTCAGCCAGATCAACTCAAGCCAGCACGTGCTGGTGGCCGGGTTCATCGCCGGGGGCGTGATCGCCGCGGTGGTGTGGATCGTCCTGGCCCGGGCGTCGGCGGCCGGCCACAACTGGGCCCGGATCACCGGGACGGTGCTGTTCGCCCTGTCCGCGGTGGACACGATCGTCGGGCTCACGGCGCCGGTGGCGGCCCTGGTCAAGCTCTGGGCGGTGATCGTCTGGCTGGTCGCGCTGGCCGCGATCGTGTTCCTGTGGCGCCGCAGTTCCACCGCCTACTTCAAGGCGACGCCCTCATGATCAGCACGGGCATGATCGACGCGGGCACGATCGAGGTCGACGGGCTGACCAAGCGCTTCGGCCCGGTCATGGCGGTCGACGACCTGAGCTTCACGGTCCGCCCCGGGCACGTGACCGGCTTCCTCGGCCCGAACGGCGCGGGCAAGACCACCACCATGCGGATCATCCTGGGCCTGGCCGCGCCGACCTCCGGCCGGGCCCTGGTCGGCGGCCGCCGCTACGACGCGCTGATCCGGCCGCTGCGGGAGGTCGGCTCGCTGCTCGACGCGACCGCGCTGCACGGCGGCCGGACCGCCCGGATGCACCTGGTTTCCGTCGCGCGGAGCAACGGGATCGGGCGGCCGCGGATCACCGAGGTGCTCCGGCTGACCGGGCTCGAAGCGGTCGCGGACCGCCGGGTCAAGGGCTTCTCGCTCGGCATGAAGCAGCGCCTGGGCATCGCCGCGGCGCTGCTCGGCGACCCACCGGTGCTGATGTTCGACGAGCCGGTCAACGGCCTGGACCCGGAGGGCATCCACTGGATCCGCGGGTTCTTCAAAGAGCTGGCCACCCAGGGCCGCACCGTCCTGGTCTCCAGCCACTTGATGAGCGAGATGGCGCTGACCGCCGACCACCTGATCATCATCGGGCGCGGCAAGCTGCTCGCCGACCTGCCCACCGCTCAGCTGATCGAGTCGAGCGGCCGCCACGACGTGCTGCTGCGCTCGCCCCGGGCGGCCGAACTCGCCGGGCTCATCGCCGCGCGGGGCGCCACGGCCACCCGGCAGGACGACGGCGCGCTGGTCGTGGTCGGCCTGGACGCCGCCGCCATCGGGGACCTGGCCGCCGTCCGTGGCATCGCCCTGCACGCCCTGGTACCCCGGCAGCCCTCGCTGGAGGACGCCTACCTCGACCTCACCGGGGAGAGCACCGACTACCGCGGCGAAGGGACAGCACCCCGATGACCCCGATGACCCCGATGACCCCGCTGACCCCGGTTACCCATGCTCCGGCCGCCCGGTCCGCGCGGACGCCGCCGCCCCCGCTCGCCATCCGGGCGCTCGACCTGCTGGCCTCGGAGTGGACCAAATTCCGTTCGGTCCGATCGTCCTTCTGGTCGCTGCTGGTCGCGGTCGTCACCCCGATCGGGGTCAGCACCGTGGTCGCGGTCGCCTTCGCGAACCAGCCCGCCTCCGCCGGGCCGCCGCCCGACCCGCTGCTGCCCGAGGTCCTCAGCCTGGAGTACGCGGTGATCGCGGTCAGCGTCATGGGCGTGCTGGCGTTCAGCTCCGAGTACAGTACCGGGCTGATCCGCACCACGTTCAGCGCGGCGCCGCGCCGCCGCGCGGTGCTCGCGGCCAAGGCGGTCGTGCTCGGGACGGTGACGCTCGCGGCCGGCGAACTGGTCGCGTTCGCGTCGTTCTTTCTCGTCCAGGCCGTCTTGGCCGGTCACCACCAGGGCGTGTCGCTGTCCCGGCCGGGCGTGCCCGGCGCGGTGCTGGCGGCCGGCCTGCTGCTGTGCGTCTGCACCCTGCTCGGCCTGGCGCTCGGCTCGATCATCCGGCACACCGCGGGCGGGATCGCCGCCACGATCGCCGTGATCGTCCTGCCGAGCATCCTGGGCCTGCTTCCGCCGCCATGGAGCGGCCGGATCGGCCGGTTTACGCTGCTGGAGGCCGCCCGGCAGGTGACGGCCCTGCACCCGGCGGGCAACCTGTTCTCGCCAGGGCTGTCCCTGCTGGTCCTGCTGACCTGGCCGGCCGCCGCGCTGGCCGCGGCCGCGATCCTCATCACTCGCCGCGACATCTGATTTTTACCTAACGGGGCCGGCTTGTCTGGCTGCCACCCGTGCGAGCGGATCCGGGGCCGGCGCCTGCGGGGGCAGTGCCGGCCCCGCCTAGCCAGGCACCTCGCACAGGATCTCCCCGTGCGGGATCAAGAGCCAGCCATCTTCGCTGGCCGCCCACTGCAGCCAGGCCTCGGCCAGCCGCGCCAAGTCCTGGCGGGTGGCCAGGCCGTGCTCGACGGCCCGGTCGCCGAACGGCGATTCGGTCAGCCGTTCGGCCCATGACGTGCCCCACCACGACCGGTCCTCAGGCATGGTGTAACACCAGGAGCTGCCCGAAGCCTCGATCGTGGCGAAGCCGGCCTGCCGGGCCCAGGACAGCAGGCGCCGGCCCGCATCCGGCTCGCCGCCGAGCGCCCGGGCCACATTCCGGTACAGCGCCTGCCATTCGGTCAGCCCGGGGTCGTCAGGGAACCAGAAAAAGCCGCCATAGTCCCCGTCGCGCGCGGCGACCAGCCCCCCGGCCCGGCACACCCGCCGCATCTCGGCCAGCGCCGCGACCGGGTCGGACAGATGCTGCAGCACCTGGTGCGCGTGCACCACGTCGAACGTCCCGTCCTCGTAGCCCAGGGCGTAGACGTCCCCGAGCTCGAACCGGACGTTGGCCTGACCCCGCCGGTCCGCCTCCTGCCGGGCCAGCGTCAGTACATCGCCGGCCGCGTCGATCCCGGTCACCTGGCCGTCAGGGACCCGCGCGGCCAGGTCCGCGGTGATCGTCCCGGGCCCGCAGCCGACGTCGAGCACGCGCGCGTCGGTCGGCAATCGCGGCAGCAGGTACCCGGCTGAGTTCTCCGCGGTCCGCCACCGGTGCGACCGCAGCACGCTGTCGTGGTGACCGTGCAGGTAGGTATCCGAGGTAGATGGCATCCCCCCATCATCCCGCGCCCCGTGGCCCCCGAAACTGCAGCCAAAGCAAGCGGAGTAGGTCTGGCTGATGACGATCTCCTACATGTTGACATCCTCCCCCGCCTGAAGGCAGGGGATTCCAGCTACTACGCCGATTGGAGCAGCAGCTGAGGTTCGCTGGCTCGTATAATGCGGTTTGACCTTCTTCACCCGGCCGGGCGCCTTCTCGTCCAGTCGGCGCACCAGCAGGCCCCACCCCGATCGCAAGATCCCCCAGTTGAGCCCGGCCTTCTGCCGGACGTTCCGGCCGGGATCGCCCCGCGTACCTTTACCGGACCGGGTCATGTTCTTGATCTTCAGGTCCTCGACCCGGATCACGTCGAACTGCCGCACGATGCCGGTGCTGGTCTTCTCCGCCCAGTCCTTGCGCCGGTCGGTCTCGCGGGCCCGCAGCCGCGCGATCGCGTGCTTCACCCGCGTGCGGCGGTTCGAGCCCCGCTTCGCGCGAGCCAGCGTGCTCTGTAGCCGCCGCAGTCTGGTCCGCTCCCGCGCGGTCAGGCCGGGGGCGTGCAGCAGCTCGCCGGTCGACAGAGCTGCGGAGACCACAACGCCCCGGTCGATGCCCACCGCCCGGCCATTACCCGGTGCCGGGATCGGATCGGGGATCACGGCCAAGGCGACATGCCACCGGCCCGTGCAGTCCATGGTTACCCGGTAGGACTTCGCGCCCGGCGGTACCGCGCGGGACCAGCGGAACCGCACCCACCCGGCCTTGGGCACCCAGACCTGGCCGACCTTACGGGATACGCGGCGCACGTCCCACTGCCTGCCGCGCCCGACGATCCGGAAGCCCTCATCCCGCCCGGCCTTGCGCCACCACGGCCGCCCGGCCGGGTTGCCCGGGTTGAAGAATGCGGCCATCGCCTGCGCGAAGTCCCGCAGCGCCTGCTGCTGCACCGTCTGGGAACCGGCGGCCAGCCACGGGTACGTGGCCCGCGCCTGGGTGAGCTGTCGGCACTGCTCCAGGTAGCCGGGCACGCCCTTGCGGCCGGGGTGCCAGTGGGAGTGCTGCTCGACGGCGAGGTTCCATATGTACCGGGCGTGGCCGCAGTGGTCCCGCAGCACCGCCTGCTGGGCGGGCGTGGGGAACAGCCGGTACCGGGACATGCGAACACACTATCGGATGGCACTGACATTTCCGGGGACGTGACGCGGCGTTTCCTCCCCGGCCTGAAGACCGGGGTCTCCATGCCGCGATTCTGATGAACAAGATGGGCCCCGGCATCGTCGGCTCCGACCGGAGCACCGAATACGGAAAGGCGATCTTCGCCCGCCGTCAGCGGTTAACCGGGACCCGGCCCTTCGATAGCAGCGCCTTCGATAGCAGCGCCTTCGATAGCAGCGCCCTCGATGGCAGGGCCTTCGGCGTCGGAGTCGACGTCGATGACCGGGATGCCCGGGGCCACGGCGGCGGTGAGGGCCGCCAGCCGCTCGCGGTCGAGCCGCCAGGCGACGACCTGCCGGGTGGCGCCCTTGGCCAGGCCGGGCACCGGGCAGCGGCGGGCCGGCTCGTTGCCGTGGGGCAAGCGCGGAGCACCCGGGCGGCGCTGGACCCCGATGCTCAACCGGTCCCGGGCGCCGCGTTCGCGCGCCTTGGGTCCGGAGTAGATGACGATCCTTTCCACGTCGGACCACGGGATGAACACGGGGGAGCTGTCCCGGCCCGGCCAGCTCAGCGGGTCGGCACCGAGCGTGATGCCCAGCGGGTCGGCCCGGAAAGCGATCCTGCGGCCGACCGCCGTGGCCAGGCACGGCACGGTGACGGTCACGAAGGCCAGCACCGACAAGGCCAGCCAGGCCGCATAAGAGAAATGCAGGGCGATGCCCAGCATGGCCAGGCTGATCGCCAGGCTCGCGGCTATCGACCCGGTCAGCCGGTACCGCTCTTCATACAGGCCCTGATCTGGCAGCACTCTACGATGTTCTCCCGGCCAGGGCGGCTTGCGCTAGGGGCGGAGCAGTGCGGCCAGCGCGGCCAGCACCTCCTGCACCGCGCCGGGCCCGACCGACGGGTCGCCCAGCGCCAGCGGGATGCCCATCCCGTCCACAAGGGCGATGGCCAGCACCGCGACCTTCTCCGGCTGGACCGAGCCGAACCTGCCCTGTTCCACGCCCCGCCGGACCGCATCCGCCGCCAGGCGCCGCCAGGCGTCGTAATCGCGCAGGGTGTCGGCGCGCATCTCGGGGTCTCGGATGCCGAAGTGCCACGACTCGATCCACAAGCGCCCGGCCCCAGGTGCCTCCGGCTGGTACCCGGTGAGCGCCCGGGAGATGATCCGTTCGAGCTGGTCCCACGGGTCGGTCATGGCGGCGATGTCCGCCTCAAGCGCCGCGATCTCCGTGCCCGAGGCGTGCCGGAACGCCGCCACCAGCAGGTCCTCGCGCGAGCCGAAGTAATACTGCAGCGTGCTCACCGGAACGCCGCTCTCGGCGGCCACGTCGGCGAAGCGGGTGGCATCCGCGCCGCGGTCCGCGATGACCCGGCCCGCGGCCTCGAGCACCGCGGTCTTCCGGCGCCCGGCCCGGCGCCCCGGCCCGCGCCCGGCTTCACTCAGCGCGGTCATGAGCCGCAATCCCGTCCGCGAAGTACCCGGGCAGGAACCTGGCGGTGATGAGCATGACGATCACTCCGATGAGAAGGGAACCGGCGCCGATCAGGAAGATACCGCCTATGCCATGAAAGCTGGAGTAGCTGCTCGCGGCCGGCCAGTAGGACTTGATCGACAGCACGAACGCGCCGAACAGGGTCAGTCCGCCGATCAGCGGCAGGATCCCCTTAGTGACCAGGGCGCGCACGCTACCGAGCAACTCACGCCGGAAGAACCAGACGCAGGCGAACCCGGTCAGCCCGTAGTAGAAGGCGATCAGCAGCCCGACCGACGCCGCGGAGTCGGCCAGCACGTTCTTGGACACCGAGGTCAGCAGCACGAAGAAGCCAGCTGACACACCGCCCATGACCAGGGTCGCGGTGGCCGGGGTGCGGTAGCGCGGGTGCATCCGGGCAAACCAGCGCGGTATCGCGCCGTGCGCCGACATGGCCAGCACCGCGCGGGCGGTCGGCATGATCGTGGTCTGGGTGGAGGCGGCGGTGGAAGTCAGCACGCACAGCACGAGCAGCTTGCCCGGCGTGCTGCCCAGCACGGAGGTGGCCATGGCGCCGAGCACGTCGGTGCTGTGCGCGGCCAGGAACGCGGGCCCGGCGTAGGCCAGGGCGGCCGCGCTGATCACCGCGAAGATGGCGACCAGCATCAGCGTGGCCATGACCGCGGCCCGGCCCGGGGTGCGCGCGGAGTCCTTAGTCTCCTCGTTCACGCTGAGCGCGCAGTCCCAGCCCCAGTAAATGAACACGGCTAGCAGGAACGAGTTCGACAGGTGACCGAACGATCCCGTCCACGGGTTCAGCCACCCCAGCGAGGGGTGCGCGGCGCCGGGCAGCGCGTGCCCGGTGCCCGCCTTGACCAGGGCGACCACGGCGAAGACGGCCAGCGTGCCCACCTCGATAGCCAGCAGGACCTGCTGTAGCCGGGCGGACACCTCGATGCCCCGGTAGCAGACCCCGGTGAGCAGCGCGATGAACGCGACGCCGGCGATCGTCACCCAGACTGTCCCGGCCGAGCCCGCGCCCACCAGCTCAAGAAAGTAACGCCCGGCGATCTGGGACAGGCTGGCCATCACGATCACGTCGGCCGCGATGATCCCCCAGCCTCCCATCCAGCCGGTTCGCGGCCCGAACGCGCGCGCCGCCCAGGTGAAGGTGATACCGCAGTCGGGGTCGGCCTGGTTGAGCTCGCGGAACGCGTAGGCGATGCACAGCATCGGCAGGAACGACACGATGAGCGTGCCCGGGCTGTGCACGCCGACGATGGCCACGATCAGGCCGAGCGTCGCGGCCATGCTGTAGGCGGGCGCGGTCGAGGAGACCGCGATCACCACGCTGGAGACCAGCCCGAGTGCACCGGCCCGCAGGCCCTTGTCCGGCGGAGCGGCCGGCTCCGCGATAACGAGAGAGGTCATAGTGGGCGCCGCCTTCCGCCCGGCGCGGGGTGCCAGGCTCTAAAGATACTGTATCTCTATACCATATTGCTGTACAGGTTTTAAATACAGTATCTTCTGGCTCTTGCCCGCCTAGACCGCGGCCATCACACCACCTTTCTCCGGCGCCGCGAGCCCACGTCCATGATCGTGGACACTTACGACCCCTTTTCCGGGGGTAAGTGTCCACGATCGTTGCACTCCATCGAATGGATATGAATATGTGAGCGAGGTGATGCTAGTGGGTTGTCGGTCGTCTCGGAGCCGCGAGTCTTCCAGCTCTGGGCCCGGCGGCGGCGACGACCGCTGGCTAGACCTGGCCGTGCCGCTTGCCGACGCCGGCGCCGTGGCCGACGCCAGCACCGTGGCCGTGGCGGCCGCCGGGCTCGCTGGTTCCGCAGGCGACGGCGATCACGCCGAGCAGTGCGGCCAGCGGAACGGCCAGGGCGATGAAGTCGGAGGAGGTGAAGTTGCCCAGCGCGTCCAGGGCTCCGGCGAATCCGATGATCAGGACGGCCACCACGACCAGTCCCCATCCGTGCAGGAACAGCCGCAGCGTGAACGGCGGCGTGGCGGGCGTCACCTCGGGCACGGCGGTCACGGACTTGGTCGCGCGCCGTTCGGTCAGGCCCTCGCGCACCCGGGCGATGATGGTCAGGTCGCCCGACTGGTCGGCGATAAGCAGCAGGTCGCCCGGATGGGCCGGGTCGGGCGCATGCGAAACCGCGCCTCCGCCCACCGCCCACGTCACCACGTGGTGCGGGCCCAACGGCTGGACCCGGTAGCGAGCCTGCTCGCCGGCAATCACCTCGTCGGGTCCTTCGATGACCTCAGGCGGCACTGGCTTACCGCGGGCGGCTGGCTTCGCGCGGGGGGCGCCCTCGATTTCCGCCTCGCCCTCTTTTTCCACCACGTGACCCACCGCGCTCGGCTGGCTGGTCACGAGGAACTGGCGCCGGGCCAGCAACTCGGCCAGCCGGATCTGGCGCACGTTCACGCTCCAGGCCATGGCCACCACGACGGCGGCCAGCCCGGCGGCTCCCAGCGCGAGCCAGGCGGCGACGGCGGGGTGGCTAGCACCTTCTGCTAGGGCTGCGAACATGTCGTCTCCCTGTTCCTGGAGACGCTGCTCAGGGTGATCGCGGCCATGCAGGTATTAAAACATACAATCGAACAGATTGAAAACCCGTTCGATCCATTCGAACCGAAATAAGGCCCAGCCGTGCCTCCGCTAGGCGCTGTTCTTCGGACTGAACGAGCTCAGCGCGTCGTCCAACATGGCCGGGAACGTGTCCGGGTGCCGGGCCAGCATGTAGGTGACGACCGCGAGGAGGTCGTGATCGTTCAGCGCCCTGACCCGGGAAATGCGCAGCTCGGCTTCTGTCTCGGCAGCAGCCTCTGGGGAATCAGCCATGCCTGTCGAGTACCACGGTTCGGCCAGGCAAAACCAAGATCTTCATCCCGAACGGCCCGGCTGTCACGCCCGCCAACAGCCGTCACGTTCCGGGAACGATGACGCCGTAGCGCGTTGATCATGCCTGGCACACAGCCCGCGCGCCGGCGGGCGGCGACGCGCCGGCCAGCCTCACCAACCCGGTTAGCCGAGGGCGGTGCCGAACAGGTGCCCGACACCGTAGGTGAAGGCCAGGCCGAGCGCTCCGCCGATGACCACCCGCAGGACAGCGCGGCGGACGTCGCTGCCGCCCAGGCGGGCGCTGAGAGCACCGGTCAGGCCGAGAGCGATCAGGACGGCGACGAAGGTAACCGGTACCCGCAGGCCGGCCGGGGGCAGCAGGATGGCCAGCATCGGCAGCAGGGCGCCGGAGGTAAACGACAGCGCCGATGCGCCTGCTGCCTGGACCGGGCTGGGGATGTCAGCGGGGTCGATATGCAGCTCGGCGTCGAGATGGGCGGCCAGGGCGCCACGGGCGGTCAGCTCGGCGGCGACGGTACGGGCGGTGGCCGCGGAAAGGCCTTTAGCTTCGTACAGGGCGGTCAGCTCGGTCAGCTCGGCCTCGGGGCTGGCGGCGAGTTCACGTTTCTCCTGCTTGATCTGCGCTCGCTCGCTGTCGCGCTGGCTGGAGACCGACACGTACTCGCCCAGCGCCATCGATACGGCCCCGGCGACCAGCCCGGCCAGTCCCGCGGTGAAGATGGGGCCGCGGGCCGTTGTGGCCCCCGCCACCCCGATGACGATGCCGGCTACCGACACGATCCCGTCGTTGGCCCCGAGCACCGCGGCCCGCAGCCAGTTCAGCCGCCCCGCGGTGCCGCCGCTATGCGGCTCTTGCGGGTGAGTCGCCCGCCCTTCCTCGGCCGCCTCGACCTGAGCCGCGGAGGGCATGATGTCATCGGCGCTCATATCGTCCCCCAGAGCATCCAGCGGTTAGAGCGGGTACCGCAGGATCGCGGCCACCGAGTTCCTTCCCGGCACGTCGTCGTAGCGGACGGCCAGCACCCTGCCGCCGCTGAGCCACACCCGCCGCGCGATCTCGTCGACCACGCCGTAACTGGCCGCGTCGTCGGTCCCGCTGAGGGTCAGCGCGCCGGTCGCCTCGTCGATCGAGCCCGGGATCACCTGAGGCTCCCAGCCTGGTAGCGCCAGAATGCCTCGTCATCGGCCAGGTCCGCGAAGGCGGCGCCGATCTCGGCTACGCCAGATCCTGCGGCACCCAGGTCGTTGAGCTGCCGCGCGGCCTCCGCGGCCAGGTTCTTCAGCTCAATCCGCTCCGCGGTCCCGGTTGACGCGGGATCCGTCTCCAGATAGACGGAGACGCTCGATGGGTTGCGACTGGCCAGCAGCCAGTCGATCTGGGCTCGGGCCGGAATGTCGGTATGCAGAATCATATCCGCTTCCTCGACCCTCACGATGCGCCGCAGGCCGCTTGGCACCAGCAGTAAAAGGAAGAGCGTAATAGAGCCTAACCCACGCGCAGGTGCGCCGAAAGGCCGAAAGCTAGCCCCGGTCCGAGCTCGGCGCGCCGACCCGTGAGTCTGTTCTCGTAACGTTCAGTGCGGCAGCGGCCCCCCGGCCAGCGCGATACCCATCCCGGTCACGGCCGCGGCGAGCAGGGTGACCACCACCCCCCGCTTCAGCCCGAGCAGCAGGACCGCCGCGCCGGCCAGCACCGCGAACTGCCACGGCTGGCTCAGCGCCGCGGCCAGCAGGATGGCCGAGCCGAGGATCGCCCCGATCGCCGCCGGGCCCGCGCCGTCGAGGAATGACTGGGCGTTCCTGCTGGTGCGCAGGACGCTGAAGTACCTGGCGCCGCCGAGGACGAACGCGAACGACGGCGAGAACGCGACCAGCGCCGCGAGCAGCCCGCCGCCTAGGCCCGCGGCCGCGTAGCCGACGGCGGATACGGTCAGCACCACCGGGCCCGGGGTGATCTGGCCCAGGGCCACCGCGTTCAGGAACTGGCCGCTGGTCATCCAACCCCGCCCCACCGCGTCCGCCCGCATCAGCGGGATGATCACGAATCCGCCGCCGAACGACAGCGCCCCCACCTTGAACGCCACCCAGGCCACCGAGGCCAGCACGCCGCCGCCCGCCACCGCCGCCGCCGCGGCGCGAACCACCCCGAGCGCCGGCAGCGCCGCCACCCCCGGCACCTTCCCGCCCGGCGCCGTCCCGCCCGGCGCCGCGACCCCCGGCGTCGTCCCGCCCGGCGTCGTCCCGCCCGCAGCGTCCCCGGCTGCCGCGGCCTCCGAGGCCGCCGCGCCGGTCCCGTCGGCCGCCGCCGCTGGCCGGCCGCCTCGCGCCCCGACAGCCAGCTCGGTGACCCCGGAGCCGAGCAGGACCAGGACCAGCCACGGGCCGATGGTCGCGGCCGCGGCGCCGCCGGCCAGCAGGTAGGCCACCCAG
>Ga0209656_10001890_pt1 | contig 13673 bp, 10 predicted proteins | sample BogFormECP12_OM2_FD_188239 | JGI IMG/M metagenome (GOLD analysis project Ga0209656, IMG submission 188239) | Bog forest soil microbial communities from Calvert Island, British Columbia, Canada - ECP12_OM2 (SPAdes) (version 2) | ecosystem: Environmental > Aquatic > Freshwater > Wetlands > Bog ... | reverse complement strand
TGAGGTGGCCCAGCCGACGATTCTCATTGATGAGGGTGCCCCACCCAAGCCGGTGATCTGCACTTCGTGACCTTCAGCTGCGATCGGCGTCAGCCGCTTTTGGCGGCAGCCGACGCGAAGCGCCTGTTTGAGGCCGCGCTGGAACGAGTGCGTCGCCAGTACGGCTTTTAGATCACCGGATATGTGATTATGCCGGAGCACGTGCATCTGCTGCTCAGTGAGCCAGAGCGGGGTACGCTGGCGCATACACTGTAAGCGGTGAAACAGTCGGTAGCGCGGCGACTGATCGGTGGGCGGAAACATTTCTGGCAGACACGCTATTACGACTTCAACGTATGGACGAAGAAGAAGCGGATCGAGACACTAAAGCAGTTTCTCAGTTGCCGTAGTCTCTTTGAAAGGGCACGGCTTTAGCCGTGCCGAATCGGCACTATAAAGACTCGGCCTTTAGGCCCTGAGGTACATTCCCTCAGCGGCTAAAGCCGATCGCTCCGGGCGGGCTTTTCGGCACGCCTGAAGGCGTGCCCTTTCAAAGCGGGCTACACCAACCATGAAACTGCTATAAAGTATATGCATCGCAATCCGGTCAAGCGCGGACTGGTGGAGAAACCGGAAGACTGGGCCTGGAGCAGCTTTCGGCACTACTTGACGGGAGAAGAAGGTGTAGTGGAGATTGAGTCAGAGTGGACGGGACGGAAGCGGGAACGGATGGGGATGCCGCTGCGAGTGAAGATTACGGAACTACCCCACCCAAGCAGCTCCAGCTTGGGTGGGGCACCAGCCCATGTGGTGATTAATTAGGCTTGGGACGACTTTACAACCATCCCACCCAACCAAAAGGATGGTTGGGTGGGGCACCCTAGGCGACAGGGTGGGAGCGATTCTAGCTCTGTCCCCGCTTGCGCATGAACGCGGGGACCTCCAGGTCGTCGGCGTCGTAGGTGATGTTCACGCCGCTGCTGACGGTCTCGATCGCTGGCGTCTCCTCCACCCCACCCCGCGCAAAACCGGCGCGCGCCGGGGACCCCGTCTCCTGACGCGCTGGCTGGGCCGGGATTTCCTCTATCGTCTCGGCGTGGCGGACGATCTCAGAGATGTCCTCGAGGTCGTCGTGCACATACGAGATCGGGTGGGGACGCTCTTCCTCTCCTTGTGTCGTCCCGACCGAGCGATCCCGGTTTTGGGCCGCGAGTCGAGGGCCCTGATCTTCAGCAGTATAGGGGTCCCCTTCGACAAGCTCAGGGCGGGCTCTCGACGCGTCGCTTCGCTCCACGCTCGGGATGACACTTGTAGATTGTGATGGTGCCCGGCCTCTCTCGGCGAAGGTTTCAGCGCTGCGTGACGATACCGCCGGCTGGCGCACCGTCGGCACTTCGTAAGTAGCGTGGACGCTCGCGGTCGAAGCGCGAGCGTTATGCACCGCATCGGCCACAGGGCCCGAGTGCTCGCGATGCCGCGGCACGTCCTTGAAGCCGGTGGCAATCACGGTGATCTTTACCTCATCCTTCATCTTCTCGTCGAGCACGGCGCCGAAGATGATGTTGGCGTCTTCGTGCGCGGCGCTCTGGATGATAGTGGAGGCTTCGTTGACCTCGGCCAGGCGCAGCGAACTTGATCCCGTGATGTTGATGAGAATGCCGCGAGCGCCGTCGATGGCTCCCGCCTCCAGCAGCGGAGACGCAATTGCCGCCTGAGCCGCCAGAGTGGCTCGGCCTTCGCCCTTCGCGGTCGCAGTGCCCATCACGGCGTAGCCCATGCCGGCCATGATGGTCTTCACGTCGGCGAAGTCGCGATTGATGATGCCGGGAATGGTGATGATGTCGGAGATGCCCTGCACCGCCTGGCGCAGGATGTCGTCGGCGACACGGAACGACTCGAAGAAGCCGGCATCTTTGGCAACGGCCAGCAGCTTCTCGTTAGGGATGACGACGGTGGTGTCCACCGAATCGATCAGCTCCTGCAAGCCGCGCTCCGCCTGGTTTTGGCGGCGCTTGCCTTCGAAGGCGAACGGCTTGGTAACGACCGCAACGGTGAGCGCGCCCATCTCGCTGGCTAGCGAGGCGATGATCGGTGCCGCGCCAGTGCCGGTGCCGCCGCCAAGGCCGGTGGTGACGAACACCATGTCCGCGCCTTCCAGCGCCTCAATGATCTTGTCGGCGTCTTCCAGCGCGGCCTTGCGGCCCACTTCCGGATTCGCGCCCGCACCCAGGCCGTTGGTCAGCTTGACTCCAAGCTGGATCTTCACCGGCGCGTTGGAACACTTCAGCGCTTGCAGGTCGGTGTTGGCAACGACGAACTCCACACCTTCGAGGTGTGACTCGATCATGCGGTTGACGGCGTTACCTCCGCCACCGCCGACACCGATGACCCTGATCTTCGCGCTGTTCACCTGCTCTTCGTTGAAGTGAATGCGGATATCGTCCTCGGGGCTGTCCTTCTTGCTGAAGTCTTCGATCATGTCTACTCCTAAATTTTGTAAAGCATGCTCTACGCGTTCTGCCTGGCAAACAGTGCTTTAAGCTTTGCTCCCAGTCCGCGGTCGATGTTCATTCGCGCCTGCCGCGCGCGATGTCCGTACAGTACTATCCCGATGGCTGTGGAAAACTCCGGCTCCAGAAGGTTCGAAGGCAGCTTGGCGATGGGCACGGGATAGCCCAGGCGAACTGGCCTCCGAATAATGTCGTCTGCAACCTCCAGCAGCGCGTTGAGCCGCGATCCGCCGCCGGTAAAGACCAGGCCCGCACCCAGCAATTCGTCGACGCCGGCCTGGCGCAAGTGATCGCGCAAAAGCTCCATCAACTCACGCGCGCGCGGCTCCAGGATTTCCCCCAGCATCCGTTGCTGCATCATGCGTGAAGGCCGGTCGCCCACGGAGGGCACTTCGATCTCGTTGCCCAGCGAGATTCGCGTGACCACGGCGCAGCCAAACATCTTCTTGATGTTCTCAGCGTCGGGAATCGGCGTGCGGAATCCCACTCCGACATCGTTGGTGAAGTGATCGCCGCCGATTGGGATGACGCCGCTGTGGATCACTACTCCTTCGAAGTACACAATAAGATCACTTGAGCCGGCGCCGATATCTACCAGGCAAACTCCCAGTTCACGCTCATCGGTCTGCAGCACCGAGTCTGCGCAGGCCAGCGCCTCGAAGACGGTGTCGTCCACATGAATGCCGGCGCGGTTTACGGCGGTGATCACGTTCTGGGTTGCCGTGGTGCCTGCCGTGACTACGTGCGCGCGGACCTCAAGCTTTCTGCCCATCAGTCCGGCGGGATCGTGAACGCCGCCCTGGCCGTCGACAATGAATTCCTGGGGCAGCAGGTGCAACGGCTCGCGGTCTTCGGGCATGGCGATGCTGCGCGCCTTTTCAACTGCCTGGCGCACATCGTCGCGGCTGATCTCGCGCGAACGCGAACCCAGGGTGATACCGCCATGGCTGTTCAGGCCGCGAATGTGCGAGCCGGCCACTCCCACCACGGCGTGCTCCACGGGCGCCTGAGCCACATTTTCGGCCTCTTCCGCCGCTTTCCTGATGGAGTCCACCGCCTTGTCGAGATCGGCAATGACGCCCTTCCTCATGCCGCGCGAATCGGAAATGCCGTGCCCCCGGTAGCGCAGGGCGTAGTCGTTCACTTCCGCGACAATAACGCAGGTTTTGGCGCTACCAACGTCGACCACTGCAAGCAGGTTCTCTGTTTGACTTCCCATGGTTACGGTTGCTTCTTCTTTGGTGGTGCGGCTGTCTTCTTTGCCATTGCTTCCGGCTTGTCTTCCGCAGCAGGTGCATCTGCTTTGGCGGCGACCGGGACTGCATCCGGGTTGACGATCACCTGATGCTCATAGCGCAAGTCCACGGATTTCAACTTCTGGAACTGGGTTCGCCACTCCTGCACGTGGATTACGTAGATCTTAAAACGTTCCATAAAATTCGATGCCCCGAGATGCACCAGCACCGCACCATGCGGGTCGGTGACCGTGGCCTTCAGGTCATCCGGATCGGACAGATCAACGTCGCTCAGATCGCGAGAGTAGTGCGCCCCGCCGGCGTCCAGCTCGGTCACGAGTTGCATGTACATTTTCATGCGTGCAGCCCGGGTGGAAAGCGGCTCCGCGTCCGTCATGCCTACGATGACCGGGAACGAGTAGCTAGTTTGCGAATTCGCAGGCGGCTCCATGATTACGCCGCCGGCGTCAATCAGTTGGATATGCGAGTTGATCTCGACGAAAGCGACCGGCGTGCGCTCATGGACCACGACCCTCATCCGATTGGGAAGCAGGCGCATGACGGACGCCGATTGCACCCATGGAATCTGCTCCAGTTGCTTTTTGCGTACGTCCAGCGGCACAAAGAAGATGTTGCGGTCCATGTCGCTCGCCATTACTTCCAGCACCTGCGAACGGCTGACGTTCTTCGTCCCGGATATGGCGATGTCATCGCTGGACTCGATGCGAAAACGCCATGACTGCGTGGCATATTGGTGAAGCGCCATCCAGAGGAAGCCGACCGACCCGACAACCGCGATCACCACCAGTGCTATCTTGAGCCGGTTGGCTGCTTTGCGAGGTAGCGCACCACGGCGCACCGGCACGCGTTTCTGCCCGCGCAGAAACGGCGACTCAGCTTCGTCGTCGAGGTCGAGCATGCGCGCGTCGAGCGGCGATTCGTCGTAGCCGCGGTTACGAGCCGAGGTCTCGCTCGCGGCTGCTTCGAGTTCCTCTTCCGGCGTTGTCGCTAAGCTTTTCCTTGCCATGAAACTGGAGAAACGGCCGGGACTGCGGCTGTTCGACTCACTATAACCGTTTTCGCGCGTGCTGCGGCGATAGAGAATCGCCCGCGTGAGATTCCGGGTCGAAGTTGAACCACAAGAGTAAACTCACAGGTCGTTCGCGCGACTTACAACGCGACTTTCAAGTTTCTCGAGTATCCGGGGCCCGAGTTGCGACACGCTACCCGCGCCGAGGGTCAGGATCATGTCGCCGGGAGTTGCGGCACTTACAACACGCTTGACAGCGTCGGCGAAGGAGGAGAGGTAGACGGCCTTCTGATCGCCGGAGTTGGCGATGCGATTAGCCAGCAGCTCGCTGGTGATGCCCGGAATCGGCGGCTCGCTTGCCGGATAAATATCGAGCAAACATAATGAATCGGCGTCGTGGAACGCGGTGGCGAATTCCTCCAGCAGTAACTGTGTGCGCGTGTAGCGGTGGGGTTGAAATATCACGTGCACCTTGCAAAAGCCGCACTGCCGCGCTGCGGCCAAGGTGGCGCTGATCTCCGTCGGATGATGCCCGTAATCGTCAATGACGGTCACGCCATTAGCGGCGCCAATCCGTTGAAATCTACGATCGACGCCACTGAAGTTCGCCAACGCTTCGCGAATTTTTTCCGCCGGCACATCCAGCCCCACTCCAACGGCAATCGCTGCGGTTGCGTTCATCACATTGTGCTCGCCTGGAACGCGCAGGTGAAATTCGCCGAGATCCCCGCCGCAGTAGCTGACCCGAAAGCGGCTCAGGGCGGCATTATTCTCTCGCGGACCGCAGCAGACATTCGAGATGCGGAAATCGGATCCCTCGCGCGATCCGTAAGTGACAATTCGCCGCTGCACAGTGGGCAAGAGCGCCCGCAAATGGTCGTTATCGTTGCAGGCGACGACCATTCCATAGAAAGGCACCCGGTCCATGAACTCGCGAAAGGCGCTCTTCACGTCTTCCATATCGCGATAGCAGTCCATGTGCTCGCGATCGATGTTGGTCACCACCGCAAGAATTGGCGAGAGTTTGAGGAAGGAGCGATCGCTTTCGTCGGCCTCCGCGACCAGGTATTGCGATTTGCCCAGCCGCGCATTGGAACCCATCGCGTCAACTCTGCCGCCAACGACCACCGTTGGGTCAAGCCCGCCGGCGGCGAGCACGGCCGCCACCATCGAGGTCGTTGTGGTCTTGCCATGCATGCCGCCGATGGCGATGCCATACTTCAGCCGCATGAGTTCGGCAAGCATCTCGGCGCGCTGGATCACCGGGATGTGACGCTGATGTGCGGCCGCAACCTCGACGTTATCGTGAGTAATCGCCGAACTGATGATGACCACGTCCGCGCCGGCAACGTTGTCCGCATTATGCCCCGCGAAAATCGCCGCTCCCATTCCGCCCAGGCGATCCGTCACCGGCGAAGGCTTCAGGTCGGAGCCGGATACCTTGTAGCCGAGATTGAGCAGCACCTCCGCGATGCCGCTCATACCAATGCCGCCGATGCCGACAAAATGCACGCGCTGGATCTTGGCAAACATGAGAGAGGTGAGTCCTAGGCTACAGGGTACGGGTCGGGGACGCCAGCTACGCGGGCAGCCAGCGAGGCAATCTTCGCGGCTGCGTCGGGATGGGCGAAGCGCCTGGCCGCCTCCGACATCTTCGCTAGTGAGGGGCGATCATGCAACAGACTGGAGATCTCCTTCACCAGCCGGTCAGTGTTGAGCTCGGACTGCGGCAGAAGGCGGGCAGCACCGGCATCCGCGAGCGCGGCTGCGTTGCGGGTTTGATGGTCATCGGCGGCAGTCGGCAGTGGAATAAAGATGGCCGGCTTCCCCGCCGCCGTTATCTCGGCCACAGTGCTGGCGCCTGAGCGGCAAAGCACCAAATCGGCGCGCGCAAAGGCGGCAGGCATGTCGTCGATAAAGGGCGCAACTTCGGCGGAAATCATCGTGCGTAAGTACACCGCCTGCGCTTCTGCGTGATCCTTCTCGCCCGTCTGGTGAATGATGTGGATCGACGGCACCGCTTCCGTCAGCGCGGGCAAAGCTTGCAACAAGGCCTGGTTGATTGCATGCGCGCCCTGGCTGCCTCCAAATACCAGTAATGTAGAGTGGCCATTCTTTGGCCGCACAGGGACGTTGAAGAACTCGCGCCGCACGGGCACGCCGGTGACATGGCAGTTGCGGAAGTAATGGCAGGTCGCTTCGAAGTGGACTGCTGCGGCGCTCACCATGGGAGCAACCAGGCGATTGGCGACGCCGGGAATTATGTTGGGCTCGAAAGCGATGGTCGGAACGCTCATCATTCCGGCCATCAGCATTGCGGGCCCGGAAGCGTAGCCGCCGACCCCGATCATCACATCAGGACGAAACTCGCGGATTAATTTGGCAGAAGCCATCATGGCGAGGGGGAGATCAAGCACTGTCTTTAGGCGGGTTGCGAAATCCACACGATTGAGCGCGCCGACTTCGATCAGACGAAGCTCGAATCCGGCGGCCGGCACCAGGCGCGTCTCGATACCGTGCTGGGTCCCGACGAACAGCACTTGCGCGCCATAGCGTGAACGCAACTCCTGCGCGATTGCCAGCGCAGGAATGACGTGCCCGCCGGTGCCGCCTCCAGCCACGATCACACGCATGGCTAGTCCGTCTGCTGAGTAATGTTAAGGAGCACTCCGACGCTGGCCAGAGTAATAAACAAGGATGAGCCGCCGTAGGAGATGAACGGCAATGGGATGCCTTTGGCGGGCATCATGGCAAGCACGACGCTGATGTTGAACAGAGCCTGCACAACGACCATCGCGGTTATCCCGGTGGCAAGAAACTTGGCAAACATGTCCTCGGTGCGAAGCGCGATACGTATGCCGCGATAAAGGAAGATGCCGAACAGCAGGACCACTAGCAGGGAGCCCCACAAGCCCAATTCTTCGGCGGTGACCGCGTAGATGAAATCGGTGTGCGGCTCGGGCAGATAAAAGAGCTTTTGCTTTCCTTCCATAAGACCGAGACCAGCGAGGCCGCCCGTGCTGACGGCGATCATCGACTGAATGATGTGGAAGCCCTTGCCCTGTGGGTCTTTGAATGGATCGAGGAAGGCCTGGACTCGAGCCCAGCGCCACGGCACGCGAACGATGAGGAAGTAGAGCGGCAATAGCGAGCCGGCCAGCGCATACCACAGATACCGCATATTCATTCCCGCGACGAATAACACTGACGCAGAAATGGCCATGCAAGCGATGGCAGTGCCCAGGTCTGGCTCCTTCACGATGAGCAACGCAAGAAGAAGCGTGGGTGCGGCGGCCGGGACCAGAACCCGCTTCCAATCGGTGATCTGCTGCCAGCGCGACTCCAGAAAATACGCGAGATAGAAAATGAGCGCAGGTTTCGCCAGTTCCGACGGCTGGAATGAGAAGCCGCCAAACTTGATCCAGCGGTGAGTGTTGTGGGAGTCGCGGAACAGAAACACTGCAATGAGCAACAGGCACGTGAAGCCTAGAAACGTGAACACCACCGATGGCCTGCGATATTTCTTGTAGTCAATATTCATGGCGGCGAGCATGGCCACGATGCCCGCCCCAGCCCAAGCCATCTGCCGCAGCAGGAAGCCATACGGTGAGCCAAACCGCTCCTTCGCCATGACCGCCGATGCGCTGAACACCATCACCAGCCCAATGAAGACCAGCAGCAGGGTAACGGTGAACAGCCACTTGTCAACACTGACGCGCTTGGCCATTACTTGCGCCCTCCGCGCACACTGCCCACTTGCTCGCGCTCTTTCTCTCTGGAAGCCAGTTGATGCACCTGCTCCTTGAACGTCCGCCCACGATGTTCGTAGCTGTCGAACTGATCGAAGCTTGCGCAGGCCGGAGCCAGCAGCACCACGTCGCCCGCGGTTGCCGTCTCACCGGCGCGCTTCACCGCGGCCTCAAGCGTTCCGATACTGACGATTTCCGCACCCTTTACCTGCGATTCGATCTTCGCAGCGGCCGCGCCTATGGTGTACACGCGCTTCACCCGCTCCTTCAGCGGCGCATTGAGCAGGCTGTAATCGCTTCCCTTGTCCTTGCCTCCAAGAATGAGGTGGATCCGGCCGGGGAACGATTCCAGAGCTTTGATGGTGGCATCGACATTCGTTGCCTTCGAATCGTTGTAATAATCGACGCCGTGGATGGTGGCTACATATTCCAGTCGGTGCTCGACCGCCTTGAACGCACTGACGGCACCACGAACTTGTGCTGGGCCGATTCCCGCCAGCATTCCGACGCAAACTCCCGCCAGCACGTTCTCAACATTGTGGGAGCCTTTTAGCGAAATCTCGCTCACCGGCATAACCTCGCGTTCGGTCTTTCCGTCGCGCCAGATAATGCGCTCGGCGCGGGCGAACGCTCCAAGCTCGACTTCTTTCACGCGGCTGAACCAGAACACGGGCGCCTTGGTCTTTGCAGCCATCGCAACGCAGGGCGGATTGTCAGCGTTCAGGACCGCGAAATCGCCGGCGGTCTGGTTCTCAAAGATACGGGTCTTCGCGGCCGCGTAGTTCTCGAATGTGTAATGCCGGTCGAGATGGTCAGGCGTGACGTTCAGCGCCACCGCCATCTTGGGATGGAAACTCTGTATGGTCTCCAACTGGAAGCTGCTGATCTCCAGCACGACCCAGGTATCGTCGGTCGCAGTTTCGACAAAGTTGATCGCGGGCGTTCCGATGTTGCCACCCACCAGCACCTTGCGCCCGCCTGAGGCGATGATTGCGCCCGCCAGCGCTGTGGTCGTGGTCTTGCCGTTGGAGCCGGTAATGGCCACGATCCCGCCTTTCAGGAAGCGTGCCGCCAGTTCGACTTCGCCGATCACAGGAATGCCTAATGCGCGCGCCTGCACCAGTTGCGGAACGTCGAACGGGACACCCGGACTGATGACGATAAGGTCCTGATCGCGAAACGTCCGCTCGCTGTGATGTCCGGTTTCAACGCTGATTCCGTGGTCCAGCAAAAGAGGAATTTCCTGTGGGAGTTGCTCTTCTGTCCTGGCATCGGAGACGGCGACGCGCGCACCGTGCTTCTCCAGGAAGAGCGCGCTGGCGACGCCGGACTTGCCCAGCCCCACCACCAGCACGCGTTTGCCTTTGATGTCCATCATCGATGCCGCCCGGCCCATTGTGCCACGTTTCGCAGCCTATTACCGCAACTTCAAGGTGGTGAGAGCAAAGAGTGCAAACACCAGTGAGGCAATCCAGAAGCGCACGATCACCTTGGACTCGCTCCACCCCAGCAACTCGAAGTGATGGTGGATGGGCGCCATCTTGAAAATGCGCTTCCGGCGCAGCTTGTATGAGCCCACCTGCAGGATGACGGATAGCGCCTCAATCACGAAGATGCCGCCGATAAATGGCAGCAGCAGCTCTTGCTTGATAATGACGGCGACCGTACCAATGGCCCCGCCCAGCGCCAGCGATCCCACATCGCCCATAAAGATTTCCGCCGGATGCGCGTTATACCAGAGAAATCCGATCGCTGAGCCGACCATCGAACCGCAGAAGATCGTAACCTCTGAGACCTGCGGCATCTTGGAAAGCTCAAGATAGTCGGCAAAAACGGCGTGCCCGCTCACGTACGTGAGGACAGTGAGTGCTCCGGCGGCGATGACGGTGCAGCCGATCGCCAGCCCGTCCAGACCGTCCGTGAGGTTGACTGCGTTGCTGGAGCCGACGATGACCAGCCCCACAAACAAAATAAATGGAAGAAACGCGATCGGAGCCAGATAGCCATGGTGCAGACTGCTGATCACCAGGTCAGGACGGAAATGCTTCAGGAACGGAACGATCAATCGGGTGGAATACAGGCCGTGAGTTTCCAGCGCGCTCAGTGTTGCGGCAACAGCAAAGGCCGCAAGAATCTGGTATCCGAGCTTGGCCCGCGCGGTAAGACCGAGGTTACGCCGATGGACAACCTTCAGGTAGTCGTCAGCAAAACCGATCGCTCCAAAGGCCAGCGTTGCAACTACGGCAATCCACACAAACCTGTTACTGAGATCGGCCCACAGTAACGTGGGCACAATCATCCCCACCACGATGAGCACTCCACCCATGGTGGGCGTGCCCGCCTTCCTCTGGTGGGCCTTGGGGCCATCCTCGCGGATGTATTGGCCAATCTGGAATTCACGCAACCGGCCAACCACAGCCGGTCCAATGATGAGACCGATGAACAGTGCAGTGAGGCTGGCGAACGCAGTGCGGAAGGTCAAATAGCGAAAGATTCGGAACGGTCCGATGTGGAAGACGACGAAACCCTTCTGGTAAAGCAACCAATAGAGCAAATTTTCTTTCCTGTGCTTACATCGTCTCTAAGAACTTAACGCGAAGCAACCATCACCTTACCTGTCCAGACCTCAAGGGCACGCTCGAGGCGCACGCCTCGTGACGCCTTCAGCAGAACCGCATCGCCCGCTTTGATTTCCTGCCTCAGCCATTCTCCGGCATCTTCGGGCGTGCTTACGAACTCCGCGCGCACTCCCGCCTGGTTTGCGCCTTCCACCATGGCCAGCGCCAGCCCGCGAACTCCCAGCAGCACATCGATCCCGTAATTCGCCATCTGTTGGCCACACGCGCGGTGTATGGCCTCGGCTGCAGGGCCGAGCTCCAGCATTTCGCCGGCAACGACCACACGGCGCCGCGCTGGAATTTGCGCCAGTGAACGAACCATGCTTTCCAGGGCCTTTGGATTGGCATTGTAGCAATCGTTGATGATGGTCGCGCCCGCGTAGCTGAGGATTTCTCCGCGCTTGTCAGCCGCTTGCAGCGTGGCCAGAGATTCTGCGGCTTCGCGGAGCGGAACTCCATACTGCAGACCCACTGCAACTGCGGCGAGCGCGTTATGAATATTGTGCTCCCCCAGCAAAGGCAGCGTTGCGCGCACCTGCTGGCCGTCGGCGATAATCTCGAACGTCGAGCCGAGCGGCCCGCGCGATACCAGGTTTCGCGCCCACACCTCGGCGGGCTTGTGCACGCCAAAGGTAACGACCTTGCCGTGGAAATCGCGGCCGAACTGGGAGACGTACTCGTCGTCGGCATTCAGCACCGCAATCCCCCCGGCGGGAAGCGACTGAATCAGCTCATACTTGGCGCGCGCAATTTCGGCGATGGAATTGAAAAACTCCAGATGCACCGGCGCAACCATGGTGACTACCCCGCAGTTGGGCCGCGCAAGCCTGGCCAGTTCTGTGATCTCACCCGCGTGTGACATGCCCATCTCGATGACTGCGAGTTCGTGTTCCGGCTCCAGTTTCAGCAATTGCAGAGGCATGCCAAACTGGTTGTTCAGATTGCCCTGCGATTTCAGCACGCGATGGCGGGTCGCCAGGACGTGTGCGATCGCTTCCTTGGTCGTGGTCTTCCCCGCGGATCCGGTGACCCCAATCAGCGGCTTTCCCCAGAGCCTGCGTACCGCCGCGCCAAGAGTCTGCAATGCGACCAGTGGATCGTCCACCGCTAGCAATCTGGTCTCTGCAGGGTATCGGGCTATGTGGTCCCTGTTGACCACGGCGCCCACCGCGCCCTTCGCGAGGGCGGACTCCACGAAGTCGTGCCCGTCAAGCCGCTCACCGCGGACGGCGAAAAACAGGTCGCCCGGCTGCAAAGTGCGCGAGTCGATGGAGTACCCGCCGGCAGCGGCGTCGCGGTCGAAAGTGCCGATGGCCTGCATGAACTCGGCAGTGCGGGAGAGCGTCAGCTTCATGGTTTTGCCGTTTGCGCCGCCTGGGGTTCGCCATAGCCGGCGTTCCGCAACGCGATCCGCGCTTCCTCAATGTCATCGAACGGCGTTGCGCCCGTGCTGGTGACCTGAACTTTCTCATGGCCCTTTCCGGCGATCAGCACAATATCGCCAGGACGCGCTTCCTCGATCGCGAGAGCGATGGCTTTGCGCCGGTCCGGCTCCATGGTGTAGCGCACGCCGCTTCGCTGCAAGCCTGGCAGGGCATCATTCATGATGTCGAGCGGGTTCTCGCTTCGCGGGTTATCGCTGGTCAACACCACGAAATCGCTGCCTCTTCCTGCAGCCTCGCCCATCAACGGACGCTTACTCCGGTCACGGTCGCCTCCACATCCGAAGACGGCAATTACACGCCCGTCACCCCCGCGCTGGGCGAGAAAATCCCGCGCCACGGCGGTGAGATTCCGCAGCGCGTCATCGGTATGGGCATAGTCAACGATGACGGTAAAAGGTTGTCCGGCGTCGACGCGCTCAAAACGTCCAGCTACGCGCGCAAGCGAATCAGCCCCTTCCGCGATGGCTATGGGCTCCACGTCGCGCGCATAAGCGGCAGCCGACGCGGCGATGAGGTTGTAGACATTCACCCGCCCCAGCAACGGGCTCCAGATCGGGATCTCCTCCTGAGGCGTCACCAGGTTGAACCTGACTCCGGCGCTCTCGATGCTCAGATCCTTGGCATGGAAGTCTCCGCCATCGATTCCATAGGTGATCAATTCATTTTGCTTCTTGCATAGCTTGAGCAAGCGCTGGCCGTATTCATCTCCCACATTGATCACGGCCGTCCGCGGCGGCTCCGTGCCGCAGCCTTGGAAAAAGATGGTTTTCGAGGCGAAATACTCTTCCATAGTGCGGTGATAGTCGAGGTGATCGCGTGTGAGGTTGGTGAACACCGCAACATCGAACGGCACTCCGTAAACACGCTGCTGCTCCAGTGCGTGGGACGATACCTCCATCGCCACCTCGGTGCAGCCCGCCTCAACCGCGCGCGCGAAGATCTGGTTCAACTCCAATGCCTCGGGGGTGGTATGCGGCGCGGGGAGCACTTCATCGCCGATGCGATACTCCACCGTGCCCAGCAGCGCAGCTTTTCGCCCGCTCGCGCGCAACATTGCGTTCAGCAGAAAGGCCGTGGTGGTCTTGCCGTTGGTTCCCGTGATTCCAC
>Ga0209656_10001889_pt1 | contig 13676 bp, 10 predicted proteins | sample BogFormECP12_OM2_FD_188239 | JGI IMG/M metagenome (GOLD analysis project Ga0209656, IMG submission 188239) | Bog forest soil microbial communities from Calvert Island, British Columbia, Canada - ECP12_OM2 (SPAdes) (version 2) | ecosystem: Environmental > Aquatic > Freshwater > Wetlands > Bog ... | reverse complement strand
CAAGAGGGACGTCGACACAGTGTTCGAGCATCCGGGAGAGCAGACCTTTCCGGTCTCGTGCTTTGTGGTCAAGCGCGGCGGCATGGTGGTGTTCTGCGCCGGCACGACGGGGTTCAACATCACCTTCGACGCGCGCTTCGTCTGGATGCGCCAGAAGCGCATTCAGGGATCGCACTTCGCCAACCTCAAGCAGGCGTCAGCGGCCAACAAGTTCGTGGTCGAGCGTCGGATCGACCCCTGCATGTCCGAGGTCTTCCCGTGGACGCAAATCCCTCTCGCGCACACCAAGATGTGGAAGAACCTCCATGCGCCGGGCAACATGGCGGTGCTGGTCAACGCTCCGACGACCGGCCTGCGCACCTTTGAGGACGTGATCGCAGCGGCGCGGACATAATGGCCGGGCGATCCCCCGCGCGCGCGTTTGCCTTCGACCCCGCCAGACGCTAAAGCGACGTCCTGTTCGGCGAGTTCAGACTCGGCATGCGTGTTTGCGCCCGGAGGCCGAAAAAAGGCGAGCGGAGGCCATGACGGCGGGCGCGGACGGAGATCGGCGGAAGCGGGAGGCGGCGCAACGCGCGCTCGGTCTCGTCGAGCCCGGCATGAGGCTCGGCCTCGGCTCGGGCACAACCGCGCGCTGCTTCGTCGACCTCGTCGGCGACAAAGTCGCGGCCGGCCTTAACGTCCGCTGCGTGGCGACATCGGAGGCGACGGCGGCCCAGGCGAAAGCGCGCGGCATCCCATTGGCGACGCTGGACGAGCTTCCCGAACTCGATCTGACGGTCGACGGCGCGGACGAGATCGATCCCGAACTGAGGCTCATCAAGGGCGGCGGAGGCGCGCTCCTGCGCGAGAAGATCGTCGCCGCAGCCTCCCGGCGGATGGCGGTCATCGCCGACGCGACGAAGCTCGTATCGTGTCTCGGCGCCTTTCCGCTGCCGGTCGAGGTCGTCCCGTTCGGGCTCGCGGCGACCCGGCGCCATATCGAGCGCGCTTTCGCGGGCCTCAGCCTCGCTGGCCCCGTTCGGTTGCGCGGCGAAGCGGCGCCCTTCGTCACCGACGGAGGCCACTACATTCTCGACTGCTCGCTCGGCGCCATTGCTGATCCGGAGAGCCTGGCTGAGGCGCTGTCACGGATCCCTGGGGTCGTCGAACACGGACTGTTCATCGATTATGCGCGCACGGCGATCATCGCCGGCGCGGAGGGCGTCAAAGTTCTCGACCGCCCGGCCTGAACCCGAAATCAAAAGGAGCCGCTCAATGTCCGCCCCCGAGCCCGCCTGCAAGTCCGCCCTCATCTCCGTCGCGCGAACGGTCAAAGGCCTTGTTCTCGCGGCGAGCGTCCTCGCCTCGGCGGCGGCGTGGGCCGCGGAAGCCACGCCACCCGCCGCCGCGCCGACGGCGCCCGCCGCGCCGGCCGCCCCGCCATCTGCGGCGTCCATCGCCGCCGCCGACGCCATCCTGGGGGATATCGGCGTCAAACAGACGATCGCGCTCATCGTCCCGGGCATGATGACCGAGCTCGAGCGCAACGTGACCAACACGCGGCCCGAGATCAGGGACAACCTGCGCGAGACGCTTCGCTCCATCCAGCCTGAGTTCGACAAGAGCGCCCAGGAGGTGTTCACGCGGGCGGCGACGCTTCTCGCCTCGGAAATGTCGGAAAAGGAGATCGAGGACGTCGCCGCCTTCTTCGGCAGCTCGAGCGGCAAGAAGTATCTCGCGACGGAGCCCACCTTCTTCCAGCAGTTCGGCGCCATGGCCGATCCATGGCGCGAGCAGCTGTCGGTCGATATCCTCACCCGCGCCCGCCAGGAGATGAAGAAGAAGGGCATCGATTTCTAGCTTCGCCACGGCGCAAAGCGGACCCCGCCGGAGAGCGTGAGCCATGGCCTTCGACGTCGATTTCTTCGTCATCGGCGCGGGATCGGGAGGCGTGCGGGCGGCCCGCGTCGCCGCCATGCACGGGGCGAAGACGCTCGTCGCGGAAGAGAGCCGGATCGGCGGCACCTGCGTGATCCGCGGCTGCGTGCCGAAAAAACTCTATGTTTATGCGAGCCGCTTCGTCGACGATTTCGCCGATGCGGCCGGATTCGGCTGGAGCGTCGGGGCCCCGACGTTCGACTGGCCGAACTTGGTCGCGGCCAAGGAAAAAGAGATCACGCGGCTCTCGGCTGCCTACCGCGCCAATCTCGCCGCGTCCGGCGCCGAATTGATCGAGCAGCGGGCGACGGTCGTCGGCCCGCAGCGGGTGCGGCTCGCGAGCGGCAGGGAAGTCTCGGCGCGTCACATCCTAGTCGCCGTCGGCTCCTGGCCGACGTTTCTTCCCGGTGTGGAGGGTCTCGAGCATACGATCACCTCTAACGAGGCATTCGACCTTCCCGTCTTTCCGCGGCGTCTCATGGTGGTCGGCGGCGGCTATATCGCGGTCGAATTCGCGTCCCTGTTCCAGAGGCTCGGCGCCCAGGTGATCCACGTCATGCGCGCGTCGAACGTGCTCCGCGGCTTCGACGACGACATGCGCGAGGGCGTGCGCGCGGCGATGGCGCGCGCCGGCGTCCTGCATCGCTTCGGCATCCTGCCCGCGCGCATCGAGAAACTGCCCGACGGCGCGCTTCGCGTCACGCTCGCCGACGGCGAGATGATCGACGCCGACCAGGTCCTCGTCGCGACCGGCCGATTGCCCAATACAAGAGGGCTGGGCCTCGAGACAGCGGGACTTGAGCTCAGCCAGCACGGCGCCATCAAGGTCGACGATCATCTGACCAGCGCCGTGCCGTCGATCCATGCGATCGGCGACGTCACCCATCGCGTCAATCTCACCCCCGTCGCGATCCGGGAGGGTCACGCCTTGGCCGACGAACTGTTCGGGACAGGCGCGAAACCCATCCGCTACGACACAATCGCGCATGTCGTGTTCGGCACGCCCGAACTCGGCGGCGTGGGCTTGACCGAATTCGAGGCCGTCCTTCGCTTTCCCAAGGTCGACATCTTTAGGTCAGACTTCCGGCCGATGAAGGCGACGCTCTCGGGCAGCGGCGAACGCACGATCATGAAGCTCGTCGTCGACGGGTCGACGGGTCGAATCCTCGGCGCCCATATTCTCGCCCATGACGCCGGCGAGATGATCCAGCTCGTCGCCGTGGCGATGACCATGGGCGCGACCAAGGCCGACTTCGACGCCACCGTAGCGGTCCACCCCACCGCCGCCGAGGAGCTGGTGACGATGCGCGCCCCGGCCCTCCGCTACGAGAACGGGCGGCCCGTGGCCTAGTGCTCGCTTCATTCGGGCGCGACCTATTTCGCGCCCGGCCTGATCTGGCCGAACTGCGGATAGGGGATGCGGATGTCTTCCTCGCGCATCCGCCGCAGGATGTCGAAGTTGATGTCGCTCTTCGTCCGATCGGCAGTCTCGATGTCGTCGACGAAGCAGACGAGCGTGAATTTGAGCGCCCAGTCGCCGAATTCAGAGAAGACAACGGTCGGCGCGGGAATGGCGAGCACGAGGTCCTGCGCCTTCGAGGCAGCGATAAGGAGATCGCGCACGGCCTCGACGTCGCTCTCATAGGCGACATTGATCGTGATGATGATACGCCCGACCCGGTCGCTGAGAACCCAGTTTTTGACCACGCCGGTGACCAGCGTCGAGTTCGGCACGATGAGGGTCGCGCGATCGAAGGTTTCGATCTCGGTCGAACGGGCGTTGATCCGGCGCACGAAGCCCTGTTCGGCCCCCACCACCACCCAGTCGCCGACCCGGATGCCGCGCTCCCAAAGCAGGATGAGGCCGGAGACGAAATTGTTGGCGATCGTCTGCAGGCCGAAGCCGATGCCGACCGAGAGGCCCCCGGCGATGAGCGCGAGCTTCTGCATGTCGAGGCCGATCTGGGCCCCGGCGAGCAGCACGGCGACGAGCGCGCCGAGATAGCCGAAGATGGTGCAGATCGAGTTGCCGACCCCCGGATCGAGGCGCGTCTGAGGGAGCAGTCTGGAACGGAGCCAGTTCTGGATGAGCCGGGTTATGAAGAGGGCGACGACAAAGACCGCCGCGGCGGTGATCAGCGACGAGAGCGAGAGCGTCACGCCGCCGACGGCGAAGCCGAAATAGGCCGCGCGCAGGGTGCGCAACATGTCCTGCGACTGGACGCCCCACGGCTCCAGCACCGCCGTCGCCGCGACGAAGAAGATGGCGACGCGCGCCATGCCCTGGATGACGACTAGGGTCTGGGCGAGGACGTTTCGGCGCAGGCCAACCGTTGCGACGAGCCGCGCGCCGACCGGCGCGTCGGGATGAAGCAGCGTCTCGGCCCCGTCCTGCACGACGACGTCGGCCAGAAACAGTCCGCACGCCAGGATCGTCAGGACAATCGCCTGGTTGACCAGGAAGTTGGCGAAGGCGATGTAGCCGAAGACTGTCGCGGCGATCACAATGAAGGCCAGGATCCAGCCCAGCGTGCGCGCGGGCGCCCAGGGGTCGACCTGCGGCGAAGCGGTCGCGCCGGGAACCGGCGTCGATAGACGTCGAAGGAGGCGAGCGACGACGAGCGCGATCAGCGCGGCGCCGAGCCCGCGGGCGGCAACCGCAATGTTGAGCGAGGCGACCGCGTCGGCGGCGGGCTCCATGAGGCGCTCGACGCCCCATATCGCCGCGACCGTCATGCCGGCGCGAAAGATCAGCTTGGCCGAACGGTCGCTGACCGCGACGAGCCGCCAAGCCTTGTCGCGCGGCGCCAGCATCGCTCGGCCAAGCGCGTTAAACACGATCAAGAGCCGCGCCGCATCGAATATGGCGTCGAGAACGCCCTGGATTCTGGGCTCCGAGATATCGAAGAGGTCGAGCGCATAAGCGAAGGCGCCGAGCCAGAGCAGGGGCAGGACCGCGAGAACCAGAATGATCCAGGCCGCGGCGATCGCCCGGCGGAGACGGGTTGGATGATCGTCGTCGACAGGGCGATAAATGAACCGGCCCGCAAACCAGCGCAGCGGGACAGCGATCAGCGCCAGCAGAACCGCCAGGCCCGCCAGGCCGAGAATATGAAGGGCGGTGGCGCGTCCGCCGAGGCTCGCGAGCCATCCGCCGACGAGCGCCGTCATCACCCGGATATCAGCCGGAATATCGCTCCCCACGCTCAGCCAGAGCTGCGGATTGAGAATGCTGGACGATCTGGCGAAAGTCTCGCGTGCGAACAATTCGCGCCGCTTCGCGCCGATCCGGGTCGCATAGTCGTCGACCTGCAGCAGCATGGCGCGCGCGGCACGGAGCCTCGCGTCGAGCGCGTCGTGCTTGGCCTTCTCGCTTTCGAGCTCCGCGGTCGCGGCGTCGGTCGCAGGCGCTGCGTCCTTCGATTTGGGCGTGAGTTCGGCGAGCCGCTTGGCAGAAGCCGCGAGCTTCGGCGTCATGTCGGCGATCGCTGCTTGCAAGGCGACGCCGACGGGGTCGTTTTCGGCGCGCAGACGCTGCAGGTCCGCATCGGTCAGATTCGGATCCTTGAGTGCGGCGTCGATTGTGTTCAGCGCGGCCTGCGTCGCGTCGAGGTTGAGCGGGGCCGGCTCCTGGGCCGCGGCGCCGGCGGCGGCTATCAGCGCGAGAGCCAGCACCAGCCAGCGCAGGACCTGCAATCCGGAACGGGACGTCATCTCGTACCGATGGGACCGATGATTCGAAGGGGGCCGAACGCACCCATCCCATCCGACCACGGCGGAGCCGCGGCGGCAACAAAAAGCCTCGGCGAAGGCCGCATTCACCTTTGAAAGTGAAAAGGGCTGCGCCGCTCCCGGGCCTTTGTTAAAGGAATGCGCCAGTTTGAGGACGATCCGGTGAATGCGATCCTTGATTCCGACGTGCAGGCCGTTCCGAGCGCCGGGGAGCGCGCCCTCGAGCATTTCCTCATTGCCGGCTTCGTGCGGATCGAGCCGCCTGTTCTCCATCCGGCGGCGATCTTTCTCGACATGTCTGGGGAGGAGATTCGCGGGCGCCTCTTTCTGACCAACGGGGCCTCGGGCGAGGAACTCTGCCTCCGGCCGGAATATACGATCCCGGTCTGTCGGAGCTATCTCGCTTCCCCGAAGGCGGGCCGGGTGGCGGAATATTCCTATCTCGGCCCCGTTTTCCGCGCCGAGGCCAAACAGGGGGAGCGCGCCCAGACCGGGCTCGAAAGCTTCGGCCGCAAGGATGCGGAAGCCGCAGACGCAGAGATTTTCGCGCTCGCCATGGAAGCGGCGGCCTTGGCCGGCGGCCCGCTCGCCGCGCGGCTCGGCGACGTTCACCTCTTCGACGCCGTGCTGGCCTCGCTCGCCCTGCCGGACGTGTGGCGCCGGCGCCTGAGGCGCGGCGTCGTCCATGGACGCAGTCTTTCGGCCATCCTCGACGGACCCGGCCAAAGCGCGCTCGCGCAGCCCGGCGTGCTGGCCGCGATGGAAAGCGCCGACCACGCGGGGGCGAAGGCTTTGGTCGAGGATCTCCTGGCGATCGCGGGCATCGACGCCGTCGGCGGGCGCACCGCAGGCGAGATCGCCGATCGCTTTCTCGAGCAGGCGGCGCTCCGGTCCGGGGAACCGATCGAAGCGGAGAAGCGCAAGGCGCTGGAAGACTTTCTGGCGATTTCCGGCGATCCCGACGAGGCCGCGGAGAAGCTGCGGGCGCTCGCCGACGACGCCCGGCTCGACCTCGGCAAGGCGCTCGACGCGTTCGAACGGCGCAACGGCTTTATCGCCGCCCGAGGCGTTGCAATCGGCCAGACCCGTTTCAGCGCCGCATTCGTGCGCGACTTCGACTATTACACCGGCTTCGTCTTCGAGGCGCGCGATCCCGCGCGGGCCGACGCCAGGCCGGCGCTCGGCGGCGGGCGCTACGACGGGCTTGCGAGGCGCCTCGGCGCCGCGCACGACATTCCCGCCGTCGGCGCGGCGATCGCGATCGACCGGCTGCCGGCGAGGAGAGCGCACTGATGGCCTTCGACGCCGCGACCTCCGCCGAGCCGCCGTTCGTGCTGGCCGTCCCTTCCAAGGGCCGGCTGCAGGAGGCGGCCGCCGCGTTCTTCGCCGGCGCGGGCCTGGAACTCGCGCAGGGGCGCGGCGCGCGCGACTATCGCGGGGCGCTGATCGGCCTTCCCGGGGTCGAGGTCGCCTTTCTTTCGGCCGCCGAGATCGTCGGCCAGCTCGCCGCCGGCGCGGCGCACTTCGGCGTCACCGGCGAGGACCTGGTGCGCGAGAAGGCGCCCGACGCCGATTTGAAGCTCGAGCTTCTGGCACCGCTCGGCTTCGGCCGCGCCAATGTGGTGGTCGCCGCGCCGCGCGCCTGGATCGACGTGCGTTCGATGGCCGATCTCGAGGATGTCGCCTCGGCCTATCGCGCGAGCCGCGGCGAGCGGATGCGGGTCGCGACCAAATACGTGAACCTCACGCGCCGCTTCTTCGCCGTACACGGCGTCGCCGACTATCGCATTGTCGAGAGTCTCGGCGCGACCGAGGGCGCCCCCGCCGCGGGCGCAGCCGAGCTCATCGTCGACATCACGACGACTGGCGCGACGCTTGCTGCCAATGCGCTGAAACCCCTCGATGACGGCATCATCCTCAGATCGCAGGCGACGCTGGTTGCCTCGCTCGTCGCGCCGTGGGGGCCGCACGCAAGGCAATCAGCGCGCGCCATCCTCGACCGCATCGCCGCGACCGAGGAAGCCCGCGCCTCGCGGGAGGTGCGCGCAAGGCTGCCGGCGCGTGCGCATCTCATCGTCGAAAAGGCCGTCGAGCGGTTCGACGCCGTCGCCGCCGCCGGGGAAGACGTCGACCCGCACGGCTTCGTCGCCCTCCACTGCGCCCGCGCGAAAGCCGCCGACCTCGCCGGCTGGCTCCTCCAGCAGGGCGCCGAACGGGTCAGCGTCGCCGCGCTCGAACAGGTCTTCGACGCGGTGAACCCGCTTTATGAGGCGCTCGAGAAGCGGATCGGGGCGAGCGGGTGAGGCTTGGGATGAGGGCGCGACCGGATCTGCGACAGAGTTTTTTCCCGCAATTGCCTGAAGACAATCAGAATGCCGTTTCTGCGGCGCCCCAACGACGTGGCCGCCCCGGACTTGATCCCGGGAACGTCGCGGCCATCCACGCAGACATGCCTTAAGCTCACTGTCAGCGACTTCGCCCCGTCAGCGCCTGGGCAAGGAAGAGCCCGCCATGGCGCAAGCCGCCTTCGTCGATGCCGTGCCCGATGCCGAGCGACAGATGCCATTGGGTCGGAACTTGCGCGCCCGCGAGCGCTTCCGCCGCCATGAACATGGCATCGAGCGGGATCAGCGGGTCCTGATCGCCGTGAATGAGGAGGATCGGCGGCGGCGCGCCGCGCGCGTCGCGCGCCGTCGCTTCCTTGAGCCGCTCCTCGCCGACCAGCATGCCCGAAAAGCCGACGATCGCCGCCGGCGCGCGACTGCGACGCAACCCGACATGCAACGCCATCATCGTGCCCTGGCTGAAGCCGACCAGCGCCAGCTTCGAATTGTCGAGCCCGAGGCGCTCGAGTTCGGCGTCGAGAAAGGCGTCAACGGCGCCGCGCGCCTTGACGACCCCGTTCCAGCGGTCTTCGGCGCCGCCCGGATCGTCCGGCGGCCGGTTCGAGAGCGCGAACCACTGGCGGCCCATCGGCGCGCCCAGGCACCGTTCCGGCGCATGAGGCGAGACGAAGGCGGCCTGAGGCAGGAGCGCCCGCCACTGGCGTCCGAGTTCGATGAGGTCGTTTCCGTCCGCGCCATAGCCATGCAGAAACACGACGAGCCCGTTCGCGCGCCCTCCGCTCGCCGGGAGGCGGGGTCCGTCCAGGGCAACGCTCATCGAAGGGGCTCCGGGGCTTAGGCACAAGCGACGTGCCTTAACCCGAAGCCTCTGCAAGGGCCATCCCCGATCGTTCCTTCACGCCGCGGTAATAGGCCCATAACATCCGCGCGGCGACGCCGCGCCACGGACGCCAGCGCTCGGCGATCCGCTCGAGCCGAGCCGCGTCCGGCCGGGTCCCGAGCTTGAGCGCCAGCTTCGCCGCCTCCTGCAGGGCGAGATCGCCCGCGGGAAAGGCGTCGGGATGTCCGAGGCAGAACAGGAGGAAGATGTCGGCTGTCCAGGGGCCAACGCCCTTCACCGCGACGAGCGCCGCATGCGCGTCCTCGGCGTCGAGCGCGGCCAGACCCGCAAGATCGAGGCCGCCTTCGGCGACGGCGTCGGAGAGCGCGCGCAAGGCGCGGATTTTCGGGGTCGAAAGGCCGCAGGCGCGCAAATCGTCCTCCGTCGCTGCGGCGAACCGGACGGCTTCGAGCGGGGCGATGCGCGCTTCGAGGCGACCGAAAATGGCTTTGGCGCTCGCGACCGACAGTTGTTGCGAAACGATGATTGCGGCAAGGCCGGCAAAGCCGGGGTCGCGTCGCCGGAGAGGCGGCGGTCCTCCGATCGCCATCAGCCTATCGACGAGTTCCGGGTCCCTTTCGCGCAAGGCCTCGGCCGCCTGTCGCAGGCCTGCCTCGTCTGCGATCGGCGGCCCGGGATGATAGACCCTGGCCGGGACGACGCGCTTCGCGCGCCTTGCGCGGGGGCGCTTCCTATGCATCGGTTTTTTGCCCATGCGCTCCAACGTCCTCGCGGGTTCGCCGGTCCTGCGCTTCGCCCCGTCGCCGAACGGCCTCCTGCACCTCGGCCACGCCTATTCGGCGTTTTGCAACGAGCGCGTCGCCGCGGACCTGAACGGCCGCCTGCTGTTGCGCATTGAAGACTTGGATCGCACGCGTTGCAAGCCGCGATACCAAGCGGCGATCGAAGAGGACCTCGCCTGGCTCGGCCTTCGCTTCGAAACGCCGGCGCGTCGGCAGAGCGAGCACGCGGGCGACTATGCCGCCGCGCTTGACGGGCTTGCGGCGCGTGAATTCGTCTATGCGTGCTTTTGCAGCCGGGCCGAAGTCGCGCGGACTTCGCAAGGCCGCGATCCCGACGGAGCGCCGCTCTATTCGGGAAGCTGCCGCGCGATTTCTGCGAGAGAGGCCGCGGCGCGGCTCGCCCGGGGCGAGAAGCGGACGTTGCGGCTCGACATGCGTCGCGCGATCGAATGCGCCCCGTCGCGCCTCTTCTGGTCCGAATTTGGCGAAGGGTCTACGTCCGTCGAACAGACGGCGGAGCCGGCGCGCTGGGGCGACGTCATCCTCAGCGGGCGCGACCTTGCGGCGAGCTACCATCTCGCGGTGACCGTGGATGACGCGCTGCAGGGCGTCACCGACGTCGTGCGCGGTCGCGATCTTCTTGCCGCGACTTCCGTCCATCGTCTGCTGCAGGCGCTGCTCGACCTGCCCGCGCCGCGCTATCGCCACCATCGGCTCGTGCTCGACCCTGACGGGGCGAAACTGTCGAAGCGGCGTCAGTCGCCTTCGCTCGCAAAGTTGCGCGCCTGCGGCGTTTCCCCGGCGGCGATCCGCGCCGCGCTTGGATTTGGCGGCGGCGACAGTGGCGGTCTCGCGGTCGCGCTCAGTTGAGTTTGGCGGTCGTTCCGGCTTGCGCCGGAACCGGCTTCTCGGCAGCCATCGCCGCGGCCGAGGGCGCCTGCGCCATCAGCCCGTCGATCCGGTCGCGCTCGCGCTTGAAAGAAGTGAGCATCTTGCCGTCGAACTCGCGCGTGCGCGCCAGCTTGATCGCCATGGGGTCGACGAAGTTGCCGTTGATGATCACTTCGTAATGCAGGTGCGGCCCGGTGGCCAATCCCGATTGGCCGAGATAGCCGACCACCTGGCCCTGTGTGACGTGGACGCCCTCGGTGATGCCGCGGCCGAAGCCGGACAGGTGATTGTAGGTGGTCACATAGCCGTTGGCGTGCTGGACTTCGACCCGCCGCCCGTAACCGGAGTCCCACTGAGCCTTGATGACGACGCCGTTGCCGGCCGAGTAGATGGGCGTGCCGATCGGCGCGGCCCAGTCGACGCCGGTATGCATCCGCACGAAATGCAATATCGGGTGATAACGCATGCCGAACGGCGAGGTGATCTCGCCTTCGGCAATCGGCTTGCGCAGCAAGAATTTGCGCGTCGAACGACCATTCTCGTCGTAGAAATCGACCATGTTGTCGTCCGGCGTCTGAAACCGGTAGTACTTGTACGACTGATCGCGCACTGTCATGGTCGCGTAGAGCAGTTCCGGGCGCGGGTCGATCTCGTCGGGTTCGGAAAAGAACGCCTCGATCGAATCGCCGGGAACGGTCGCGCGCTGATAATCCACGTCGTTGGCGAAGACGCGCACGAGAACATCGATCAGAGCTTTGGGCAACCCTTGCTTGAGCGCTGTTTCATAGAGGCTCTGATAAAGGCTCATGCCGCCCGAATCGCTGTCCTCCGAGGCCCTGGACTTGCGGGTCGCCTGAGCGGCGCGCGTCGAGACCGTGGCGTACGCGCCGCTGTCGTTGATCGCGACCATCGCCTTCATTTGATCGTCTGCGTAGACCGAGACGCGGGCGATCCGCGGCTTCACCCCCCGCACGGCGGGCTCCTCGGGAAGAATGATGATCTTCTGCCCCTCGGAAACGGGCGATTCGCCGCGCTTGAGCCCGAAAGCCGCCAGGATGGCCGTCGCCTCATCCGGCGTTGCGCCGTTCGCCTTCAGCACATCCTCGAAGCTCTCGCCGTGGCGTAACTGGACGAGCTTCTCGCTCGGGGAGGCGTCATCGGGCGCCGCCGATTTCGCCACGTTCGTCACGTTCTCGGGGATCATGCGCACTTCGATCGAAGCGAACGGGGCGCTGGGGCTCACATTGCCAACCGCCGCATAGGAAGAGATCCCGCCGGGCGAATCGGAGGCGGCCTGGGTCGTGCGCGTCAGCAAGATCTGGGCGGGCAGCGATTGGGTCGGAGTCTTGGGCGCGCCCGCCGGCGCCTTCATGGTCTCGACGACCTGGGCTTGGGCTTCCGCCTGCGACAATTCGCCTGTCGCCTGTTCCGCTTCGGCCGGCGTGAGGTCCTGGGTGCGGAACGTCACTTCCGCGTCGTCCTGCATCGGGCCTGGGTCTGGAGCAGTGTCCGGGACGTCGGCCCGGTTGACGAGCTTGAGCGGATTGAAGATCGGCACCGCGTCGGAAAAGCCGGTCGACGTCGTCGTGAGCGTGGTTTGGAGACGGGTGAAGGCGCGCTCCTTCACCACCTCCTTGTCCCCGATCCTGATCGTCGTGGGAACCTTGTAGGTCTGCTTGTCGGAGACGATGTCCACCGGACGCAAGAGACGGTCGCCCTTGCCGGGACTGACGCCCTCCTCCTCTGCCTCGGTCGGCTGAGCCGCGGTCGCGAATTCCGGCGCCTCGGCGAAATCATACTGACTGTCGAGGTCGAAATAGAGCGCGGCGCCGATGAGGGTGACGCCGCAAAGCCCTGTCAACGCGGCGCCGGCAAGCCATCGCAATGAGGCGCGGCGACGTTCGTTGCGATCGAGGTGGTCGTCGCCCAGCCGAATGGGCGGCTCCACGCCGAGCTCGAGGCCAAGCAATGAGCGGTCGCTTCGGGGCCCGAGGCGCGGAAAAGCGGCGGCCAATGTAGTCAAGGCGTCTCGCGTGGCTCGCTTCTTATCCCGCAGCCGAAGCGGAGCGGGTCGGGGGTTGTTAACGCGGGCGCGGCTGCGCCGCAACCCGACGGCGCAAAGTCCTCCCGTTTGTCACGTTCGACCGTGGCGAAAGCGCGGCAAAGCCCGGGCGCCGTTACGGTTCCATCGTTCATCTGAACGTGACAAAATTTTCAAAAAAAAGTTTGACAGTGAAACCGATCTTGCCTATATCGCCGTCCACCGGCTGCGCTGTCGCGTTTCGCGGCGGAAGCGCTATCTGGCAATCAGATGCGAACGATCGAACCTCCCACCCGCTGAGAGGCGGGATTGAGAGGTTTTGGTCGTTTTGTGCCGGCGAGATTCGGGGCCGAAACGCTGCAGGAGGAGTTAACGCTCCTCGAAAGCGGAATCGTCCTGCCAAAAGTCGAGTTTCAAGGCCGCGAGGCCGGGGGCCGGCTGCTGCTGTTTGACAATTGCATCGGAAGGAAGAGAGACGTGGGCGGCGGGGTCCTTGCGGGGCTTTGGCGTTGGGTTTGTTGGGCGCGAGCTTAGCGGGTCTGGCGGCAGAGTCTAAAGAGAGACAACTGACGGTCACGTTTCAAGAATTCATCGCGCCTGGGAAGGGGCTTGCGCTGGAACGCCGTGAGGCGGGCTGGCGTGGGATATCTTTTGAGGCGGATGTGTTTGGAACTCGTCAAGAATACAGCAGAATCGAGAGGTTTTGCTGAAGTGACCAGTCGGGAGCAAGATCTCAAATGAACTTGAGAGTTTGATCCTGGCTCAGAACGAACGCTGGCGGCAGGCTTAACACATGCAAGTCGAACGGGCGCGAGCAATCGCGTCAGTGGCAGACGGGTGAGTAACGCGTGGGAACATACCCTCCGGTTCGGAATAGCTCAGGGAAACTTGGATTAATACCGGATACGGCTGAGAGGCGAAAGATTGATCGCCGGAGGATTGGCCCGCGTTCGATTAGCTAGTTGGTGAGGTAACGGCTCACCAAGGCGATGATCGATAGCTGGTCTGAGAGGATGATCAGCCACATTGGGACTGAGACACGGCCCAAACTCCTACGGGAGGCAGCAGTGGGGAATATTGGACAATGGGCGCAAGCCTGATCCAGCCATGCCGCGTGAGTGATG
>Ga0209656_10001888_pt1 | contig 13678 bp, 5 predicted proteins | sample BogFormECP12_OM2_FD_188239 | JGI IMG/M metagenome (GOLD analysis project Ga0209656, IMG submission 188239) | Bog forest soil microbial communities from Calvert Island, British Columbia, Canada - ECP12_OM2 (SPAdes) (version 2) | ecosystem: Environmental > Aquatic > Freshwater > Wetlands > Bog ... | reverse complement strand
TTTACGACAAAGGCCTCATGGCGTTCTAAGAAATCGAGGGTCACCTCGGCAAATGCCTCGGGCCGGTCGGTGCTGATCGCGTGTCCCGCGTCATAGACGAAGACCAGGTGGCAATTGGGCAGCAGCGCCTTATAGAAATGGCCCATCTCGGGCGGGATCACGCGGTCGAGGGTACCGAACAGCACCAGCGTCGGCGTAGCCAAGCCACGCATTTTGTTTTCCAGATCGGCGTCGCGGTCGAGGCCGCGCAGACGCGCGACGAAAGCCTGGGTTTTCGCCTGCACCGCCGGATCCGGGATGGGCAACGGGCCGAGCCGCTCGGGATGCGCATAAAGCCGGCGCGCCATTTCCTCCGGCGAGCCGGATGGCGGCTCGGACCCGGCGGGGCGGATCGCAGCCGGCGCTTCCAGGATCAAGCCTTCCACCCGCTCCGGCTGCTGCATCGCCAGCCACAGCGCGACCTTGCCGCCGAACGAGGTTCCCATCAGGTTGAATTTGTCGATGCCGAGATTGCTGACCGCAGCAGCCATCGTCGCGGCCAGCTCCGCCATTGTCCGCGTCCTGGTGTTCTCGGACGACGGGCCGAATCCCGGCATTTCCAAGGCGATCACTCGATAATGCCGGCGAAGCAGATCATGCCCGGGCGTGAGTCGCATGCCGCCGGCGCCATGGAGATGCACGAGCGGTGCACCCTGCCCCGCCTCCATGTACCGGACGCGGAACCCATCTGCCTCGACAAAGGCTTCGCGAAACCCCGCGCCGGTGCTTACCGCTTTTGATCCGTCCTCGGTCTGCGCCACCATCAGACCTTACTCATATCTCGCGAATGCGCGGGAGGACCCTCTTCCCGAACAATTCGAGCGCGCGCATCATCGCTCCGACATCACCGGTGCCGGGATCCTGCAGCGACAGGTCGACCACCCCGGCGCCGACCTCCTCGCGACAGTGGCGGAGCTGCTGGACGACCCGGTCGGGGCCGCCGCAAAAGCTGATCGGCAGCACGCCGCCGACATTCGCCGGCCGCTTCTCGCCGGCGATGTTGCGCGTCGTGTCTGCCCCGAGCAGCGCATCGCGCAGTGCGGCGCGCATCGGGAACGGTGCCTGCTTGTCGCGCCGGCGGAGTGCTTCCTCGGCCGCGTCGTCGGTTTCGGCGAGGATCATATTGGCGCGGTAAATGATGTCGTCCGGCCCCGGCTCCCAGCCGTAACGAACGCATTGCTGGCGGTAGTAATGCGCCGACTTCGCCATCAGCTCGAACGTCCCGTAGGAGAGGCCGAGGCCGAGACGGTGACGCGCGGCAAATTCGCCGGCTTCCGCGCTGGTGCCGAGCGCGTAGGTCGGCGGGTGAGGCTGACATTGCGGACGCGGCCAAATCGATACGGTGCGGTATTGGAAATAGCGGCCCTGCCAGCCGAAGGGTTGCGGCTCGGTCCACGCCTTGAGGATCAGCTCCATCCCCTCGTCGGTGCGTTCGCGCGATTCCTTGGGGTTGAGATCGTAGCTCAGATATTCGTTGGTTGTACCGCGCAACAGCCCCACGACGATGCGCCCCGGCGCCATGGTGTCGAGCATCGCCAGTTCCTCGGCAACGCGGATCGGGTTGCTAACCGGCACGATCGGGCCGAGCAGGGCGATCTTTATCCTGTCCACTCGCGCCGCGAGATAGGCGCCCGAGACCACGGGCGACGGCGTCAGGATGCGCGGCGAGTAATGGTGCTCCGAGAGACTGACCCAGTCGAACCCGAGCTCCTCGACAAAGCGCACCCGTTCGACCATGCCGCGATAGGCCGCGGCACCAGCCTCGGGGTCGTAGGAACCTGCCGGGACCGGCCACTCGCGCGGCAGGTCCGGTGGCGAGACATAGCGGCCCGTTTCGAAATAGGAGACTTTCATGACGCGACCTACAAGGCCACAGCGGGGCAGACCGGCCCGCCGGCGTCGTCAGCCGCTCCGCATCCGGGTACGGCGCGCGCGTCACGGACCCAGCCAACCAGTGTCACCTTACCCCCGAGTCCTCCTTGCCGTCCACATGTTCAAGGCAACTCCCGCACTGACAACCTCGCCGAGGTTGACATAGCCGCCATCTTGGACGACTAAAATCCTGGCGGGCCGATTAACAACTCGCCGCCGGGGAGTTCAGGGGAAGGCTCCGATGGTCAGGGGGACGGGCGAAGATAGCTGCGCGGCGATCTCGGAATTTCAACTGTTTCGCGCGTGCTGCGACATTGGGGGCCAATGGCATACCTAGCATTTGACTCTTCCACGCGCGTAAAAAACGTTAGGCTGGCAACGTACGTCCTAAATTCCTCCTCGGATTGCGGATTTTGTTCTTAAGCTATGACTGACGAATCCATTGCGATCGTCGGAGCGTCTTGTCGATTCCCGGGAGCCGACAACCTCGAGGAATTTTGGCAGCTGCTCGCATCTGCGCGCGATGCGGTCTGTGAGGTCGACGACCGGCGGTGGTCGACAAGATTCTATTACCATCCCGATCGCGGTGAGCCGGGCAAGAGCTATACTTGGTCTGCCGGGCTCATCAGCGGCTTCGACCTGTTCGAGCCTTCCTTCTTCGGGATCTCGCCGCGCGAAGCGGTACAAATGGATCCTCAGCAGCGGTTGCTGCTGGAACTCGCCTGGCACGCCTTCGAAGACGCCGGCATTCCGGCCAGCAAGATGTCGGGCTCCGCTACAGGCGTTTATATCGGCGCCTCTGCGACCGATTATTCCGATCTGAGGCTGGGAGACCCGGCGGGCGCCGATTCCTACTTCATGACCGGGAGCACACTCAGCATCCTGGCGAACCGTATTTCCTACAGTTTCGATCTGCACGGGCCGAGCCTCGCCATCGACACCGCGTGCTCGTCCTCGCTCGTCGCCCTTCACCATGCCTGCGAGGCGATTCGCAGCAACTCAATCGCCAGCGCTATCGTCGGCGGGGTCAACCTGTTGCTCGCGCCCTATCCCTTTATCGGGTTCTCGCGCGCATCGATGCTCTCCCGACGCGGCCGCTGCTTTGCCTTTGACGAGAGGGCAGACGGCTACGTTCGCGGGGAGGGCGGCGCGGTCATAATCCTGAAGCCGCTCAGAGAGGCGGTCGCCGACAAGAATCCGATCCGAGGGGTGATACGGGCTTCGGGGGTAAATTCCGACGGTCGCACGGTCGGTTTGTCGCTCCCGAGCGAGTCGGCGCAGGCGTCTCTGTTGCGCACGGTGTATCGCCGCGCCGGAGTTGCTCCAGACGAGCTCGCATTTTTCGAAATGCACGGCACCGGCACCGCGGCTGGAGATCCGATCGAGGCCGCCGCCGTCGGACATTCGCTCGGGCAGCGCCGGTCCATTCCGCTGCCCATCGGATCGGTCAAGACCAATATCGGCCACCTGGAGCCGGCGTCCGGCATGGCGGGGCTGCTCAAGGCGGCGCTCGCTCTCGATCGGGACACCATCCCGCCCACCATCCATTGCGAGAGGCCCAACCCGAAGATCCCGTTCGATACGCTGAACCTACGGCTGATTTGCCACACCGAACCGGTTGAGGCGCCTGGGCGGCCCTACGCCGGCGTCAACTCTTTCGGGTTTGGCGGGACCAATGCTCATGTCGTGCTGGCCCGGCCGCCACGGCGCGAGGAGGCACCGACAGCAGGACCGCTACCCCCGCTGGTCATCTCGGCGCAGACCGAGGCTTCGCTGCGCTCCCTTGTTCAGAACTGGGGCACTACGCTTGCCGAGGTCCCGGCCGCGCGGGCGCCGATGCTGCTGCGGTCAGCCGCCCGCGGGCGCGATCATCATTCGCACCGACTGGTCGCGCTCTCCCGGGATCCCGCGACCATAGCTCCGATGCTCGCCAGGTTTCTCAGTGACGAGCCGTCGCCTCTCCTGGTCGCCGGCACCGGGGTGAGGGAAGACAAGCTCGCCTTCGTATTTTCGGGCAACGGCGCGCAATTCACCGGCATGGGGCGCGATGCATTGCGCAGCAACGCGGCCTTTCGTGGTGCAATCGAAAATCTCGATCGGCTGCTTCGGCCGGGTCTCGGCTGGTCGGTCGTCGCGCTTCTCGAGGGCGGCGGCGATGCCGAAGCGATGGCTCGCGCCGACATCGCGCAGCCGCTGCTTTTCGCGGTACAGGTTGGCATCGTAGAGGCCTTACGTGAGGTCGGTGTCACCGCCTCGGGATGCCTTGGCCACAGTGTCGGCGAGATCGCCGCGGCTTGGGCGGCCGACGCGCTATCGCTTTGCGAAGCCGGGCGAGTCGTGATTGAGCGCAGCCGGTATCAGCAGCGCACAAAGGGGAAGGGCCGCATGGCGGCACTGGCTCTCGCTCCAGACGCAGCACGCGCCTTTCTCGACGGGCTCGGTAGCCCAGCCGAGATCGCGGCACTCAACGCTACGCATTCGGTCACCGTCTCGGGACCCGGCGTAGAGATCGAGCGCTTGGAAGCCGAGGCGAAACGGCGTGGCTTGTGGTTTCGCCCGCTCGATCTCGACTTCGCATTTCATTCGCGCGAAATGGACCCGATTCGCGAGGATCTGGTCGGGAGCCTGAGCGACCTCTCATCCAGGCGGCCGGCTGCAAAACTGGTGTCGACGGTCACCGGTGAAGCGGTCGAGGACGATCCGCTCGACGCCGGATATTGGTGGCGCAACATACGCAGCCCGGTGCGCTTCGCCGAAGCCACCACACGCCTCATCGACGAAGGCTACCGCATTTTTCTCGAGATTGGGCCGGCGGCGATCTTGCAGTCTTATCTGGCCGATGCTTTGCGCGCGGCAAAGGCGGATGGGCGCGTGCTTGCCACCCTTTCTCGCAAGCCGGTCGATGGCGATCCATTTCCGGCAATCGCCGCCAATTGTTATGTTGCCGGATATGACTTTACACAATCCCCCTGTTTCGACGGGATGGCCGATCCGCGCGGGCTGCCGCTCTACCCCTGGGATCGCCAGAGTTTCTGGTTCAGCCTCACAGCCGAGGCTGCCGATCCGGTAAATCCGCCTTTCGATCACCCGCTGCTCGGTTTTCGTCAGCGCGGTCCGGTACCGTGCTGGATCAATCATCTCGACGAGCAGGTGCTGCCTTGGATCGGCGACCATGCGATCGAAGGCGTGCCGGTCTTTCCGGCGGCCGGGATTCTCGAGACGGCTTGCGCCGCCGCCCGGAGGCAGTGGCCGGATATGCCCGTACTCGAACTGCGTGATCTTGAGGTGCGCCGGCCGCTCCCCTTCGACAAGGGCCGCATGCGCGAGGTGCGCACCCTGATCAGCTCCGAGGAAGGTGATTGGGAGCTCGCGAGCCGCCCGCGGCTGTCGAACGAACCTTTCACGATTCACGCTGTCGGGCGTCTCGGCGCGGAAGCCGATACTCGCCAGATACTCCGCTTCGCTGATAACCGTCCGACGCTCCGTCGGATCGACCAGCAGACCCTCTATGACCTGGCACGGCTGGCGGGTCTCGATTACGGCAATCGGTTTCGAACCGTGAGCCTGATCGAAATCACGGAACCGCAGACGGCGCTCGCGCACCTCGATCCATCCCCCGTCGCCCAGGACGTCGCGGGCTATTTGGTCCACCCTGCCTTGCTCGACGGCGCCCTGCAGGCGCTCATCGGGCTCCTCGGCGATGGCCGGGATCAGGTCCCGGGCGCCAGCCTTCTTCCCTGGCGTTTCGGTCGGGTGCGGTTCTTGGCGCCGTTTGGCAGGCTGCCCCGGCGCGCCCAGTTACGGCTCACCCGGATCGGCGTACGGTCGGTATCCGCGGATATCGCCCTTTGCGACGACAGCGGCAATCTCGTCGCGGAACTCGCAGATTGCTGGTTCCGCCGGGTTGAGCTGACACGCGGAGGGGCGGTCGACGAGCGAGCGCTGCGCGTCGATCTCGTCCCCGCGCCGCTGACCGCGCCTGTTGCTCCTTCGCCATTGGACGGTCTGGGCGCCGTATTTTTGCGTCTCGCCGATGCTCGCGAGCCAGACCCGGCGTGGCGTGAGCAGGCTCTCCTGCTCGATGCGCTGATCGGCTCAATCGTCCTCCGCTCAATGCTGCGCATCGTCGATGCTGGCCGTTCTTTCACGATCGGAGAACTTGTCGAAACCGGCCTAGTCGCACCGGCTTCCAGCGAAATTGCCGAATGGGCGCTGCGCCTGCTCGACCGGTTCGGTGCGGCCGCCAAGGCCGGATCGGAATGGCGGATCGAGGCGACAGCCGATCTGCCCGATGCGGAGGAAGTCTGGCGCCTGCTGCTGGCCGATGCGCCGGATTTGATTGCGGAGCTCGCCCTCACAGCCGTCGCGGTCGACAACCTCCCGAAAATTCTCGCCGGCGGCCCACGACCGCCGGACACCTCGCTCGCTCCGATGATGGAGCATTTACTCCACGCTTCACCTGCGAGCGCCGCCAGTATCGGCCTGTTATGCGATGCGTTGCAGGAGGTCGCCGCGAACTGGCCCCGTGGGCGACCGCTTCGCATTCTCGAGCTCGGCGCGATCGGCGGTGGGGCGACACGCCGCGTGCTCGACCGTTTGGCGCAACCCGGCGCCGCTCTCAGCTATCTCGCGACCAGTGGCGATCCCGAACAAACTGCCCGGCTCTCGTTCCTGGCGGAGTCGTTCACCGGGGTTTCCGCCCGCCAATGGTCACCGCAGGATGGCGCGGAAGCCCTGGATCAGATGCCTTTCGACATGATCCTCGTGGTAAACGCCTGTGCCCGACTGCAGCTCGACCGCGCTGGCTTGAAGGATCTGCGAACGCTGCTCGCCCCCGAGGGTGTTTTGGTCGCGGCGGAGCCCGAGCCGAATCCGATCTGGGATATGGTATTTGGCCACAGTCCTGGATGGTGGCGGGCACGGTCGCGGGCGAGCGATGGATCGCCACTCCGTTCTGCCGAAGAGTGGTGTACCGAGCTCGCTGCGGCGGGCTTCCGGTCGGCCGGTGCGATATCGAACGCCGGGACGCCGTGGCCGTGCGCGGTTTTCTGGGGCACCGCTCCAGCCCGCGAGGATCCTTCGTACTCGGATCCGGGAGAGCCACGCTCTGCCTTGATCGTGGCCGGCAACACGGCGCTCGCAGCCGCGGTGCAGGATCACCTCCGCGAGGCCGGCCATCGCGTCACGCGCGCCGATCACGCGAATCCGTTTGCCGACAGATTGCCAGATCAGGTCCGCGGCGATGCGCTGCCGCAAACTGTTTTATTCCTCGCCGAAGGATCATGTCCTGGCGATCCGGTCGAGTTCAGCTCGCAGCAGATCGCCGCACTAGCGCGGGTGGCGACCCTGGCCGCAGCCCGTCACTCGGAGCTTTGGGTCGTCACTTGCGATGCGCAGCAATCGGTGAAAATGGACGCATCGGCGGGTATCGTCGGTGGCGCGTTATGGAGTTTTGCGCGCGTGCTCGGCAACGAGATGCCACGGCTCTCGTTGCGCCTGGTCGACCTGGCGGGAACCGTTCCGACGAACGAGTGCGCCCGGCAAATCGCCGCAGAATTGGCAGCCTCCAACCCTGAAGCCGAGACTGTCTGGACACCCGAGGGACGGCACGTGCTGCGGGTGCGCCGTGGTCTTCCACCCCGTTTGGCCGATCGCTCTGACGTCCTGACGCTAGGGAGCCGCCAACCCGGAGGCCTCGACTCTCTAGGATGGGAAGTCGCGACGCCACGACCCGTCGGACCCGGTCAAGTCGAGGTCGAGGTGCATGCCGCGGGCCTTAATTTCCGCGACATAATGTGGGCAATGGGGCTAGTGCCGGAAGAGGCGCTGATGGACGGGTTTGCCGGACCTACCTTTGGGCTGGAGTGCGCCGGCGTGATCCGCTCGGTCGGCTCCGACGTCGAAGGTTTGGCGGTCGGTGACCGAGTCATGGGGTTTGCTCCCGCCTCGCTCAGCACGCGCGTCGTAACGATGGCGGATGCGCTGGCGCCGATCCCGCGGGGGACGAGTTTTGCAGCAGCCGCAACCGTTCCTGTAACATTCGTCACCGCAAGATACGCGCTCGGGCACCTGGCAAAGCTCGCACCCGGAGAATACGTCCTCATTCATGCTGCCGGCGGCGGCGTGGGGCTCGCCGCGATACAGTATGCCAAGCATTGCGGCGCAGTCGTGATCGCCACTGCCGGATCGCAGGTGAAGCGATCGTTCCTGCGCTTGGCCGGCGCCGATCATGTACTCGACTCGCGCGATCTCGGGTTCTGCAACGAGGTGCGCGAGATCACCGGGGGGCAGGGGGTCGACGTCGTGCTCAACTCGCTGAGCGGCGAGGCGATGGAGCGTAGCCTGGAGGTACTCAGACCGTTCGGCCGCTTTCTTGAGCTCGGAAAACGAGACCTCTACCTCAACCGGCGCATTCACCTGCGGCCGCTCCGACAGAATATTTCCTACTTCGCGATCGACATCGACCAGCTGCCGACGCGCCGGCCGGACCTAGCGCGCACTCTCTTGAGAGAGGTGTCCGAGGCACTGTCTGAAGGCTCGATCCGGCCGCTTGCTCACCGGATTTTCTCGTTTGGCGAGTTCGACGATGCGATCCGCCTGATGCAGTCGTCGGGTCATATCGGCAAGCTCGTCCTCGAACCGCGCGCCAATGCCGGCGTGCGGCTTCGCGAGGCGCCGGCGCTAACACTGCGCCGCGATGGGACCTATCTCGTCACCGGTGGGGTCGAGGGATTCGGTTTTGAGGCGGCACGGTGGCTGGTCACCCACGGCGCCGGCGCTATCGCGCTGATCGGTCGCCGCGGGCCTGCCACTCCGGGATGCGAAGCTAGGGTCAGAGAGCTCGAAACCGCCGGCGCGGAGGTTCGTGTCTATCGCGGAGACGTTGCCGACCGGGATTCGTTGGCCGCCGTCCTCGGGGCGATCCGAGGGGCCCAACCGCCGCTTCGCGGCATTGTGCACGCCGCGTCGGCGATCGACGACGGCCTCGCCTCGGAAGTTGAGATTACGCGGCTGCAGGCGGTGCTTCGGCCAAAGCTCGGCGGAGCGTTGGCTCTCGACGCCTTGACCCGAGACGATCCGATAGAGCTGTTCTTGTTGTTCTCCTCGGCCACAACTTTGGTCGGCGCACCCGCGCAAGGTGCCTATGTGGCAGCGAATATGGCCCTCGAAGCCCTGGCGCGGCGGCGTCAGGCCGAGGGACGGCCGGCGCTCGCCGTCGCCTGGGGTCCGATCGAGGATGTCGGCTATCTGGCCGAGAGGTCGGAGACCCTTGATGCGCTCGCGCGTCGCCTCGGCGCGAAACCCACCTCGGCAGCTGAAGCGCTGGCGGGCCTGACCGCGATCGTCGCGAGCGGATTGCCCGTTGTCGCTTTCGCCGAAACCAATTGGAACGAAGCCCGGCGTTTTCTACCGATCCTCGCCAGCCGGATGTTTTCGGAAGCCCGCGCGAGCGGTTCGGCGTCGACCTCAGACGAGTCACTCAACGAGCAGCTTGCCAGTCTCGACCCGGATGCCGCACTTGCCCTGCTTAAGACCGTTGTTGCCGAGGAAGCGGCGACCATTTTGCGGCTGCCGGCGAGCGGCATCGATCCGCTTCGTCCTCTTTCGGAAATGGGGATGGATTCGTTGATGGCGGTCGAGCTTCGCCTCGCTCTCGAAAGCCGGCTTCGAGTCGATCTGCCGCTGGTGTCCCTCGCCGAGGGAACGAGTGTGGCGTCGATCGCGGCGCGGCTCGGCGGAGCGCTTTCGAGCGGGCCCAAGGACGGTGACCTGATCGCTCTGGTTGCACGCCACGAGACTATGGGTGAGTCGCCGTTTCCCGCGGGCGATGTAAAGACGAATTCCCCAATGATCGAGCCGAAATCGGTGGCCGCGGAATAGCCATGGAACCGCGCCGCAACCTGTTCGGCCTGTCGGCTCAGGCCAAGGCGCGTCTGATCGAGAAGCTTTCTTCCGCCGCGCCGATGCGATCGCCGCGCGTCCCGCAGCACTCCGACGCGGAGGATGTTGTCGGAGCCGCCCGCCTCGATGTGTCGGAGCTGGAAGGGTTTCGAGAAATTCAGATGATCCGCGAGGCCGCGGAATTTCTCGGCATATCCGATCCGTTCTTTCGCGTGCATGAGGGGATTGCCGGCGCCGAGACGGTGATCGACGGCCGCTGCTACGTGAATTTTGCATCCTACAACTATATCGATCTCAACGGGCATCCGGATATCATCAGCGCCGCAAAGGCGGCCATTGACCGATACGGAACTTCCGTCTCGGCGAGCCGTCCGGTCTCCGGCGAGCGCCCGGTTCACCGGGATCTCGAGCACGCACTCGCTCGTGTTCACGGCACCGAGGACTGTGTCGTCCTGGTTGGTGGTCATTCGACGAACGTCACCGTCATCGGACATCTGCTCGGCCGCAACGACGTGATCGTGCACGATGCCCTCATCCACAACAGCATTGTTCAGGGCGCGATACTTTCCGGGGCACGGCGGGTGCCGTTTCCGCATCTCGACCACGAAGCTGCCGATCGGCTGCTTCGCGAAACACGCCCGCGGGGCGGGCATACGCTCCTCGTCATCGAGGGGCATTACAGCATGGATGGCGATGTCCCGGATCTGCCGGCCTTCATCGCCACCGCCCGCCGTAATCGAGCCTGGTTGATGGTCGATGAAGCGCATGCGCTGGGCGTCCTCGGACCGCGCGGTTTTGGGACGGCCGAGCGGTTTGGTGTCGATCCGGGTGAGGTCGACATATGGATGGGCACTCTTAGCAAGAGCCTCGTGTCATGCGGCGGTTACATTGCTGGGAGCCGGGAGCTCGTGGATTATCTGAAAGTCGTGGCGCCCGGTTTCGTTTTTTCGGTCGGCATGGCGCCGCCGGCGGCCGCCGCGGCGCTCGCCGCGCTGGAACTGCTCGAGCGCGAGCCGGAGCGGGTGCGCCGGCTCAATGACCGAGCCACGCTGTTTCTGCGGCTCGCACAGGTAGACGGTCTCGATGTCGGCGCTTCGATCGGAGCCTCGATCGTGCCGATCGTTACAGGCAGCTCCATCCGGGCCGGGCGCCTCGCGCAGGCGCTGTTCCGCCGCGGGGTAAACGTTCAGCCGATCCTCTACCCGGCGGTTCCGGAACGAGCCGCCCGGCTACGCTTCTTCGTGACTGCCTCGCACACCGAGGAGCAGATCAGACATGCCGCCGCGATATTATCGGAAGAGCACCGCCGAGTGGCATCGGAGCCGAGCAATTTGGCGGCGGTCGCGCGGCACCTCGGGAAATCGAACGTGCCCTCGCTATAGGCTGGCGCCTGGGGCTTATCACCGCAATCGGAAGTAATGGACGCTGAAAAGTTCGGCGGGGTCGGTCCAGGTGTCGACCGGGCGGAAGCCGGCGCGTGCCGCCAAGGCGCGGAATTCCTCCACAGAATATTTGTATGAGTATTCGGTGTGGATCAGCTCATTCTTGACGAAGCGGAAGCGCCTGCCGGCGATCCTGGCCTCCTGATCGGTGAGGCTGCGGATGTAGATTTCGACCCGCCCTTCGGCACTGCTGTAAAGAGCCAGGTGCTCGAACCGATCGATGTCGAGGTAGCCGTCGAGCTCGCGGTTGACGCGTTCGAGGAGGTTGAGGTTGAAAGCGGCGGTCACCCCCGCCCGGTCGTTGTAAGCAGCCTCTAGGATGTCAGTATCTTTCTTCAGATCGACGCCGATCAGCATTTCGCCTCCCGGCCCGAGAATGTGCGCATAGTTGGCGAGAAACGCGACGGCGGCATCAGGCTCGAAATTGCCGATCGTCGACCCAGGAAAGAAGCCAACCCGCTTTCCTCCAGCCCCCGGTAGCGGCGGCAATGGAAAAGGGCGGGTATAATCGGCGCAAACGGCAATGACCGGCACCGCCGGAAAATCCTCCGCCAGACCTGTGGCGGCATCACGCAGGTGCTCGCGCGAGATGTCGACTGGAACATAGGCCGCAGGCCGGTCCAGCGCCTGAAGTAGGATGCGGACCTTCTGGCTGGCGCCGCTCCCGAACTCGATCAGGCGACAATGCGGTCCCATCTGAGCCGCGATATCACTCGAATTCTCTTCGAGGATCGCAATCTCGGTACGGGTCGGATAGTATTCGGGCAGACGGCAGATCTCCTCGAACAAAGCCGAGCCGCGGGCGTCATAAAAGAACTTGCACGGAATCCGCTTGTGGGCGTGCTCAAGGCCCGCCAGCACCGCATCCCGAAAGCTTTCTTCTCCGGGTGCGAGATCGTGGAAGGCAAAGCGCGCGCCATTTTTCATCCAATGTCCTCCGCCAGCCGCAACCCGCTGAAGGCCCAACGCGCCGAAGGCGGGAAAAAGTTGCGATAGGTCGGCCTGATATGCCCAGTCGCGGTGACTGCCGCCCCGCCCCGCAACACGATCTGGTTGCACATGAACTTCCCGTTGTATTCGCCAATGGCGCCGCTGGCCGGGCGAAAGCGGGGGTAAGGAATATAAGGACTTGCCGTCCATTCCCACACGTCGCCGTACATTTGGCGCAGCCGGGGCATGGCGTCCGATGAGGGATCCGCGCAAGGGTGGAAATGGCCGTGTTCGGCGAAGTTGCCCGAGATGGGTACATCTTCGGCCGCTGTCTCCCATTCCGCTTCGGTCGGCAAACGTTTCCCCGACCAACTGGCGAAGGCGTCGGCTTCGTAAAAGCTGAGATGGCATACCGGCTCGGCCGGGTTCAGCCGCCGACGACCGGATAGTGTAAAGACCGACCACCCCTCTCCTTCGCGAAGCCAATAGAGCGGCGCCTCCCAGCCTTGCTCGCGAACCGTCGTCCACCCATCGGACAACCAGAATTCCGGTCTCTGGTAACCACCTTCTTCGATGAAGCCGAGATATTCACCGCAGGTCGCGGGTCGCGCAGCGAGGCGAAACGGTTCGAGCCAGACCTTGTGCCGGGGGGACTCGTTGTCGAAGGCGAAACCGGTTCCCCGGTGTCCGATCTCTTTCAGGCCGCCGTCGAAATCTATCCAAGCGAGGGGCCGCAATGGCGCCTGAACCTGGAGCTGCGGCGCCTGATAGGCCGGCAGCAGAGGGTTGACCGAGAAGACGTGCTTGATGTCCATCAGGATCAACTCCTGATGCTGCTGCTCGTGCTGGATGCCGAGCTCGAGCAAGGCTGCGGCCCCGTTCCATTCCGGCTCGGCGACGCGCTCGATCAGCCGAACCATCGCGGCGCTCACGTGATCGCGATAGGCCATGACGATATCGACCGCCGGGCGCGACAACAGGCCGCGGTCAGGCCGCGGGTGACGCGGGCCGACCGCCTCGTAGTACGAGTTGAAAAGGTAGCCGAAGGCGGGATCGAACACGCGGTAATCGGCATCGAGCCGGGCCAACAGGAATGTCTCGAAAAACCAGGTGGTATGCCCGAGATGCCATTTTGTCGGACTGGCATCCGGCATCGACTGGATGGACTGGTCCTCTGCCGTCAGATTGGCGGTCAGCGATTCGGTCTCACGCCGTACCGTTTCGAACCGCTCGATAGTGGCGTGACGATCGGCGCCGAAACCTTCTTGCACCGCGATTTCAAGCACAACGTCCCCCATACCTTGTTGCATTGTCCCCGCTAACACCAGGGTTGCCGAGTTCGTTTCGCTACCCTAGATAGCGATCCCGCAAATGGCGCTCGAAACTCGAGGTCCCGAGCGGCTGCCCCGTGGCGGTTTCCACCAACTCCGCCGTCGACAGCAGCGATCCTTTGGAATGCACCCGCTGGCGTGCCCACCCGAGCAGCGGCGCAA
>Ga0209656_10001887_pt1 | contig 13682 bp, 13 predicted proteins | sample BogFormECP12_OM2_FD_188239 | JGI IMG/M metagenome (GOLD analysis project Ga0209656, IMG submission 188239) | Bog forest soil microbial communities from Calvert Island, British Columbia, Canada - ECP12_OM2 (SPAdes) (version 2) | ecosystem: Environmental > Aquatic > Freshwater > Wetlands > Bog ... | reverse complement strand
CGCAGAAAAATTGGCGCCGGATCGACGGCCACAACCAGTTGCCAAAACTGATCCAGGGCGTGAAGTTCACTGACGGCATCGAGGTCATTGGCAATTCTGCCGCGCCTCAAGCCCAAGCCGCCGCCTGATCCTTCAGGCCGTCACCAAAATTCGGCGATAGCTCCTTTGGAGTCAACCAATGGCGACGCTGATTAATGGGGAACTAATTAACTTCAAAGCGGTGTGAGCGGCGATCGTGGCCGAGCAGTGCACAACGAGGTGAATCTACGCCGGGGATTTCTGCGGCTTGGAATAGGCTTGGTGGTGCTTGGCTCGTGTTCTGGAACTGCGCCTACGTAATCAGTCCGTATAATACGTCGCTCAAACCTGAGCCAGCGTTCGTGATCCTCGTTACGGCATGGCGCGTTCTCGCGCCCTGTCTTGTAGCTTCGGTCGTTCTCGGCGGCTGGATCGCGGCGGGGTTCCGGTCAAATTAGGACACTACCGCAAATTGGAAGTTTTTTCGCTGGATCGGGCTATTTGACCGGCAAGACCTCACTCCGCCCGCCCGGCAGGTGTCGATATAGCGTCGAGGGGGCGACGTGGAGTCGTTTCGCTACTTCCTCGATCGTAATATCCGGGTCAGCCAGCAGCGCCTTTGCGTGAGCCAAATCTTTTGCTGACAGGGAAGGTGGGCGTCCGCCCTTTCTGCCACAGGCACGAGAAGCTTCCAGTCCAGCACGGGTCCTTTAAGCCATGCGGAAGACAAGCGATGAATTCGCATCGACCCAAACGGCAACGGCAACTGCTAATTCCGCCTATTGTGTGGCTTGCTCAAGATAAGAGATGAGATCGTCGCGGTCGGTTTTGCTCGAAAGGCCGGGGTATGCCATTTTGTCCCCCGGTCTGCCCCGGTGCGGGTCGGCCAGATACTCGTCCAGGGTTTGCGCATTCCACACAATGCGCGAGGCACGCAAGTCGGCAGAGTAATTGTATTCGGGCAAGCTTCCTGCCTGCCGCCCGAATAAGCCATGCAGATTTGGTCCAAATTTCTGTGCCCCTCCCTCCTGTGTGGAATGACACATATCACACCGATTTTGGAATATTGATGCGCCCTTCATAGAACTTGCTACTAATTGTATCTGTCGATCAGGCGATTCTTGTAGTCCACTTGAACCAGATCTTGCCACGTCAGGAATTGTCACAAGTAGCACGAGCACGCACGCTCGACGCCAGAACTGACCCCCGTTGATCACACCCCTTCTTCGGGGGCGAGAATGTTCTTGCCGCTGATTCTCGGAGAGCCGGGGTGACTGCGACATCAGGCGTGCTCCAATTTTGTCGGCAGGCAAAGCGGAAGCTGTGGCGATTTTGGGGTGCCGATCCCCTCAAGTTCGTCTCGATCCGCGCTGCAATTTATCCGGGCGGCATGGCGGACCAAGAGGTTTCGGACTTCCCGATAGGGGGTGGGCGTTCCGGCGTCCCACGTTGACCTGCATCAAGGGCGAGGAAGGAGCTTTGGCTACCCTCTTTTCCTATTTTCACGGAGAACGGTCATGGACGAGACCCTCGAAAAGAAGATCCTCGATATTCTTGATCAACACCGGATTATGACCGTCGCGACGAATAGGCCGGACGGCTGGCCGCAAGCAACGACCGTCGGATACGTGAACGATGGCCTGACGATCTATTTCCTGTGCAGCCCGCAAAGTCAAAAAGCGGCAAACCTCGCGCGGGATAATCGGATTTCATTGACGATCGACCACGATGTCTCCGAACCGATGGCGATCACGGGCCTTTCGATGGCAGCCCACGCGCAGCCAGTCACCGATCCGACCGAAGTAGCAAAGGTCGTCATGAATCTGCTTCAGACGAGATACCCCGAATATGCGGCGTTCCCGATGCCGCAATCGGAAGAAATTGCGGTTTACCGTGTGCTTCCAAAGGTGATTTCAGTCCTCGATTATTCGAACGGGTTTGGACACGCCGATCTCGTCACGGTTTGAGCGGCATCCTCCCGAGGTATCTTCTAATGGAACACCTCGCACCCGTTTCCGCCGCCATCGGTGGAGTGCTCATTGGGCTTTCCGCTACTATGCTGTGGCTCGCCAATGGTCGGATCGCTGGCATCAGTGGCATCGTCGGCAGCCTGTGGACGCCACAGACAGGTGATGTCGCGTGGAGGATCGCGTTCGCTATCGGACTGATCGCCGCCCCGGTGCTCTACCGGATGGCGGGAGGCGAACTGCCGCACATCGCAGTTTCGGTCCCTTGGCCCCTCATCATAATTGCGGGGCTCCTGGTCGGCTTCGGCACGCGCCTCGGCGGCGGCTGCACCAGCGGTCATGGCGTGTGCGGTTTGGCGAGGCTGTCGCGGCGCTCGCTCCTGGCCACCGGATCGTTCATGGCGACCGCCATCCTAACCAGCTTCATCCTGCGTCATCTGATCGGACTCTGATCTGATAGTTGATCAAACCCATGAAACCTTCATCCTGATGGTCTTGATGGTGGCAATGGAACAGCGTCGGGCCGGGGTTATCAGCGACAAACTCGATCTCTGCCGTTGTAAATCGGACCATGTTCAACGTGTCCTTCATCAGCCCTGCTGTCGGCTTGTCGCCGACCTTGGTCACCTCGAAGGTGTGCCGGTGCAGGTGGACAGGGTGCGTGTCGCCGCTCTTGTTGGTCATGACGAGGCGGTATCGCCTGCCCCGCTCGACCGTGAATAGGGGGTTTGTGTTCGGCCATGACTTGCCGTTGATCGTCCAACGGTTGTAGCCGCCCCGACCTCCGAGGATTTTCTCGAACGTCAGCGGGAAGACGCCGTCCGGCTCTGGCGCGGTTCCCTGCCTTCCAAATGCTGTGTAGTCCCAGGTCGCCTTTGGCGGTTCCGACCATTGCGGCTCGCCATGCTCGTTAGCGTATTCGATGACGATGCCGAGGCCCATCTTGCGGTAGTCATCATCGATCTCGCCCATTATCCAAACGCCCGGTCGATTCATCTCGACGATAACGTCAGCACGTTCGGCGGGAGCGAGATACAAGACATCGACGGTGGCCGCAGTCGGCACCGGGTTGCCGTCGAGCGTGAGCACGGTGAAGCGGTGGCCGGGAAGAGCGAGCCTGATGTTCTCGGTTGCGCTCGCGTTCAGCAGGCGAAACAGGACGCGCTCGCCTTCGCGGACGCGAACCGGCTCCCCGTGACCGAGTATTTTGTCGTTGAAGGAGGCGGCAGCATACATGACTTCAAGCCCGTTATCGGGCGGCGGCCCTTTCCGCATGTCCTGCATGCTGACCCATCGACCGTCCCAATGATGCGCAGCGAGCAGCACCTCTTGATCGTAGCGTCCGGGATCGCTTGTGGGTTCGACGATGAGGAAGCCGTAGAGTCCGGCGTATGTGCTGCGCGTCAGATCCGTCCCGGCAACGTCGTGGCTATGATACCAGCGCGTCCCGGTCGGCTTGGGCGTGAAGGTGTAGACCTTCGAGCCGCCGTGAGCCGGAACCATTAGCGATCCCTCCTCCATTGCGCCGTCAGCCTCGGACGGGACAAAGAGACCGTGCCAGTGAATGATGTCGTCGATGTCGGTGTCATTGACGATGTTAATGCTGACCTGCCGACCCTCTTTCAGCCGCAAGACCGGGCCGGGAACCGTGCCGTTGTAGCCATAGGTCTTGATCACCTTGTCGGGAGCCAGTTCGACCGACACGGGGGCGATACGGATTGTGTAATCAATTTCCGGCGCTGCTTGCGCGACAGTCGAGAATGCCCTGGCGAGCGATAGCCCAGCGGCCCCTGCGCCCGCCAGGAATTGGCGGCGGCCAAGCGGCGGAATCATGGCGGGTCGCGAACCAGCATGGGACGGCATGAGTCCTTCCTCTGCATTTTCTCGTCATTCGCTCGGGATAATTGCCGCGCGTCAGACATCGGTTTTTGGCGGGCGGTCAGCGATCTTCGCGTCTATCGAGCAGCCGCCCCCACCTTCGATCAACAAGTAGAGGCATCCGAGCAGCATGGTGAGATCGGCTCGCGCCTCGTGGGCCATGCTCCAGAAGCCATAACGGTCCAGCTTTGGTAGGTGGAAAATCCAAAAGTCCTCTCCAGTCCAAATCGGCAGCTTCGTCGAGACGATTGCGACGATCATGATGATGATCAGTGGGATGGCTGCCAGCCGGGTCAGCAGCCCGACAATGATCAATGCGCCGCAGACGACTTCGACCACGCCGACGAATAGCCCCATCAGATTGGGATAGGGAATCCCGATCCGAGAGAACCGCCCAGCGCCGAGAATGGCGGGAAAGGCGAGCTTTTGAATACCTTCCGGGAAAAATACGACCAGACCGACGAGGAGGCGCACGAGGACCGTCCAGCAGGAGGCCCGAGTCCGAAGCAGGGTTCGCCAAGTCACCGTTCTATCCCGCGTGGTTAGGAAAGAGTCGCCGCGACCACGCTGGCCGCAACGGCCCCCAGAATGACCACCAGCCAGGGCGGCACGGACCAGAGCGTCAGTAGCAGAAACGCGATGATCCCGAGCGCGAAGTCCGTGGGTGCATGTATCCCGCTCGTCCAGACCGGATTATAGAGCGCTGCAAGCAGTAGTCCGACGACGGCGGCGTTGACGCCTTTCAGGACCGACCGCATCGCCGGATGCTGGCGAAACCAGTTCCACAGATGAAGCGGGCCGATCGCCAGGAAGAACGACGGCAGGAATATCCCGACCAGGCAGATCAATCCGCCGAGCCAGCCGTTCGGCTGCGGCCCCATGACCGTGCCGAGATAGGCCGAGAAGGTGAATAGCGGACCCGGCACAGCCTGCGCAGCGCCATAGCCAGCGAGGAAGGAATCGTTGTCCACCCAACCGGGTGGCACGACGGTGGCCTGCAACAGTGGCAGGACGACATGCCCGCCGCCGAAGACGAGCGATCCAGACCGATAGAAGCCGTCGAACAGGGCAACGCCATGGCTTCCGGTTGCGACCGTGAGTAGCGGCAGCGCGATCAGCAGCCCGAAGAACAGGATGATCGAGCCGGTAGACCACCACCGGCTGATGCGCACCGGCAGCGGGATCAACGGAATGGTCTCGCCCGGCAGATACCACCAGCCGATAAGCCCGCCCGCCACGATGGCTCCGACCTGACCGATGGTGGAAGGCACTCCCAGAGCCAGCACGGCGGCGGCGACTGCTATAGTCGCGCGTTCCCGATCGGGGCAGAGGTTTCGCGCCATTCCCCACACCGCCTGGGCCACGACGGCGACCGCCACGATTTTCAAGCCGTGGAGCCAAGCGGCGTCGCCAAGATGGCCGAACGCGGCGACGCCGTAGCCGAACAGGATCAGCGCCAATGCGGACGGCATGGTGAACCCAACCCAGGCGGCGAGCGCCCCAGGTATTCCAGCCCGCGACACCCCGATGATGATGCCGACCTTGCTGCTCGCCGGTCCCGGCAGGAATTGGCTCAGCGCGACGACATCGGCGTAGTGCGTTTCGTCAAGCCAGCGGCGATGCTCGACGAACTCGGTGCGAAAGAACCCGAGATGAGCTATCGGCCCGCCGAAGGATGTGAGGCCGAGCCTCGTAAAGACGCGCAAGACTTCAAGCGCCGAACCGGGGTGGACGGTTGCCTCTGCCGCTTGTTCACTTACAGCGCTCATCACCCCCCTCTCCATTAGGCACAGGGGTTCCCGACCGGCTCGATTGTCCGCTGAACCCGTGGTCTTACCTGTTCGGCGAAAAGTTCAAGTGTCTTGACGACATGCTCTTGGGAGAGATTCCCCAGGAAACCCGTCACCAGCATGAAGTTGCCGAAACCAAATTCAACATGGAGGGCAGCGACCCGCTCGGCCACCGTCTCGGGACTGCCGACGATCGCCACTTCCCGGAGCCAGCGTTCGGTGTCGTGCTCCTCTTCCGTCAGAATCCCTCGTCGTAGCTGGTCGCCGCCGCGACGGTACCCGGCAGTCACCCTCTCGGCGGCTGGCCACGCAGCCTGACAGGCGGCTTCATCGGTCTCACCGACGACGATGAACCGGCTGATCGGCACCTGTGCTATGTTGCCGCCCGCGTCCTTGAAGGCGGCGATGCAACGCCGGATGCTGCCGACCGATTGCTGGCTTCCCTGGAACAGCGTGAGGCCGCAACGCGCCGTCCAGGCAGCACCTTCCTCGCGGTATGTCGCCACATAGATTGGCGGATGTGGCTGCTGCACGCATTTCGGTTCGATCGACTCGGTGCGGCAGCCCACCTTGACCTTCGGCTCAGTCCAGTAGCGGATCAGCCTCTCGTGGACCGCATCGAACGCGGCAGAGCGATCGTCGTAATCCAGCCCCCACGCCTCGAAATAACGGCTCGTGTTGCCGCGAGAGACGCCCAGGTCAACACGACCCTCGGAAAGCACATCGAGGGTGGCGATCTCCTCGGCCAGCCGGATCGGCTCGAAGAGCGGCAGCACCAGAACCGAGAAACCGATGCGGATTCTGCGCGTCCGCATCGCCAGCGCGGTCGCCAGAAGGATCGGCGACAGACAGGTCCGGCTTCCCTGACCAAAATGTTCCTCGTTAATCCACAGGCCGTCGTAGCCAAGCGACTCAGCGAGTGGTCCCAATTCGAGCAGGCTGCTCCAGGCCAGCACCGCATCCCGAGAGGTCGAAACGCATTCGGAACAGCCCTCCCCAACATGCTTTGACCCGATCTCTTTCATCCCTTCGCCAGATGGCTTTCTTGCTGGGTGTCGTCCTCGAAAAGCTCGCCAAAAAGCTCGCGCACCTTTAGCTTCGCGGCGGCAAGGGCTTCCGCACCCAATTTGGTTGCTCGGTAGACGCGACGGGCGATGCTGCCCAACCGTTCCTCGGTCGAAGTCAGATAGCCGCGTTCCTCAAGTCCGTGCAGGATCGGATACAGCGTGCCAGCACTCAACTTGTAGCCGTGCCGAGCCAATTCCTCGATCATCGCCAGCCCATAGACTGGCTCCTTCGCCGCGTGATGCAGGACATGCAGACGGATCAGGCCAGCGTAGAGGAACCGATCATCGATCATATTGCAACCCGATATTGGAACTCGATAACGCTGTTCGTCAAGCGATTTCGATCCGTGTAGATCCGTTACTCAGTGGAGCGTCGATAGGTCTCTCACGGCCTGACGAGGACCTCGCTCCACCATCGGATGCGGGGGAAACAGCCCCGTGCCCTTCCGAAACGGGTCCCTGGAATCGATGGATCGTTTCCTCGACCCGTAGCCGTCGTTGAGGCTCAGCGGGTCCCTATGCACTGCCTGGTCAACAAAACCCAAACCGGGGGTCCAGTTCCTAATGTCGAACAGGGTCCGGTCCCGAACGGCGGTTGACAGGGTCAGGGCATCTGGTGAGGACCCGTCCTCCCGTGGAATGCTCAACCGGTCCAGGCGCCTGACTCAACTTTTTTCAGCGACCTGCTCAGAGCGGCAAACTCTCAGTGTCCGTGATCACCCGCGTAGTAGTCATTGCCACGAGAGAATTCGACGAACACGCAAGGCTCATTGCCCACGGACCACGCATCGTGACCCGGTGGCAACAACATGACATCGTTCTTTGAGAAGTCTTGTTGCGAGCCATCATCCATGACGACCCGAAGCGTTCCAGAAAGCACGAGGGCGACGTGTGGCAGTTGACAGCTATCAGTCCCCGCGTAATCCTTCAGATCATTAGACCATTTCGCGCCGACATCGAAAGTCACACGTGTCACAGAGACGCCCTGGAGGAGGCTCATCCCGCTGTCCCAGGTTAGTCAATATGTAGTATGAGGGTGCCGTGCGCCGGCGATCAGCGTCGGGCGGGTGGGGACATTTGGTAGAGGCACTGGGTGGTTAGGGGGCGATCGCTTACTGGGATATCGTCGGCCGCGGCAATCCCCGCAAAGGGGTGCCGACAGTCCGGCGCGAACCGCGGCGCCGCAGGACAGCGACCGCGCAGACCGGTCAAGACCTCCCGAAAAAGTCGAACCCAGCCCCGTTTCGGATTTGACCCGCCAGCCCTAGATATTGACCAACCTGGGACAACGGGATGAGCCTCATCGTGAGCACAATACAACTTATACGATTAAGATTCAGACACTAAAGAGATTCGCGAATTTCTGACAGCCGAAGTAATGCAACAAGTAAGTGAGGTATTTCGCTCATCAAATAAGGTGTTAGCGGTTAGAGAGAAGCTTGCAAACAATGTGCTCATGCTCGCAAAATACATGGTTTTGATCTTACCTCCACCGCAAGAACCTTGTCGTGGTAGTGTCGATTGGCGGAAGTTGCCAGGGATTTCCGGGGAGCTAGGAGCGCACCTTGAACAGCTTGCATTGCTGGACGACGAAATCAGACAGTTGAGAGAAAAGTCTGAGTCCAAAACGAGCCAAGAACTTCGTCAGGCGGGCGAGTTTGCCTACGACCGATATCGCTTGGGGGTCGCGGTGTTCGACAGTATACGGAGAAGAATAGGGGATCGGCATCCCGATGAAAATAAGGATTGGGTTCGGCCCTTCATTCATGCGATGTGTGCCTGGGAGGAAGCAAATTACAGAAAAAAACTGAACCTTCCAGATATTCTATGCCAACTGGATGATTTCGGTGAACTGGCTTCCCTTAAATATTCCACATTCTTGAGCTTTGTGACTCAGGGAGAAAGATACCCTAATCTTGCTTGGGAAGAAGCCTACGCGCGGAACGCAAGAGTGGTATAGCCACCTATGTTTACCAAGGGGTCCCATACTTCGGTGGAGCCGTGCATTCCCTTCGCGACAGGAAGCACCCACCCCAAGACCTCGCGCGCTCTCGAGGGAAGCTGCCCTGCCCGCTTCTCAATCCCACACAAGCGCGAGCGGCCCGTCTAATCAGTGAGCCTTCCGCCGGGTTTACGGGAGCGCCTCAGAACCGCAGGGTGCCATCCGCCGCGACTTCAGGTTTTTTTAGCATCGCGTGGATCCCCTTGTTGCCGTCCACCAACTGGGTCACTCGCATGTCGACGGCGAGGCTGCAGAACATGTAGGCGTCCTCGGGCGAGAGACCCAGGCGCTCGCCGATCAAGGTGATCATCTGGCGCAATGCGGTCTTCGCCGCATCATCGAGATCCTCGTTGAAGCCCATCGTGATGTGGTGCGATGGCGTCTCGGCCCGCGGCAGGTCGATCCTAAGATCCTTGCGCAGGACCAGGCGAAAGGTGCCGCTGAGCGCGGTTTCGAGGGCGGTCACGCAGACCTCGCCGTCGCCTTGCACGCCGTGGCCATCGCCAGCCGAGAACAATGCCCCGGGCGCCCATACCGGGAGGTACAGCAGGGTGCCGGCGACCAGCTCCTTCAGATCCATGTTGCCGCCGAACTCGCGCGGGACGATCGAGGTCACGGCGCCGTAAACCGGCGGCGGCGCCACGCCCATGACGCCGAAAAACGGCGCCAGCTCGATCTCGGCGCCCCATGGCACGGTGGCAATGCCGCGCTGGCGGTCGATCGCGGTATGCCAGATCCGGCGGATCGGGAAGTCCTCCGGCAAGGTGCCGGAGAGCGGCCGAATGCGCGTGTAACCCCAATTCTGCCGGGGATCGATCGCCAGGATCTGGATTTCGAGCACGTCGCCGGGCTCCGCGCCCTCGACCGCAATCGGCCCGGTCAGGATATGGGCGCCGAGGCGCGGCTCGAGCGCGCGCTGAATTGCCAAGTGGTCCGGCAGAATTTCGAATTTGCCGTCCTGCGGCAACACATCCGGTCCGCCGGAGACGCAATCCATCGTCACCGTGTCGCCCGACGCGACGGTCAACACGGACTTCAGCCCGGCATCGAAAAACCCCCAGTGACAGGTCTCCGGGCTCGCCCGCAATTCATGGTGCTGCGACATCGACAAACTCCCACGGCCTTGCGTGGCACAATTCTAAAGTTCCCGGGTGCGGCGCGCCATTGCTTCGTCCCACAGATGGTCGCGGTCGTCGTCGAATAGGAGCTTGGGCTCCTCGGGAGCGGTGTACCAGTCGTGACGCGCCAGCTCGCCCTCAAGCTGGCCTGGTCCCCAGCCGGCATAGCCGAGCGCAAAGAGGCTCTTCTCGGGGCCCTGATTATGGCCGATGTCGAGCAGGATCTGCCGGCTCGCAGTCATCGCGACGCGACCGTCGACAGCGACGGTCTCGGCGCGCCGGTATTCGGCGCTGTGGACGACAAAGCCGAGTTCCGGCTGCACCGGACCGCCGGCGAAGACGCGCACATTGCCCCCTACGCCTGGGTCGTTATCGCCGGTCGCCTCCAGCAGGGCTGCGATCGGGCGCTCGCCGACGGGGCGATTGATGACAATACCGAAGGCGCCCTCATTGTCGTGCCGTACCACCAGAATGACGGTATGAGCAAAGCGCGGATCGCCGATTGTCGGCGCCGCGATCAGCAATTGCCCGGCGAGCGATGCGGTGTCGGCGTGATCGGGCGGTGCCGCGCCGAGTGTGATCGCCGCCGCGAAGAGCGCCGCGAGGGCGGAAAGTGTGCAGCGGATCGAGATGCGGGTTAGAGGCATGCCGTCATTCGTGCGGTGTTGGCGCGGTCCGCGCCACGATCGTACATCGCCCGTCGCCGACCCGGAAAGGGCATCGCAGGAATGCCGGTTTCCTGCGGCTTGAGCGCCCCTGCTGCAGTGCTAAGATCAACATACGCAGAGCGGGGGTCTCGAGCCAATGCCAGAGCAGTCCTGGATTATTACGACAGCGGTGGGAACCGGCGAGCAAGGCTATTCCGGTGACGGCGGGCCGGCGGCGCGGGCGCTGCTGAACGGCCCGTTCGATGTCGGGTTCGACGCGCACGGCAATCTCTATTTTTCCGACACCTTCAACCACTGCATTCGCCGCGTCGACGCGCGGACGGGTGTGATCACCACCTGTGCTGGTTGCGGCGAGGCCGGCTATTCCGGGGATGGCGGCCCGGCGACGCGCGCCTGCTTCAACGAGCCCTACGGCATCGTGGTCGACAATAACGGTAACATCTATGTCGCCGACCGGCATAACCATTGCGTTCGCCGGGTGGACGGCAGCTCGGGCATAGTCACGACCTTCGCCGGCGACGGCTCTTCCGGCTTCGGCGGCGATGACGGACCAGCATCCCACGCGGGCATGGTCGAGCCGAACGGCCTGGCGCTCGACCCCGCCCAGAGCCGGCTGTTCATCGCCGACGTCGCGGACCACCGCGTCCGCGTCGTCGATCTCGCCTCGGGTATCATCTGGACCTTCGCCGGCACCGGCGAGCCCGAGCACAGCGGCGACGGCGGACCGGCGACCGCCGCCGGGATTTACGGCGCCCGCGCCGTCAAAGTCGCAGCCGACGGGACCCTCTACATCCTCGAGCGACAGGGCAGCACCTTGCGCGCGGTTGATCCGCACAGCGGCATCATCGCTACAGTCGCCGGCACCGGGGCGAGGGCCTATCGCGGCGACGACGGGCCGGCTCTCGCCGCTTCCTTCAACGCGCCAAAGGAGCTGGCGCTCGACCGCGAGGGCAATCCGCTGATCGTCGATACCGAAAACCACGCGATCCGCCGGGTCGACATCCGCACCGGAACGGTCACCACTATCGCCGGCAGCGGCCGGCAAGGCGGCGACGGCGACGGCGGCCCGGCCCGCGCCGCCGCGCTCGACCGGCCGCACGGCGCGGCGGTCGCCGCCGACGGCTCGATCTATATCGGCGATACCAACAATCACCGGATCCGCAAACTCGCCAGAGCCTAGAGGTCAGGCCGCCTCCGGGCTGCCCGAGCGCCTGGAGCGAGTAGCCATATTCCGTACGCGCCAGGACAGCTCGACGTGGTCGAGACAGGTGAGCAGAGGGGACAGATCATGCGTTTCGGCATCGGACAACCCGTGACACGCAAGGAGGATGCCAGGTTTCTGACCGGGCGGGGGCGGTATGTCGCTGACATCGACTTCGTTCGCCAGGCACATGCTGTCGTCGTCTTTTCGCCGCATGCCCATGCGCGGATCCGCGCTATCGACAAGGCCGCGGCGACGCAGATGCCCGGCGTTTTTGCCGTGCTCACCGGTGAGGATTGGGCGGCGGACGGGCTCGGCACGCTTGATCCCGAGGTGATGGCCGAGGATATGGGCGGGCCCAAGGGCTTCCGCACGAAGCGGCCGCCATTGGCGCAAGGTCGCGTGCGCCATGTCGGCGAGCGCGTCGCCGTCGTGGTCGCCGAGACGGAAGCGCTGGCGCGCGATGCGGCGGAGCTGGTGTCGGTCGATTATGAAGTGCTGCCAGCGGTGGTGCGCGCCGAGGACGCAATCCGCCCCGGCGCGCCGCCGGTCCATGAGGGCGCCGCCAACAACACCTCGTTCACGATGCGCATGGGCAATGCCGATGCGGTCGAGGCCGCCTTCGCCAAAGCGCATCACATCACCCTGCTCTCGCTCTACAACAACCGCCTCACCGCCGTCACGATGGAGCCGCGCGGCTGCATTGCCGAATATGATCCGGGCACCCGCCGCTACACGCTCTACAGCAGCACGCAAAACGTGCACGGCGCGCGCCAGATCCTGGCGCATCAGATCCTGCATGTCCCGGAGAGCCGCATCCGCGTCGTTGCGCGCGATGTCGGCGGCGGCTTTGGCATGAAGGGCAATGTCTATCCCGAAGAGGCAATCATCGTCTGGGTCGCCCGCCGCACGGGCCGCCCGGTCAAATGGATCCCGTCGCGCTCCGAGGCATTGCTCGGCGACGCCCAGGGCCGCGACCAGAATGTCAGCGCCGAGCTGGGGCTCGATGCGGACGGCAAGTTCTTGGCCTTGCGCTGGACCGGCTCGCACAATGTCGGCGCCTATATCGAGGGCGCCGGTGCGATCCCGATCCTGTTCTCGCTGAAGCTCGCCTCGACCGTCTACGACATCCCGGCGGTGGCAGTGACGAGCAGTCTCGTCTTCACCAACACCGCGCCGACCGTGCCCTATCGCGGCGCCGGCCGCCCCGAGGCTGTCTACATCATGGAGCGTCTCGTCGACCAGGCGGCGCGCGAGATGCAGATCGACCCGGCCGAGATGCGGAAGAAGAACCTGATCCGCCCCGACACATTTCCGTATGAGACCCGCACCGGCTGGGTCTATGACACCGGCAACTACGCCGCGGCAATGGCCAAATGTCAGGTCTTGGCTGATTGGGACGGCTATGCCGCGCGGCGCGCCCGCACCGAAGCCGCCAGCAAATACCGCGGCCGCAGCATCAGCTACTATGTCGACAATACCGGCGTCTTCAATGAGCGCATGGAATTGCGCTTCGACCCCAGTGGCGAAATCATGATCGTCGCCGGCACGTTATCGCATGGGCAAGGGCACGAGACCAGCTATGCTCAGATGGTCGCCGACTGGCTCGGCGTGCCCGAGGACAAGATCCATCTGGCGCAGGCCGACACCGACGAGGTCGCGATCGGCCGCGGCACCTACGCCTCGCGCAGCATGATGATCGGCGGCAGCGCATTGCGCGCCGCGGCCGACGAGGTCATCGAGCGCGGCAAGCGCTTTGCGGCGCATTTCATGGAGGCCGACGCTGCCGACATCGCCTTTGCCGACGGCGCCTTCACGATCGCCGGCACCGACCGCACGATGCCGATAGATGTAGCGACGCGCAATGATGCACGGCCTGACGCGCAATCAAGGCCGGTTTCTGACGCACATTAGCTGAGACTGAAGCGGTCGTCTGGCGCACGCTATTTGAGACTCAACGCACGATCGTTGAG
>Ga0209656_10001886_pt1 | contig 13683 bp, 7 predicted proteins | sample BogFormECP12_OM2_FD_188239 | JGI IMG/M metagenome (GOLD analysis project Ga0209656, IMG submission 188239) | Bog forest soil microbial communities from Calvert Island, British Columbia, Canada - ECP12_OM2 (SPAdes) (version 2) | ecosystem: Environmental > Aquatic > Freshwater > Wetlands > Bog ... | reverse complement strand
CGCGGTGAAGGTGACGCTCGGCCCCAAGGGGCGCAACGTCCTCCTCGACAAGTCTTACGGCGCCCCTCGCATCACCAAGGATGGAGTAACCGTCGCCAAGGAGATCGAGCTCGCCGACAGGTTCGAGAACATGGGAGCGCAGATGCTCAAGGAGGTCGCCACCCGGACCAGCGATCAGGCCGGGGACGGCACGACGACCGCGACGGTGCTCGCCCAGGCAATCGTGCGCGAGGGCACCAAGGCGGTTGCCGCCGGGATGAACCCGATGGATTTGAAGCGCGGCATCGACATGGCCGTCGCCGCGGTCGTCGGTGACATCAAGAAGGGCTCGAAAAAGGTCTCGACCAACGCCGAGATTGCTCAAATCGGGACGATCTCCGCCAATGACGACCGTGAGATCGGCGAAATGATCGCGCAGGCGATGCACAAGGTCGGCAACGAGGGCGTCATCACGATCGAGGAGGCGAAGAGCCTCGAAACCGAACTCGACATCGTCGAGGGCATGCAGTTCGACCGTGGCTATCTCTCGCCGTACTTCGTGACCAATGCGCAGGAGATGATCTGCGAGCTCGAGAAGCCGTACATCCTGCTCTTCGAGAAGAAGTTATCCGGTCTCCAGGTGATCCTGCCCTTGCTCGAAGCAGTGGTGCAGAGCGGCAACCCGCTGCTGATCGTCGCGGAGGATATCGAGGGTGAGGCGCTGGCGACGCTAGTCGTCAACAAATTGCGCGGCGGCCTCAAGGTCGCGGCGGTGAAGGCCCCCGGCTTCGGCGATCGGCGCAAGTCCATGCTCGAGGACATCGCTGTCCTGACCGGTGGTCAGGTGATCAGCGAGGACCTCGGCATCAAGCTCGAGAACGTCACGCTCGACATGCTCGGCACCGCGAAAAAGGTCCGCATCGAGAAGGAGAACACGACGATCATCGATGGTGCCGGCAATAAGACGGACATCGAGGGTCGCTGCACGCAGCTGCGCGCGCAGATCGAGGAGACGACCTCGGATTACGACAAGGAGAAGCTGCAGGAGCGCTTGGCGAAACTGGCGGGCGGCGTCGCCATCATCCGTGTCGGCGGTGCAACCGAAATCGAGGTCAAGGAACGCAAGGATCGGGTCGATGATGCGATGCATGCAACCCGGGCAGCGGTCGAGGAAGGCGTCGTTGCCGGCGGTGGCGTTACGTTCCTCTATGCAAGCAAGGGGCTCGGCCGGCTGAACCCCGAGAACGATGACCAGAAGGTCGGCATCGACATTGTGCGGCGGGCATTGCAGGCACCGGCAAAGCAGATTTTTGCCAATGCCGGAGAGGATGGCTCGATCATCGTCGGCAAGCTCTTGGAGAAGGGCCAAGCCAATCACGGCTTCGACGCACAGAGCGGCACCTATGTCGACATGGTGGAGGCAGGCATCATAGATCCGACCAAGGTTGTACGTTTGGCGCTGCAGGGCGCAGCCTCGATCGCCGGCCTGCTCGTCACCACTGAGGCCATGGTCGCCGAGAAGCCGCAGAAGGGCACGCCGACAATGCCGGACGGCGGATTGGACGGCGGGGGCTTCTGAGATCGATTGCATTCGCGCTCACCACGGAGGGCTCGGCCCTCCGTGGCAATCCCGGGGGTGGCGAGGAGTGGCGGTATGAACAAACAGCTGCTTCAACGCGATCATGACGCGAAAGTCTGTCTTCAAGTCGATCGATTTTCCGGAACTCACAGTCGCGATCGTTGGCAACAACGCTATAGTGCGTCATCTGTGGGAGTCGGAAAGCGAACTCGACGGCAAAGTTACCAACACCAAGATCGGCGTCCGGCAGGTCTGGCAGAAGCAGGACAGCAGCTGGAAGTTGTTGGCGCGTGCGTCCTTCAGATTGCCGCAGCCGGCGTAGATCCTAGAGGAAACCATCAAGCCGGCATGCGGACGGGTGTGCCATGACGCCGTCGGGGATGCGGGGTGGCTCAAAGATGCGGTGTCGATCTACTTCCTCGACGCCACCCTCGCGAGCGCATTCGTCGCCCGGTGGTGTGCCGCGTCCAGGATCGAGACGGATGGCGGGCCGACGAGACGTTACGGCAAGCTGAGGCCGCGAAAACGGCGCGTCTACGCGCACTTCGGCTGGCCAAGGAAGCAGCCGACAAGAATACTGCAAATCGCGACGCGGCGACAGCGAGGGCCCATAGAACTGAGCCGCGCCGGCGCGTTCCAGGACCTCAGGTCTAAGTCCGTCGGAACCCAAGTAAAAGGGCTCAGCGGGATATCTGCGTGCACATGCAGCGTCATCGGCGAAGCACCGAGAGCTGCTGCGGGACAAGGGCGAGCCGTGTTTCGATCTTTACGGCCCTGAGTGTGAATAAAACGCGCACTTGCGTTCGGGATGGCGTGGCGATGATCGACATACCGACAGAAGACCGGCTAGCGATGGCCCGGCGACATGTCGAAGACGGAGAAGGTTACGTCGCGCGCCAGGAAGCCCTCATCGCGGAACTGGATCGCAATGGGCATGCCAAGCTCGCGGTCGAAGCATGGGCACTACTCACCACGCTCGAAACATCGCTCCGATTGATGCGCGAAGACCTCGCGCGGATCGAGAAGGAATCGAGAGGGTCAGGCGACCCCGATTGACTTTGGTCCCATTTGCGCCAGAATGCCAGATGATCTTCGAGGACTCGATCTGGAGATCCTTCAGCTCGTCATCGGTGATCGTGACATAGCTCCCTCGCTCGAACTCGCATCCTTTGACGATCCGGTCACGATCGACGGTCGCGCCGGCGGATCATCGCATAGGCGTTCGCCTGCGGCAGCACAGTGCGCGTGAGCTTCCCGGTGCCGCGGCCGATCGTTCGGAACAGCGGCCCTTGGGATCGCTGCGCAGGACCGATCCGGGCGATGATCGTCCGGCGCCGGACCCTTCCGCTTCCCGTTGAAAACCATCTGCCGACCGTATTTGGCGAGAATTTCGGGAATCTTCGCGACCGGGAGCACCAGGTCCACGTCGCCCGTCATCGCGCTCCGCGGCATGCGGCGACGAGAATGACCCCTCGTAGCTCGATTGCATGATCCCCATGTGTATCCTCGACGCCACCTTCCAAGCATCCGAAACCGAGAAGCCCAAGGCGCGGCACCACAAACCGCACTGGCCGCTCCGAGGGGCATTGCGCCCGCGGACCCATCGTGCCTCCGCGACGTTCGCGTGAGCAGTCGAACGCGCAGAACAAAGCATTTGAAGACCTTAAGGGGGGCGGCGGCGCCGGTGACACGGTGGTCAGGTCAACGCCACAACGGCGATGGTGAAAGCGAGGATCAGATACAACGATGGAAAAGCCAGCATCTACCTGGTCGTTCGACCAAGGAACACTGACCGTACACCACTTGGGCAAGACGGTATCGCTCGGCCGCTACACCACGCGCGAATTCGCTGCGAAGGCAGCTGCGGCGTACTTCGCCAAGCATGGCGGCCGCTGTTGCTTGCCGCAATCATGAAGTGTGGCTGCGGTGAATCCCGCTGGGGTCTGCACTCATGCACCAGCGAGAAGGAAGCACTCGGCTTTGCGGTTCGCAAGCTCCACTGCGGGCACGCTGTCCAAGAAATTAGTGAGCGCGCCGACAGCGAACTCTTCAAGAGGGCAGATACCGCCGCGATTGAAGCGACATCGATAAATCGGCGCGTGCGTCAGCCTCTGGCCTGGGCGTAGGAATGGTCAGGTGGATAGAATGTACTCACCAGAATTACTGAGAATCGAAGCAGCTGAGTGTCGCCGCGGGGCGATCGGCAAGAGCGCTCGTGTCGAAAGAACTTTGCTCGGGTTAGCAGAGAGGCTCGAATCCCGGGCTACGATTCTCGAGGTGCGGGAGTCGGCTGACCGGCCACGACGCCAGGAAATGATGCGTAATCTTCCTAAGTGCTAGCCTGACCGGTAACATTCCAAGGCTGAGCCGGCAGCGATCGCCACGACAGGCCGATCGCTGGCAAATATTGAAAGCCCGCCTTGGAACAGACCCGGGATTTGGCCAAGGTGTCTGTGTCGCGGGAGGCGGCAGCGACACGCCTCGCCGGAGCTCATCGATACGGTCTGCCAAGGTATCCCATCCAGTCACCATCCAACTGGATGGGAAATGGGCACAATGGAAACCGGTTCAAGAGGGTTGGCTACCCCAACCCGGTTGCGGTTCCGGACACCACCGAACATTTCCACACTCCCGGCGAAGGCCGCGTCTCTTAGCCTGCAGCCGCGGAATTTACTGGTGAGGCAGACTAGCTGGCGGAGGGAGAGGGATTCGAACCCTCGGTCCCCTGTAAGATGAGCGATGGCTGTCGAGCCTGCCCTGTCCGACCTCTGGGCGTCGGCGACCGAAGCGCCTCCGGACCGCTCGATCATGCGGATCAGCATCGCCCGCTTTGTGCTGGCTCGTGGCTGGTCAACATCGGGCATACTGGCAGTCGCCAAATCGGCGCGGTCCGGTGGTCCGCCGGTCTGCGCCGGTATCGGCTCAGATCGTGCCCCCGGAGTGCGCCGTCGCGGTTGGCGCTCGCGTTTTGCGAGCCAGCTTGTTTGCTGCGCCGGTCTCGCCTTTGCAGTGTTCTTTGCTTGCTTGCTGCTTTGCCTGTTGGCCATGGCCTCTTTCTCCAAATCCGCCGCGGCTGTCGTGATGCTTGCACCACCACAAGCCCGGTCCGTGGGGCCAGGCGGGGCGGCAGCCACAGAAGGAGGCCGTCAACACCGACAGGAATGCTCGCTTTGACGGCGAAGTCGAGTGGAATGTGACCGGGCCAGCGACTTTTATGAGGCGGCACGGCTTTGCGAAACCAAAACCGCCCCACTGCTCTTGTGATTACGAAAGTTGGCCCCACCGACTGGCCCACGGGGGCCCGCAGGTAACCCCCCACGCGGCTGGACGGAAAGGCGTTTCATCAGCGGCCTATGCAGGGAGATTAGCTGTGTTCGTGATCCGCGTTTCGTATCCCGGCGGGCATTCAGTCTGGCTGACGCGCAGGTTCCCCACCGTTGCCTGGGGACTGAAGAAAGATGCGCTGCCATTTCCCACGGAGGCAGATGCTGCCCGCACGATCGCGCGCCTGCGGCCCGCTGGACCGGTGAGCATTGAGCCTATCCCGTAGACGCGCCGGAGATCGCGAGGGCCGTGTGAACACGCCCGGCGCATAACGGAACCCCTGATGACAATCTCTGATGACGGGTTCCGAGCACGCCTACTCGAGGCCGCAGGCTTAGGACGAGGCCGATCGCTATGAGCAGGATGCTGGCTACAATATCGACGGGTGATCATCCAAAAGCGTGTGGCTCGCGAGGCCGCCGAGAAAGGCCGCTTACGATTGCCGCCGTGGAAGCCGAGCGGGCTGCCATCGATGCCGAGGTCGTTGAGCAGGCCGCTCGTGATGTCGCCCTGCAAGCCGAACGCAAGGCGGCGCGCGATGCCCGCTATGCTGAGCGCAAGGCGCGACCTCGAAGATGACAGCGCGCCCGAAGCAAGAGCCGAGAGCCGCGGGCGCGCCGTCGAGGGCGGAGGACGGTGCATTCCTCGGTCTCGCGCATGTCAGGGTCGTACGCAAATCACCGCTTTTGTCGTCGGGCTCGGGAGCCGAAATCATGATTGAATTCCGCGGTTGCAGGAGAGGCCCGGCTTTCGCGTCCCGCTCGGTCGCGATGTGTGACACATCTCAACCTTTGCGCCTGACGGTCGCGAGCCACCACTGCTTGTGGCGTGGCAGTCCCGGCGGGCGGTAGTAATGCGTCACCTCGAAGAACCCGGCAGCAGTGACGTAATTGCGCCAAGTGTCGTGATCGAAGAAGCAGCTATATCGGTCATCGCTCAGGCCTTCTTCGTTGTTTCCTCTCGGGTTCGAGCAGAAAAGGACGCCTCGGGGCCTCAAGGTTCCGCAGAGGCCCGTCAAAACCCTCAGCAACTCCTGGCTCGGCACGTGGAACAGCGAAGCATTCGCAAAGATGCCGTCAAAGCGGCTCTCCGGTAATTCCATCGCGAGGAAATCTTGTTGGAGAACGTCGCACCCCGAATAGGAGCGTGCCATCGCCACGAATTCCGTCGACCCGTCGAGGCCCACCGCATCGTGGCCCAATGATCGGAAGTGGCGTAGGTCGCGGCCGGGCCCACAACCCAGATCAAGAATGGAATAGGGGGGATCGCCCTCAATCGCATCCAGGAGCGCCGCGTAGTTTTGGTTCACATCGTGGTCCCGAGTGCCGTCCCAATAGGCTTCGGCCAACCGATTGTAATGCGCGATCGTCACCTCTGAAATCTGCCGCAGCTGCTCTGCATCGTACCATCGGGTGGATCCGGTCATGGATCAGCCGACATTCCCCGGATGGCCGCCACACCGACCATCGTGTTGGTAGAGCAAGGATGGTAAGGCCGTCGGGGAAAGGGTCAGACGCGGCCACGGGCTGGACCAGCTCGTAGGACATTTATCCGTGCGATGCAAATATGAAGCGCTAAGCAGCATGGCATGAGTGCCTGTGCGGCGCGATGCCTTCGTGGCCACCGGCCAACCTGGCTATCTCAGGCTCGGTGACCAAGACGGGCTAAGTCTCCCTGTGCGCATCGATGCTCCTATAGGTACCGAGAAGCCAATCCCAGAAATTGTCGACTACCGCAAAATTGCAATCGGCATGCCGGTGGTGGAGAAAATGGAGCTGTTGCTTTCGCCTAAACCAGGCAAATCGTCCCAACCATGATCCCGCCACGTGGTAGTGTTTATCAAAATAGAGGTGTACATAGAACGAGATCGACATCGCGGCTAGTTGAACGATGAACAAGTCTAAAGGTAGGAACAGGTAGCCGAGGCTGATGACTAAGATGACGGGGATCAGAAAGAACGGTGTTGTTATTTGCCTCTTTGTTTAGGTAATGTTCAGAAACGACATGGTTTCCTGAGTAATTTCTGTGGTGGATATATAAATGATTTTCGAAGAACCTTCCTCCGATGCCACGATGGCCGAGATACCGGTGAAATAACGTTTGGCTGAGCGACATCAACAGATGAGCTGTCGTTGCCGTTAGGGAGCACAGGAAAATCTCGACACCCGATGTCCACCAAATACCAGTCATAGACGGATCCCTGTTTACATGTCCCTCGGCCGGTTCAGCTCAACAGCCGATTGATCGATGGTATGAGCGGTATCTTGGGCTACGCACGCGCCTACCGCCCGATGGCGCTTTCCTCACCCTCGGTGGTCGGAATCGACGGCCTGCGGCCAAGCGGCCTCTTCGCGCTCGGAATAAGTAATTGAACGCTCTGAGATAAACCTGAAACCACGATGTCGTTGCTCCTTCGACGAGTAGCCGGGGCGACTCGGGCGTTGCCATCGAGATCAGGTTTGGCGTGACCAGCATACCCTCATCTCAGCGAAGTGGGGAGCCCAACATTCGGCAAGGTTGCGCTTTGCCTCAGAGGGCGAAACATCGCTCAGTGGGGCGCGGTTGGCGGCGCCCTTCGTCGAAGCCCGACGCCGCGACCGGCGAGAGCTCGGCCCGGGTGTACGTGGATGCGTCCGCTTGTTCTGTTGTCCGGTCCGTCCGGGAGCTGTGTGGGCAGGTTGAACGACGCTCGGTCATCGGGGCGGGTGAGGAAACGATCGAGCAGCTTGAGTAGTGCCCCCTTGTACTCCGGCCGCTGTTCCGCTTCGTCGAGCACGGCGCCGCCGGCGAGTATCTTGCGCCGGGTGCCGGCCTGGCGTTCCTTCTGCCGCTCGCCCCTGTTCCTTGCCTATGTGAGCAGCTTTTCGAGTTTCTGCGTTGCCATTGCCGCATCCCCGCTGGCTGTCATGGCACCCCGGCTGCTTCTCCGCCGCTCAGATCAAAAGGCTCTCACCACATGTTGATCAACACATTTTTTAGCGTCTTCATCTCTTCCAGGGCACGGCCCGTGCCGAGCGCCACACAGGTCAGCGGTTCGTCGGCGATCGAGATCGGAAGCCCTGTGGCATGCCGCAGCACCAAGTCGAGATTGCTGAGCAGCGCGCCGCCGCCGGTCAGCATGATCCCCTTGTCGACAATGTCGGCGGCGAGTTCGGGGGCGGTGTGCTCGAGCGCCACCTTGGTGGCCTCGATGATCGAGCCGACCGAATCGGCCAGGCTCTCCGAAATCTGACGCTCGCTGATCACGATTTCCTTTGGCACCCCGTTCATCAGGTCACGCCCCCTGATCTCCATCACGCGGCCCTCACCGTCCTCCGGCATGCAGGCGGAACCGATCTCCTTCTTGATCCGCTCGGCGCTGCTCTCACCGACGAGGAGGTTGTGGTTGCGGCGGATATAGGCAATGATCGCCTCATCCATTTTGTCGCCCCCGACCCGGACCGATCGGCAACAGACGATGCCGCCAAGCGACAGCACCGCCACCTCGGTCGTTCCGCCCCCGACATCGACGACCATCGATCCCGTCGGTTCAGTCACCGGAAGCCCGGCACCGATCGCTGCCGCCATCGGCTCCTCGATCAAAAAGACCCGCCTGGCGCCTGCGCTTACAGCCGATTCCTGGATCGCCCGCCGTTCCACCGCGGTCGAGCCCGACGGCACGCAGACAATGATCCGCGGGGTGGCGAAGCTGCGCCGGTTGTGCACCTTGCGGATGAAATGCTTGATCATTTCCTCCGTTACCTCGAAATCGGCGATGACTCCGTCGCGCAGCGGCCGGATCGCTTGAATGTTGCCCGGGGTGCGGCCGACCATCAGTTTCGCCTCCTCTCCGACGGCGAGGACCTGTTTTCTGCCGTGGACGCTGGCGATCGCCACCACCGACGGCTCATTCAAGACGATACCGCGCCCTTTCACATAGACGACGGTGTTTGCCGTGCCGAGGTCGATCGCCATGTCGGCCGACAGAAAACCCAACATTCTTCCAAACATCTGATCGCAAACCCGATCAAGAAGAGGTCCATCAGCTTGTCGGATTGGCCCGAGATATCCAATGGCCGGCCGGCACCTTCTGTGGCGTGCCGGTCACCGTCATCGAACCCTCCCCTTGCTCTACGTGATAGGTCGGACATGTAAAGAACGGGCATCGACCGAAATGCGATGACAGTGCCCGCCACTCGTCCGTGTTAACCGCCGAAGGCCTGCTTGGTCCCGAACGGCTCAGGGCGTTGCGGATGAGGCCTCCGCCACCGACTTCGTCACCTCGAGGAATTGAGGCCGGATCGCCGATTGGAGATGGCGTAATTGAACGGGCATGAAGCAATGGCACAGCTCGACCGCGTCGCGCATGAAACTGCGTCAAGCGTCCCTGATCGAGTTCCTCGGCTATAATCTGCGCCCGTCCGCAGCTGGAAAATCGCACGCCAGACAGAGAGGCGGCGCATGTGTCCCTGGCGCGCGGCTCCGAACCGTGCCTTTGATCGCACCTGACGCACCGCGCCGCCAACCGCGGGGCGTGACGTGTCCGGTACCAGATAGGGGCGGCATCTCATGGATTATGCGGCGATGAGCGGCGGGAATAGGGCGGAGGAGGACGCAGCAGAGGGTCACCTCCCCCAGAACGTTGCCGGCTCGATCGAGAAGCTACTGGCCCGGGGCGGCGAGCGGGGTTACGTCACCTATGACGAGTTGAGCGCCACGCTGCCGCTCGATCAGCTGTCCTCGGAGGAGATCGAGGACACGATGACGATGCTATCCGAGCTCGGGATCACGGTGACCGAGAGCGACGAGAGCGAAGAGCCGGTGGCGCCCGAAGGCGAGCCGGCCAAGGCGGGCGGTAACCTCGATTATGACGATATCGGGCGGATCGACGACCCTGTTCGGATGTATCTGCGGGAGATGAGGTCGGTCCAGCTCTTGTCGCGTGAAGGGGAGGTGGCGATTGCGAAGCGCATCGAGGCCGGCCGCGAGATGATGCTCGGCGCCATCCGCGAAAGCCCGTTGACGTTCGACGCCATTCTCGGTTGGCGTGACGCCCTCAATGAAGGCAAGATGCTGCTGCGCGACATCATCGATCTCGATGCAACCTACGGCGGCAGCTTCGATGGCACGGTGGTTTTTACGCCCGGCGAGGTGATGAGCGAGCGTGGCGCCGCCGAGGCCAAGGACGACGAGAGTTCGATCTCGCCCGCCGCGAGGGAGGCAGAGCTGACGCTGGACATCGTCGGCACCTTCGACGCGATGGCTCAAGTCCATCGGAAGCTGCACAGGCTCCAGCGCCAGCGCATCACCGCCCTAAGCAAGTGCGAGGTGCTGCCATGGACGACTGAGCGCTGCTACGACAAGCTCCGACTAGAGAGCATCGAGCTGCTCAAGCGGGTGCGCCTCAACAGCACGCGAGTCGAGCACCTCGTCGAACAGCTCTACGAGCTCAATCGCCGACTCGTCGGCGAGGAGGGCCGGCTGCTGCGGCTCGCCGAGACAGTCGGCCTTAGGCGGCGAGAGTTCCTCGATCACTATACGGGAAACGAACTCGCGGCCGACTGGCTTGAGCGCGTCGGCGCACTACCCGACCGCGGATGGGCGTGCCTTTCGGACAAGGCTCCCGAAATCGCCAAGCACCGCACCGCCATCGCCCAGATCGCCGCCGAGGCGAAGTTGCCGATCGCTGAGCTCCGCCGGGTCGTGCAGACCGTGCAGCGCGGCGAGCGCGAGGCGAGCCGGGCCAAGAAGGAGATGATCGAAGCAAACCTGCGGCTCGTCATTGCGATCACCAAGAAATATGCGAACCGTGGCCCGCAATTCCTCGACCTGATCCAAGAAGGCAATATCGGGCTGATGAAGGCGGTCGACAAATTCGAATACCGGCGCGGGTACAAGTTCTCGACCTACGCCACCTGGTGGATCCGCCAGGCGATCACCCGTTCGATCGCCGACCAGGCGCGCACGATCCGCGTCCCGGTGCACATGATCGAGGCGATGAGACAGTTGGCTCAAACGTCGCGGCAGATGCTGCACGCGATCGGCCACGAGCCGACCCCCGAAGAGCTTGCCGAGAAGCTGGCGATGCCGCTCGAAAGGGTGCGCAAGGTGCTGGGGATCGCCAAGGAGCCGCTCAGCCTTGACCTGCCGATTGGCGAGGAGGAGGACAGCCGCTTGAGCGATCTCGTCGAGGACGAGAACGCGGTCACACCACTCGATTCCGCGATCCAGGCCAATCTGCGTGAGGCCACCACCCAGGTGCTCGCTTGCTTGACGCCGCGCGAGGAGCGCATCTTGCGCATGCGCTTCGGCATCGGGATGGATAGCAATCATACCTTAGCGGAGGTCGGAAAGCAGTTCTCGGTGACCCGCGAACGAATCCGGCAGATTGAGGCCAAAACGCTCCGCAAGCTTAAGCACCCGCACCACTCGCGCAAACTGCGAAGCTTTCTCGATATTTGAGTGCTCCGTCTCCGCCCGGGTTCGCACACCAATACCAAGGGTGTCCCGATGGCGTTCAAACCGAATTACCGCTTCGAGCGCGCGCAGCGGGACCGGCCGAAAGCTCCGAAGGGCGATGATCCCGCGTGGCAAGCGGAGGCCGCGAAAACGGCGCGCCTACGCGCGCTGCGGCTGCCCAAGGAAGCAGCCGACAAGGAGACTGCAAGTCGTGACGCCGCGGCAGCGCAGGCCCGGAGATCTGAGCCGCGCCGGCGCGTGCGAGGACCTCAGGCCTCAACCCCGTCAGAACTCAAGTGAGGCTCAGCGGGATTTCTGCGCACCTTCCCGACACGTATGCGGCATCATCGGCGAAGCACGGAGAGCTGCTCCGGGACGAGACCAATCGTTTCGCGCAGGTCCGTACCTTCAACCTGCGCGCCCCAGACCGAAGCCCTGCCGAGATCTGCTCCACGCAGGTCCGCTCCACGCAAGTCGGCGTGGTCGAGTTTCGCTCCCTGGAAGTTGACTTCATCCAAGCAGGCGCCGGCGAGGTCCGCCTGCCACAGAGAAGCGTCGCCGAAATCAGCCCGAGTCAGGGTGGCGCCGCTCAATAGGGCGTGGTCGAGATTGCACCGCCGCAGGTCTGCGCCACTGAGGTCCGCTCCGCGTAGATCCGCCCTCCAGAACGCTCGCCCCGAAAGGCATGTCCCGGCGAGTTCGGCCCGGGCCCCGGCCGCACCGCCGCTCTCAACCCAGGTGCCGTGCTCTCTGAGGATGGTTGCCAAGGCGTCATCCGCGAGCTCGATCTCGTGCAGCGACGCTCGTCCTTCGAGGTTATCCCGTATTGAATTCTCGCGCTCCCGCCTCGAGCCGTAAGCCCGGTCACCGGCGCGCGGCTCTACTTCGGCATTTTGAGGGTGATCTTTTATGTCGCTCAGTCGTATCTCCGCCGCCTCCGGCCCCTTGCGGCCCTCGACGACGTCCATGGTGACCCGTTGACCGTCGGCCAAGCTCGATATTCCCCCGCGGTTGAGCGCCGAAGCATGCACGAAGACATCCTTCCCGCCTCGGTCCGATTCAATGAAACCGTAGCCTTTCGCGGCGTTGTAGAACTTTACGGTCCCGGTCTCCTGAACAAGTGGTCGCCCAGGACGGTCCGGCGCCGGCCGTTCCGGCCGCGCGCGCTGTGCCGGTTCTTGTGTCGCCGTGCTGCTGTCGATGTTCAGCACTTCGGTGACCTGCATGCCCTTCTGCCCTGGACCTGCCCGAACCTCGAGGGTAGCGCCGGGATCGACAGCACCGTGCCCGGCGCGCTCCAGGACAGCGGCATGCAGGAAGGCGTCACCCGACCCGTCCGCGAGTTCGACAAACCCGAAACCCTTCTCCGGATTGAACCACTTCACAAGGGCGCGGACGGCCGAGCCCGACGGCTGCTCGAAACGCGGTTGGCTGGTGCCGAACGCGCTCGCCGGTTGGCGGCTGGAAGGAGGCGTAGCCTGATAATTATCATCATCGAAGCCTCGCCGGCGCGACGGACGAAAGTTTCTCTGCCTGTTGCTCAACTCGACCTCCCTATCGACCAGTGTAACCCGATATCAATCTCGCCACGGCGAACACCGGCGATCGGAATAGCGTCCATGAAGGCCAGGCGACACGCGGCGGCATCCCTTATGTTCGTTACCAAGCTATCATATACTGAGGGAGAGTGATTTTGGGTCCGCATGTTGAGCCTTGATGCTTGCTCGACACGACCGTCTAACCGCAAGCCTCTAAATCACTCGATTCATCTCCGGTCGAATATTAAGAGTCGAGCCTTACGTTGATTGCGACTGGCGTGCCAACGCGGAGAGAACCCAGGCGCCCCGCAAGATCTTCGAGCGTAGCGCCCTTTGGCAATACAAAGGATAGCGCACAATCTGCGAAAAGCGCAGTGACGCAACTCAAATGCGGCTCTTCATGGGTACTTCGCACGGGATTCCTCCAGTATTCAGAAGGCAGCGTTTTGTTGGCTGACCATCTGCGACACTAGGGCCCAGCGGAGGTCAGCGCTAGGCTCGGAAACTACCTATCTGGCGGAGGGAAAGGGATTCGAACCTCGGTCCTCCTAAGAGGGGCCCTTCTTTCGAATTCGCTCATCAACTGGCGGCGCGTAAGGCATACACGGACCGAAGCTCTATGATCGCCGCAACGACCAGGTCCTCGATCCTGCGAGGCTCAAACAGGGAAACGGCGCCAATGAGGCCGGCTTCGGCGGAGCATTGCACAAAAAATGTTGGAAACAAGGACGAGCCCATCTAGGGTGCCGGCGCGGAAGAGCTTGGCGCTTAGCAGAAAAGCGGCGCAACACCGTCCGTCTCCGCTACGGAAACGTTCCGATACGC
>Ga0209656_10001885_pt1 | contig 13688 bp, 15 predicted proteins | sample BogFormECP12_OM2_FD_188239 | JGI IMG/M metagenome (GOLD analysis project Ga0209656, IMG submission 188239) | Bog forest soil microbial communities from Calvert Island, British Columbia, Canada - ECP12_OM2 (SPAdes) (version 2) | ecosystem: Environmental > Aquatic > Freshwater > Wetlands > Bog ... | reverse complement strand
AGGCGCTCACGCACCTGTTGCTGGAGTACGGGAGATCCGCGGGTGACTGGGCAGCGCGGCTGGTATTCGTCAACGGCCACGGCGGCAACGTCGACGCGTTGAGGGCCGGGGTCATGCGCCTGCGGGGCGAGGGGCGGGACGCCGGGTGGTGCTCCTGCACGGCGCGTGACGGCGATGCCCACGCAGGGCACACCGAAACATCTATATTGCTACATATTTCGCCGCAAACTGTCAGCACCGACCGGTGGCATGCGGGTAACGTGGCTCCTCTGGCCGAATTGATGCCACAAATGCGCCGCGCAGGAGTCGCGGCAGTAAGCGAGGTAGGTGTGCTGGGGGACCCGACCACCGCGACGGCAGCCGAGGGGGCACGAATCTTTGCCGGCATGGTCGAGGCGTGCGCCGCGTGTATCAGGCGGTGGACGCCCGGCGGCGACGGGATGCTGCGATGACCCAGCCCCGACTCCCCGACGGCTTCGCCGTCCAGGTCGACCGCCGGGTGAGGGTGCTCGGCGCCGGCACGGCATTACTCGGCGGATCACCCACCCGGCTGCTGCGACTTGCGCCGGCCGCCCGCGACCTGCTCGACGACGGGCGGCTGGAAGTCCACGACGCTGTCAGCGCGCAGCTCGCGCGCACCCTCCTCGACGCCACGGTCGCGCATCCAAGGCCAGCCGGAGGGCCATCGCATCGCGACGTCACGATCGTTGTCCCCGTGCGCGACAATGCCTTTGCGCTCCGACGGCTGTTGCGGTCACTGCGCGGGCTGCGCGTCATCGTTGTCGACGACGGTTCGGAAACGCCGGTGCGGGAAAGCGACCTCAGCGGCCTCCACTGCCACGTGGACGTGATCGCCCATGCTCGCAGCAAGGGGCCGGCGGCCGCGCGAAACACCGGCTTGGCCGCATGCGCCACGGACTTCGTCGCATTCCTCGACTCCGACGTGGTGCCCCGACGCGGCTGGCTCGAGGCACTGCTCGGCCATTTCGCCGACCCGGCCGTCGCACTCGTCGCACCGCGCATCGTGGGCATGGCGCACAGCGGCAATCTCGTCGCTCGTTACGAGGCTGTGCGGTCGTCGCTCGACCTTGGCCGGCGGGAGGCGCCCGTGGTGCCCTATGGCACCGTGTCCTACGTGCCGAGCGCGGCGATCATCTGTCGCCGGTCCGCGCTGGTGGAGATGGGCGGCTTCGACGAAACGATGGAGTCCGGCGAGGACGTGGACCTGTGCTGGCGCCTGGTGGAGGCGAGCGCGCGGCTTCGGTACGAACCGATCGCGCTGGTGGCCCACGATCACCGGACTGGTTTGCGAGACTGGTTGGGCCGCAAAGCATTCTATGGCCAGTCCGCCGCACCGCTTGCTGTGCGTCATCCAGACAAGACCGCCCCATTGGTAATCTCGGGGTGGACCCTGGTGCTGTGGCTGCTGCTGGCCATGGGCTCGGGGATGGGCTATCTGGCGTCCATGGTGATCGCGGCGCTGAGCGCCCGGAGGATCGCAAACACGCTCGATGGCATCGATTCGCAACCCCGTGATGTCGCGGTCGTCGCAGCGCGTGGCCTGGTGTCGGCGGCGCTGCAACTCGCCTCGGCGATTTGCCGGCACTACTGGCCCATCGCCCTGCTCGCGGCACTGCTGTTCCGCAGATGCCGCCAGGTCGTGTTGATCGCCGCGGTCGTCGACGGCGTCGTCGACTGGCTGAGCCGGCACAGCAACGTGGACGACGAGACCAGGCAAATCGGCCTGCTGGCCTACCTGGTGCTCAAGCGACTCGACGACATCGCCTACGGGGCGGGCATGTGGACCGGCATGGTGCGGGAGCGCAACCTCGGCCCATTGAAGCCGCACATCCGGGCTTAACCCGCCGTTGCACAGCGATGTCCTGATCATCGGTGCGGGAAGCGCTGGATCCGTTCTTGCCGCGCGGCTTTCGGCTGACGACCGCTGCCGGGTGACAGTGCTGGAGGAGGGTCCGGGATTGTCAGAACCCGAGGTCGCCGCCCTCACGAGAAACGGCTCGGTGCTGCCGATCGGCGCGGCCAGCCCGCTTGTGCGGCGGTATCAGACCACCCTCACCGAGCATCCGGCACGTGCGGCGCAGATTGTCCGCGGTTCGGTGGTCGGCGGTTCAGGGGCGGTGAATGGGGGCTACTTCTGCCGCGGGTTGCCGCGCGACTTCGACGGCTGGGACATACCCGGATGGCGATGGCGCGACGTCGAGGAACACTTCCGCGCGATTGAGAACGACCGTGACTTCAACGGTCCGACGCACGGGAACTGCGGTCCGATACCGGTGCAGCGCACCGCTGAATTCTCGCGCAGCACAGGTTATTTCGTGCGCCGTGCCCAGGACGCAGGCTACCCGTGGATCGCAGACCTGAATGCCAGCGGCCCGGGTGAGGGCGTGGGCGTGGGAGCAGTGCCGCTCAACATCTCCGATGGAGTGAGGGCGAATCCAGGGACGGCATACCTTCAGCATGCGGTGTCCAGGCCCAATCTCAGCGTGCTCACCCGCACCGCTGCCCGGAGGGTGCGCGTGGCATCGGGCCGGGCCGTCGGTGTCGACGCCAGCGGGCCCGGCGGGGCGGTGAGCTTAACGGCAGAACGAATCATTCTGAGCGCCGGTGCAATCGAGTCGGCGCACCTGCTGATGCTCTCGGGTATCGGTGATGAAGCAGAATTGCGTGGCGCGGGTATCCCCGTTGTGGTACGACTGCCGGTCGGAGCACGTTGCATCGACCATCCGGAGTGGGTGATGCGGGCCGACTGGCCGACCGCACCCGACCGCCCGGTGCTGGAGGCTATCCTCGTCGCCGACGACTGTCTGGAAATACGGCCTTACACCGGCGGATTCGTCGCCATGGTGGGCGACGGGACAGCGGGCCGACCGGACTGGCCGCACATCGGTGTGGCGCTGATGCAACCATCCTCGCGCGGACGCCTCACATTGGTGTCGTCGGACCCGTACGTCCCGCTTCGGATCGAGCACCGCTACGACAGCGATGCGGGCGACGTGGCGGCCCTGCGCCATGGCAGCGGGATCGCCCGGGAACTGTGCGGACCGATAACCCAATTGGGCGAACCACTGTGGTCCACCTCTCAACACCTTTGCGGGAGCGCGCCGATCGGGAACGACGATGACGATGAGGCCGTGCTGGATCCGCGGTGCCGGGTGCGCGGGGTCGACGGGCTATGGGTGGTCGACGGGTCGGTGTTGCCGGCCATCACCAGCCGTGGTCCGCACGCCAGCATCGTCATGCTGGCGCACAGGGCCGCCGAGTTCGTCGTCGCCGGATGACGGGCGGCGCGAAGACGTCAGCCGGCGGACCCAACGCAATGGGCGTCCGTCGCGTCCGGGTGACCACGCTGCGATCAGGGCGACCGCGACCGCGATGATCAGCCCCGGGCCAGTGGGACGACCGAACTGTTCTTTGCCCGTACCCTCGGTCGTTGTGCAGACCGGATGCCGTCGACGCGTCGCGGCCATCATCGCGGTGGTCGCGTTGCTGGCGGCGTGTGGTCGCGGCGGCACCGAGGCGCCGCCCAGCGCCATCGGAACCCGGTCGGCCGACCCCACCCTTGTGAACACGACGTCCGGCACATTGCGGGGCGCGTTCGCCGCGGATCACCTGCTGTTCGCCGGCGTCCCATACGCCGCGCCGCCGGTGGGAGCACTGCGATTTCAGCCACCCGCCCCACCTTTGCCGTGGCAGGGCGTGCACGACGCGTCCAAGTTCGGCCCGCGGTGCATGCAAGAAACCCAAAATGACCCGGACTTCGGTCGCGCGGTGAGCGAGGACTGTCTGACGCTCAACGTCTGGACGCCCAACCGCCCCGCCACCGGGCCGCTGCCGGTGATGGTGTGGATTCACGGCGGCGCATTCATCAACGGCAGCAGCGACATCTACGACGCGCGATGGCTGGCCGACCGCGGTGACATCATCGTCGTCACGATCAACTACCGCCTCGGCACGCTGGGCTTCCTGGCGCATCCGTCGCTGGCACCCGACGGGCGGGCCGGAAACTACGGACTGGCCGACCAGCAGGCCGCACTTCGGTGGGTGCACGACAACATCGCCGACTTCGGCGGTGACCCCGGCAAGGTGACGATCGCCGGGGAGTCGGCCGGGGCGATGTCGGTGTGCGACCACCTCGCCTCCCCCGGCTCGGCGGGGCTGTTCCGGGCGGCGATCATCCAAAGCGGGCCATGCCAGGCGCAGGCCGACCTGCCCACCGCCCAGCGGGTCAGCCTGGACTACGCCGCCTCGGTCGGCTGCGGCGATCCGCGCACCGCGGCGGACTGCCTCCGCGCGCTGCCCGCCGACAAGCTGGACAGCCCGCCCTTTTACTACCACGTCGGCACCGACGGCTTGACGGGCCCGGTGACCGGCACGCCGCTGCTGCCGGTGGACCCGACCACCGCGGCCGCGCAGGGCCGTGTCGCCAGGGTTCCGGTGTTGATCGGTACGACCCATGACGAGTTCACGCTGTTCGTCGCGTCGCAATACATGAAACTCGGGCGGTTACCGGATTATCCCGCGGTGCTGACCGACACGTTCGGGCCGGCGGGCACCCAGATCGCCGTGCGATATCCGATAAGCCGGTACGGCGGAAATGCCGCGCTGGCCTACTCGGCCGCGGTCACCGACGGCGAGTTCGCATGCCCCACCGATCGAATAGCCGGCTCGCTGACACACGCGGCGCCGGTGTACGGATATGAATTCAACGACCGCAGTGCCCCCGCGCCGGAGCCGTTGCGCAACGTGCCGTTCCCGGTGGGCGCAAGTCACTCGCTCGAGTTGCGCTACCTGTTCGACATCGCCGGCGCGCCGCCGCTGGATCCCGCACAGCAACGGCTGTCCGACGAGATGATCGGCTACTGGGCACGATTCGTGGTCACCGGCGCGCCGCAGGTCGACGGCCAGCAGCCCTGGCCTGCGCTCGGCAGCAACATTGCCGACGGGCCGAGGATGTCGCTGCAGACGCCCGAGGTGCACACGTTCACCGACTACGACGAGGACCACCAGTGCGCGTTCTGGGTTTCGGTGCCGCTGCCGCCCCGCTAGCCTCGCGGTGCGGACAGGCATCGCCCAGGTGGTGATGTCGGCGCGCACCACTTCGGTGCGGCCCGGTCGAACACGCGTGCGCGGTATCCTACTTTTGAGTAAGTACGCGTGCTTCGCGTGGCGCTGACCTTGGTGAAGAGGGATTTGGCTGCGCAGGCCGATCTAAGGCATACTGTTCAGGTTGCCTTGCGCCGGATGGGCCCTTTCTGGGCGTGTCGGGCCGGGCATACGACCGGCGCCCGAACGGGCGCATCCGGTCCCACCTTCGAGTCGCGACGGAATTTCTGGCGCGGGCGAGGCTGCGTTCGGGCGACACACCCGACCGCGGGGATCGGTGAACCAGGACAGGTAAACAGTGGCGGCACGCCGGCGTCTACCACGCCGGAGGACCCAAGACCGAGCAGGAGTGAGGTAGGAGAAGCGTGGCGGGACAGAAGATCCGCATCAGGCTCAAGGCCTACGACCATGAGGCGATCGACGCCTCGGCGCGCAAGATCGTCGAGACGGTCACTCGTACCGGCGCCAGCGTGGTTGGCCCTGTGCCGCTGCCCACCGAAAAGAACGTGTACTGCGTCATCCGCTCGCCGCACAAGTACAAGGACTCGCGCGAGCACTTCGAGATGCGGACCCACAAGCGACTGATCGACATCCTCGACCCGACGCCGAAGACGGTTGATGCGCTGATGCGTATCGACCTGCCCGCCAGCGTCGACGTGAACATTCAGTAGGAGACACCACAGAAATGGCGAGCCAAGGGAAATCCGCCGCACCGCGGCGCGGCATTCTGGGCACCAAGCTCGGCATGACTCAGGTGTTTGACGAAAACAACCGGGTCGTGCCGGTGACGGTGGTGAAGGCCGGGCCCAATGTCGTGACGCGGATCCGCACACCCGAGCACGACGGCTACAGCGCCGTGCAGTTGGCCTACGGCGAAATCAGCCCGCGCAAGGTGAACAAGCCACTGTCGGGCCAGTACGCCGCCGCGGGCGTGAACCCGCGCCGGCATCTTGCGGAGCTGCGTCTGGACAACGCGGAGGCGGCCGCGGAATACGAGGTGGGTCAGGAACTCACCGCCGAGATCTTCACTGACGGCAGCTATGTCGACGTGACCGGTACCTCGAAGGGGAAGGGAACCGCCGGCACGATGAAACGCCACGGCTTTCGCGGCCAGGGCGCAAGCCACGGCGCGCAGGCGGTCCACCGCCGGCCGGGTTCCATCGGCGGCTGCGCCACCCCCGGCCGGGTCTTCAAGGGCACCCGGATGGCGGGCCGGATGGGCAACGACCGCGTGACGACGCAGAACCTGCTGGTGCACAAGGTGGACGCGGAAAACGGCGTGCTGCTGATCAAGGGCGCCATTCCCGGACGCCGGGGTGGTCTCGTGATGGTTCGCAGCGCGATCAAACGAGGTGAGATGTGATGGCGGCGCTGAAGATCGACGTGAAGACACCGGACGGAGCGACCAAAGGCTCAGTCGAGCTGCCGCCCGAGTTGTTCGACGCCCCAGCCAACATCGCGCTGATGCACCAGGTGGTGACCGCGCAGCAGGCGGCGGCCCGGCAGGGCACCCACTCGACCAAGACGCGCGGCGAGGTGCGCGGCGGCGGAAAGAAGCCATACCGGCAGAAAGGCACCGGCCGCGCCCGGCAGGGCTCGATCCGGGCCCCGCAGTTCACCGGCGGTGGCGTTGTGCACGGCCCGAAGCCGCGCGACTACAGCCAGCGGACACCGAAGAAGATGATCGCCGCCGCGCTGCGCGGTGCGCTGTCGGACCGGGCGCGCAACGGCCGGATCCACGCGGTTACCGAGCTGGTGTCGGGACAGACGCCGTCGACCAAGAGCGCCAAGGCGTTTCTCGCGTCGCTGACCGAGCGGAAGCAGGTGCTGATCGTGATCGGCCGCACCGACGAGACCGGCGCCAGGAGCGTGCGCAATCTGCCCGGTGTGCATGTGCTCTCGCCCGACCAGCTCAACACCCATGACGTGCTGCGTTCCGACGACGTGGTGTTCAGCGTGGAGGCGCTCAACGCCTACATCAGCGCCAACACCAAGCAGCAGGAGGTTCCGGCCTGATGGCGACCGTGACTGATCCCCGCGACATCATCCTCGCGCCGGTGATTTCGGAGAAGTCGTACGGCCTGATCGAGGACAACGTCTACACGTTCATCGTTCACCCGGACTCGAACAAGACACAGATCAAGATCGCGATCGAAAAGATCTTCAACGTGAAGGTCGACTCGGTCAACACCGCCAACCGGCCGGGCAAGCGCAAAAGGACGCGCTCGGGGTACGGCAAGCGCAAGGACACCAAGCGCGCGATCGTGACCCTGGCGCCCGGCAGTAAGCCGATCGACCTTTTCGGAGCACCGGGCTAACAGGCAGACACTGAGAGACTCAAGGGTTCAAAGAGACATGGGAATTCGCAAGTACAAGCCGACGACCCCCGGTCGCCGCGGCGCCAGCGTCTCCGACTTCGCCGAGATCACCCGCTCGGAGCCGGAGAAGTCGCTGGTGCGTCCGCTGCACGGCCGCGGCGGCCGAAACGCGCATGGGCGCATCACTACCCGCCACAAGGGGGGCGGGCACAAGCGGGCCTACCGGATCATCGATTTCCGCCGCCACGACAAGGACGGCGTGAACGCCAAGGTGGCCCACATCGAGTACGACCCCAACCGCACCGCGCGCATCGCGTTGCTGCATTATCTCGACGGCGAAAAGCGCTACATCATCGCCCCTGAAGGATTGAGTCAGGGAGACATGGTGGAGTCGGGTCCGAACGCCGACATCAAACCCGGTAACAACTTGCCGCTGCGCAACATCCCGGCGGGCACGTTCATCCACGCCGTCGAGCTGCGCCCGGGCGGGGGCGCCAAACTCGCGCGTTCGGCCGGGGCGCACATCCAGCTGCTGGGCAAGGAGGGCAGCTACGCGTCGCTGCGCATGCCGAGCGGCGAGATCCGCCGTGTGGACGTGCGCTGCCGTGCGACCGTCGGCGAGGTCGGCAACGCCGAGCAGGCCAACATCAACTGGGGCAAGGCGGGCCGGATGCGGTGGAAGGGCAAGCGTCCCACCGTGCGCGGTGTCGTGATGAACCCGGTGGACCACCCGCACGGCGGCGGCGAGGGCAAGACCTCGGGTGGCCGTCACCCGGTGAGCCCCTGGGGTAAGCCGGAGGGCCGCAGCCGCAAGGCGCACAAGCCGAGCGACAAACTCATCGTCCGACGCCGGCGCACCGGCAAGAAGCACCGCTAGGAAGTCGAGGAGTAGCCAGCGATGCCACGCAGCCTGAAGAAAGGTCCGTTCGTCGACGACCATCTGCTCAAGAAGGTCGACGCGCAGAACGAGAAGAACACCAAGCAGGTCATCAAGACCTGGTCGCGCCGGTCGACCATCATCCCCGACTTCATCGGGCACACCTTCGCGGTGCACGACGGCCGCAAGCACGTTCCGGTGTTCGTCACGGAGGCGATGGTCGGGCACAAGCTCGGCGAATTCGCGCCCACGCGGACGTTCAAGGGCCACATCAAGGACGACCGGAAGAGTAAGCGCCGATGACCAGCACCGAATTTCCGTCCGCGGTCGCGAAGGCCCGCTTCGTGCGGGTGTCGGCGACCAAGGCGCGCCGGGTGATCGACCTGGTGCGCGGCAAGCCGGTGTCCGAGGCGCTCGACATCCTGCGGTGGGCCCCGCAGGCGGCCAGCGAGCCGGTCGCGAAGGTGATCGCGAGCGCTGCGGCCAACGCGCAGAACAACAACAGGCTGGATCCGGCCACCCTGGTGGTCGCGACCGTGTATGCCGACGAAGGGCCGACGTTCAAGCGCATCCGCCCGCGCGCGCAGGGGCGTGCGTTCCGGATCCGCCGGCGGACAAGCCATATCACGGTCGTCGTGGAGAGCCGCCCGCGCCTCAGCGAGCGGTCCGGCCAGTCGGCCAGCACCACGCGGGCCCGGCGCGCGCAGGGGAGCAAGGCGGCCGGCGTCGCGAAGGCGTCTGCCGAAAGCCCCCCCGCGAAGAAGGCGCCAGCGAAGAAGGCGCCAGCGAAGCAGGCGCCCGCCGAGAAAGCGGCAACGAAGGCCCCCGCGAAAAAGGCACCGGCCGCGAAGAAGGCGGCGCCCGAACAGACTTCAGAAGAGGCGAAGGGAGGCTCGCAGTAGTGGGCCAGAAGATCAACCCGCACGGCTTCCGGCTCGGTATCACCACCGACTGGAAGTCCCGGTGGTACGCGGACAAGCAGTACAAGGACTACATCAAGGAAGATGTCGCGATCCGCCGGCTGCTTGCCACCGGTCTCGAGCGCGCCGGCATCGCCGACGTGGAGATCGAGCGCACCCGCGATCGGGTCCGCGTCGACATCCACACGGCGCGGCCGGGAATCGTGATCGGCCGACGCGGTACCGAAGCCGACCGGATCCGCGCGGACCTCGAGAAGTTGACCGGCAAGCAGGTGCAGCTCAACATCCTCGAGGTCAAAAATCCCGAATCGCAAGCTCAGTTGGTGGCGCAGGGCGTCGCCGAGCAGCTGAGCAACCGCGTTGCGTTCCGCCGCGCGATGCGCAAGGCCATCCAGTCGGCGATGCGCCAACCCAACGTGAAGGGTATCCGGGTGCAATGCTCGGGCCGCCTCGGCGGCGCGGAGATGAGCCGCTCGGAGTTCTATCGCGAAGGGCGTGTGCCGCTGCACACGCTGCGCGCCGACATCGACTACGGCCTCTATGAAGCCAAGACCACGTTCGGCCGCATCGGCGTGAAGGTGTGGATCTACAAGGGCGACATCGTCGGCGGCAAGCGCGAGCAGATCGCCGCCGCCCCATCCGGCGCGGAGCGTCCGCGCCGCGAGCGTCCGTCGGGCACCCGGCCCCGCCGCAGCGGCGCGTCGGGGACCACCGCGACCAGCACCGAGGCCGGCCGTGCCGCGTCCGAGGAGGCTCCCGCCGCGGTCGAGGCGGCCCCGGCGGAGGCACCGCCTGCCGCCGAGACCGAGAGCACGGAAAGCTGAATCATGCTGATTCCACGGAAAGTCAAGCACCGCAAGCAACATCACCCGAAGCAGCGTGGCATCGCCAGCGGCGGTACCACGGTCAGCTTCGGTGACTACGGCATCCAGGCGCTCGAGCACGCCTACATCACGAACAGGCAGATCGAGTCGGCCCGCATCGCGATCAACCGGCACATCAAGCGCGGCGGCAAGGTGTGGATCAACATCTTCCCGGACCGTCCGCTGACCAAGAAGCCGGCCGAGACCCGCATGGGCTCGGGTAAAGGGTCGCCCGAGTGGTGGGTGGCCAACGTCAAGCCCGGCCGGATCCTGTTCGAGCTGAGCTATCCCAACGAACAAACCGCGCGGGAGGCGTTGACCCGTGCGATCCACAAGTTGCCGATCAAGGCACGCATCGTGACACGAGAGGAGCAGTTCTGATGGTAGTGGGAGTGTCGGCCGGCGAACTGCGTGAGCTCACCGACCAAGAGCTGACCGAGCGCCTGCGCGAATCGAAGGAAGAGCTGTTCAACCTGCGCTTCCAGATGGCCACCGGCCAGCTCGACAACAACCGTCGGCTGCGCACGGTGCGCCGCGAGATCGCGCGCGTCTACACGGTGCTGCGCGAGCGTGAGCTGGGCCTGGCCTCCGGTCCCGGCGGTGAGGATTCGTGATGGCAGACAAGACCGAAGCGGCCCCGAAGACCAAGGGACCCAGGCGCACTCCGCGAGTGGAGAAGCCACGGGGGCGCCGCAAGACGGCGATCGGCTACGTGGTGTCCGACAAGATGCAGAAGACCATCGTGGTCGAGCTCGAAGACCGGGTGAAGCACCCGCTGTACGGCAAGATCATCCGGACCACCAAGAAGGTCAAGGCGCACGACGAGAACGGCATCGCCGGCATCGGCGACCGCGTGACGCTGATGGAAACGCGGCCGCTGTCGGCGACGAAACGCTGGCGGTTGGTCGAGATCCTCGAAAAGGCCAAGTAGCTTCCGTCGTCAGGGCCGGCGCGCGTGGTCGTGGCACCGACACGAAGCCGTAATGCCGCCGTGGTGAACTTCTCAGCCAACCTCCAACGGGCGGGTGTAGCGTCCACGTCACCTTGAGGACAAGCGCGGACGACGAGAACGGGAGCCGGCGATGGATTTTCGGGGCAAGATCGAGCTGGACATTCGTGATTCCGAACCGGATTGGGGACCGTACGCCGCGCCGACGGCGCCGGAGGGTGCGCCCAACGTGCTCTACATCGTCTGGGACGACACCGGCATCGCCACCTGGGACTCCTTCGGCGGCCTGGTCGAGATGCCGACCATGCGCCGGATCGCCGACCGCGGTGTGCGGCTGACGCAGTTCCACACCACGGCCCTATGTTCGCCCACTCGCGCGTCACTGCTGACCGGCCGCAACGCGACGACGGTTGGCATGGCGACGATCGAGGAGTTCACCGACGGCTTCCCCAACTGCAGCGGCCGCATCCCGTTCGACACCGCACTGATGTCGGAGGTGCTCGCTGAACGCGGCTGGAACACCTACTGCGTCGGCAAGTGGCACCTGACCCCACTCGAGGAATCCAACCTCGCGTCGACCAAACGGCACTGGCCCCTCTCGCGCGGGTTCGAACGGTTCTACGGCTTCATGGGCGGCGAAACCGACCAGTGGTACCCCGACCTCGTCTACGACAACCATCCCGTCACCCCGCCCGGCACGCCGGAGGACGGCTACCACCTCTCGAAGGACATCGCCGACAAGACGATCGAGTTCATCCGCGACGCGAAGGTCATCGCGCCGGACAAGCCCTGGTTCTCCTACGTCTGCCCCGGCGCAGGCCACGCGCCGCACCACGTCTTCAAGGAGTGGGCCGACAAGTACGCGGGCCGCTTCGACATGGGCTACGAGAAATACCGCGAGACCGTGCTGGAGAACCAAAAGAAGATGGGCATCGTTCCGCCGGACACCGAACTCTCGCCGGTCAACCCGTATCTGGACGTCAAGGGGCCCAACGGCGAGCCGTGGCCGCTCCAGGACACTGTGCGGCCGTGGGAAGCGCTGTCAGGCGAAGAGAAGAGGCTGTTCTGCCGGATGGCCGAGGTGTTCGCCGGTTTCCTGTCCTACACCGACGCCCAGCTGGGCAGGATCCTGGATTATCTCGAGGAGTCGGGCCAGCTCGACAACACGATCATCGTGGTGATCTCCGACAACGGGGCGAGCGGCGAAGGGGGCCCGAACGGCTCGGTGAACGAGGTCAAGTTCTTCAACGGCTACATCGACACGGCCGAGGAGAACCTGAAGTTCTACGACAACCTGGGCGGCCCGGAAACCTACAACCACTATCCGATCGGCTGGGCGATGGCTTTCAACACGCCGTACAAGCTGTTCAAGCGATACGCCTCCCATGAGGGGGGAATCGCCGACACCGCGATCGTCAGCTGGCCGAAAGGGATTGCAGCGCACGGGGAGGTGCGCGACAACTACATCAACGTCTGCGACATCACCCCGACCGTGTACGACCTGCTGGGCATCACGCCGCCGGAAACGGTGAAGGGCATACCCCAGAAGCCGCTCGATGGGATCAGTTTCAAAGCGGCGCTGGCCGACGCCGCTGCCGAGACCGGCAAGGACACGCAGTTCTACGAGATGCTCGGCACCCGCGGGATCTGGCACAGGGGCTGGTTCGCCAACACCGTCCATGCCGCCACCCCGTCGGGCTGGTCGCACTTCGACCAGGACCGCTGGGAGCTGTTCCACATCGAGGCCGACCGCAGCCAGTGCCATGACGTCGCCGCCGAACAACCCGAGAAGCTCGAGGAGATGAAACGGCTGTGGTTGCGCGAGGCCGGCAAGTACAACGGGTTGCCGCTGGCCGACCTGAACCTCCTCGAGACGATGACGCGGTGGCGCCCCTACCTCGCCGGCGAGCGGTCAAGGTTCGTGTACTACCCCAACACCGCCGAGGTGGGAATCGGTGCCGCGGTGGAGATTCGCGGCCAGTCGTTCTCGGTGCTGGCCGAGGTCACCGTCGACACCACGGGGGCCGAGGGGGTGCTGTTCAAGCAGGGCGGCGCGCACGGCGGCCATGTCCTGTTCGTACAGGACGGGCGGCTGCACTACGTCTACAACTTCATGGGCGAGGAGGAGCAGAAGGTCTCCTCGTCCGGCGCGGTGCCGTTGGGCAAGCACATCTTCGGCGTCCGCTACGACCGGGCCGGGACGGTGGAGGGCAGTCACACACCGGTTGGGGAGGCGACGCTCCACATCGACGACGAGGTCGTCGGGTCGCTGCCCAACGTGAAGGTCCATCCGGGCACGTTCGGGCTGGCCGGGGCGAGCCTGAGCATCGGGCGTAACACCGGTTCGGCGGTGTCGCGCTCCTACAAGGCGCCGTTCGCGTTCACCGGTGGCACGATCGTGCAGGTGGTCGTCGACGTCTCGGGCGAGCCCTACCAGAATGTGGAAAAGGAGCTGGCGCTGGCCTTCGCGAAGGACTGACCGGGCTGCCACGCCTACCCTGGTCGCATGCTGACCGAGCTCGTCGACGTGCAAGGCGGATCGTTCCGCATGGGCTCGACGAGCTTCTATCCCGAAGAGGCGCCAGTGCACACGGTGACGGTCGGCGGTTTCGCGATCGAGCGGCATCCGGTGACCAA
>Ga0209656_10001881_pt1 | contig 13698 bp, 11 predicted proteins | sample BogFormECP12_OM2_FD_188239 | JGI IMG/M metagenome (GOLD analysis project Ga0209656, IMG submission 188239) | Bog forest soil microbial communities from Calvert Island, British Columbia, Canada - ECP12_OM2 (SPAdes) (version 2) | ecosystem: Environmental > Aquatic > Freshwater > Wetlands > Bog ... | reverse complement strand
CCGGGCTCCAGCGGCTCGGGCTGCTTGTCATTGCTGACGGATCCGGCGCCCATGACCGGCACGATTCCTGCCGCGGCGAACTGCGGCGCGAACAGCCGAACCGCCTCTTCGGAGAATCCGTTGAAGACCAGCGGCGTTTCGATGGGCTTGAGATAGTTAGCAAAACCCTGCGCGGAGGACGGGAGCGACACGACCTCTCCAGGACCAGCAGTTTTTCCCGCCATATTGGCGAGCGCGGGCTTGGTCGCGGCGGTCTCTTCTGCCGGAGATTTATCGAGTTCGTTGATCTCGAGCATGTCGGCGATCGGAGTGACTCCGGCGATCGGTTCCTTGGAGAATTCGCCGATGCGGAAGGCCAGCGCTCCCGCCAGTTTGCCGTCGAGATAGACCGGGCTGCCACTCATTCCGGCCACGACGCCGGTATATTCCACCTTGGCTCCATGCAGGCGCACCAGGATGACATCGCCCTTCGGACCGTTCGTATTGTGCAGGACGCCGAGGACTTCCACATCCATGGACTCGGGCTTGATCCCCTGAAAAACGGTGTAAGCCACGCCATGCATGCCAGCGTGAATCTGGCTCACGGGAATCGTCGGCTGGGAGGTCTGCGCACCGAGGGAACATAGAGATAGAGCGCAGGCGAAAGCGGCGAGAACTGCTTTTTTCATCGACATCCCTGAGGACCACGAAAAGGTCCGGATAATCGGATTAGACTCGACCAACTTGGAACTCGTTGCCCGGAGGGTGGATCGGGGACCGATGAAACATCCCAATTACGAATCCGTGCGTCTATACTAGCACAGAGAAGTTTTCGGGGATCATCATGTTTCGTGGGACTCACCGGCAGTGCAAAAGGTTTCACTCCGCCTGTTCGTGGCTGGCGGCGGCCCTGGTTTTTTCTTATCTAGCGTGCGGCGCGTTGGCTGCGCGGGCGCAGGATCAAGGCCAGACTTCTCAACAGAGCTCGCAGCAGCCGCAGGATAATGGCAACGGCAAGCCCACGCAGGATGCACCTGCCGATGCCGGTGGCCCCGACAGCAGGGTCGGCCCCTATACCATTCCAAAGAAGAAGGCGGAAGAACCGCCGCCGCCCCCACCGCCTCCGAAAAAGATCGAGGATAATCCCGATTACTCGCTGAAGGTGAACGTTCCGCTGGTGAACGTGGACGTACTAGTCACGACCAAGGACGGCCAGTTCATTCCGAACCTGAAGAAGGAAAACTTCCGCATTCTCGAAGACGGCGTGCCACAGTCGATTAACAAATTCAGCGTGGCCGAAGCGCCGATTACGGCGGTCTTGCTCACCGAGTTCGCCTCGACGAATTACTACTACCTGGTGGACGCGCTCAACGCCTCCTACGCCTTCGCCGGCACGCTGAAGAAAGAAGACTGGGTGGCTGTGGCCTATTACGACATGCAACCCCACATTCTGGTCGACTTCACCCAGGACAAGCGGGCGGTAATGGGCGCGCTCAATCAGTTGCGCATGCCCGGTTTCATCGAAACCAACCTGTTCGACGCCCTCTATGACACGCTGGACCGCCTGGACCGGGTGGAAGGCAAGAAGTACATAATCCTGGTGAGCACCGGTGTAGACACGTTCAGCAAACTGACGCTGGACAAGATCATGAAGAAGGTGAAAGACACCAAAGACGTGACCATCTTCGCCATCAGCATCGGTTGGTATCTTCGGGAAATGTGTGAAGTACACGGCTGCACTGGACAGTCTCACGGGATGGGCATTCCCATCAATCGCATGGACTACCTGCAGGCCGACAACGAGATGAAGACGTTCGCCGCCATGACCGGCGGGCGCGCCTATTTCCCACGCTTCCAAGCCGAGTTCAATGAGATCTTCCGCGACATTGGGGACGACATTCGCCACGAATATTCCATCGCTTACACGCCCACCAACACCAAGCTGGATGGAACGTACCGCAAACTGAAAGTGCAAGTTGTCGCGCCCGACGGCGGTCCGCTGAAGGTGCGCGATCAGAAGGGCAAAGACGTGAAGTTTGAAGTCGTGGCGCGCGACGGCTACACGGCCAAGCACACGGTGGACTAAGCAAGCGTGAGCGCTGCGTAGCGGACGAGCTGCCGTTCGCTCTCTGCCTACCAGGATGCAAATTCGTGCACACTGGCACAGTTTTGTAAATTCGCCGTCAATTTCCTGATCCCATCTCCTCGCCCGCTCTTCCCTGTTGTATGCTTCCAAGGCAAATTGCGGAACGTCTCTGTTCGATTCCAAAGCCCAGTTGCAAAAACCTAGTTCAAAGACTCAGCAAGGAGTGACCGTGCCCAAGAAATTTCTTCTCCCAGCCGTGGTGTTTTTCTTTTGCATCTCCGGACTATCGCTGGCGCAGACCGTCCAGCGACTCGCTCATCAATCACCCGATGGCTGCATCCTGTCGTTTCAGCTGACCGATGGAACGGTCATGTGCCAGGGCAACAACGATTCGGACTGGTACAAACTGACGCCCGACAACACCGGCAGCTATGTCGACGGAACCTGGTCGAAGCTGGCCAGCCTGCCTTCGGGATATGTTCCCGATGCCTTCGCCTCGGCGGTGTTGGCCGACGGCCGGCTCGTGATCACGGGCGGCGAATACAACAACGGCGGCTTCGCCCTCACCAATCTGGGAGCGATTTATGATCCCACGAAGAACACGTGGACAAATCTTGCGCCCCCGAAAGGCTGGAATTACATCGGGGATTCTCCGTCGCTTGTACTGCCCAACGGAAATTTCCTGGTCGGCAACAAGCTGCTGAAGACGCTGGCAATGCTGAATCCGAAGACCCTCACCTGGACCGTAATGGCGGGCACGGGCAAGAGTGACTTCAACGCCGAGGAAGGCTGGACACTATTGCCGAACGGAACCGTCCTGACGGCCGACGTGAAGCATGCGCCGAACTCTGAAATCTTTACGCTCTCGGCAAAATCCTGGAAGACCGCGGGCAGCACGATCGTCGATCTGCATTCACCGTCGCCCTTCGGCTGCATTAACTATGGCCCGGGCGGATCGCTATGCTATTACCCGCCTGGAGAAATCGGCCCGGCAATTCTGCGCCCGGACGGAACGGTGTTTGTGACCGGATCGTATTCCAGTTCCACCACCGGCGCGGGACACACCGCGATCTATGACACCAAGACCGGGACGTGGACGGTCGGCCCTGATTTTCCCAACGGCGACAATGCGGGCGATTCCTTCGCGGTTCTGCTGCCCAGCGGAAACGTGCTGGTCGAGGGCGGGCTTGCATCGTACGAGTGGGATGGCGTGAATTTCAATCCGACACTCCCGACTCCGGGCTGCCTGATGGTGCTTCCCACCGGGCAAGTGCTGGTGGAGGGTTCAGAAGTCTATAACCCTACCGGAACGTATGAGGCTGCATGGGCGCCGACTGTCACCTCGGTCTCATCCAGCGTGACGCGCGGATCGACCTACGTGATCTCCGGAACGCAGTTCAACGGACTCTCGCAGGCGGCGGCGTTTGGCGACGAATACCAGACGGCGACCAACTATCCGCTGGTACGGATCACCAACAACGGCACCGGACACGTGTTCTATGCCAGAACGCACAACCACAGCACGATGGGCGTAGCTACCGGATCGACCATCGTATCGACGAGCTTCGATGTTCCGTCCACGATGGAAACGGGAGCCAGTTCGCTGGAAGTCGTGGCGAACGGAATTCCGTCGGCGCCGGTCAGCATTACGGTGAACTAGAAGCAGCTTTCTGCAAGAAGGCCTCCGCGCGAGCGGAGGCCTTTTGCTTCGGCGGCAGTTCAGGTTGCGGTACTCTTCTATGATGAGCGTCGAATATTCAAAGGTTGATGCGAATGGAAAGATCGCGATCCCAGTTAATATCTGCCGCAAATTTAACATCTACGAAGGAACGCGCGTGGCCTTTCTGGAAGAAGAGGGCCGGCTGATTGTGCAGCCCATTGTCGATGGGTTCATTGATGAGATGAAGGGTAGTCTCCGCGGCCGTGGCCTGCCCGGGAGAATTGGAAGAAGCGCCGACCGCAATCTCCGATAAAGCGCACCTCGCGGTTCCGATGCTCGCGAAGCCCTAGTGGACGTGAAACAACATGTCCAGTAGGAAGAACACCACCGCGCCCACAAACACCAGCAACGCCATTTTCATCGACGGCTCTTTGTTGACTTCAGGTACGAGATCCGTTGCGGCGACGTAGATGGTCACGCCCGCAGACAGTGGCAGACCGGCGCCTACGTGATGACGGAAGAGCGCCATGGTGAGCACTCCCGCCAGCGTCGAGCCGCCCAGAATCACCGAAGCGCCCCAGGCCCGGAAGCGGCTAAGCCCGCTGGCCAGCATGACGGAACTCACCGTGAAGCCTTCTGGGATTTTATGCAGGAAGACGGCGAAGAAGATCAGCCATCCCAGAAAGTTGGAAACCAGGAACCCGGAGGTGATGGCGATGCCATCGAAGAACGTGTGGATGATGAGGCCCAAGAGCACGGAGTATCCCTTGTGGGCGTGCATGAACTCGTCGAGATGCGTCTCTTCCCCGAAGTGAAAATGCGGGGTGACGGTATGCTCGAAGAAATGGATGATGAGATATCCCAGCAGCACGAGAAATGCGGCGCGGCGACCGCCCAGTTCAATACTCTCCGGGATCATCTCCATGATTGCGGTAGCCAGCATGAACCCTGCGCCCAGCGCCACGAAATAGCGGAGGTAGCGGCGCTCCCAGCTCCGCTGCACGATGATCGCGCCGCCGAAGACGTTGGCTGCGGCCGCGGTCAGGCCGAGGAGCACGCTGGTGACAATTGGGTGCATGGAAGAGCGATTAGCTTACATCCAAAGCTCGCTACTCGGTACTCGCAACTCGGTACTGCTTTATCCGCTATGCCGGATATGCATCACGTCGCCGTCTTGCACAATGTAGTCTTTGCCTTCCAGGCGCAGCGTGCCTTTGGCGCGGGCGTTGGCCTCGGAGCCGGCTTCGAGCAGTTGATCCCAGCGGATGGTCTCGGCCCGGATGAAGTGTTTCTCCAGGTCGGAGTGGATTGCGCCAGCCGCCTCTTGAGCGCGCGAGTGTGCAGGGATCGTCCAGGCCCGGCATTCGTCTTCTCCAGCGGTGAAAAAAGAAATCAAGCCGAGGAGTTTGTACGTCGTTCGGATCAGGCGCGTCAGGCCGCTTTCGGTCAATCCGTAGCTTGAGAGGAAGTCGGCGGCATCGGCGTCGCTCATTTCGGCGAGTTCGGCTTCGACTTTCCCGCAGATCGCGGTGGCCGCGGAGTTTGGGCGCGCGGCGATGTCTGTGAGCTTGTACTTGGTGACTGCTTCTTCCAGTTCTTTTCCGAGTTCGGTGGACTCGCCGATATTCAACACGTAGAAAATTGGCTTCTCGCTCAGGAACATGAAGCCGCGCAGGCGCTTCTTGTCCTCGGGCGTCATCTCCATTTCGCGCAGCGGCTTTTCCGATCCCAGATGCGCGTTGGCCCGCTTCAGCAACTCAAACTCCTTTTCGAGATCGGGCGTCTTCATCTTCTTCAGATCTTTTTCGACGCGCTCCAGACGCTTTTCAATCTGGCCAAGATCGCTGACCATGAGATCGAATTCCACATTCTTGATGTCACGCAGAGGGTCGATTTCCGCTATGAGCGGGACGGCCGGATCCTCGAACACCCGTACAACATGCGCCAAGGCGTCGACCTGCCGTAGATGACCGATATAGGCAGATTCTTTGAGGGCGTCCTGCCCAATCGCGCCCACATCGACGTAATCGACGGAGGCGTGCGTCAGCTTCTTAGGGCTATAAAGCGCGGCCAGGCGATCAAGACGATCGTCGGGCACTTTCGCCACGCCGATGTGCGCCTCGCGCGGGTTGGACGACTGCGCCGAAAGATGCGCCTTGGTCAGAATTTGAAACAGCGATGTCTTGCCTACCTGCGGCAGGCCGATGATTCCAGTCTTCATAAGATGGCTTCGGGTCTAAGGGGAACTCTTGAGAATAAATGATCTGGAGGAATTGCCCAAGCCGGAGGGCGCGTTGTGGAGCGGGCACTCTTGCCCGCTGGCCTAGCCGATGCTGCCGGCAAGCGGGCAGGAGTGCCCGCTCCACACAATCAACTCCACTTCCTACCAGGTATAGTGCGCAGTATAAGTGATCACTTTTTCGCCGTCGGGCCCGACCGTGACTGGGAACTCGATCGTCTGGCTGTCTTTTTTCTGGAAGTCGTCGGACTTGGCGGGAATATCCCAGTTCCTGCCGCGATACAAGTGCTCGACCACGCGCACGTCGACCCCTTCTTTTTTGTGATTGCGCACTTTGATCTCGAACGTTTCCGTGGCTTCGTGCTTCCCCTGATTAATGTTGTAATTCGTGCGAGTGCGCTCGCCGGTGAGGTCGAAGGCGTTGCCGGTATAGACCCGGACTTTCTCGTCCCGCGGCGTGTGGTCGATCACGTTTTCTCCGGTGAATTCAACCTGGCCATCATCGTTGCGGCGGTAGAAGCGCAGCCGTCCTTTGGGCAGCGGCATGCCGAGATGGTTGGCGTCTGAGTTCTGAAACTCGCGCATCACCCAGATTTTTGGATTGGACTCGGTACCGTAAGACTGATCGTTGCGAATGTTATCCCAAGCCCAGCCGTTATATCGATTAGGGTCGATCTTCAAGCCATCGTAGATATACAACTGCTTCGTCGCGACCCCTGCGGCATGAATGAACTCGACCTGCTTGGTCTCGCCATCCCGTAGCGTGGTGCTGCGCTCGAGAGTGTAGAGGTGATATTCGTCGAAGGCCTTTTCCGTAACGGGAGGCGCGAACGGGGCCGCTGCGTCTACAGCAACCATTTGCGCAAAGTTTCGGCCGCTTATTCCCGCTTGCCCCGGCTGAATTTTGCTCACGTCTCCCGCCATGAGTTTGATGCGCGCGTTCTCGAAGGTCTTCCCGCTGCGATTGTCCATCGTGATCCAGCCGACGATGTCGACCAGATCGCCCTTTTCCGGCGCAATAATGTTGTAATCGGCCACCCAGGTAAACCCGCCGCTGACGTAGGAAAGCTCGGCAGGAAACTTGCCGGCGCGGTCGGTGGCCAGCAGCCATTCCAGGCGCGGCTTCAAAATCGTCTCAGCCGTCAGATCAGGGAAGATCGGCGTGCCGGGAAGACCGAAGCGCAGCCGTCCGTCGACTTCGATGATCGGCTCTTCCTGTCCCGGATAATTCTGGTTATAGCCGTTGATGTTGAAGTAATTCGGGCGCACGAATCCGCTGCGGATGACTTTGCCCTTCACCGTGGAGTGATCGGGTTGCTCGAAATCGATCGTCCGCCCTTCGTAGAGCGATAACAACGAAACCTGCGAAACCGGGTCGGCGCGATAGTTCTGCTCCAGCACGTTCAGCACATGCTTGCCCGATGGATCGCGCAGGATCACCGAGTCGGGCTCGAGATGCATGGTGATTTCGTCGATCTTGACTTGATTTTCGCCGGACTTCAGCTCCAGCGGAAGTTCTTGTCGAACGACGGCGAAATTCTGGTTGTAAATCGTAAGAGAAGGCTGGGAATTCTGCGCGACAAGGCTGGCGCAGAAAATGAAAATACAGACGAAGCGAGCGATCATGAGATCCCTCCGAAAACTCCTGAAAGGAGATTTCAGCGTTGAACCAAGCCGGAACCTTTCAGCTGGGTCCTAAGCTATCTCTCAGAGAACGTCGCTGGGAATAACTCTTGCGAGCCGTTATGTGCGGGATTTACTCGACCGGGGAAAACTTGATCTCCACTAGTTCGTGGGACTCGTGGGCGGCAGGCTCCCAGCGCCAGCGGCGCACGGTATTCGCAGCGGCCTGCGCCAGCACGGGGTGACCGCCTTTGATCTCAACGTTTTTCACACTGCCGTCGGGCGCGACCTGCGCCTCCACTTTTACCGCGCCGGCCAGCGCCATGCTGCGCGCAAGCGGCGGATAAGGGGGTGCCGAATGCTCAACGATTCTGCGTTTGGCAGACGAGTCCTGGGCAACGATAGGAGTGGGGAGAAGGCACAGGGCCACAACAAGAATCAGCGCCCCAACTGCCCCCTGCCGCATCAGGGGATTCATGAGAGCAGTCTAAGGTGAACCTGCGCCAACCTTGAAGTGACTGAAGTAACTCGCTCTAGAGCTTCAGTGGCCCTGCTCTTCCAGGAACTTCTCTACTTCGATGGCGGCCATGCAGCCGGTGCCCGCCGCCGTGATGGCTTGTCGATAACGGCGATCCTGCACATCTCCGCAGGCGTAGACGCCTGCGACCCGCGTGAAGACGTAGTTCGTGGTCTTGAGATAACCGTCAGCGTCGGTATCGAGCTGGCCGGCAAACATTTTGGCATTGGGCTCGTGGCCGATCCCGAGGAATAACGCGCTGGTGGGAAAGTCATAAACTTCCCCAGTCTTGACGTTGCGCAGCTTCAGCCCGGTGACTTCATTGTGATTGACGTCGTGTACGTCTTCCACGACGGTATCGAGCAGGAATTTAATTTTCTCGTGAGCCTTGGCGCGCTCCAGCATGATCTTCGAGGCGCGGAATGCGTCGCGGCGGTGAATGACCGTAACTTTGGTCGCGAAGCGCGTGAGAAACAGCGCCTCTTCCATGGCTGAGTCTCCGCCACCGACGACCACGATCTCCTTCCCGGAAAAGAAAAATCCATCGCAGGTCGCGCACGAAGAGACGCCATGGCCGATTAACTGCTGCTCGTGCGGCAGGCCCAGCCAGCGCGCCGAGGCGCCGCTCGCGATGATCAGCGTGTTGGCGTACACGACGTTGTGCCCCAGATGGAGGGCGAACGGACGCTCGCTGAGATTGGCGCTGCTCAGGTGTGCCATGCGGTATTCCGCGCCGAAGCGCTCGGCCTGCTTGCGCATGTTTTCGACTAGCTGCGGACCGAGAATGCCTTCGGGAAATCCAGGAAAGTTCTCGACCAGCGTGGTCAGCGAAAGTTGTCCGCCGGGCTCGTGGCCTTCAATGACCAACGGCTTCAGGTTGGCGCGCGCGGTATAAAGGGCGGCGGTGTGGCCGGAGCATCCCGACCCGATGATGACTACGTTGCGAGTTTCGCTCATAGTTAATTCGTTCGCTCAAGAATTAGATGGGCAGATTCGAGTTTTGATGCAGACCGGGGTTCGGTTGTGTGGAGCGGGCACTCCTGCCCGCTGGCCTTGGCGATGCTGCCTGGCAAGCGGGCAGGAGTGCCCGCTCCACACAACCAAGTTCGTATCATTCCCCGCCCTTCGGCTTCGCCGGGGGCTTGGAAATATCCTTCGATTTCGTAACTCCCGCAATCTTGGCCAATTCCTCGGGAACAGTCTTCTTCACCCCTAACAGAGCGCGATAATTCGCCAGCACTTCAGAGGCGCTGCGGAACAGCGGCTCGTAGGCACTCTGATCGGGCGCCGGACCGCCTTCGCTGGCCGAGCAGCGAGCCAGCGCGACCGACGACTTGCCAAAGCGCTCAAGCCGGACTCGGTTCACAGGCGTGTTGGCCGTGAGCATGGCCGACGCCGTAGTCACCGACGACGCGCTGTCTTCGAGCGAGACTTGAATCAGATCCTTGGGATCGCGCACGTGCAGCACCAGCGTCTCGATCATGTTCTGGCCATCGTCGCTGAACGAGTACTGCACGCTGGCGAAGAGCGCCTGCACTGAGAATTCGCGGCGCATGCGAACATAGCTCGCCACCGAAGGCTCTCCCGCGACGTGGCCCGCTTGTCCCGGCTGCAGGAAGTTGGGCATATCGGTCAGGGTCGAGCGGCCGCGGGAGACTTCAAAATCGGCCGTAAACAGCGGCTGCTTCGGAATGCGGGCCAGGGCCGAGGCGATCTCTTTCTGCTCCTCAGCCGAGGGCGTACAAACGTTCAGGACATTGACTTTGACCTGTGGCTCGGCCGGCTGCTGCGCCGCCAGACGACACGGCAGCGCAAACGTCAGAGCCAGGCCGAGAGCAAGAATCCACGCGGGAACCGGAATACGGGGCACGGCGGCAATTCTAAACGAGAAGGAATGAAAAATCTTGATCGACGGTCACTTCGCGAACTTTGCGATTCCTTCATGCAAAGGAATGCCGCTAAGATCGCGAAGGTTCCCAGCGAACCCGAAGCAATTCGCAAAGCTTGCCGGGAAAGACTTAGAATTCTGCCATGGCGAATCTGACTCTGGTTTATGGCATGCGGCTGCTGCCCTCTGAGGATGTGGCCGAAGTGGGGCAAGCCCCCGTGAAGCTCACCAATGGCCGGGAAGCTCACGTCACTATGCACGTGCTCGAGGGCAGCAAGGAAGAGATCGAAAAACAGCTGCGTACCAGCCTGGAAGCGTTTTTCGATCTTTATCCGGAAATCTGAAAAGTCGCACTGGCCACACGCGCACTGGTTGAAAAGCGCCGTATAATCCTTGCTCTCTTGAGCGCGTCCGGCGAATGCTATGCAATGGTCTTATCCAGAAATACGGCAACGTCTCATTGACGCCGAACTGTGGCCGCAGCGCCGCATGGCGCGACTGGCGTGCTATTTGGCCGGGCTGGCGCTGGTTCTCTACGCCCTGGAAAAACTGCTGGGACTTTTGGGCGCCTCCTGGGGCCAGTATCTGTCAGGCTGGGTGGTCTTTCTCAGCTTTATCGCCGCCATCTTGTTTTCGGTTCTCGCTTTCGGCTGGATCAAGCGGAGAATCCTCTGGCGGCTACGCAACCGCCTGATCGTCACTTATGTTTTCATCGGCGTCATCCCCGCCGTGCTTTTGGTGGCCATGGCGCTGATCACGCTGTATGGATTTGCCGGGCAATTCGCGGTCTTCGTCGTCACTTCTGAAATCCATTCGCAGTTGCGCAGCCTGGAGGCGGTCAATTCCGCCATCGGCAACGAACTGGCGGCGCGGCTGGAGCGGGGTCAGCGGGGAACGGCTGAGTCGCTTGCGGGATTGAGACGGCGCGATCCCGCCTGGGCGCGGCGTCAGACCTGCGCCTGGAATGGCGACAAGCCTCTGGATCTGTGCAATGAATTCGAAGGCACGACTCTGATCTATCCTGCCTTCGTCAAGGATAAGTTCCGTGAGATTGTGAGGGCTCATGGTGAACTCTACTTGCGTGTTGGCTCTTCCATGCAGGTGGGTCCGAACAAGCTGACGGTAGTGACCAGCGAACCTTTCGACAAAGATCTGGTGGGCAAAATCGCAGCCACTCTGGGCGAGATTACGCTTTTAGAAATGTCCCCGGAGGATGCCAACGCCAAACCTGGTTCTTCACAGGAGAAAAAGTCGGGTGAAGCCGGGACGAAATCGGATATTTCGGTATCGGCGGAGCCGGAGAGCAAGAGCGGATTCGTCATCGACTCCAGCAGCAATCACTCACCCCGGCTGGAGACCGATCATAAGGTGCTGCATGCGATATTCACGGTCGGTACTGTGCCCGCGGCGGGCGGCAGCTTCGATCGCGAAATCGTTTTCGGTACCCCGCTCTCCGTGGTCGACTGGAAGACCGGCGAACAGCAGCAAGTCGGAGCCTTCCTGCAGGTTACAACCCGTCCGTCTGTTCTATACGCAAACCTGTTCGCAGAGTTGGGAGAATTCGTTCGGGGTGTGGCCCTCATCCTGCTCGGCGTCGGGATTATCTTTGCCATCATCGAACTGATCGCGCTCTTCATCGGCACGCGGATGACTCGCACTGTGACGGCAGCCGTGGCACAGTTGCACGAAGCGACGCGGCACGTCGATCGCGGCGACTTCAGCCATCGCATTCCGGTGAAATCGCACGACCAGCTTGCCGATCTGGCCCTCAGCTTCAATTCGATGACCGCCTCCATCGAGAAGCTGATCCTGGAGCAGAAGGAAAAGCAGCGACTGGAGAATGAACTGGCCATCGCGCAGGAGGTGCAGGCACAGCTGTTTCCCCGGCAGGTTTCGGAGCTCGAATCGCTGGAGGTGCACGGCTTCTGCCGTCCAGCGCGCACCGTCAGCGGCGATTACTACGATTTTGTGACGGCCAGCTCGCACAAGCTGATTCTCGCGGTCGGCGATATCAGTGGAAAAGGAATCTCGGCGGCGCTGTTGATGGCCACCATCCACTCCGCGGTACGCGCCTACAGCATGGAGAACATGCCGCAGTTGCGCGAGCCCATCGCGGTGGGTGCAGTCGTGGGACGCGGCCGAGTGATCGGCGCCTGGCCCGAGGGTGCGGAAGTTTCTCCGGGAGCGTTGCTCGGGCTGCTGAATCATCAGCTCTACGAGAGCACGCCTCCGGAAAAATATGCCACGCTGTTTCTGGGGATTTATGACGGCCTCTCGCATCGCCTGACTTACAGCAACGGCGGGCACCTGCCGCCGATCCTGATCAGCGAAGGCGGAGAGGTGCGCCGGCTGGAGGCCGGGGGCACGGTCGTTGGTCTATTCGACAACATGAGCTACGACGAGGGTGAGGTCGAGATGCATCCCGGCGAAGTGTTCGTGGCCTATAGCGACGGCGTGACCGAGCCGGAAAATGATTTCGGCGAGTTTGGCGACGAGCGGCTGATCGAACTCGTCCGCACCAACCGGCACTTGCCGCTGCCGCAGATCAGCCAGATCGTGACCCAGGCCGTCGATGACTGGATCGGCGATAAAGAGCAGCCCGACGACGTGACCCTGGTACTGGCGCGAGCGCGATAGTCGTATGCGTGTGTGGAGCGGGCACTCCTGCCCGCTTGCATGCAGCCTCGATAAGGCCAGCGGGCAGGAGTGCCCGCTCCACACGGTTTTCGGAATGCGCACAGGCTCCGGATTGACATTCACAACCTCATGCAATAGTTTGGTGAATCGGACTTTCAGTTGCACGACGCGGGAGTAGCATAACTTCGGCAATGCGCCGGGGCTCCATCCCGGAGATGACGGTTCGATACCGTTCCTCCCGCCCCAGTTTTTTCTCTGGGCCTCAGTCCGCACTCTTCAGATCTTTTTCTTCTTCCACCGGCCTTGTTTGAACAGAATCGCGCTGGCCACCGCCATCGAAGATTCTGCTATGGCGATCGAGCAGAACACTCCGTTCGACCGCATGTGCAACGGAATCGCCAGCGTGTAAGCCAGCGGAATCTCGAACAGCCAGAAGCCGAAGAAATTCACAATCGTTGGCGTGATGGTGTCGCCGGCGCCGTTGAACGCCTGTATCATGACCATGAAATAGGCATAGCCCAGATTGCCGTAGCTGACAATGCGCAGGCATGCCGCTCCCAGCGGCACGACTGCGGGATCGTTCGTAAATAAACCCACGATCGGCTCGGCGAAAGCGATGAAGATCAAACCCAGCACACCCAGGAAAATCACGTTGTAGAGCCCGGTCCGCCAGACCGCCTTCTCGGCTCGCTCAGGATGGTCTGCGCCCAGGTTCTGGCCTACCAGCGTCGCGGCCGCATTGCTCAGGCCCCACGAAGGCAATATGGCGAAGATCACAATGCGAATCGCGATGGTGTAACCGGCCAAAGCCGCTGCGCCAAAGATGCTGACAATGCGCACCAGTCCGATCCAGCTGGTATGCGCGATGGCAAACTGCAGAATGCCGGTCAGCGATACGCGCACCAGCCGCAGCAGCACTTCGCCATGAATGCGAATCTGCCAAACCAGAATGCGGATGCGCTCCGTCCCCTTCAGCAGGCGGTAGAACTGGTAGATCACGCCAATGCTGCGGCCAGTGAACGTGGCCAGCGCGGCCCCGGTCACGCCCATCTTCGGAAACGGTCCCCAG
>Ga0209656_10001880_pt1 | contig 13708 bp, 8 predicted proteins | sample BogFormECP12_OM2_FD_188239 | JGI IMG/M metagenome (GOLD analysis project Ga0209656, IMG submission 188239) | Bog forest soil microbial communities from Calvert Island, British Columbia, Canada - ECP12_OM2 (SPAdes) (version 2) | ecosystem: Environmental > Aquatic > Freshwater > Wetlands > Bog ... | reverse complement strand
GCCCGCGAGTGCCACGAAGTTTTTCTCGCCAGCATCGAGTCCACTTCCTTCATCGCCTCCTACACCGCGCCGATTGCCCTGCTCAATGCCATGCTCGTGGCCTGCGGCAACGTGCGCCGCGCGCAAACCCTAAAGCTGGCCAGCGAAATCACCGAGGAGCAACGCCAAGGCTTTCGCTGGTTTACCCCGTAGGCGCGGGCTGCGTAGCGAGCGTACTGGCTGTTTTCTTGTTACTTCTCGCGCAAGAGGACGACGTCGGAGACGTTGTACTGGCGGGTAACGGCCAGCTGCTTGCCGTCTGGGGACCAGCGAAATGGCGCAACATTTTCTAGACCTTGGCGAAAACCTGATGGCCAGCGGCAGGATAGAAAAGCGGGCAGCCCAACAAATGTGTTTTGCCCGCGGAAGAAGGAGATCGCACCTTCTGCCCGTTTGCTTCCCCGGCCGCCGCGCTCGCCTTCCGCGCCAACAGGCCCAAGCCTTTGCGATTCGCCTCTTGCGCGGCGCTCGCCAGTGTCTTGCGCCCGTCACCGCTGCGTCCAGCTTTCAATTGTGCTTCGCCCATAACGATTTGCGCTTCTAGCGACAATCCCAGGTCTCCGCTCTTTCGTGCATCGTTCACCACCGCCGCTGCCCCGCGAATGGCAGCGTCCGCGTTGCCCGATTTCAAGTCCATCTTCGCTTGGGCGAGTGTCCACTGTGATTTCAGACTGTGATCGTTGGTACTCTGTACCAATCGCCGAAGCTTTTCGAGTTCTTCGGTAGCTGCTGGGATGTTTCCGCTCGCCGTCAGAATTTCTGCCAACGTAGCGCGCGCATAGCCTTCGTTCTGAGCATCCTGTTCGGATGCGAGTTCTTTCGCCGCATCCTCGGCAAATCTCCGGCCCTCATCCAGTTTTCCGGTTTCCAGTCCTAGGGTCGCCAGCCATACGCGGCTCATAGCAGCATCGGCTTTGAGTCCGAGCTGCTCCTGGATTCTCAGTGCTTCCGAATAATTTTGCTCTGCGGCCGCCAAATCGCCTTGCGTCAGTTCCACGTCACCGGTAGCTCCGAGCGAACTCGCGATAGCGCCTTGATCGTCCATGGCTCGACGCAATTGCAGAGATTGCTCGCAATCCTTCCGCGCCTCCTGGATCTCCGATGCGTTCAATAGCACGCTACAGTGACTGTTCAACGCTCGCGCTTCGGCTTGGCGGTCTCCAATTCGTTTGGCAATCTGGATAGCCTGCTGAAATGCGGCTTCGCCGTCCTTGCGTTTTCCCTGAACATACAGAATCACGCCCAGCATTTGCTGCGCGAGAGCTTCGTCGCTTAGGCTCCCGCGTTCTCGGGCTACCGCAATGCTTTGTTGATAGGCATGGATCGCTCCGGCTTCGTCACCTTGGGAGTCGCGAATGTTCGCCAGGTTGTTTAGCGCCCCGGCCTCGTCCCGTTTATCTCCGATGGTTTGGGCCAAACCCAGGGCCCGCTCATAAAGTGGCTTGGCTTTCGCGAAGTCGCCGCTTTTCCAGTAAGCATTGGCCACGTCATTGGTGGCCCTGGCGGTTCCGAGGGTGTCGCCCGTGTCTTGATTCAACTTTTGCGCATCGTCGCAAGTTGTTTTCGCTTCGTCGGTCTTTCCCGCGTTCAGCAGCGCCGCGCACTGCTGGATTCGCGCGCGGGCCAGCAACATGTGAGCGTTCAAGGATTCCGCCTGCTTGGCCGCAGCTTCAGCGGCCGCCAATTGTTTATCAAAGTGGGAAGTTACTTCCTGTGCTTCAGCTTCCGCAAGATCCGCCTGAGCTTCTAGTTGAGCGCCTAACTTCAGTTTACGCACTTGCCCAAGTGTAATAAGCGCTTCCGCGGCTTTTCCACCACTCGTTTGACTGCGCGCCAGAAGCAAACCATACTCCGGTTCATCGGGGTACAGCGTCCACAGCGAGGAGTATTGCTCCATCGCCTTCGGCCAATCATGTGCAGCTTCGTAATAGCGCCCGGCCACAAGCCCTTTCGCCTCGGCGGAAACTTTTGTCGAAATTTCCATTGCATTGCGGGCCTCCTCTTCTGCCTTGGCCTCGAAACCCAGTTCGGACCAGGCTCCTGCAAGCGCCACGCGAGCCTTGACGAAATTTGCATCGGCTGCGATAGAACTCTGCAGTAACTTGATGCCCTCCTTGAACTCATATGCTCGGAGCCTTTCGCGGGCTTCGGCGAATTGCGCCAAAGCTTCTGGATTTGCGGAGAGCGAGCTGTCCAGACGCGCTTCTTCCTGAGCGTTGAGCGTAATCCCCAGCTTGCTGCGAATGAGTCTCCCCGCGCGTGCGGCCAGGTCGTTGATTCCGGATTGCGTTCCGGTCTCCTGAACGGAGCCCAGGCTCTCGGCATCGGACGCATGCATCAAATGAATGTTCCATTCGACTTTGTCCGAAGGCTTGTCCCCATCCGTGCGGTACGAGCCTGTCAAAAGCACATCGCTGCCAAGGTAAGCTGCGATCCGGCGCAAGTCGTCTTTTCCGGGCTTCTCGATGACCGTGGTAATCCCGAGATCGCGGCGCATGTCGTCCACACGGCCCGGTGCAATGAAGCGAATTTCGTCCGCATCGAGCTGAGACCATAGACTGTCTACCAGAACTTCGCCCAATACTGCATTGGTTGCCTTACCGGAGAGATTCTGAAATCCCAAGATGGCCACGGACGTTCTGGCTTTGGACGCCACCGGCACCCCAGAGTCTGCAACAGACGCGTTTTTTTTCTCCGCGCGGCGCGCCCTGGAAAAATACGAAATCGCGGCGAGCAAGGCCAGAGCTGCGGCCACACCCGCGAACATCAACTTTCGTTTTGCATACGCACTTGGTTTCCGCGGGGCCGGGACGAATTCTCCGCCGCGAAGCGCGTTGGCGACATCAGAGGAGCTGGCAAACCGCTGCTCGGAGGCGCGTTCCAGGCAGCGCATGATCACTGCTTCCCACCGCGGATCGAGGTTCTGAACCAGCTTCCTTGGCGAAGGAGCAGGCTCCTTGAGGCGGCGCATCGCGCTGGTGAAAATCGAGCCGCCCGCGAAGGGGAGTTTTCCCGTCAACATCTCGTACATCACTATCCCCAGCGCGTAGGTATCGGTTGCGGAAGTGATCTCCTTTCCTTCCAATTGCTCGGGCGCCATGTAGGCCGGCGTGCCTACGACTTCGAGCGAACCGGTAAGCGATTTCGCATCTCCGGCGGCGGCGTGCGCCAGCCCGAAATCGGTGATAACCGCACGCACGCCACCCGGACTGCCCGCGACGGGAACGAGAATGACGTTCGCGCTCTTGAAATCCCGGTGAATGACGCCGGCGTCGTGCGCGGCCTGCAATCCAGCGGCGATCTGTTCGACAATCGGCAGGGCCAGCGCCGTAGAAATCCGGGAATCGAGTTGAATGCGCTGCGCCAGAGTCGTCCCGCGCAGCAGTTCCATGCTGACGATTAGCGTCTCGCGAGACGCGCCGCCGGCAACCTGCTCCGCATGGCGAAACACATCGAAGGTGCGGCAAACGTTGGGGTGTGTGACTTTACGGGCGAGCTGGATTTCCCGTTTGAACCGCTCTACGGTGCGCTCGTTGTCGGCCATCTCGAAGCGCACGGTCTTCAGCGCGACGCGTTCACTCAGCTCCAGGTCTTCCGCTTCGTACACTTCGCCCATGCCGCCGCGGGCGACGAAGCGCAGGACGCGGAATCGGCCCGCCAGGACTTGTCCCTTTACAAATGCGGAATTGCCGGGTGAGGACTTGTCCTGGGCCACATCCTCGCCGACTAGAGTTTCGCCATTGTCTGTCGCGTCTACAAGATTTGGGCGGTCGTCAAGGGGCTGGCTCGAGTTCGGATCGGCCATAGAGGAATCTCGCGGATGGTTGGATTATGCCACAGCTTGGATGCAACGGACACGTCAGCCTTGCGCACAAAATTCGACGGCGTATGACGCTGATGGCGAACAGTTTATTACTGGATTTTGACCGATCAACGGCCCAAGTTTCGCGGCATTCGTGAGCCCCAGAAAAGCCCTTTACATCGACCCCGTATCTGCAATATAGTCGCCGTCGCGTGGTCCCCAGCCCGACGCTGTTCGGCGTAGCCAAATTTAATTTTTGAAGGATTTCTACACCATGCGTATTACCCGAAGCTTGCTCCTGCTGAGTGTCGTTGTATTCCTCCTCGGGGCCTCCGTTGTTATGGCTGGTCCCATCCGTAAGGACAAAGGCGCCTCCAACAATGGCGTGGGTCTAAGCTTTGCCACTTGCAGTCTTACCACCAATACCGAGAATTGTGGACAGTATTCCTCGACGCCGTTTGAAACTGTCGACGGTGCCAGCGTCTATCAGTTCGTAACCAATGATGGCGCGGGCGATGTAAGTCTGTTCGACGTCTTCACTCTGCCGGCCTCCATCGCCCAAGGTTCCGTGCTGAGCTTGAACCTCAACAACATCAACGACGCCTACGGCAACTTCGCTTGCGATAATTTCACCGACCCAACCGGCGGCCCGGTCGATAGTCTTGGTAACCCTTTGACCGGTCCCTGCACCACGGGCTTGGCCTCTTCGTTGGCTTCATTCCTCAGCGAGACGGACAGCGGCAATACCGCCACCATCGCCTTCGGCGGGGCCGGCCTGCCTGCGTCCTGGACGTTCTATACTGCGGACGGCAATCTCGCTAGCTTCTCCGTAGCAGCCGGGACCGCATCCACCCCTGAACCTGGCTCCGCCTCGCTGCTGTTCGCCGGAGCATTGGCTGCGGGCATGCTAGCCCTCAAAGCTCGTCGTTAACACCGGTTAGCACTGGTTAAGACTGGCAGGGATTCGGGCCTGCTGCGCGACGCGTTCCATAGCCCTGTTCTACCTTCCGAAGAAATTGCCATTTTCTAAAACTAGTACTTGACAACAGATGTATCTTTTTGGTATACTACGAATCGCGTAGAAGTGTGTCCCCGTACAAAGGCTCGCGAAAAGCACGCCCCGCTAGTTATAAAGGAGTAACCAAAAAAGCCAGCTAACCCATTCAAAATGAACACTTGCGAAAGAGTGTGAAAACAAAGGTACTTTAAGTCCCTGTAGAATCACAATCTTTCAAAAAACCCCAGGGGGGGGTGGACCGATGGATTGATTTGGGGCGTCAGCTGAGTTTCGTCTTTCCAAGCTCCGCGACGCGGCGCTCATAAATCATCTCCACCAATCCGTTATCCCCGTAATAACGCAAAACGATGCGGTGGCCCGGTTCTATCTTGGCGCGGGCCTTCAACAGCGAGTCGGAGAGCTCCACCCACTGTCCGTTGACGAGGTAGCTGCCTTCCCAGCCGCGCAGCTCGAAGCGTCCATCGTTCTTCAGGATGAGCGGAGCGGCCTTGCACGGCACCACCTTCTGCGCCACTTTCACCTGCACGCACTGGTAGCGCCCGGTCACATCTGCAGTCTGCGCGCGGCACGCCGGAGAGGCGAGAAAAATGGTCACGAGAACCAGCAAAATGGGGGCGATCCTGGGGAACGAACTCCTGAGCAACGGGCGGCACGGCGACGCGCAAACGCGGGTAGACACGGGCAGGGCGAAGGAGAGAGTACCCATTAAGAGCTCCGGCTGAGGGTGGCGTAGCTGCGGGGCCGCGTACCCTGACCCTTAGTACAGGTGCATCTGACGGGCCACTCTTTCCATGCTAAATCGCAGATATAACGTGACTTAGATTCGTTCCAAAAGGAAAAAGCAGCCGTTTGGGCAGAACTGTTCCCCTCTGGTGCACTTCTTGGGCATTTTGTCTCGCTGAAGAGTCGCGAGGGGGTGCCACGGTTCGGCCGTTAGTTTGGCGGCAATTCTGGAATGGCTTCGCCGTCTTTGCGGGGGTCGGAGGCGCCGTAGTTCACGCCGGTGGCGAAATCGCGGAGGACGGCTTGACCACCACCCATATCGCTGGAGAAAGCGCCCTTTAGTTCGATTTTGTGGCCCTTGGCGGTTAGTTCGTCGCGGACTTTGCCGTTGAAGCGGTTTTCCATTTCCACGTCGCAACCGGCAAAGGACTTTTTGGTAAAGCGCGGGGCCTCGAGAGCGGCTTGGATATTCATTTTGAAGTCGGCGATGTCGAGGATGAATTGGGCGTGGGCTTGCGACTGGTTCCAGCCGCCCATGATGCCGAAGGCCATGCGCGTGTCGCCCTTCTGCGCGAACGCCGGAATGATGGTGTGCAGCGGGCGTTTGCGGCCGGCGAGCAGATTCGGCGAAGTTGCATCGAGACTGAAGAGTCCGCCGCGATTGTGGAGCACGAAGCCGGTGCCGGCGGCGACAATGCCGGAGCCGAAGGCGGAGTAGTTACTCTGAATGAGCGAAACCATGTTGCCGTCGCGATCCACCACGCTGAGATAGGTGGTGTCGTTGCCGCCGGCGATCAGACCTGGCTGCACGTCGCAGTTAGCGTGGTCCGGGTCGATTAGTTTTGCGCGTTCCGTTGCCCAGGCTTTGGAAAGCAGCGTGGCGGTTGGGAGTTTTTGCTTGCGCGGGTCGCCGATGTATTTGGCGAGGTCGGCGTAGGCCAATTTTTTGGCTTCGATTTCGGCTTGCAGCGCTTTGGTGGAGCCGAAGCCGGTGTCTTTTTGCCCGAGAGGAAACGTTTCGAGGATGTTCAGCATTTCCAGCGCGGCTAAGCCCTGGCCGTTGGGTGGCATTTCGTAGACGGTCCAGTCGCGATAGGTGGTAGAGATGGGCTCGTTCCACTCGCTGGAATACTCTGCGAGGTCTTGGGCGGTCATGACCCCGCCGTGGCGCTTCATGGCATCGAGGATTTTTGCGGCGATCGCGCCTTTGTAGAAAGCGTCGCGTCCGCCGCTGGCGATTTCTTGCAGCGACTGGACCAAATCTGGATTACGGAAAATTTCGCCGGTCTTCGGAGCGCGGTCCTGCGGCAGATAGGTTTTTGTCGCGGCATCGTCGGCGCGCAGATGATCGACTTCCAGGCCCCAAATGGCCGCGGTCATTTCTGGGACGGGAAAGCCGTCTTGCGCGGTGCGAATGGCGGCGGCCAAGTCTTCGGCGAGTTTTTTACGGCCGAAGCGATCGGCTAGTTTTTGCCAGCCATCGACGACTCCAGGAACAGTGACCGAGTTGATGCCCTGCTGGGGCATATCGCGCAGGCCCTGTTTGTGGAGATATTCAGGCGTGAGTCCTTTGGGAGCCCAGCCGCTGGCGTTGAGGCCGTAGAGTTTGTTGGCCTTGGCGTCGTAAACGATTACGAATAAATCGCCGCCGATGCCGTTCATCATGGGTGCGACAACGCCCATCATGGCATTGGTGGCGATGGCTGCGTCAACGGCGTTACCGCCGTGCTGCAAGATTTGTACCCCGGCTTGCGCGGCCAGGGGAGATTCGGCGGCCACGATGCCGTTGCGCGAGATGACCATGGAACGGGCTTGGCCGCGGTCCTGTGCCGGCGTTGGCTTCGCCGAGAAGATTCCGTACGCGAAAAGTAGAAGGAGCATCGCCATCGCGTTGCGGACCCGGAATATTTTTTTCATCGCCACGAAAAACTCCTTCGCCAAAGCCTTTAGAATTCCAAAGTCGGCAACAAACCCCGAGCTAGGGACTCTACCGTGCGCTGTCACGCCCCGCAAGCGACCAGCGCGACCGCCTATTCGCCGGGAAACCACGGCCCCTTACGCCGCCGAAATGGCCATTTTTTAACCTGTGTTCAACGCTTCGCGAAAGTCTTCATCTGCATTCAAATCACTCTGATGCGACGCGCAATTACCGTTGCAGCGCATACGGCCAGGTGCGAATCTACACTCGTTCGATCCCCCTGACGGAACGAACTTGGTGGGAGCGAAAGTTTCCACCACTAGCGGCGGTTGAGGGATGGACTCGGGCGCGGAAACCCTCAACCGCCGTCTAAAGAAATTCTCCCTTTCCCATCGCCACACCACAGCTGCGACCTCCGAGAGACGTGTTTGCTAGATCCGACACCACGCAGCTAGGAGTTGGACGGCCAAGCGACAGGTTCGATCGGTCCGATGACATAGACCCAGACCAGCGCACCCAAAGCGGAGACAGCGGCCATCACGAGAAAAGCGGAATGAAAGTTTCCAGAGCGGTCCACAAGGAAACCGGTGAGGGCGGGAGCCACGATCCCAGAAAGATTGGCAAAAAACAGTTGCAAGCCACACCAACGGCCCACGGCGCGTACCCCGGCAAGGCGCTGCGTGACGGCCCAGATATTGGAGCTGCCGCCGCCGATGGCTGCGGCAGCCACCAGCAAACACGCGATACACAGTGTGCGCGGGGAGTAAACGGCGGCGGCGACGGCCATGGCAAAGCACAAGCAGGCGAGGGCCAACACCGTTTTGCGGGCGCGAGTAGGCGAGGCACCAGCAACGATGCAAAGATCCGAGAGTTTGCCGGTAACGGCTGCGGAAGCGGCGCCGGTAAGAAACACGGCGCCGCCGATGAGAGACATTTCGCGCAGCGAAAAATGGCGTTCGCGTACGAGATAGAACGGCAGCCAGGTGACCAGAAAATAGAGGCAGTAGTTGCCGCAGAACAGGCCGAGACAGGTGCCGATGGCGGAGCGCTGGCGCAAAATGGTGAAAAAACTGAGTTGCTGATGACTCCCGGAAGGAACGGCGCCACGGTCCGGCATCCAGGCGAGCCAGGGAACCAGCCAAAGCAAACTGCCAAATCCGAGGAGCAGAAAAAAGGGCCGCCAACCGAGCTGAGCGATCAACGGTCCGCCGAGGAGCAGGCCTACGGCGGGGCCAAGGTAGAGGCCGGCGGAGACCATGGAGTTGGCGAAGCCGCGGCGATTTTCCGGGAAATGTCCGGCGATGATTTTAGAGTAGGAAGGATAAGCGACGGATTCGCCCATGCCCAACATGACGCGCACGGCGAGCAGGGCCGCGAAGCTGTGAAGGAGCCCGGTGACGGCCGTCGCGACGGACCACAGAAAAAAACCAGCAACGAAGACCCATTTCACGTCGAAGCGATCCACGAGCCATCCGGAAGCGAGCTGGCACGCCGCGTAGGTCCAGAAGAATGCCGAAAGCAGAACGCCGAGTTGCGAAGCGGAGATATGCAGTTCGTCTTTGAGCAGCGGGGCAGCGACGGAGAGATTGCTGCGATCAATGTAGTTGAGAAAAACGGAGAGAGCGAGTAAGAGCAGAATGCGGTTGAGGCCAGCGTTTGGAGATCGCGGAAGGACGTCGGAAGTCGTGGCCATTAGGGCGCTTGATTGTCAGCGGGCAGGTGGAGAATTGCAAGGAAAGAACGAGTGCGAGGCGAACTCTCTGGGGCGATTGCGGCCTCGGGTTGCGCGCACCGCGCCAATACACGGTGGACGATCTGTGGCGGTGCCGCGAGCGGAAGAAGTGGCGTCAAGCCCTTCGAGCAAAGCGCTCAGGGTAAACTGCCCCACCGCAAAATACCTGGCCGGTGGGCGCGGGGTTTGCAAATTGCTTCGGCTAGACCATAGAATCCCTTACGGTGTATGTTCCCGTTTGCGTGTCGCTTGCCGGGTAAGCTTTGCTGAGGCAAACATTGGCCGAAGAAACCATCCCATCGCTGACGACCGCTTCGCAGGAGACGCCGAGAGAAACGCCGGAGAAAGCTCTGCAGCGCAGCATGGACGCGCTGGTTTCCGGACGCAACGGGGATCCCTTTGCCTTGCTGGGTCCGCACCCGGTGTCCGGCGGATGGGCGATACGATTTTTCCTGCCGTGGGCAGCGGAAGCCAGCATTTCGTTGAGCAGCACGGCGGCGGAGCGTCCGCCGGTGGCTATGGCGAAGGTTGTGGACGCGGTGAAGCTGCGGCCCGAAGGATTTTTTGAGGCTACGTTTCTTTCCAGTTCCAATACGGCACCCGCGCCAGCCAGCTACAAAATTCATTTCGTCACGCACCACGGCGAGCACCATGAGGTGTATGACACCTACGCTTTCCCCTATTCCATCAGCGAATTCGATTTGTACCTGATGGGCGAAGGGCGGCACTACGATACCTACGAAAAATTGGGCGCGCACGTGGTCACGCACGAAGGCGTGAGCGGGGTGCACTTCGCGGTGTGGGCGCCGAGCGCGAAACGTGTAAGCGTGGTCGGAGACTTCAATCGGTGGGACGGGCGCGTGGATGTGATGCGGCCGCGCGGGTCTTCCGGCATCTGGGAGCTGTTCGTCCCGGAGCTGAAGGAAGGCGCGATCTACAAATACGAAATTATCGGGCCGGCGGGAAATATGCTGCCATTGAAGGCGGATCCGTACGGGTTTCGTTCCGAACTGCGGCCGAATACCGGGTCGGTGGTGGCGCGGCTGGATACGCATACGTGGGATGACGGCGACTGGATCGAACGGCGCCGAACGAGGAAGTGGCTGGATGCGCCTATTGCGATTTACGAAGTACACCTGGGTTCGTGGCGCACGTTGCCGGAGGAAAAAAATCGCTGGCTAACGTATCGGGAATTGGGCGATCAGCTGATTCCGTATGTGAAAGAACTCGGTTATACGCACATCGAGCTGCTGCCGATCATGGAGCATCCGTTCGACGGCTCGTGGGGTTATCAGACCATTGGGTATTACGCGGCGACCAGCCGATTTGGCTCGCCGACGGACTTTATGGAGTTCATCGACCGCTGCCACCAGGCGGACCTAGGCGTGTTTTTGGACTGGACGCCCGCGCATTTTCCGCGCGACACGTACGGCCTCTCGCAATTCGACGGCACACACCTTTACGAACATTCCGACCCGCGGCAGGGCTCGCATCCGGACTGGGGCACGCTGGTTTATAACTACGGGCGCAACGAGGTACAGAACTACCTGATTTCTAACGCGCTCTTCTGGCTGGACAAATATCACATCGATGGCCTGCGCGTGGATGCAGTGGCGTCGATGCTGTATTTGGATTATTCGCGGAAGCAGGGCGAGTGGGTACCCAACAAATTCGGCGGGCGTGAGAACCTGGAAGCCATCGAGTTCCTAAAACGGCTGAACCAGGTGGCCTACGAACGCTTTCCGGGCATTTTGACGATTGCCGAGGAGTCCACGGCGTGGCCCAGCGTTTCGCGGCCGACGTATCTGGGCGGACTAGGCTTCAGCCTGAAATGGAATATGGGGTGGATGAACGACACGCTGAAATATTTTTCTTCCGACCCCATTCACCGCAAGTATGAACACAACAAGCTGACGTTTTCGCTGATTTATGCGTTCACGGAAAATTTCCTGCTGCCCTTCTCGCACGATGAAGTGGTGCACGGAAAAAATTCCCTGCTGCACAAGATGCCGGGAGACATGTGGCAGCAGTTCGCGAATCTGCGCCTGTTGTACGCGTATCAATACGCGCACCCGGGCAAGAAATTGCTGTTCATGGGTCAGGAATTCGCGCAGCGCGCCGAATGGACGGAAAAGCACAGCCTGGACTGGCACTTGCTTCGCTGGGATTCGCACCGCGGGGTGCAACACTTAGTCGCCGACCTAAATCATCTGTACGCCGCCGAGCCCGCACTTCACGAGGTGGATTTCGATTGGCAGGGGTTTGAGTGGATCGATGCCAACGACGGGGACAACAGCGTGCTGTCCTTTATCCGGCGAGGGCGCACGCCGGGAGATTTTGTGGTGGCGGTGCTGAACGCCACGCCGGTGGTACGCGAGAAGTATCGCATCGGGGTTCCCGAACCGGGCAGCTATCGCGAAGTCTTGAATAGCGACGCGGAGCGTTACGGCGGGTCCAATGTCGGCAATGAAGGCAACGTCCATGCCAAAGCGGTTCCGCACCGGGGCCGGCCCTATTCCCTGGAGCTGAGGCTACCGCCGCTGGGCGCTGTGTACCTGAAGTGGTCCAAGAGTTAGCCGCAAAATCTTCCGCAAGGTCTGGAACTTTTCTTCCTCGGCCAGCGTATTCCTATCAAACGCCGGCAGACTGCCGGCGGCGATTGCACCGCAAGGCTGCACTGGCGGTTGGTCATCGCTGAAGGAGATCTACGCTATGAGCCTTTTGCTGAATCGTACTTCCCTGTCTTCGCTCAAGACATCTTCCATGCTGCTGGCCGCCGCGCTGCTGCTGGCGCCGCTGGCCTGTTACGCACAGAGCACGCCCAGCGGCGACCGCTGGCTGCATGTGCGGGTGGTGAGCACAGACTCCAAGGGTGAAACCGTGTGCGTGAATGTGCCGCTGGAACTGGCGGAAAAAGTCCTGCCGGCGATCAACAAAAACCAGCTGCACGGGGGCAAAATCACCATCGACAAGCTGGATGAGGAAGGCGTGGACTTGCGCGCGGTGCTCGAGGCGGTGCGCGGCTCCAAAGATGGCGAATTTGTGACCGTGAACGGCAAGGATGGGGAGGATGTACGGGTGGCCAAGCAGGGTGGATTCCTGCTGGTGCACGTTACGGATGCCTCGGGGCATGTAGCGCATCACCACCACGCGAACAAGGATTCCCAGGAAAAGGATCAGGACGACAAGAAGTCGGCGGATCGCGATCACCCGAGCAAAGCAGCCGTGACCGCGAATGTCTCTCACGTAGAAGTGAAAATCCCGATGTCGGTGGTGGATGCGCTGCTTTCGGGGAAGAAGGATGAGTTGGACCTGGTCGCTGGGCTGCGCATGCTCTCGGTACAGGGCGATACCGAACTCGTTTCGGTGAAGGATGAAGAAAACACTGTGCGCGTGTGGATCGACTCGAAGAATACGAACGGCGCGGTTGATGGACCGGGGGGAGGGACGCGATGATTCTGCTGGCGAAGGTGGGTCTGGGCATCGTTGGGGCCGTGGCAGTAACCGGCGCATACACCTTTCGCGAGGGCGTAATGCGCGTGGATGTCGATGAATATCGTGCGAACGGTTCGCACGTGCATGTGTGGCTACCGGCGGCGGCGATTCCCATGGCCATGCAACTGATGCCGCGACGCGATATGCAGAAGGCCTTCCGCGAAGGCCGCGAATTTATGCCCGTGGCGCGTGCCGTGGCGCATGAGCTGGGGAGATTTCCCGATTCGGTGCTGGTGGAAGTGAAGGACGGCGACGAGCACGTGACGATCAGCACGCACCACGGAGCCATAAGGATTGATGTGAGCCAGCCTGATGAGCAGGTGCATGTGGTATGTCCGCTGGCCACGATTGAGGACGTGACGCAGGAGCTGGCTGAAGAACATCGCGGCATCTGAGATCTGAGAAGCGGACTCCGGACTGCGCTCGAAATCTAGCGGGGTTCTCGCGCGCGGCTATTTCGTCTGCGCACTGCAGGATACGTAAACGCAGCGTCTGAATTTGGGTTGATGTTGCGGCAGTTTACGACTGAGGACGTGCGCTCTTTTCGCGAGCACGATGTTCTCGCAAATTGCGATTTTTTCTCCTTGAATCCCTCACTGAATTCCAATTCCCTGCCTAGATCAAGCGGCGATATCCAAGCCTTCAAGGGCCAAGAGCGCTGGCGCGTGCCCGGCAATGCGGCGTGAGCCAAGCTGGACTGTGTTTCATAAACAACTGTTTCTAATAGGGATAGTAGGAAAAACAGGAGTTTCGAGAAAGAGAAGAAAAAGCTTGCGTTCCGCTTAGTGTTATAGTTAACTATAACACTAGTTGTCGGTCCCAAATTGATCGCCCCGCGCTCGAGGCAGGCCAAGAAACCCGCTCCGAACGCCAAGCAAGTTGGAGTTAAGGAGAACGAAGATGAGATCCCTTGGTCTTGTACTTTCGGCCCTTGTTCTGATGTCCCTCACCGCGGCAACTTTCGCGCAGTCCGCAGCACCA
>Ga0209656_10001878_pt1 | contig 13716 bp, 12 predicted proteins | sample BogFormECP12_OM2_FD_188239 | JGI IMG/M metagenome (GOLD analysis project Ga0209656, IMG submission 188239) | Bog forest soil microbial communities from Calvert Island, British Columbia, Canada - ECP12_OM2 (SPAdes) (version 2) | ecosystem: Environmental > Aquatic > Freshwater > Wetlands > Bog ... | reverse complement strand
CTACAGCATTACGAAGAAGATCTCAATCCCGGGCCAGGGCAGCTGGGACTATCTCACCGTCGACGAAGCAGCGCGGCGCTTATATGTTTCCCACGGAACACAGGTGGAAGTGATTGACGTGGATTCGGGGAACATTGTTGGAACTATCCCGAAGACGCTTGGGGTGCACGGAATTGCCATCGCACCGGAGCTTGGACGCGGATTCGTAAGCAATGGCCAATCCTCTACGGTCACGATTTTTGATTTGAAGACCCTGAAGCCCATTGCCGATGTTCCTACGGGACAGAAGCCCGATGCAATTATCTTTGATCCCGCCACTTCGCGAGTCTTCGCCTTCAACGGCGCCAGCAATAGCGCGACGGCCATCGATGCCGCCACCGGCAAAGTTGCTGGAACGGTGGATCTCGGGGGCGGGCCGGAATACGCGACCGCGGACGGCAACGGCTTCGTCTACAACAATCTTGAGGATGAAAGCCTGGTGCTGAAAATCGATTCCCGCAAGCTCACCGTCGATAAACGCTGGCCTACCGCCCCTTGCGCTTCGCCCTCGAGCATGGCGATCGATCGTGCCAACCGCCGGCTATTCATCGGCTGCCGCAGCAAAGTGATGGCCGTCATGAACGCCGATACGGGCCAGGTCATCACCACCTTGCCAATTGGCGACCACGTGGATGCCACTGCCTTCGATCCCGCGACGAAGCTGATCTTCAATTCGAATGGTGAAGGAACGATCACTGTCATTCGTCAGGATGGCCCCGACAAATACTCCCTCGTCGAAACCGTGAAGACTTTGCCGAAAGCCAAGACGATGGCCCTGGATTCGAAGACGCACCGCCTGTTTCTATCGACCGCGGAATCGGGGCAATTCGAGGTGCTCGTCGTAGGTAATTAGGAATCAGCTCCGACCGGCGTAAGCTCTTACTATGCGTTCACCATATCGATTTATCGCACATTCGTTTTCTCTGCTTTGCGTGACGGCGGCCCTGTTGGGATTGGCTTGCTGCACAAGGGCGTCCACCGCGCAAACTTCGGTTGATCTGCAGATCAAGGAGAGCGTGCCGTTTCGTTTTGTGGCTTACGGCGATACCCGTTTTCACGATCCGAAAGATACGGACGCTGCGAATCCAGCAGTGCGCGTGGCCTTGGTGCAAGCCATCGCCGAGCTGGATCCTGCATTCATTTGTTTCACCGGCGACATCGTCTACAACGGCTACGATGAGGATGATTGGAAGGTATGGGATAAAGAAACAAGCATCTGGCGCGAGAAGAATATTCCGGTCTATCCGGCGCTCGGCAACCACGATCTCCACGGAAGCGAAAAGATCGCTCTCGGCAATTATTTCCAGCGCTTCCCCGATCTCAAGAACAGCCGCTATTACTCAGTGCGCGCCGCCAATACGCTCATCCTGGTGCTCGACAGCTCTCTGGACGAAGTTTCTGGACCGCAGGGTCAATGGCTGGCCGGCAAACTCGACAACATTCCGGCGGACGTGGATTTTGTATTCCTTATGTTTCACCATCCGCCATACACCAGTTCTTCGGACGCGAAGATGTATGGTGGTGGCCACTCCGCTCGGCCTACAGAGGCAGCTCTGGCGAAAATATTGGAGGATCGCCAGGCGCATGCGCGTGCGCGTTTCGTGGTGTTCTCCGGACACGTGCACAACTATGAGCGCCATGAACACGGAGGGGTCACTTACTTCGTTTCCGGTGGCGGAGCCGCTCACGCTTATCCTATCGAGCGTGCCCCCAGCGACCCGTTCCAGAGCAAGGAAGTGAACTACCACTATCTGCTCGTGGAGGTCGATCATCAGCAACTGAAGATCACGATGAATCGCATCGACCTGTCCAGCGGGAAGGCAGTCTGGACTCAGCCCGATTCTGTAAAGATCACGACACAGGCAGCCGCCTCCACAGCGGCCGCGCGCTGAACGTTCGATCAGAAAACACAGCGTTCACCGGGAACGTTTTACGGTTCCAGCACGAACGAGCCTTTCACCCGAATGTCGCGGGACGAAGACCCGACTAGCACATCGAACCGGCCCGGCTCGGCGACCCAGTCTTTCTTCGCAGTGCTGTAGAAAGCCATAGCAGAGCGGTCGAGCGAAAAACTCACGGTCTTCGATTCTCCGGGCGCAAGCTCCACGCGGTGAAAGCCTTTCAGTTCCTGAACAGGCCGATCCACGCTCGCGTGTCCGTCGTGTACGTAAAGTTCCACCACGTCTGCGCCGGCGCGGGATCCGGTGTTGCGGACTCGCAGGCTCACCTCTACCGGCTTCCCTGAGGATGATTCGCTCGGCGAAATTTTCAAATCGCTGTAATCGAACTTCGTATAAGAAAGACCGTAGCCAAAGGGAAATAGAGGCTCCACCTTCTTCGAATCGAAATATCGGTAGCCCACATAAATACCTTCCGCGTACTCGACCTGCAGGTTCTCACCGGGATAGTGCCCGTACGCAGGTGAATCCTTCCATGCCTTCACAAACGAAACTGGTAATTTTCCTGAAGGGTTGGCATCGCCGAAGAGAACATCCGCAATTGCATTCCCGCCCTCCTGTCCGCCATACCACATATCAACAATGGCGGGAACCTGCGCAATCCATTTCGACATGATGACGGGGCCGCCTGCGTTGATGACCACGACAGTATTCTTATTGACCTTCGCCACGGCTGCGATGAGTTCGTCCTGCCCACCCGGCAGATCGAGCGACTTGATGTCGAAATCTTCTGACTCAAGTTTCGGATACCTGCCTACCACGATGATGACAGCATCTGCTTTGGCCGCAGTATCGACGGCTTCTTTTCGAAGCTGCTCCCGCACCTGCGGTGTGTCTTTGCTCGGATCCTCGCCCTCCATACCGACACCCAACGCGTAACTCACTTGCAGATTCTTGCCCTCTCGATCCTGAATCCCTTTCAGCGGGCTGATCGAATACTTGGGAGTCACCAGCGAACTGCCGCCCCCGCCCGTTCGCGCTACGGCGGCGTTGGGCCCGATCACGACGAGCGAGTGAATCTTCGACGGATTGATCGGGAGTAAATCGCCATCGTTCTTCAGCAAAACGATGCTCTCGGTCGCGGCTTTGCGCGCCACTGCACGCTGCCCCGGCGTATCGATCTCGCCGGTCGCGGTGTGTGGCTTGTCGAATTGCCCGCTGATGAACATCACGCGCAGCATGCGGCCTACGTTGTCATCAATTGTGGCCGCGGATATCTTGCCATCCGATATTTCCGGAAGCACTTTCTCCGGAACCAGCCAGCCGCCGCCGTTGCCGGCCTCCAGCGTCTTCGGCCGTTTCAACCATTCCTCCATGGGCTCGCCGCCAGGCATCTCCAAATCCATGCCGGCATTTACCGTAGCGGCGGTGCTGTACGTGCTACCCCAATCCGAAACTACGAAGCCTTTAAAGTCCCATTCTTTTTGCAGCACATCCTTCAGCAAGAACGGATTTTCAGCGCAATACACACCGTTGAGTTTGTTGTACGCCGACATCACCGACCATACGCGAGCGTCGTGCACCGCAGCCTCGAACGCGGGGAAATAGATTTCGTGCAAAGTGCGCTCATCAATTACTGCATTGATCCGGTGTCGCTCGAACTCCTGATTGTTCGCGTCAAAGTGCTTCACCGTCGCAATCACGCCTTCGCTCTGAACTCCCTTGATGTAAGCCACTCCCATGCGACTCGTGAGATAAGGATCTTCGCCGTAGCCTTCGAAATTTCTGCCCCAGAGAGGAGTGCGGTTAATGTTCACCGTTGGTCCCAGAATCATGTCGCGTCCAACGGCCTTCACTTCCTGGCCGATCGCCTGCCCTTCGGCTCGGACCAGTTCCGTATCCCAGGTGGCGGCCATGGCCACTCCTGCGGGAAAAGCGGTTGTCAGGACTTTCGTTTTTGCGGTCTCCGCACTGGTCTCAGCCGAAGGCCCGGCCCACGACCGGATACCCAATGGGCCATCCGCCATTTTTATGGAAGGGATACCCAGCCGCTCATTCGGAACGCTCTGCATCCAGTCTGCGCCGCTCAACATCGCAACTTTTTCCTGCAGCGTCATGCGGCCCAGCAGGTCTTGAACGCGTTGCTCGACCGGCGCGGTGGGATTCTTGTACGGCGGGAGATTAGATCCGCTCTGGTTCTGCGCAATTCCAAATACGGTGGCAAAGAGAATCCAAACCAAACAGAAGGAATGCCTCACTGTCTGAGCTGCTGACATTTTTTTTCCTGACATGCGCATACACCTCCCGAGGGGCGCGATCGGCCCGCACAATTCTATCTCTAATTTTGATTTGAGGAGGATCGTCGGCTGTCAATCGGCGTGATGAACAATCTCGAAATGCGTCACCGTCTCATCAAAATCGGTCAGAACCGCTTGCGCTTCCGGTTCCACAACGGCCTTCGATGGCTTCACTCCGGCGAACTTTCGGACCGCCTCCATCGACTCCCAAAGCGTGAGCACAACAAGTTCCACCACTCCGTCCACAGCGCGACGAAGCAGATATGCTCCGCGATGTCCTTCGATGGCTCGAAGCGCCGGGAAAACTTTCTCCGTGGCGTGCTGAATGTATCGGTGTGATTTCTCGGCGGTCGATCGCGCCTTCCACATGCGTAAGATCCCATTATCTTGGGATGAGGAATCTCCTCTCAAGACGTTCGAAGAGTTACTTGGCGTGGCTTTCACTGCGGTTGCTGCGTGCGGCCTGATGGGTTTTGCAGCGTCTTCTCCCGCAACCGTCATCCACTCCCGCACGTGCCACCGCTTCACTGCCCCACTAGTCACATATGGATCAGCGCGGGCGAATTTTTCCGCGACTTCGGGCGAGTCGCCTTTGAACAACAATATGGCACCATCCACGGGATTGGCAAGCGCACCACCCAGCACGAGTTCGCCACGCGCACTCGCCGCCCAAGCCCTTTCCAGATGTGCCTCCCGAAACTCCGCGCGCCTTGAAACGTAGTCTTCGCCAACTTCGTAAAACAGAAGGTAATGCATTCCGAGTCCTTTTCGTTTTCGCGTCAGATGCTTTCGACCCAACCATACGGATCAGGTGCGCAGCCCGTCATCACGGCCAGCAGTTTTTCCCGTACCGCAACGCCCACTTTTCTCTGTTCAATCGCTGGCAGTTCAAAAATTCGATCCTTGTATCGAATTCGTCTCACATGCGTCACGGTTGCTGCGGTTCCAGTTCCGAAGCACTCTCGAAGTTCGCCCAGCTCGTACCTTCCGACCAGTTCATCGATAGAAATGCGATCCTCCTTCACGCGATATCCCAGATCACGCAAAAGAGTGATCACGCTATCGCGAGTGATGCCGGGAAGAATCGTGCCACTTAGCGACGGGGTAATGACCTCTTCACCCAAAACGAAAAACACATTCATTACGCCACACTCTTCCACGTAGCGGCGCTCTTGAGCATCCAGCCACATAACGGCGTTGAAGCCCGCCTCACGCGCTTCCTGATCCGCCAGCAGTGCAGCAGCATAATTCCCGGCCGGCTTTATGTCACCAGTCCCTCCCGCAAACGCACGTGCGTAGCGCTCGCTCACCAGTACATCTACCGGCGCAGAAAAGTATGCGCCAAAAGGAGAAGTCATAATGATGAACTGGTATCGATCCGCCGGCTTCACCCGAAGCGATGGGTCGATCGAAAACAACACCGGCCGAATATAAAGTGCTCCGATCTCTGCCGGAGGAATCCACGCCTGGTCCAATCGAACCAGTTCCCGCAGGCCATCCAGAAACAGGGATTCAGGCACGACGGGCATGGCGAGCCGCGCCGCCGAGCGCTGAAATCGTCGCGCGTTGTCACGCGGACGGAACAAGAGTAGACGACCATCGGCCGCCTTGTACGCCTTCATGCCTTCGAAAACAGAAATTCCATAATGCAGCGCGCTGACACTCGGCGCGATAGGAATCGGGCCGTATGGCCGAATCAGTCCGTCACTCCAGCGAGCGTCATGGAACTCCGCGGTGAACATGTGGTCACTAAAGACACTGCCAAATGCAACCGTCGGAAAATCGACCTCCTGCAGCCTTGAGTTCTTCACGCGCTCAATTCGAAACGGAGTCGTCTCCATCTGATTGCTGGTATGCATTAGCAATTCGCTCCTTTGTGAGGTCCATCGTCAGAACCGCGCCAACCTCGATGTATCCTAGGGTGCCACATCTTAACCGTCAGTCGATCCGCAGCTGCAAATGAATAAATACAATCGGAACGGCGCGTGGGGAATCTAATGCACCATGCGCGCTCGAAGGGGCCTACTGGGTTTTATTGTAATTGTTCAGTCCGTTCTTTTTTTGACCCACTTCCTTCTTTATCAGACCTGGACGTTCTCGCCCGCGGGAAACGACCCTGCCGGTGCACTCTGGATCAAGCTGACGCTGAGCTTGTTGTCGGTAAGCTTTGTTGCCGCCTCGCTCCTTGCCTTTCGCTACACCAACCCCGCTGTGCGAGCGTTCTATAAGGCCGCTGCAGTTTGGCTAGGCCTGCTCAGCTTTTTCTTCGTGGCAGCGGTTTCTGCCTGGATTATTCTCGGTGTTGCGCGGCTGGCTGGGACAGAAGTTAACTTCCATCGGACCGTGGAATTGCTGTTCAGTGTTGCGGCCGTGGTTGGCGTCTACGGAGTCTTCAACGCAGGCTGGACGAGAATCACGCGAGCCACGGTGCGGCTCGCGAATCTGCCGGAGGCGTGGCGTGGGCGCAAGGCAGCGCTGATTAGCGATGTGCACCTGGGACACGTGCGAAACGGAAGTTTTCTGCGTCGAATGGTAGCAAAGATCTTGCGGGAAGAGCCGGACGCGATTTTTATCGCTGGCGATTTGTATGACGGCACGGCCATCGACGCCGGGCGCGCAGCCGAGCCCTTAAGCAAGCTCACAGCGCCCCACGGCGTATATTTCGTCGCGGGAAATCACGAACAATTTGGAGACGACAGCAAGTATCTGAACGCCATTGCCGCTGCCGGAGTGCGCGTCCTTAGGAATGAAAAAGTGGAAGTAGACGGGTTGCAGATTGTTGGCGTGCCCTACCGCAACGCGGTGCAGGACGAGCAGTTTGCGTCCGCGCTGCACGGTGTTCGTTTGGATCGCAACCGCGCAAGCATTTTGCTGACCCACGCCCCCGACAATCCACAGATCGCGGAGGCCGCTGGTGTTTCTCTCCAACTATCCGGGCACACCCACCTCGGACAGTTCATCCCCTGGAGTTGGATGGCGCGTCGTATCTACCGGCAGTTTGTGTACGGCTTGAGCCGGATCGGCAAGATGCAGGTTTTCACTTCAAGCGGCGCCGGAACCTGGGGACCGCCGCTGCGGTTAGGATCGAATCCCGAAATCGTGGTGCTTGAGTTCGAGTAATGCAATCGGACTTTCAACTCACCGTTAGCTTCGGCAAAACCTCTGCTTTTTCCCTTAGCATTCCAACAACGCGAGCAACCGATTCCAGCTTCCGCAGGTCTTCGGGAGTAAAGTCCGGTCCTGCCGCAGCCGGGCGTGGGGCCTTGCGGGAGACTTGAATCACGCCAATGACTTCCCCATTGTTGTTCAGAACGGGCGCAGACATGAGCTTCTGGATCACTTGGTCGTCCAGCCCGGTGTCCCCGAGTTTGACCAACTCAAAAACGCTGAAGTGCTTCACTTGCGTGAAGCCATTGAAAAGCTCTGCCTCCTTGGTCCGCGCGGTACGGGCAGCTACGGCTGAACTGGAGAGAGGGATCGCCCCGGCCGTTCTCAACTCAGAGGGATAAAGGAAGTTCAGCAGACTACCGCTCAGCTCCAACAGGGCGACTTCCGTTTCCGTCACCCGGAAGATCTTGGCCACGCAAGCGCAAATCGAGTCCGGACTTCCGTCCGACGATTCCAGGGCCGCAAATTGGTCGATTCCATCCATCTTCCGGAAGCATGACCGAGAAGATGAGGGCCGGCAAGGTAACTAACGTGGCCCTCCTTTCTACTTCCATTTCAATAGGTTAGCGGCATGTAGGCGGTTCAACTTCTGATGACCATCGACCGGTCCCGACTACCGTCAGGTGCAGCGACCCAACCAGCGCCTCACCGCGGTCATGTCCAACGTAACTTGGGACGGTGGGGGACTAGTCTCTATCCTAGACGTTGGAAGTCGCGTCCGGCGGCGTGAGCTGGGCGAACATTTGCCGGGAGGATCATGTCTCCGCTCGTCCAGAGATCGCGAATCAACACCCAGAGCAGTGACGGCACTCAGCAACACTGGGGCATGCTGGTGTTCGAAAGCTTGTCGGCGGGGGCGATGGCTCTACTGGTCGGCATTGTGGCCGTAATGGCCGTGGTGGGAGTCTATGTAATCTTCATTTGGCCTCTGACGTTTTGGGATCTCTCGAATACCGGACTGGAAAAATATGCCGCCTGGTCGAATGCAGCATTGTGGTCCGTATTCGCGGGCGGGACTCTGGTCGGATTCTGGGCTTTCAGCGGAGCAGCATTCAAGCGCAAGAAGCAGAGGAACGGGCGGAGCTAGCGACCAATTGAAGATCAGTGAACGAAGTTGATGGCCACCGCCGGAGTGACGGTGGCATTCGTATTGTGGCTCGCCGGAATCACGCGGGTGCCGAGAAGCACACCCAGGTTGGGTTTCCAGCTGTATTCAATCGCCGGAGCAAAGCCGAATGCGTCTGTGGAACCCGAGTTGAGTTGGATGCTGTCTGGTTTTGGATCCGAAATGTTATACCCACTCGTGCGAGTGTTCCAGGTGTGCCGGTAAGTGGCGTCGAGTGCCAGCACCCACCTCCGCGTCACGCTGTACTCCCACGATGCGTCCACATAGGAGGAGCTACCCGGCTTGGCCTGTCCCCGAAAACCGGCATCCGTGCCGTAGACGCTCACATCTTCCACGTTCACGCTTCGGGAAAACGATTGTGACGCATTGAAACGCATGCGTAGAATGCGCCGATTCGGCAGCCAGAAATAAGTCTGCGTGTAGAGCGCCAACGTCGTGGTGTAGGCTCCGCTGCCCAGGCCGTCACTCGGCCGGTTGCCCAGCCGGTCGTACTTGCCAGTCGGCAACGCCTCTTGCACAGTGACGGAAGACGTCGGCACCCAACTCCCTTCGTGAAATTTCGTGAGCCGGTACTGCGCTTGTATGGTCAGATCCCCCATCCCAACGCCAGAGCTGCTTGGACCGTTGCTTACTTGGTTGAAGCCCGCGGTGGGAATTAGCCCCACTGTCAATTTGTCCACGAGTCCATAGTTCACGTACGTCAGCGAACCGAAGCCGTTCGAATGAGCGCCGACTACATCGTAGAGATAAGGCTCGATCAGGAAGTGTCCGCGCGGCAGGGTCGTTGCGTTGGGCGCCAACATAGGACCGGTCCACCAGGCGTCGTCCAGCAACTGCCGGACAGCAGGCGAAGGCGGAGACTCCTGTTGGGCCGGCGCGCTGGCCCAGCTGATAAACAACCAAGCGGCCATCAGTGCCGCGGAGCCGACAAACCTCCGCATGATCCAAATCTCCTGCTGCTAATGGTTAGACGGATGGCTCGTTCCGCCGTTAAGTCGAGCGTCGTAGTGCCGTACATAATCCGGAACGATGACACCGTCGATCAATCTGTCATCCGGTATCGGCACTCGAGATTTAATTTCAAGCGGTAATATCCCAGCCCATACCGGCAACTTGTAATCGTTTTCGTCGTCCAGCGGCGGTCCGCTGCGTACCTTCGAGGATGCCTCCTCGATCGAGAATTCCAGCACCGTCGTCGCTTTCAATTCCTTCTCACTGGGTTGACGGACATCTTCCCATCGCCCAGCAATGAGATGGTCGGAGATAACACGCAAGGATTTCACCTTCTGCGCTGGATCTGCAATCTTCCTCGCAGTTCCAAACGCAACCACCGAGCGGTAGTTCATCGAATGATCGAAAGCGGATCGTGCCAGGACTAATCCATCCACCAGCGTCACCGTTACACAGGCCGGGATGCCAGTCGCAAGCTCCCGAAGCGTGCGACTGGCGGCCGAACCATGCAAATAAAGTTTCTCCCCATCGCGGCCATACAGCGTCGGAATGACAAACGGCTGGCCGTCCACGCAGAATCCAACATGAGCCAGAAACCCCGCATCCAGTATGCGGTCAATCGTCTCCTGATCATGCGATCCTCGATCGGCGAGGCGCCGGAGTTCAGTTCGCTTTGTCAGATTCATCGCTCACCCGCGTCTGATCTGTGATCCAGTTGACTTCCCAAGTCTTACCTCCATCATCCGAGAAGGATTGTTCAAAGTGAGGCTTATTCGTATCGGTCTTCGACCAGATAAATCGAATCAAGATGGTTTTGCCATCAATCGTGTCCTGGGCGTAAAACTCGCCCCTGCCATCTTTGAATTCACCAACCTGGGGCGGATCCAGGATGCCGATTTTGCTGTTGGCCCAATAAAGACGCCACTGATGGGATTGCGGATTGTATAGCCGGAGGGTCAGACCTTCGATGTGGCCGCCACCCGGACTGTCGGTTTCGAATTGCTCCAGCTGAGCGCGGCCATCCCACACCTTCCGGGTCACAGAGGTCCCATCAAATTCGATCCAGGTAGTGGAACCAGCTAAGCGTTTCTCAAGGCGCTTCAGATGAATCTTCCAGGTGCCGAACTCGAAATCGAAATCATGTTGTCCATCCCGTTGCGAGGAAGTTGGTTGAGAGCTGGTTTTCGCTGCGTCCGAATTTTGCTGTGCGCGCCCTTGAAGTGGCTGCAACATGACAACCAAGCAGAACATCATAAGCAAGGCCCGAATCCGTTCGATGTTCATAACCGCACTACCTCCTTCTATTTTGTCTGAGTATTCGGCTGAGCGTCGCGGCTTCGTCAGCGGCGTTAGTTCGCAGTTTTCCGCGTGAAATCGATCTCCCAGTGTTTGCTCCAGGTTTCGCCGCCATCCGTGGAGCGATGACTTTCCCAGTGCGCGGTCCGATCCTTGATGTGAGACCAGGTGAGTCGCGAGAGAACCTGTCTACCAGCTTCGTCTACCCACTGCCCGTGAAGATCGATCGCGCCACCTTCAAATCGTCCGCGCCAGACCAGAAAGCCGCCCGGCGCAGATGTGTCCGTCCACGTATGCTCCCACTGGGACGTTTGCGGATTGAAGGCGCGGAGGCCGAGGCCTTTGATGATTGTTCCCTGGTAAGGTCCCTCGAAGAATTCCAGCGAAACGCAGCCGTCCAGCACCTTCGTTGCCGTCAGCGAGCCGGGGCCCTCGCCCCATGATCCATCGGGCAGAGGACAGCGGCAGATCGCGTTCCACTCGCCTTCGAGAAAATCAAATTGCTTCGCTTCTACCATCGTTGTCGCGGATATCACTGCGCTCATACCAGCTCCGATACTGATTTCACGTAAGAAAATTAACCCGTGAAGTGGTTGACCACAATAGCCACTATTGCGTGTTACGATATAGCCACTTCGGAGGCCCCCCACGATGAAACGAGTTCCTGCCAGCTTCCTTCCACCGATCGCCATCGATTCCCGCAGCAAGAGTCCCCTCTATCGTCAGTTGTACGATTGGTTTCGCAGCAGCATCCTCGATGGCCGAATGCGGCCTGCGCAACGAGTGCCGTCCACCAGAAGCTTGGCCGCCGAGCTGAAGATTTCACGTATCCCGGTGTTGAACGCGTACGAGCAATTGCTCGCTGAAGGGTACTTCGAAACCTTCGTTGGAGCCGGTACGTGCGTGGCCCGATCCATTCCGGATGACGCGCTGAGTCCGCCGTCGGCCAGAGCGCGCAAGGAACTTCCCCAAAGCGCGCGCAGTGCAGGTCCACGGCGAATGTCACGGCGTGGGGTTGAGCTAACGAACGCGCCGGCGCAACCCTGGTTCGACGTCTCGGGCGCTTTTCGAGTAAGCCTGCCTGCCCTCGACCAGTTTCCGATTGGTGTGTGGTCGAGGCTGGTAGCTCGGCACTCTCGAAATCCGCCGAGGGGCATCATGGCCTATGGCAATGCCATGGGATATGCCCCCTTCCGCGAAGCCATCGCGGAGTATCTGGGCGCAGTTCGCGGCGTACGATGCGAGCCGTCGCAGATTCTGGTGACTACTGGCTCACAACAGGCTTTGCAGCTTGCGGCCCAGATTCTGTTGGATCCCAATGACCGGGTGTGGATGGAAGAGCCAGGCTATCTTGGCGCGCGCCAGGCTTTTGTAACCGCCAGAGCTCAATTGCTTCCAGTTCGCGTAGATCACGACGGCATGAACGTAGCCGAGATCATCCGTCGAGGCCGTAGCGCGCGTGCCGTCTATGTCACGCCATCGCACCAATATCCCCTGGGTACAACAATGAGCGCCACGCGCCGTATGCTTTTGCTCAACTGGGCTGCGAGTTCCGGCGCATGGATTATCGAAGACGATTACGACAGCGAGTATCGCTTCGGAAGCCGCCCGATCGCCTCGCTGCAAGGCTTGGACACAGATTCGAGAGTCATCTATATCGGAACCTTCAGCAAAGTCATGTTTCCTGCTTTGCGTCTTGGGTATATGGTGGTTCCCAAGGACTTGCTCCCCGCCTTCTCCGCCGCTCGCGATGCCGCCGATATTTTCTCATCGACTCTTTACCAGGCGGTCATGACAGATTTCATTCGCGAAGGGCATTTCGCGCGCCATATACGTCGGATGCGAATGCTCTATATGGATCGGCGAACAACTCTGATAAAAGCGATCCAGAGCCAGATGGGAGATCTGCTCGAAGTGATCGGCGATGCCGCAGGGATGCATCTGCTCGCGCTGCTACCGCCAGGAATTGACGACGCGGCGGTTTCGAGGCATGCCGCTCAGAGGCGTATTTCTGTCATGCCCTTATCGAGTTGTTGCCTGAAACCTCCGACGCGAGGCGGCCTGATTCTTGGCTACGGGGGAGCCAATGCACAGCAGATTCACGAAGGCATACGTAAACTCAGAATGATTGTCGAGAACCAGACCTCGTAGGAAGTAACTTGATTCCGGGTCCACCGGGGCAGTGGGCGTTGAGGGGATTGTCGAACCGTCTCGACACGGGATTCGACAAATGACGAAAACTGCACATTTTGTCGAAGCTTTCCCGCCCGTCATGACATCTCATGGAGCATATCCGCGAACCTGAGCCATTCCCTGGTTTTTGGGCGGCAACCACGGCTCGCGAGTTCGTCATCACTTTGTGACAACCGAAGCAATCTATGAGTGCTTTGAATGTTTTCTCGGTAACATCCTCAGAGGGACACACGCAACGCTATGAAGCGCTGCTGCGCGCGACCAATGCGATTGGCACGTGCGGCGATTGTGACGCTGCCGGCGATATGCTGGTCAAAGCGCTACGCGATGTCATTGCCTTCGACTATCTGGAACTTGTCGCGTTCGAAAATGAGACCCGGACGGTCGCGTGGCACTTGCTCTATTCCAATGGCACCAGGCACAGCAGGTCTGCGAAAGATGTTCTCATCGAGGGCACGCCGATTGAGTGGGTACACGAGTCTCAGCGGCCACTCGTGACCGGGGACTGGAACGAGGAGACGCGGTTTCCGAAACACAGTGAATGTCTGAGCGAACTAGGTATTGCGGCTACCTGTGTTCTCCCGCTGGCAAGAGGCGATCGCCGGCTCGGCGTCCTGAGCATCGGCAGTATGCGTGCGTACGCCTACCCCGACGATGAAGTCCGTTTCCTCTCTCTGGTCGCCGACCAGATTGCTCTCGCGATTGATGCTGCCGTGAACTTTTATCTTTCGCGGCGGGCGCAGGATCG
>Ga0209656_10001877_pt1 | contig 13717 bp, 13 predicted proteins | sample BogFormECP12_OM2_FD_188239 | JGI IMG/M metagenome (GOLD analysis project Ga0209656, IMG submission 188239) | Bog forest soil microbial communities from Calvert Island, British Columbia, Canada - ECP12_OM2 (SPAdes) (version 2) | ecosystem: Environmental > Aquatic > Freshwater > Wetlands > Bog ... | reverse complement strand
GGCTGTCGGCGCCTCGTCGCTCGCCCGCCTACGCGGGCTCACTCATCGGCTCCGGCTGATGGCGCCGCTTCGCTCCCCCGCTTACACGGGCTCACTCATCGACTCCGGCTGATGGCGCCGCTTCGCTCCCCCGCTTACGCGGGCTCACTCATCGACTCCGGCTGATGGCGCCGCTTCGCTCCCCCGCTTACGCGGGCTCGCTCATCGTCGCGGCTGCCAGACGACCACCGCGGTGCTCTTGGGCACCACCGCGACGTCGCGTCGCTGGTTGGCCCGCAGCGCCTCGATCTCGACGGCCATCTCGGTCAGCCGCGACTGCAACGCCCCGACCTGGTTGGTCAACTCGATAATGCGTTTGATCCCAGCCAGATTGACACCCTCGTCCTGCGACAGCCGTTGCACTTCGCGGAGCAGCTCGACGTCGCGCTGCGAATAACGACGCCCACCACCGGAGCTGCGCCGCGGGCTGACCAGCCCGAGCCGGTCATAGGTACGCAGCGTCTGCGCATGCATACCGGCCAGCTCGGCGGCCACCGAGATCAAGAAGGTCCGCGCGTCTGATTCCCTAGGGTTGTTGGCCATCACCGGTTACCTGCCCATCCGGCTCGCGGGTCGAAGCCACCGGAGCGTTCGGCGACGGCGTAGGCCTCCAACGCCTCCTTGGCAGCGCCGTCCAGGTTCGGCGGGACGGCGACTTTGACGGTGACCAGCAGATCGCCCTGACCGCCGGAACGCTTGGGCACACCGCGTCCGCGGACCCGCAGGATACGGCCGTCGGCAGTGCCTTTAGGCACCCGAACACCGACCTTGCCGTCCAATGTCGGCACGGAAAGCGTTGTACCCAAGGCTAATTCGGTGAAGCTGACCGGGACGGTGACAGTGAGGTCGTCGCCGTCGCGGCCGAAGACCTTGTCCGGCGTCACGTGCACGGTGACATACAGGTCACCCGACGGGGCACCGCGCAACCCGGCCTCGCCCTGGCCGGCCAGCCGGATTCGTTGTCCGTCCTCGACACCCGGTGGGATCCGCACGTTGATGGTGCGGGTACGGGTGGTGACACCGGTGCCCTTGCATTCCTCGCAAGGGTGCTCGATGATCGACCCGCTGCCGCGGCACTCGGTGCACGGCTCGGAGAAGCCGAAAGCGCCTTGGTTGCTGCTGATTACGCCCGAGCCGTTACAGTTCGGGCACACCTTGGGGCTGGTACCCGGCCTCGCTCCGCTGCCGTGACAGTTCGTGCACGGCGCCGGGCTGGTCAGCCGCAACGGCATCGCCACGCCCTTGGTGGCCTCCATGAAGCTCAGCTCGGCTTCGGTCTCCAGGTCGTTGCCGCGCCGCGGACGGCTGGGACGTGGTTGAGCGCCACGTCCGAACAGACCGCCGAACAGGTCGCCGATGTTGGTGCCACCAGAGCGGCCGGCCGCGTCGAACAAATCGTTGAGGTTGAACTCGGCGCCATCGCCGCCATATGCGGCCCCACTGAAGCCACCGCCGAAGTCGCCACCGTTGAATCGGCGACCGAATCCGCCTCCCGCGAAGAGCCGACGGGTTTCGTCGTACTCCTTGCGCTTGGCCGGATCCGTCAGTACTTCTTTGGCCTCGGAGACGGCCTTGTACCGATCCTCGGCCGTCTTGTTGCCGGGGTTGCGGTCAGGGTGGTTCTCGGCGAGCAGCTTGCGGGCCACCCGCTTGATCTCGTCTTGGCCGGCATCAGGAGAGACGCCCAGCTCCTTGTAGAAGTCCTTTTCGACCCATTCGCGTTGGGCCATATCGCGTCACCCCCTCACACCTTTCTCTAGTTATCGTGTCCCGTCCGAACCGCTCGTTAGTTGTCCGACGACGGTTCTGATTCTGCGTCGTGCTCACCCTCGCTCGCGTCGTTATCGACTGTGTTCGCGCTCTCGGTTTCCGTGGCGGTGTCGCCCGTCGAGTCATCCGGGATGGTGTCCACCACCCCGACCAACGCGTGCCGCAGCACCTGGTCGCCGAGCTTGTAGCCGTGCCGCATGACGTTGCCGATCACCGGCTTCGAGCCGTCGGCGCCGTCGCCCTCGTGTTGCACGGCCTCGTGCAGCACCGGGTCGAAGTCGTCGCCCTCGGCGCCGAACGCGGTCAAGCCGAGTCCGGTCAGCACGCTGAGCAATTTGTCGGCGACCAACTTCAGCGGCCCGGATTCCAGGTCGCCGTGGCTGCGGGCGCGGTCGAGATCGTCGAGCACGCCCAGTAATTGGCTGACCACGGCGGCCTTCGCCCGCTCGCTTGCGGCTTCCTGATCGCGCAACGCGCGCTTGCGGTAGTTGGCGTAGTCGGCTTGCACCCGCTGCAGATCAGCGGTCAGCTCGACGACCTTGTCGGCTGCGCCGCCTGCCGATGCCGGAATCGCTGCGGCGCCCGGCGCCACCCCGCTGGGGGCGGCTCCGGAAGCCACGTGGCGTACTTGGCCGGTTTCGGGATCAATCCGACGCTTATCGGTGACAGTTACCTGTTCGTGCGGATTGGGTTCGCTCACTGGGCCTCCCGGTCATCGTCGACCACCTCCGCGTCCACGACATCGTCGGCACCGCTCGCGCCGGCCTCACCGTGACCACCGGCCGCTTGCTCGGCCTGAGTGGCCTCGTAGATCGCCTGGCCGAGGGCCTGCGATTCCTGGCCCAGCTTCTCCATCGCGGACTTGATGGCACCGATGTCGGTGCCTTCCAACGCCGTCTTGGCTTCGGCCACCGCGGCGTCGACCTTGTTCAGCGTGTCCTCGGGAACCTTCGAACCACCTTCGGCGCTGCGCTGCTCGGAGACGAACTTCTCCGTCTGGTAGACCAACGTCTCGGCCTGGTTGCGAACGTCGGCCTCTTCGCGACGCTTTCGGTCCTCGTCAGCGTGCGCCTCGGCGTCCTTGATCATCCGGTCGATCTCTTCCTTGGACAGGCCGGAGCCCTCCTGGATCTTGATCGTGTTCTCCTTGCCGGTGCCCTTGTCCTTGGCCGTGACGTGCACGATGCCGTTGGCGTCGATGTCGAAGGTGACCTCGATCTGCGGGACACCGCGCGAGGCCGGCGGGATACCGGTCAGCTCGAAGGAGCCGAGCAGCTTGTTGTGCGAAGCGATTTCCCGCTCACCCTGATAGACCTGGATCTGCACCGACGGCTGGTTGTCGTCGGCGGTGGTGAAGGTCTCCGACCGCTTGGTCGGGATGGTGGTGTTGCGCTCGATCAGCTTGGTCATCACGCCACCCTTGGTCTCAATACCCAAGCTCAGCGGCGTGACGTCAAGCAGCAGAACGTCTTTCACCTCGCCCTTCAGCACACCGGCCTGCAGGGCGGCACCGACGGCAACAACCTCGTCCGGGTTGACGCCCTTGTTGGGCTCCTGGCCGCCGGTCATCTCCTTGACCAGATCCGACACCGCGGGCATGCGGGTAGAACCACCGACCAGCACCACGTGGTCGATCTCGGAAACCGAGATGCCGGCGTCCTTGATCACCTGCTGGAACGGGTTACGGGTGCGGTCGAGCAGATCTTGGGTGATCTTCTGGAACTCCGCACGGGTGAGCTGCTCGTCGAGGAACAGCGGGTTCTTGTCGGAGTCAACGGTGATGTAGGGCAGGTTGATCGACGTGCTCTGCGAGCTGGACAGCTCGATCTTGGCCTTCTCGGCCGCTTCACGCAGCCGCTGCATGGCCATCTTGTCCTTGGTCAGGTCGATGCCCGCGCTGGCCTTGAACTTGTCGACCAGCCAGCTGACGATGCGGTCGTCCCAGTCGTCACCGCCGAGGTGGTTGTCACCCGAGGTGGCGCGAACTTCCACGACGCCGTCACCGATCTCCAGCAACGACACGTCGAAGGTGCCGCCACCGAGGTCGAACACCAGGATCCGCTGCTCCTTCTCGCCCTTGTCCAGGCCGTAGGCCAGCGCGGCCGCGGTCGGCTCGTTGACGATCCGCAGCACGTTCAGGCCGGCGATCTGGCCGGCCTCCTTGGTGGCCTGACGCTGAGCGTCGTTGAAGTAAGCGGGTGTGGTGATCACCGCGTCGGTGATGTCCTCACCGAGGTAGGCCTCGGCGTCGCGCTTCAGCTTCATCAGAATGCGAGCGCTGATCTCCTGCGCGGTGTACTTCTTGCCGTCAATCTCGACAGACCAGTCGGTGCCCATGTGGCGTTTCACCGAACGGATGGTCCGGTCGACGTTGGTCACCGCCTGGTTCTTGGCAGGCTGGCCGACCAGTACCTCGCCATTGCGCGCGAACGCGACGATGGACGGAGTGGTCCGCGAGCCCTCGGAGTTGGCGACGACGACGGGGTCCCCACCCTCCAGAACTGCGACGACAGAGTTAGTGGTCCCGAGGTCGATACCGACCGCACGAGCCATGGTGAATCCTTCCTGATAGTCCAACTTGGTATGCACTACGCTGAGTGAACCCCGCTCAAGCCTGCCCTTTGCGGTGTCCCGCTGTCAAGCCAATGTTGAGTCTACTCCACTCAAGGTTATGAACGGCACAACGGTGTTGCTCAAGAGTTTGTTCCCTGCCGGTTGAGAGCGACGTCACACCGTGGGATAGTTTCGCCACCACTCCGTTTCTGGGGCGTGTCCGGCGCCGCAGCGTTGCACCAGGCTACGACGATAGGAATGCAATGCCACCGCTGCCCAGCACGCCCGACCCGGCTGATCATGCGGCCGCCGATCATCGATTCGCCCATGAGGACCAGGGCTATCACCACGACCTAAAACCTCGCCAGATGCAGATGATCGCGATCGGCGGCGCCATCGGCACCGGGTTGTTCATGGGCGCGGGCGGACGACTCGCGTCGGCGGGACCCGGATTGTTCCTGGTCTACGGGATCTGCGGGGTATTCGTCTTCCTGATCCTGCGCGCGCTCGGCGAACTGGTGCTGCACCGCCCGACGTCAGGCTCGTTCGTCTCCTATGCCCGAGAGTTCTTCGGGGAGAAAGCGGCATTCGTCGCGGGCTGGATGTACTTCCTGAACTGGGCGATGGCGGCGATCGTCGACAGCACCGCGATCGCGAGCTACTTCCACTATTGGACGACCTTCGAGGCGATCCCGCAGTGGGCGCTCGCGCTGATCGCGCTGGTGGCGGTGGTGTCGCTGAACCTGATCTCGGTGAAGGCCTTCGGCGAGTTCGAGTTCTGGGCGGCGCTGATCAAGGTGATAGCGCTGACGACGTTCCTGGTCGTCGGAATCGTCTTCTTGGTGGGCCGCTTCAAGATCCAGGGAAAGAGCACCGGGTCAAGCCTGTGGGCCGACCACGGCGGATTTTTGCCCACCGGCCTGCTGCCACTGGTGCTGGTCACCTCGGGAGTGATATTCGCTTATGCCGCAGTCGAACTGGTCGGCACCGCCGCCGGAGAAACCGCGGAACCGGAGAAGGTGATGCCACGGGCGATCAACTCGGTGATCGCCCGTATCGCCGTCTTCTACTGCGGATCGGTACTCCTGCTGGCGCTGCTACTGCCCTATACCGCCTACAAACACGCGGAGAGCCCGTTCGTCACTTTCTTCTCGAAAATCGGGCTCACCGGCGCCGGCAGCATCATGAACGTGGTGGTGCTTACCGCCGCGTTCTCGAGCCTGAACGCCGGACTGTATTCAACTGGCCGGATCCTGCGGTCGATGTCAGTGAACGGCAGTGGTCCGAAGTTCACCGCACGAATGTCGAAAAACGGTGTGCCGTACGGCGGGATCCTGTTGACCGCCACCATCGGGCTGTTCGGTGTCGTGCTCAACGCGATCAAACCGAGCCAGGCCTTCGAAATCGTGCTGAACATCGCCGCAATCGGGGTGCTCGCGGCTTGGGCGACGATCGTGCTCTGCCAGCTGCGGTTCTACAGCAGGGCGAAGGCCGGAACGATGGAGCGGCCGCAATTCCGGATGCCGCTCGCCCCTTACAGCGGCTATGTGACGCTGGTTTTCCTGGCGGGCGTCCTGGTGCTGATGGCGCTCGACCCTGAGAAGGGTCAGTGGGTCATCGCGGCGCTGGTGGCCGCCGTTCCCGCACTGATCGGCGGCTGGTTCCTGGTCCGCGACCGCGTCATGGCCGCGGCCACGGCCAAAGACGTTGTCGACCACGCCAGCGATGTGCCGGACCTGACGCCTGAATAATAGAAACCGTGACGATTAGCCTGAGCTACGAAGAAAAGATCGCGGTCCTCGACCTCGGCGCCAACGAAAACCGTTTCTCGCCAGACTTTCTCGACGAGTTCCACGCACACCTCGACGAGGTTGTCGCCGCCGGCGCGCAGGGCCTGGTCACCACGGCCAGCGGCAAGTTCTACACCAACGGTCTGGATCTGGATTGGCTGATGGCCAACGGGCAGCGGACCCAGTGGTATGTCGGACGCGTCCAGGGCATGCTGGCCCGGATGCTCACCCTGCCCGTCCCCACCGCCGCCGCTCTGGTCGGGCACGCCTTCGGCGCAGGGGCAATGTTGGCCTTGGCGCACGACTTTCGGGTGATGCGCGCGGACCGTGGCTACTTCTGCTTTCCCGAAGCCGACATCCGGATACCCTTCACGCCGGGCATGGCCGCACTGATCCAGGCCAAGCTCACCCCGCAGGCGGCGGTCGCCTCGATGACGACCGGACGCCGCTTCGGCGGCGACGACGCCGCAGGCCTCGGCCTTGTCGACGCCGTCGCGGCCGAGGGCGCGGTGACGCCCGCGGCCGTCGACCTTCTTCGTCCTCTCGACGGCAAGGACCCCGGCACGCTGGGCGCGATCAAACAGACCATGTTCGGCCCCGCGGTGCGCGCGCTGACCACCAGTGATTAAGAGCCACAGAGCAATTAGCGTCGCGCAAAAACCCTGGACATCGCGTGGTTAGGCGCATAGCGTACGGTCCGTACGGCACTCTACTTTTATAGATCCACGCCGAAGGGACGACCCATGACAACGGTGCAGGGTGTACTCGACGAGATCCGTGAACGGCCCGGTACCGGTGACGTGATCAGCGTCTTCGATCCGTCGACCGAAGAGCAGATCGCCGAGTTCACCGACGGCGGCCCGGACGCCGTCAACCAAGCGGTCGATCGCGCGAAAGCGTCCGCCGAGTCGGGTGTCTGGTCGGGCCTGCCCGATTACGAGCGCGCCAGGGTACTGTGGCGGGTCGGCGAACTGATCGACAAGAACGCGACGCTGCTCGCCGAACTCGAAATGCTCAACGGCGGCATGTACCCCGCACAGGCGGAGATGCAGGTGAAGGTTGGCGCCGAATGGTTCCGCTACTACGCGGGCTGGTGCACCAAGATCGACGGCATCGCCCGCGACGTGAACACCGGTGGCCTCACCGGCGTCGACTCCCACATGCACACCTACACCCTGCGCGAGCCCTATGACGTGGTCGGGCTGATCTTCCCGTGGAACGGCCCGGTGTTCAATTTCTGCGCCAAGCTCGCGCCGTCGCTGGCCGCCGGCTGCAACAGCGTGGTGAAACCCGCTGAGGAGACACCACTTTCGGCGCATGTGCTGATGCAGATCCTGGCCGAGGCGGGTGTGCCCGACGGGGTGGCCAACCTGGTCAACGGCTACGGCCACACCGTCGGCGCCGCGATCACCGCACACCCCGACGTCGAGAAGGTCGCCTTCACCGGCTCCACCGAGGTCGGCCGGGCGATCGTGCACGCCTCGGCGGACAGCAACCTCAACAAGGTCACCCTGGAACTCGGCGGCAAGTCCCCGGTGCTGATCTTCGACGACGCGAAACTGAAAAAGGCCATCCCGATGTCGGCGTTCGGCACGTTCGTCCACTCCGGGCAGGCCTGCGTGTGCGGCTCGCGGATTCTGGTCCAGCGCGGTGTCTACGACCAGGTCGTCGAGGGCATGGCGATGGTTGCGAATGCGATGAAGATGGGCGGCCCCAAAGAAGAGGGCACCATGAGCGGTCCGCTGATCAGCCAGAAGCAGCTGAACCGGGTGTTGGGCTACCTCGAGCAGGGCAGATCCGACGGCGCGGAGATCGTCACCGGCGGACACCGGCTCGACCGCAAGGGCTACTTCGTGCATCCCACCGTCGTCACCAACCTCGACCCCGACACGAGCCGGCTGTTCCAGGAGGAGATCTTCGGGCCGGTGGTGACGATCCTGCCGTTCGAGGACGAGGACGAAGCCGTCGCGCTGGCCAACAACAGCACCTACGGGCTGGCCGCGACGGTGTGGACCAAGGACCTGGGCCGCTCCCACCGACTGGCCAAGCGGCTCAAGGCCGGAACGGTCGGGCTCAACTGCGCTTTTCCGTACGACCACTCCATGCCGTTTGGTGGCTACAAGCAATCCGGCTGGGGTCACGAATCCGGCAAGGCCGGCATCGAGACCTACCTGCAGACGAAGATCGTCTGGGCGCAGATGTAGCAGCCTGCGCTGTCGGCCGTCGGCTATAGATTGAGCTGATGGCTGCGATCACTGGGCGGACGGCCTTGACGAGTGCTGCGGTGGCTTCCCTGAAAGCCCTGAAGCACAGGACTTTTTCGGCGACACCTATCCGCCGAACGGCGCGCCCAACCGGAAAGGCTTGAGATGGATACTGGGCTGCAAACCACGGTCGACGAGATCGCGCAGGGCATCTTCCGGTTTTCCACCTGGGTGCCGGGCATCACCGAACACGGCTTCACGTTCAACCAGTTTCTGCTGACCGGTGACGAGCCGTTTCTGTTCCACTGCGGCATGCGGCAACTTTTCCCGCTGGTTTCGGCGGCCATTGCCAAGGTGATCCCGATGGAGCGGTTGCGCTGGATCTCGTTCGCCCACATCGAGGCCGACGAGTGCGGGTCGATGAACATGCTGTTGGCCGCGGCTCCGCACGCGCAAGTCATCCACGGCCCACTGGCCTGCATGCTGTCGCTGACCGATATGTGCGACCGGCCGCCGGTGCCGGTCGGCACCGAACCGGGCGACGTGCACGATATCGGCGGGCACCGGCTGCGGTTCATCGCCACCCCACATGTGCCGCACAACTGGGAAAGCGGGTTGTGGTTCGACGAGACCACGTCGACGCTGCTGGCCGGCGACCTGTTCACGCACACCGGTCAATGCCCAGCTCTGACCGAATCTGATTGCGTAGCACCGGCATTGGAAGCCGAGGAGCTGTTCCATGCGACCGGCCTTACGACCAACCTGGCACCCACGTTGGAGCAGTTGGCGCAATTGACGCCGACCACGCTGGCGCTGATGCACGGCGCGTCGTTCACCGGTGACGGCGCCGGCCAGTTACGGGCGCTGGCCGCTGGCTACGCCGCGATGGCTGACTAGCCGCAACGACGCGGGCGCGTCACTACGTTCACTTGCGTCACTTCATGCGTAGGCTGTTGTCTGAGATGTTTTCGGAGAGAACAAAGACGGCAAACGTTGGCGGTCGGCTGCTGCTGGCAGCCCTGCTGGCGAGCGCCGCGCTGACGAGCGGATGTAGCTCCCTGATTCACGGCAAGCCGGTGGCCAACCCGGGCGCCGGACCAACCGAGCCGTCGTTCCCGAAAGCCAAACCGTCCATCCCCGCACCGACCTCGTCGCGGCCCGCGCCGCCGAGCGCCAACCCGCCGGCGGGCGCCATCCCGCTGCCACCCGACCAGGACGGTCGGGTGTTCATCGAAACCAAATCCGGTCAGACGCGCTGCCAAATCGACACCGCCAGTGTGGGTTGCGAGGCTGAGTTCACCAATTCCCCGATGCAGGACGGTGAACGCGCCAACGGCGTGAACATCACCGCGAGCGGTTCGGTGCAGTGGGTCGTGGGCAACCTCGGCGACATCCCCACCGTGACGATCGATTACCGCACCTACGATGCGGACGGCTGGACGATCGCGGCCAGCGAGAGCGGCACCCGCTTCACCAACAAGAACACCGGCCACGGCATGTTCGTCAGCGTCGAGAAGGTCGACACCTTCTAGGGCATTAAAAGACCACGTCAGGGCGCTAATGCGCTGATCTGGTCCGCAGCTGGTCCGCAGCAGCGTGGATAGCCACGTCCAGGCGGTCCGCAACGCCGTCCAAATCGTCGTCAAATAGATCGGCGTAAACATCCAGGGTCATGGAGGCATTGGCGTGCCCCAGCATCCGTTGCACAGCCTTCACGTTCGCTCCGGCGCTGACCGCCAGACTGGCGGCAGTGTGACGCAGATCGTGGGGTGTGATGACCGGGAATGCGCTGTCCGTCTTGCGGCACTCCGCGACGGCCGGCGCGAAAATCCGGCGTCGATAGTTAGAGACCCGCAAGACTGTTCCTTGGCTGCCGGCAAACACGAGATCCTCCGGAGCCTTGCCCACCATCAGCGCAGCCAGTTCGCCAGCCAGCGAGGCCGGGAACGGTACCGACCGACGCTCCCCCGTCTTGGGAGTCGACCACACCAGGCCGTTGAACTCGGTCACCGACCGGGAGACGTTGATCCGACGTCGCAGCATATTGAAATCACAGACCCTCAAAGCAGCCATCTCACCCCAGCGCAATCCGGTGTAGGCCAGGAACCGGATCACCTCGGGCATGCGCTCTACGGCACCAGCGAGAGCGGCCACCTGGTGATGAGTCAGGTAGCCGCGGTCGGCGTGCTGTCGCTTAGGTATTTTCACGCCGTCGCACGGGTTGCGTGGAATCCGGTTGTCCTCCACCGCAACTCCGAGTACTTGACGCAGCACCCCAAAAGCATTCTCGATCGTTGCGACCCCGAGGTCTTCCGCGACCATCTTCGCTACCCAGGCCTTAACTCCTGAGTTCCTTACGTCGACCACCGCGACGTCTCCCCACTGAGGAGCAACCCGGTTTGCCCATGCGCCGCGACGTACCGCGACGGTCTTGGCCGAGAGGTGGGCCACCGTTCCTGACCAGGCGGCGTAGACCTCGGCGACGGTCACCAGCCCCGCCCTCGGAGCCACGTAGGTCCCGGTCACCAGCGGGTGCGGGGAGATCGACGGGCAGGTCGACATCGATATGCGGCTCATCGTGGGCACGGATTTGCAAAATGTGCTGGCCCGAGATGGGCCGCTGAGCCCGCCTCGGGCGGTGGCGATTGTGCGTCAGATCGCCGCCGCACTTGATGCCGCCCACAGCGCCCAGATGGTCCACCGCGACATCAAACCGGCCAACATCCTGCTCACCGACGACGACTTCGCCTGCCTGGTCGATTTCGGCCTGGCCAACGCGGCTACCGACGCCAAGCTGACCAGCTCCAGCACCACCATCGGGACCTTCGCCTACATGGCCCCCGAGCGATTCAGCAACACCGACGTTAGCCATCGCGCCGACACCTACGCGCTGGCCTGTGTCCTGTACGAATGCCTGACCGGGTCCTTGCCGTATGCCGCAGGCGATCTGCCCGCGCTGATCAACGCGCACCTGACCGCGCCCATCCCGCGCCCCAGCCAGCACTCGCCGCAGGTCCCGGCCGCGTTTGACGACGTCATCACAATGGGTTTGGCCAAAAAACCGCGGGATCGTTACGCCAGCGCCGGGGAGCTGGCCCGCGCCGCCCACCAGGCGTTGAGCGAACCCGACCAAGACGACGCGGACACCATCCTGGCTGACACACAGGCCGCCGCCGAGCTGGCCGAGGTGCGAATGCCGGGCGTGGGGGCCGCAATGTGCGTACCGCTGCACATGCGGGAGGTCTTCCTCGACGAGTCGTGTTCCCCTCGACATTGACCGCTACTCACTGCGGATCGACAATTAGCACGATGGGCGGAGGGTCCGCCTGCGGTGATAAAAGGAGTTCCTGATGGCAGGCGCGTTAAGCACACAGTTCGAGAAAATCTCCGACAGCGCGAAAACCGCCAACGACAAAATCAAAGCTGCAGGCGATAAGACCAGGGACCAGCTCGACGCCGACGTCGCCAGCGCGAGAGCCAAGGCGTCCGCAGCTGCCGACCGACTCAGCGAGAAGGCTGACGCCGCCGAAGATAAAGCTTCGTCGCGGTCGCAAGAAGTCCGCCGCAAGTGGGAGGCTCATGTCGCCGAGGTGAAGGCAAACATCGAGAAGAAGAAAGCCAAACACGACGTGAAGGAGGCCGAGAGGTCCGCCAAGCTGGCTCTGGCTTTCGCGCTCGACGCGATTGATTTCGCACAAGCCGCCATCGACGAAGCCGAGTATGCGGCGCTTGATGCTCTGTACGCGCAAGCCGCGGCAGACTCGCGGGTCTCCTGACGTGACAGGATGCGGGTTCTTTCCGACATCGTCTGGGCGCGGCTCGGCCCTGGTCGGCTCCTAGCACACTTGAGAGGCCGGGCCGCGCCCGTCAAGGCCCGCTGATTCGGGGAGCACACGTCAAGGCCCGCTGATTCGGGGAGCACACGTAGGGCACACGCCCGGCGCAGCGCCGCCTCGAAAATACACGCTGAACAGCGTCGATCCTTGGTGCGCGGTACTGGGATTGAACCAGTTGCATCCCCGACGGCCGCCTGGTAGCGGTCATGCGGTCGGCGATCTCTGCGGGTCGAACAGCGCGATGGGGTGGTCGGTGGCGCGATCGATGGCGAGGTCGGCAAGGATCTCGCCGACCACCGGAACGAATTTGAAGCCGTGCCCGGAGAATCCGCACGCCATGATGACGTCGGCGCATTGCGGGTGGCGCCCGATCACGAAGTGTCGGTCGGGTGTATTGGAGTACATGCAGGTCGCCGCGTGCAGGCACGTGCCCGCCAGCGCCGGCAACAACTCAGCGACCCGCGCCCTAATCTCGCTGATTTCCCGCTCGTGCACTACCCGGTCGATGGTGTCGGGCGTACAGGCGATCCCGTTGCCGGCGAAGCCGACTTTCACACCGCCCCGCGGTCCGTCAATCGCCGGGAAGCCGTATGTGTGTACGCCGACGGCGTTCTCGTGGATGAAGATGGGGTGATCCTCGAACCTGGAAGCGCCGCCGATCGGGTCCAGCCAGTACATCACCTGACGTTCCACCGCGATGGGAACACCGAACTGACCCAGCACCTGCGGGGCCCAGGCACCCGGGCAGATCACCAACTGCCCAGCGGTGTAAGACCCCCGACCCGTAATGACCCGCATCCCCCCGGCGGTCTGGCTCCAATCCAGCACGGGTTCACCAAATTGCAGTGTGGCCCCTGCCTTTTCGGCGATCTCAAGATGTGCGCGCACTGTCAGCTCCGGTCGCGCGAACCCGGCTTTGGCGTCGTAGAGCGCGATATCTTCCGGGTTAGGCGTGAAGTTCGGGAACCGGGCGGTGATCTCGGCGGCATCGAGCAACTCATGCGGTAGATCCCATTGGCGGCTGGCACGCAGGCTACCGGATACGATCAGGCAGTCCGGTGGCCCGATGAAAAGGCCCCCGGTGAGTCGATAAAGGTCACGTTGAGAGTCGGCAGCCAGCTTCTCCCACAGCTCGTAGGCCCGCAGCAACAGCGGAACATAACCGGGTTCCTCGAAATAAGCCTGGCGGATGATCCGAGACCCGCCGTGGCTGGATCCCTTGTCGTGGGCGGGCTCATACCGATCCAGGCCGAGCACCCGGCGTCCTCGGGCCGCCAGATGATAGGCGGCGGCACTTCCCATACCGCCCAATCCCACCACGATGACGTCGTAACCCGTTGTTGTGCTGACCATATCGAGTTACCTCCGGATCGGGCCATCTTAGGATCGACGACCGGTTGTCGGTATACGACATCGGGTTTAATGCTTGCCAATCTGCTGAGGAGACTCGACACGAGTTAGCGATCCCTCGCTGACTGTCGAGCGGCAACCTGTCCTGATATAGCTTGAATGCTATATAGCATTA
>Ga0209656_10001874_pt1 | contig 13722 bp, 9 predicted proteins | sample BogFormECP12_OM2_FD_188239 | JGI IMG/M metagenome (GOLD analysis project Ga0209656, IMG submission 188239) | Bog forest soil microbial communities from Calvert Island, British Columbia, Canada - ECP12_OM2 (SPAdes) (version 2) | ecosystem: Environmental > Aquatic > Freshwater > Wetlands > Bog ... | reverse complement strand
GGCGGCGAGCAGCAGCGGCTCGCGATCGCGCGCGCTCTTCTCGCCGAGCCCGACTGGCTGTTCCTGGACGAATCGACCGCTGCGCTCGACGAGAAGAGCGAGGCCAACCTCTATCGCGCGATCGCCGAGACGCTGCCCGAGACGACGCTCGTTTCAATCGGCCATACCTCGACGCTGAACGCCTTCCATAAGCGCCGGATCGCGTTCGAGACCGACGCAGGCGCCCCGGCGACGATCGTCGCGGCGCCGGCGCCGGCCGCATAATCGGCGCCTCCGCTCAAAGCGAGCGCGCGAGCCGCATCGTGCCGCGCGGTCCCTTGATCACGAGATCGCCGTTGACCAGGTCCCATTCCGGGCTGCCCAGAAGCCCGGACAGGAAGCCCATCTCCAGCGCCATGATGTCCTTGGCGCATTGCTTCTTGGTCAGCGCATAGGGACCGACGGCCAGATGCTGATCCTTGACCGGATACATCGTCGCCGACCACGAGTTGCAGCCGGTGTAGCCGGATCCGCGCAGCGTGCCGTCGATCTTCAGGCTGACGTCCACTCCGGCGGGCACCGGCTTGCCGTTGAGCTCGCGCAGCGACCAAGTCTGGTCGAGAGGGAAATTCTTTTGCAGCGGCGGCAGCGGCTTGGGCGGGCCTTGGTCCTCTTCGCTTTGCGGCCCGTTTTGGCCGGCGTAAGCCGCGACGGTGAAACACAAGGCTGTGGCGGCGACAGCCAATATCGAAAGCGCTTTCAACATGTGTTTTGACCTCGAGATCCGCGGGCTGCGGCCCCTTTGCAGAATCCCCTATAGCGAGCGGCGATTCGCCGAGCAACGGCTTCATTTTGCGGCAGAGCTTGCATTTTTTGTGGCGATCGCGGCAGCTCCCACTTGAATTTCGGCCTGTCCGCCCGAAATTGTTAGTGCGGGGTTCAAAGGACCCGCGAGCGGCCAGCGCAGCCAAGTGAATGGGGCGCCGGCTGTCATATCGCTCGATCAGGAGGATGTGATCATGTTGAACTACGATCTTTCACCATTCTACCGTTCCACCGTCGGCTTCGACCGTCTGCTTTCGATGCTCGACAAAGTTGCGGGGGGCGAGCAGAACGCTCCTACCTATCCGCCCTATAACATCGAGCGGACTGACGAAAACGCCTATCGCATCACCCTCGCTGTGGCGGGATTCGGCGAACACGAGTTGTCCGTCGAGACGCGCGACAGCACGTTGACCGTGCGAGGGTCGAAAGAGGCCAACGCACAGAACGACGACAAACGTGACGTCCTTTATCAGGGCATCGCGGCGCGAGCCTTCGAGCGCCGGTTCCAGCTTGCCGACCACGTCGTCGTGACCGGCGCGAGCAGCGAGAATGGTCTGCTCCATATCGATTTGGTGCGCGAGGTTCCTGAGGCTCAGAAGCCCCGAACCATTGCGATCAAGGGCGGCAAGACGATCAACGCCGTCAACGCGGCGACCGCGCAGGCTGCATAAGTCAAGCGCGACGCGCATCGAACACAAATTGGGGCGCCCCACGTGGGCGCCCTTTTTGTATCTACTCGAACAGCGTCGCGGGAACGATGCTCACCTTCGATTTTTCGCTCGACCCGGCGGATGAATCTCGAGCGGTCGGTTGCGGCGCCGGGCCTTCGGACCGCGCTGTCGCGCGCGGCTCCGTCTTCGGCGCCTCCGGTTTGAGATCAGGCAGCGCCGCAGCGCTCGCCCGGTCCGGCGGAGCTGGCGGGGCGTTCTCAACCTCCGTTGACGGTGAATCGGTCTTCGGCTTGTCTGAATCCTGGTTTTCCGTCGGCTTGGGCGGCGCCGGGGTGAACGTATTCGGTTTGGCCGCCTCGGGTGGCCCAGGCTGCGGCAAAGGGACCGCGGCGGCCGGCGCGGCCGCGCCGGGATTGTTTCGCGCCGCGTTGGCGCCGGCGCCCTGCTGCTTGCTGGGTGGCACGGGCGGGGCGGCCGGCGTCGCCGGCTTCGTCTCCGGGAAATTGTGGTCGGTCGCTGTGGACTTCGGCTTGGGCTTTGTCGCGGACAGCGCGTTCGGGGAGCCGACCGGGCTAATCGCGGCAGGGATGCGGACGTTCGCCGGTCCGCCGTAAGCGGATTTTGCCGCCGGGCCGCCGTAGGGCATGGTGGAGAACCCGCCGCCCGGTCCGGGCTCGACGAAGCCCGGGGGCGGGGGTAGGGCGAATTCTCCGCCGCGGGCGGCTAGTTCGGGTCCCCAACGACGGGCGGGCCCGATTAAGCGCTGAACGATGTCCCCGCTCCTGGCGTCGATCACGAGGCGTTGATAGCCCGCGGGGCCTGCGCTGACGTCGGCGAGATACACGAAAGGTCGGCGGTGGAGCGGCGCAATCAGCATATAGCCCTGCGCCTCCAGCCTCTGTTCGATCTCGCCAGGCGAGGCGGCCTGCCAAGGCGCCAGCCATTGGGCCATGGCGGCGGGAACGGCGGTCAATACGATGAGCCCGCAGAGCGCCGAGCCCGCCAAGCAACGGCGCAGGGTTCCATTCATCCTTACTGTCATCGCTTTCTCGCTCCTGCGTTCCCCCAACGCGGATCTGCCACAACAAATGCGGCGCGGTTACGGCATGGCCGCGGCGGAGTCCGGGACGAAAGGGCAAACGCCCACGAGCCGATCGATTTCGCCTGGCTCGGTTTCGAACGACGTCACCAATCTCACGAGCGTCTCGCCCTTTCGCGGGGCGCGATCCGGCGCCAGCGAGCGCGTGCTCCATTCATGCAATTTCGCGCCGGCCGCGCGCCAGGCCGCGACCAGCGCGTTCGGCGCCACGACAAAGACTTCGTTGGCGTCGGTCGGCCAAGCGAGACGCACGCCGGGCGTCGCGGCGAGCGCCCGGCTGAGCCGACGCGCCGAGGCGTTTGCGCGCTCGGCCAATCGCAACCAAAGCCCATCCGCAAGGTAGGCCTCCATCTGGGCGCCAAGGAAGCGCCCCTTGGACAGCGTATGCCCGCCGCGCTTGCGCTGAAAGGCGAAATTCTCCCCGCGCGCGGGATCGAAAAAGAGGACGGCCTCGCAGGCGAGCGCGCCATTTTTCGTCGCGCCGAAGGTGAGAATGTCGACCCCGGCCTGCCACGTCATTTGAGCCGGCGTCGCCTTGGCGGATACGAGCGCGTTGGCAAAGCGCGCGCCATCCATATGCACGCACATCCCATTTCGATGCGCGATCGAGCTGAGATCCAAAACTTCCCCGACGCTATAGACTGTCCCAGCTTCGCTGACCTGGGACAACGACAGCGCGCCCGGCTGCGACGATTTGACAAGTCCGCGCGGAAACCGCTCCATCGTCTCCGTGAGGGCTCGCGGCGTGATCTTGCCGCCCTCCCCCGCAATCCCGACCAGCTTCGACCCTCCGGCGAAGAACTCGGGCGCGCCGCACTCGTCGTCGTGGATATGCGCCTCCTCATGGCAGAAGACCGCGTCCCAAGGGTTGACGAGCGCAGCAAGCGCGAGAGCGTTAGCGGCGGTGCCCGTCGCCACCAGGAAGGCTGCGACCCTGGTCTCGAAAACTTCGCTTAAGCGCGCTTGCGCCCGCCCGGTGTATTCGTCAGCGCCGTAGGCGGGCGCGTTGACGCGCGACGACGCGGCGATCGCCGCCAGAATTTCCGGCGCCACGCCGGCGCCGTTGTCGCTCGCGAAATTCATGCTCGCTCCCGCAGGACTGGAGCGGACAATTTGCGTCAAGTCGCGCTTGCCTGGCAATTCCCTCTCGCGCGGGATCGAAGCGACGAAAAAAACGCGCGCTGACCGCTTGTGTCGACGATCCATTTCTGTCATGGTCGGAGAATAGGACAGTTGTACTGACCATTTTTTGTGCGGCGAGGCTAAAGCTTCGGCGCCCACGGGAGAGCGGGGCTTAAAGCGTTGTCGGATCGAACGACAAAGACGGATCGAAAAAAATCCGACGCGTAATGCCCCTGAGCTGCGCGCTACGCAGCCGCCTTTGTCCACGATACGCCTTAAAAATTCGGAATGACGGTCGCACGAAGTCCGCGACCGCGCGGGGAGCGGAGAGATGAACGCCACAACTCAATCGACGCTCGAAGAGACGCACGGCCAAGCGCTGAAGGCCCCTTTCGGTTTGGACCCCCTGATGCCGGCTGCCCAAGCCCTCTACGATCCGGCCAAGGAGCACGATTCCTGCGGTGTCGGCTTTGTGGCCGATATGAAGAACCGCAAGTCGCACGACATTCTCGAAAAAGGCTTGCAGATCCTGGGCAATCTCGACCATCGCGGCGCTGTGGGCGCAGATCCGTGTCTCGGCGACGGCTGCGGCGTGCTGACCCAAATCCCGCATGCGTTCTTCGCCCCCGAATGCGCCAAGCTCGGCATCGACCTGCCTCAGCCGGGTGACTATGCGATCGGCCAGTTCTTCATGCCGCGCGACGCCGCGGCGCGCCGTCAGGTTCACGAGATCGTCGAGGAGGTCGTCGCGGCGGAGGGCCTCAGCGTGCTCGGCTGGCGCGACGTGCCCGTCGACAATTCCGTCCTTGGCGAACGCGTGAAGGCGGTCGAGCCGATGATGCGGCAGATCTTTGTTGGACACGCCGCCGACCTGGCCAGCGAAGACGATTTCGAGCGGCGCCTTTTCATTGTGCGCAAGGTTGTCTCCAACCGCGTCTTCGCCATCGGCAGCCGGGAGATCTTAGAATATTACCCGGTGTCGATGTCGGCTCGCACCATTGTCTATAAGGGCATGGTGCTGGTCCGGCAGCTCGCGCCCTATTACCGCGACCTTCTGGACCCGCGCTATGAAACCGCGCTGGCGTTGGTCCATCAACGCTTCGCGACCAATACTTTTCCGTCATGGCGCCTCGCGCACCCCTATCGCATGGTCGCCCACAACGGCGAAATCAACACGCTGCGCGGCAACGTCAACTGGATGGCGGCGCGTCAGGCGAGCGTCGCCTCTGAACTTTTCGGCGCCGACATCTCGAAGCTGTGGCCGATTTCCTATGAGGGTCAGTCGGACACCGCCTGCTTTGACAACGCGCTCGAATTTCTCGTTCAGGGCGGCTATTCGCTCAGCCACGCGATGATGATGCTGATCCCGGAAGCCTGGGCCGGCAACCCGCTGATGGACGAGGAGCGGCGCGCTTTCTACCAATATCACGCCGCGTTGATGGAGCCGTGGGACGGCCCGGCGGCGGTCGCCTTCACGGATGGGCGCCAGATCGGCGCGACGCTTGATCGCAACGGCCTCAGGCCCGCTCGGTATTTCGTAACGGACGACGATCTCGTCGTTCTTGCGTCCGAAATGGGTGTGCTGCCCGTGCCAGAAGAGACAATCATCGCCAAGTGGCGCCTGCAGCCGGGCAAGATGCTGCTCGTCGATCTTCAACAGCACCGCATTGTGTCGGATGCCGAGATCAAGCAGACGCTGTCGCGCGCTCGGCCCTATAGCGCCTGGCTCCGCGAAGGCCAGATCGTGCTCGAGGATCTCAATCCCGTCGAGCCGCGCGCCTCGCGCACCGACGTTTCGTTGCTCGATCGCCAGCAGGCCTTCGGCTACACCCAGGAAGATCTGGCCATGCTGCTTTCGCCGATGGCGACGACCGGCCAGGAAGCCGTCGGCTCGATGGGCACAGACACGCCGATATCGGCGCTGTCGTCCAAGTCAAAGCTGCTCTACACCTACTTCAAGCAGAACTTCGCACAGGTGACGAACCCGCCTATCGACCCGATCCGCGAAGAACTGGTGATGAGCCTCGTCTCGTTCATCGGACCACGGCCCAACCTGTTCGACCTTGACGGCGCGGCCCGGCGCAAGCGCCTCGAGGTGCGCCAGCCGATTCTGACCAACGAGGACCTCGAGAAGATCCGCTGCATAGGTCATTTTGAGGATTCGTTCGACACCAAAACGCTCGACATCACCTATCCGGTGAAGAAGGGCGCGGCCGGCATGACCGATGCGCTGCGGCGGCTTTGCGAACGCGCGGAATCGGCCGTCCACGGCCGCTACAACATCATCATCCTTTCCGATCGCCTGGTCGGTCCGGATCGAATCCCGATTCCGGCCCTTCTGGCGACGGCAGCCGTCCATCATCACCTCATCCGCAAGGGACTTCGCACCTCCGTCGGTCTCGTCGTCGAAACCGGCGAGGCTCGCGAGATCCATCATTTCGCGTGCCTTGCCGGCTACGGCGCCGAAGCGATGAATCCCTACCTCGCCTTCGAAACTCTGACGGCGATGGCCAAGGACTTGCCAGAACCGATGAGCGGTTATGAGTCTGTCAAGCGCTTCATCAAGTCGGTCGACAAGGGCCTTCTCAAGGTCATGTCGAAGATGGGCATCTCGACCTACCAGTCCTATTGCGGCGCGCAGATATTCGATGCGGTGGGCCTCTCGCGGCACTTTATCGACGAATTCTTCTTCGGCACCGCGACCTCGGTCGAGGGCGCGGGCCTGGCCGAGATCGCGCGGGAGACGCAGCGCCGGCATGGGGACGCGTTTGGCGATTCGCCGGTGCTGAGCGCCGCGCTCGAAGTCGGCGGCGAATACGCCTATCGGGTGCGCGGAGAGTCCCACAGTTGGACGCCGGAGACCGTCTCGCTGCTCCAGCATGCGGTTCGCGGCAACGCCCGTGAACGCTACGACGCCTTCGCCCAGTTGCTCAATGAGCAGAGCGCGCAGCTTTTGACGATTCGTGGTCTCTTCCGCGTCAAGAAGGCGGAGGAAGACGGACGAACGTCTGTGCCGATCGACGAGGTCGAGCCCGTCGCGACGATCGTCAAGCGCTTCTCGACCGGGGCGATGTCCTTCGGCTCAATCTCGCGCGAGGCGCACACCACGCTCGCCATCGCGATGAACCGTATTGGCGGCAAGTCCAATACGGGCGAGGGCGGCGAGGAGTCCGACCGATACAAACGTATGGCCAACGGCGACTCGATGCGCAGCGCAATCAAGCAAGTCGCTTCCGGCCGCTTCGGCGTGACGGCGGAATACCTCGTCAACTCTGACATGATGCAAATCAAGATGGCGCAAGGTGCGAAGCCTGGCGAAGGTGGACAGCTGCCCGGCCACAAGGTCGACGCGGTGATCGCCAAGGTGCGTCACTCCACCCAGGGCGTCGGCCTCATCTCCCCGCCGCCGCATCACGACATCTATTCGATCGAAGACTTAAAGCAGCTCGTATACGACCTGAAGAACGTCAATCCGCAGGCCCAGGTCTCGGTCAAACTCGTCGCCGAAGTTGGCGTCGGCACGGTCGCGGCCGGAGTGGCCAAGTGCAAGGCCGACCACGTCACAATCGCCGGTTTTGAGGGCGGCACCGGCGCTTCGCCGCTGACCTCGATCAAGCATGCCGGTTCGCCATGGGAGATTGGTCTCGCCGAGACGCATCAAACGCTGGTGATGAACGGCCTCAGGTCGCGCATTGCAGTGCAAGTCGACGGCGGCGTGCGAACCGGCCGCGACGTGGTGATCGGCGCGCTTCTGGGCGCGGACGAGTTCGGCTTCGCCACCGCTCCGCTGATCGCGGCCGGCTGCATCATGATGCGCAAGTGCCATTTGAACACGTGCCCGGTCGGCGTCGCGACCCAGGATCCGGTTCTGCGCAAGCGCTTCGTTGGCAAGCCGGAGCACGTGATCAATTATTTCTTCTTTGTCGCCGAAGAGGTGCGGGCGTTGATGGCCGAGCTTGGCTATCGCACGTTCGACGAGATGATTGGCCAGCGGCAGATGCTGGACAGGGCAAAGCTTGTTGAACGCGCGAAGGCGGACGGCCTCGACTTTTCGAAGCTGTTCTTCAAGCCGACGCCGTGGCCGGAGGACACGATCTACCATAGCATCGCACAGGACCACGTGCTCGATAATGTGCTCGACCGCCGTCTGATCGCCGATACGAAGGACGCCATCGAGCGCGGTAGACACGTGCGCCTTGACCTTTCCATCCGCAACTCGGATCGGTCGACCGGGGCGATGCTGTCGGGGGTAATCGCCAGGCGCTACGGGCACGCAGGCCTGCGTGACGAGGCGATCCACATCAAGTTCAAGGGCACCGCGGGCCAGAGCTTCGGCGCCTTCCTCGCCAAAGGGGTGACGCTCGAACTGGAGGGTGAGGCTAACGACTATGTCGGCAAGGGCCTGTCGGGCGGGCGAATCATCGTCTATCCGCCCCAGGAGTCCAAGAAACTGACGCCGGAGGCCTCGATCATTGTCGGCAATACCGTGCTCTACGGCGCGATCGCGGGCGAGTGCTATTTCCGCGGCGTGGCGGGCGAGCGTTTCGGCGTGCGCAATTCCGGCGCGATCGCGGTTGTCGAGGGCACGGGCGACCACGGCTGCGAATATATGACCGGGGGGATTATCGTGGTCATCGGCGAAACCGGGCGCAATTTCGCCGCCGGCATGTCGGGCGGCATCGCGTACGTTCTCGACGAAGCCGGAACTTTCGCCCAGCGCTGCAATCTGGGGATGGTCGAGCTCGAGCCGGTGGCCGCCGAAGAAGAGGTGATGCTGCGCCACAATCATTCAGGCGGCGATCTGCAATCGCATGGGCGTGTCGACGTGATGCGCGACATGAGCCGCTTCGACGCCGAGCGCCTGCATCAGCTCATCGCCAACCATGCGCGATACACCGGCTCGGCCCGCGCGCGGCGCATCCTCGAGGACTGGGACGCCTATCTGCCGAAGTTCCGCAAAGTGATGCCGGTCGAATATCGGCGCGCGCTGGCTGAGCTCGCCGCCCACAGCGGGCAGCCGATGCTGGCCGCCGGAGAGTGAGGGAGAGCGGTCTGCAAGCGCCGAGAAGTCATGGCCGGGCCGTCGACGCGATGCGCGCCGCGGACGATGCGATGTCCGCAGCTCACGGTAGAGGCCTGGATAGCGAGGTCGCACCGGCCACGTCGGCGATTGAATACGAAACGATTGCGTCGATAAACGCGATAAGCCCGTCGGGCGGGGCGGCTTAAGAGGCGTAGCAGTATGGGCAAGGTGACCGGGTTTCTGGAGATCGATCGCGCGGACCGGCGTTACGCCCCGGCCTCCGACCGAATCCGCCACTATCGCGAGTTCGTGCTCCCCTTGAGCGAGGAGGCGACGCGCAATCAGGCTGCACGCTGCATGAATTGCGGCATCCCCTACTGTCACATTGGCTGCCCGGTCAACAACCAGATCCCTGACTGGAACGATCTTGCCTATCGTGGCGATTGGCGGGAGGCGGCGCGCAACCTGCTCTCGACCAACAACTTTCCGGAATTCACCGGCCGTGTTTGCCCCGCGCCCTGCGAGGCGTCCTGCACGCTCAACATCCAGGACGCGCCGGTGACGATCAAGACGATCGAATGCGCGATCATCGACCGCGCCTTCGAGGAGGGTTGGGTGAAGCCGGAACCTTCGGCCCGCAGAACCGGAAAGAAAGTCGCCGTCATCGGGTCAGGTCCGGCGGGTCTCGCCTGCGCGCAGCAGCTGGCGCGCGCTGGCCACGATGTTCACGTCTATGAGAAGCACGCCAAAGCGGGCGGCCTGCTGCGCTATGGCATTCCAGACTTCAAGATGGAGAAGCGCCACGTCGACCGCCGCATCGAGCAGATGGCGGCCGAAGGCGTCGTCTTCCACTATCACGCCGATGTCGGCAATACAGTCAGGGCCGAGAGCCTCGTCGAGAGTCACGACGCCGTCGCGCTCGCGGGCGGCGCCGAGGCGTCGCGCGACTTGCCGGCGCCCGGCCGCGACCTGGCGGGCGTTCATTTCGCGATGGATTTCCTGCCGCAGCAGAATCGCCGCGTCTCCGGCGAGCCGATCGGCACGAACGAGCCTATCCTTGCCGGCGGCAAGCATGTCGTGGTGATCGGCGGCGGCGATACGGGGTCGGACTGCATCGGCACCTCATTTCGGCAGGGGGCGCTCAAGGTCACGCAGCTTGAGATCATGCCGGTGCCGCCCAAGGCGGAGGACAAGCTCCTCACCTGGCCGAACTGGCCACTCAAGCTGCGCACCTCCTCAAGCCATGAGGAGGGCGCCGAACGCGATTTCGCCGTGACGACGATCGCCTTCGAGGGCGAAAACGGCGTCGTCACCGGCCTCAAATGCGCGCGCGTGGACGACAAGATGAAGCCGATCGAGGGAACCGACTTTACGCTGAAGGCCGACCTCGTGTTGTTGGCGATGGGCTTCGTCTCGCCTGTCAAGGAAGGCTTGCTGACCGAGCTCGGCATTACGTTGGACAAACGTGGCAATGTCGCGGCCGACGTCAGCCGCTACGCCTCCTCGCGCGCCAAGGTCTATGCCTGCGGCGACATGCGGCGCGGCCAGTCGCTGGTGGTCTGGGCGATTCGCGAAGGCCGCCAATGCGCGGCGGCCATCGACGAGGCCCTGATGGGCTCAACCGTGCTGCCGCGGTAGCGCGTGTAGCCGCGTAAAGCCGGAAAACATCGCTCCCGGGTCGAAATGCTCGCGGCTCGCGTGTGAGTTTGCGGCCGGCCCGCGCCTGCGGGACGGGCCGGGGTCAAGCCGTAATGCGATCGTCGTTGGGCGAAGGCTCCCGCAGCACGTATCCGCGGCCCCACACTGTCTCAATGTAGTTGCGGCCGCTGGAGGCGATGGCGAGCTTCTTGCGCAGCTTGCAAATGAAGACGTCGATGATCTTGAGCTCCGGCTCGTCCATGCCGCCATAGAGATGGTTGAGAAACATCTCCTTGGTGAGCGTCGTGCCCTTGCGGAGCGAGAGCAACTCCAGCATCTGATATTCCTTGCCGGTCAGGTGCACGCGCGCCCCGTCGACTTCAACCGTCTTCTGATCGAGGTTGACGACGAGGTCGCCGGTGATGATGACCGACTGGGCATGCCCCTTCGAGCGGCGCACGATGGCGTGGATTCGGGCGACGAGTTCGTCCTTGTGGAACGGCTTGGTGAGGTAATCGTCGGCGCCGTGCCCGAGGCCTTTGACCTTATCCTCGATGCCGGCCATGCCCGATAGAATCAGAATGGGCGTCTTGATCTTGGTCACCCGCAGCGAGCGAAGCACCTCGTAGCCGGACATGTCGGGTAGGTTCAGGTCAAGCAGGATGATGTCGTAATCATAGAGCTTCCCGAGGTCGATGCCTTCCTCACCGAGGTCTGTGACATAAACGTTGAAGCTCTCCGACTTCAACATCAGCTCAATGCTCTGTGCGGTCGCCGTATCGTCTTCGATCAAAAGTACCCGCATGTTAGGCTCCCAGCCTCGCCCGTCGCTTCGTGACCGCGGTTATGCACATCGCTTCAATGCCCCACCCTTGCCGGCGTGCAGTTCGGACCTCGGACTGATTCGAGACGAGACTGACCACCAATAGTTAACAAACCATGATTCCTTCGCGCAAGTCCCCGGTTGGCATCTGGTCTGATATTTAATAGCAAGTTGATAATAAAAGGTTTTTCTTGAGAACCATAATTAATGCATCACATTAATAAATCATTATAACAGATTCATCGGACTCATGGTTCCGCAGCTAAGTAGCAGCTGATTGAAAGGCGGCGCCGCGCTGTCGAATACCGGAAAAGAATCGGTCTTCGCGGTCGGCGACCCCATCGATTGTTAATGACCTGCGTAAATGAAGTGCTAACGCCGCGAAGCGCGTTTCAACTTTTGCCGACTGTTCCAAACAGCGGATTGACCTCGGTTGTCGGGTTGGCCGCGCCAATCGTCGCATGACGTAAGAAAAGAGAAACCTTCGTGATGCATCGTCTGGCCGTCTCGTGGTGGTAAGCCGAGGACGGCGACGTCCTCTCGCGTTGTCGTTGTAAGGAGTGCGCCGGAATGAAGTCGCGGGACACGCTTATTCGTCTGAAGCGCTTTCAACTCGAAGAAAAGCGCCGCCGAGTTCGGCAGATCGAGATGATGCTGGCCGAGTTCACGCGCATGACCGGCGACCTTGATCGCGAGATCGCCAATGAGGAAAAGCGCGCGGGCATCACCGACCCCGCACATTTTGCTTATCCGACTTACGCCCGCGCGGCCTCGGTCAGGCGCGATAATCTCAAGAGCTCGATTTCAGAGCTTCTGGCCCAGATTGAGGAGGCAAAAGCGGCGCAGGAGGAGGCCCAGGCCGAACTTCTCAAGTTCGAGACCCTGGAAGTCCGTGACAAGACAAACGATCGTTTGATCGAAGCGGTCGCCCGCGCCTAGCGCCTCCATCTCATCGCGCAGCGCATCTTTACGCGTCCGACCGCTCCTGCGCGATCGGACCTCTATCGTTTTTCCACCCCATCCGCGCCCGTTGGTCCGCTCTCTTCCCGGCGCTCGGTCGCGTTGCGGCCCGAAGGCCGATGCTCTAAGGCTGTCTCGACGGCGGGAGACCTGCTGCGACTTTGCGGCGACGAAGCCGAACGGACGGCCGTCACGCCAGACGTCGACGGTGTTGGGGAACGTTTCATGCAGATCGGAGCGCCCGCGGAAACAGACCCGGCGGAAAGGCGGGTCTCGGCGACCCCGGAAACGGTCAAGAAATTCGTCGGCCTCGGGGCGGAAGTCGCAGTCGGGCATGGCGCGGGCGTCGAAGCGGGGTTCCCCGACGCCGAGTATCAGACCGCAGGCGCGCGGCTTGTCTCTGCCGAAGACGCGCTCGGCTCGGATCTCGTTTTGAAGGTTCGCCGGCCAAATGCGCAGGAAGTCGCGCATCTCAAGCCCGGCGCGCTCGTCATAGCGACGATGGAGCCTTATGGCCATCGAGAGGCGATCGAGGCGATGGCGAAAGCCGGCGTCACCGCGTTCGCGATGGAGCTCCTGCCGCGAATAACCCGCGCCCAAGGCATGGACGTTTTGTCGAGCCAAGCCAACCTCGCCGGCTATCGCGCGGTGATCGACGCGGCGAGCGAATATGGCCGGGCGCTGCCGATGATGATGACGCCGGCTGGCACGGTTCCCGCCGCGAGGCTGTTCGTCATGGGCGTCGGCGTCGCCGGCCTGCAGGCGATCGCCACTGGCCGGCGTCTCGGCGCGATCGTCACCGCGACCGACGTGCGGCCTGCGACAAAGGAGCAGGTCGAGTCGCTCGGCGCGAAATTCGTCGCCGTCGAGGACGAGGAATTCAAGCAGGCCGAAACCGCGGGCGGATACGCGAAGGAAATGTCTGACGGCTACAAGGCCAAGCAGGCCGCGCTTATCGCCTCGCATATCGCAAAACAGGATATCGTCATCACGACGGCGCTGATCCCAGGCCGCCCGGCGCCGCGCCTTGTCAGCGCCGATATGGTCAAATCCATGCGCGCGGGCTCGGTCATCGTCGACCTCGCTGTCGAGCGCGGTGGAAATTGCGAGCTCTCAAGGCCCGGCGAATTGGCGACGAGCGAAAACGGCGTCAAGATCGTCGGCTATTCCAACGTGACGCGGCTCGCCGCCACCGCCTCCTCGCTCTACGCGCGCAATCTCTACGCCTTCGCCGAGACGCTGATCGACAAGACGAATAAGGCGCTCGCCGTCAACTGGGACGACGAGCTCGTGAAGGCGACGTGCCTGACCCGCGGCGGCGCGATCGTTCATCATGACTTTGCCACCTAATAGGCCCTTGCGGCCTGCCTGACCGGAGGACCGGATGGACAATCTCGACGCCGCAATCGAAAAACTCAGAGCCGCAGCGGAGGCCGCCAGGCAGGCGGCCCAATCGGCCCAGATTTACAGCGACCAGCTTGCCGCGGCCGGCCACGCCGCCTCAGGCGGCGCAATCGACCCGTTCGTGTTTCGCCTGGCGATTTTCGCCCTGGCCGTGTTCGTCGGCTATTATGTCGTTTGG
>Ga0209656_10001872_pt1 | contig 13731 bp, 9 predicted proteins | sample BogFormECP12_OM2_FD_188239 | JGI IMG/M metagenome (GOLD analysis project Ga0209656, IMG submission 188239) | Bog forest soil microbial communities from Calvert Island, British Columbia, Canada - ECP12_OM2 (SPAdes) (version 2) | ecosystem: Environmental > Aquatic > Freshwater > Wetlands > Bog ... | reverse complement strand
GTCATTTCCTCTACGCCGATTTCCGCGGGTTCCTCGAATATGACGATTGGGATGCAGCCCTGGCCGACATGCCAATGCGGATGGTGTCGAAGCGCGAGATCAACACGGAGGTGCTGCGCGGGCTGGATAACAACTCGCCGCGCTACCTGGGCCTGGTCTCCGGCTATGTGCCCAAGTTCCTGCAGCCCTTCGGCCGCGTATTCGCCGGCGCGCCGGGCACGCTGGCGTACAAGCAACTGCAAAGCGGGCGGGTTTCGTACCGGATGTACCACTTCATCAAGGACTGAGACCGAGCGCCCGCATCTCCAGAGACAGGCGAGCCCCGTGCCGTAAGGCACGGGGCTCGCCGATCGAGTTGACCGGGGGTCACTGCAGCCCTCAGGACGCCGTCACGGTCATCTATCGCTCGATGCAAGCAGCATAGGCAAGGCTGTCCTAATTTCGCAAGAGGTCCGTGTCCCGGGGCGTAGCGCCGACGGGCCGCGTACCGGCAGGCCAAAGCCCACCAGCGCGTCAAGCACGGCTTGACCACGACGCATCGCGGTCAGCTCGTCGGCGCCGGCCAACTGCGGCACCTGGGTCGCCGCGGCCACCACCATCGATCCGACGATCTGCCACATCGTCGCAACCGAAATCGCCCCGCCGCTGACCGCATGCATTTTGGCGAACAGCGGCTGCAGGGTCCGGTGACAGCGGTGTGCAACCCAGGTGGTCAACGCCGCCTCGCTCGGCAGCTGCACCACCCCGTCGCGAAGGCAATCACGGGCGTCGTCTGCGAAGTAGGGGTCGTTGGGCAGCATCCGCACGGTCGGATCGACCACCCCGGCCCGGTCGATGACGCCGTCGGAGTCGACGTGCACCCACAGGTTCTCCAGGCCGGTGTCCCACGCTCGCGCCTCCAGCACGACCAGTGCGACGACCCGCCCGATCACGGTGTGGACCAGTGTTGCCGCCAACTGGCGAGCGGCGCTGCGCTGGTCCATGTCCAGAGCGGCCGCGTCGAACATTGCGTGCAGACGATCGGTGGTCAGCGCCGATTCCAGTGGCCACCACCGGCGGACGGACACGTCGGCCAGCGCCGCGACACCGTAGACGCGCGGGCATTGCGGATATAGCTCGCGAAGACGCCGGCTGGAGTCATGCAGCGGCAGCATGCGGTCGATGGCCATTGCCGCGATGAGCGGGTCGTCGATCAGAGTCGTCACGGTACCTCCCTTTGTGAGGTAAGCCTAACCATAGAATGGCAGGAGGCATTGTGAGGGCCATCACACCGGCGGGACCCGTGTTGCGGCACTTACCAACGGCAGACGATCGTTGCTCGGTCGTAGGCGTACGACCGTCGGTAGTAAGCCGGGGTAGTCTTACTTCATTGCACAGGAGAATGAGCGAACATGGCTAAGCTGACGCGTCTGGGGGATCTCGAACGTGCGGTAATGGACCACCTCTGGTCGGCACCTGAACCTCAAACCGTGCGACAGGTGCACGAAGCGCTGTCGATGCGACGGGATCTCGCCTATACGACGGTGATGACCGTGCTGCAACGATTGGCCAAGAAGAACCTGGTCTCCCAAATCCGCGACGACCGCGCACATCGCTACCTACCCGTGCACGGCCGCGACGAGCTGGTCGCCGGTTTGATGGTTGACGCATTAGATCAGGCCGCGGACTCCGGGAGTCGGCAGGCGGCGTTGGTGCATTTTGTCGAACGGGTTGGCGCCGACGAAGCCGAGGCGCTTCGGCGCGCACTCGATGAATTGGAGTCCGTTCATCGCCACGCCCCGTCGGCTGGCGCTCTGTCGGAGGACTGAGGGAGACTGGAACTATGTCGGGGCTGGCCTTCACCGTCCTTGCGGTGTTGCTGGTCGGCCCGGTACCGGGCTTGCTGTCGCGGGCAAAGTGGCCATTGCGTGCCCCGCGCGCGGCAATGGTGCTCTGGCAGGCGATCGCCGTGGCCGCGGTGCTCTCGGCGTTCAGCGCCGGGATCGCGATCGCCAGCCGGCTGTTTCGCCCTGGCCCGGACGGACGGCCTACCGTCACTCCGGTCGCTGACATCGGCCGCCTCGGCTGGCCGCTGTGGACCCTGGATTTCGCGGCTTTAGCTCTCACGCTGCTGGTCGGCGCCAGGCTGGCGATGGCCGTGGTCCGGGTGGCCATCATCACGCGCCGACGCCGGGCCCACCACCGGATGCTCGTCGACCTGCTTGGTGTGGCACCGGACGCGGTTCCCGCGCGGGCCTGCGTCCGGGAGCGTGATTTGCGTGTCCTCGAAGTCGCGCAGCCACTGGCCTACTGCCTGCCCGGGGTCCGCAGCCGGGTGGTGGTCAGCGAGGGCGCGCTGGACTCTCTCAGCGAGACCGAGGTTGCCGCGATCCTGAGCCACGAGCGTGCTCATCTGCGCGCCCGTCACGATCTCGTCCTCGAGGCATTCACCGCTGCACATGCCGCGTTTCCGCGGTTTGTCCGCAGCGCGAACGCTTTGCAGGCGGTGCAGCTGCTCGTCGAACTGCTGGCTGACGACGCCGCGGTCCGGGTGGCCGGCCGCGCTCCCCTGGCCCGCGCCCTGGTGACCTGCGCGTCGGGCCGCACGCCGGTGGGCGCGTTGGCCGCCGGTGGGGCCCACACGCTGCTGCGGGTGCGCCGGCTTTCCGGGAGCGGCAACAGCCTGATGTTCTCCACGGCCGCCTACCTCGCCGCGGCGGCGATCCTGGTGGTCCCGACCGTTGCGCTGGCCATTCCGTGGCTTACTGAACTGCAACGTCTGTTCACCACGGCCTAACCTACGACTGCGGAAACGACCGCGCTTTGGCGATACTTTGCAGATGGCCGAAACTGCCTGTGCCACAGTGTTCGGTGCAAGGCTTTGCAGATAGTCCCGACCCTGAGAGGCGAATCGATGAGCTCGTCGGATTCGAAGACCGGTACCGCACAAATCGGAGTGACCGGGCTGGCTGTGATGGGTTCGAACATCGCCAGGAATTTCGCCCACCACGGCTACACGGTGGCGCTGCACAACCGGTCCATCGCCAAAACAGACGCCCTGCTGAAAGAGCACGGTGACGAGGGCAAGTTCGTCCGGTCGGAGACCATCGAAGAATTCCTGGACGCGCTGGAGAAGCCGCGGCGTGTGATCATCATGGTCAAGGCCGGCGACCCGACCGACGCGGTCATCAACGAACTGGCCGACGCCATGGAACAGGGCGACATCATCATCGACGGCGGCAACGCCCTCTACACCGACACCATCCGGCGCGAGAAGGCCATCCGTGAGCGCGGGCTGCACTTCGTCGGCGCCGGCATCTCCGGCGGCGAGGAGGGGGCGCTGAACGGGCCGTCGATCATGCCGGGCGGCCCGGCCGAGTCCTACAAATCGCTGGGCCCGCTGCTCGAAGAGATCTCCGCACACGTCGACGGCGTGCCGTGCTGCACGCACATCGGCCCCGACGGCTCCGGCCACTTCGTCAAGATGGTGCACAACGGCATCGAGTACTCCGATATGCAGCTGATCGGCGAGGCCTACCAGCTGCTGCGCGACGGGCTCGGCAAGACCGCCCCCGAGATCGCCGATGTCTTCGCCGATTGGAACAAGGGCGACCTGGACAGCTACCTGATCGAGATCACCGCGGAGGTGCTGCGCCAGACCGACGCGAAGACCGGCAAGCCGCTGGTGGACGTCATCCTCGACGAGGCCGAGCAGAAGGGCACCGGCCGCTGGACGGTGAAGTCGGCCCTGGATCTCGGGGTTCCCGTCACCGGTATCGCCGAGGCGGTGTTTGCTCGCGCGCTGTCGGGTTCGGTCACCCAGCGAAAGGCGACCACCGGCCTGGCGTCCGGTCACTTAGGCGAAAAGCCAAGCGATGCAAAGCAATTCATTGAAGACGTCCGTCAGGCGTTGTACGCGTCGAAGATCATCGCCTACGCGCAGGGGTTCAACCAGATCCAAGCCGGCAGCGCCGAATACAACTGGGGCATCACGCCGGGCGACCTGGCCACGATCTGGCGGGGCGGCTGCATCATCCGGGCGAAGTTCCTCAATCGCATCAAAGAGGCGTTCGACGACGACCCCGACCTGGCGACGCTGATCGTCGCGCCGTATTTCCGTAGCGCCATCGAGGCGGCCATCGACAGCTGGCGTCGCGTCGTGGTGGCCGCCACCCAGCTCGGCATCCCGATCCCGGGCTTCGCCTCGGCGCTGTCCTACTACGACGCGCTGCGCACCGAGCGGCTGCCGGCCGCGTTGACCCAGGGCCTGCGGGACTTCTTCGGCGCACACACCTACGGGCGCATCGATGAGGACCCAAGCAAGAAGTTCCACACGTTGTGGAGCGGGGATCGCACCGAAGTGCCGGCCTAGCAGGGCCAAATAAGGGGTACACCAACACCGATGAGGTTTCTGGACGGGCACCGTCCCGCTTACGACCTGACCTACGAAGACGTCTTCATCGTGCCGAACCGTTCGGACGTGGCGTCGCGCTTCGACGTCGACTTGGCCACCGACGACGGCTCGGGCACCACCATCCCGGTGGTGGTGGCCAACATGACCGCGGTCGCGGGACGGCGGATGGCCGAGACGGTGGCCCGCCGCGGCGGGATTGTGGTGCTGCCGCAAGACCTTCCGATCACCGCCGTGCAGCGCACGGTGGACTTCGTCAAAAGCCGTGACCTGGTTGTCGACACCCCCGTGATACTGGCGCCCGACGATTCGGTGTCGGACGCGATGGCGCTGATCCACAAACGCGCCCACGGCGCCGCGGTGGTGGCTTTCGAGGGCCGCCCCATCGGGCTGGTCACCGAATCGTGCTGCGACGGTGTGGATCGTTTCGCGCGAGTGCGCGACATCGCGATCACCGACTTCGTCAACGCGCCGGTGGGCACCGATCCGCGCGAGGTGTTCGATCGTCTCGAGCCGGCCCTCGTCGACGTCGCGGTGCTGACCGGCCCCGACGGCACACTGGCCGGCGTGCTGACGCGCACCGGGGCGATCCGTGCCGGCCTCTACACCCCTGCGACCGACGCGAAAGGCCGGCTGCGCATCGGTGCGGCGGTCGGCATCAACGGCGATGTGGCCGCCAAAGCCGAGGCGTTGACCGAGGCCGGCGTCGACCTGGTCGTCGTCGACACCGCGCATGGTCATCAGGTGAAGGCGCTGGACGCCATCAAGTCGATTGCGTCGCTGGACCTGGGCGTGCCCTTGATCGCAGGCAACGTGGTGTCGGCGGACGGCACCCGCGACCTGATCGGCGCCGGGGCGTCTATCGTCAAGGTCGGGGTGGGCCCGGGCGCGATGTGCACCACCCGGATGATGACCGGTGTCGGCCGCCCCCAATTCTCCGCCGTACTCGAATGCGCTATGGCTGCAAGGGAACTCGGCGCACACGTCTGGGCCGACGGTGGAGTGCGCCACCCGCGCGACGTGGCCTTGGCGTTGGCGGCCGGCGCGTCCAACGTGATGATCGGGTCGTGGTTCGCCGGCACTTACGAATCCCCCGGCGACTTGATGCGAGACCGCGAGGACCAGCCGTACAAAGAGAGCTACGGGATGGCGTCCAAGCGGGCCGTCGTTGCCCGTACCGGCGCCGACAGCGCCTTCGAGCGGGCCCGCAAAGCGGTGTTCGAGGAAGGTATCTCGACCTCGCGGATGGGGCTGGACCCCAACCGCGGCGGTGTCGAGGACCTGCTCGACCACATCACCTCCGGCGTGCGCAGCACCTGCACCTACGTCGGTGCGTCGACGTTGGCCGAGCTGCATGCGCGGGCGGTGGTCGGTGTGCAATCCGCAGCGGGGTTCGCTGAGGGTCATCCGCTGCCGTTCGGCTGGTAGCTCGAGACCGGTTGGAGGCGTGTCATCGCTGGAACGAGGGCGAGCCGGGGCTAGGCCTTCGTTACCATAGGAATCTCACATAGCCATGGACAAATCGAGGGAAAGGGTCTCCGTGCCGCAGGCACCCGGTGAGGCCGTTGGCTTCCGGGCTGAGCGGTCACCGCGGCCCGCACGGTCTGATTGCCGGCAACAGCGGCGGCATCGATGAATCTCGTCGTCATTCTGCTCAGCCTGCTGGCGATCGTGCTGCTCACCGCGGGAAACGCGCTGTTCACCGCTGCCGAATTCTCATTGACCACCCTCGAGCGCAGCACCGTCGAGGCCAACGCGCGCGATGGTCGCCGTCGCGACCGCTACGTGCGCCGCGCCCATCACACCCTGGCTTTCCAGCTATCCGGAGCGCAGTTGGGCATCTCGATAACCACGCTGGTCACCGGCTACCTCACCGAGCCGCTGGTGGCGAAGCTCCCGCACCCGGCCATGGACGCGCTCGGGGTGCCCGACCGAATCGCCAACGCCGTCGTCACATTCCTGACTTTGGTGGTCGTCACATCGGTGTCGATGGTCTTCGGTGAACTGGTGCCCAAGAATCTGGCCGTGGCCCGGCCGCTGCCGACCGCCCGCGCCGTCGCCGGCCCGCAGCTGTTGTTCTCGTTCGTGATGACCCCTGCGATTCGGCTGACAAACGGTGCGGCGAACTGGATCCTGCGCAAGCTGGGCATCGAGCCGGCCCAGGAGCTGCGGTCGGCCCGCTCGACCCAGGAGCTGGTTTCGCTGGTCCGCACGTCTGCCCGCAGCGGCTCGTTGGACCCCACCACCGCGGCGTTGCTGCACCGGTCACTGCAGTTCGGCACGCTGACAGCCGAGGAGCTGATGACGCCGCGATCGAAAATCGTTGCGCTGCAGACGGATAACACTGTCGCCGACCTGGTCGCCACCGCTACCGAGAGCGGATTCTCCCGGTTCCCGATTGTCGAGGGCGACCTCGACGAGACCGTCGGCATGGTGCACGTCAAGCAGGTGTTCCAAGTCCCGCCCGCCGACCGGGAGCACACCCTGCTGACCGCCGTCGCGCAGCCGGTAGCGGTGGTGCCCTCCACGCTGGACGGTGACGCGCTGATGGGAGAGATCCGCGCCAACGGCTTGCAGACCGCGATGGTCGTCGACGAGTACGGCGGTATTGCGGGCATGGTGACCGTCGAGGATCTGATCGAAGAAATCGTCGGCGACGTCCGCGACGAACACGACGACACCACACCGGATGTGGTGGCATCCGGCGATGGTTGGCGGGTATCAGGTCTGCTGCGCATCGATGAGGTGGCGGCCGCCACCGGCTATCACGCACCGGAGGGTGAATACGAGACGATCGGCGGGCTGGTGCTCCAAGAGCTCGGCCGCATTCCGGTGAGCGGGGACGCCGTGCAGCTGAGCGGATATGAACCCGACGGCGTACCGGACGGCCCGGCCAGCTGGCAGGCCAGGGTCATCCGGATGGATGGCCGCCGGATCGACCTGCTCGAGCTGACCCACGTCGACGGTCACGGTGATTCCGGCGCGGGACGAGGTTCCTGATGGGCGACCTACTGGAACTGTTGGCGACCATTCTGCTGATAGCCACCAACGCGTTTTTCGTCGGCGCGGAATTCTCGCTGATCTCGGCCCGTCGAGACCGACTGGAAGCATTGGCCGAGCAGGGCAGATCAAGCGCGGTCACCGTGATTCGGGCCGGCGAACAGCTGCCGCTGATGTTCGCGGGGGCCCAGTTGGGTATCACGCTGTCATCGATCCTGCTCGGCCGGATCGGTGAGCCCGCGGTCGCCGACCTGCTGGAGCGGCCGTTCGATTTCGTCGGCGGCGTCTCCCCCGCCCTGCTGCACACCGTGTCATTCGCGGTTGCGCTGGCCATTGTGGTGACGCTGCATTTGCTGCTCGGTGAAATGGTCCCCAAGAACATCGCCATGGCCGGCCCGGAGCGGACGGCGATGCTGCTGATCCCGACCTACCTGATCTACGTGCGAACGGTCCGGCCGATCATCGCGTTCTACAACCGCTGCACCAACGTCACCCTGCGAGTGCTGCGGGTGCGGCCCCGCGACGAACTCGACGTCACGGTTTCCACCGTCGAGCTCAGCGAGATGATCGCCGAATCGGTGTCGGAGGGCCTGCTGGATCCCGAAGAGCACACCAGGCTCACCCGGGCGCTGCAGATCCGTAACCGGATGGTCGCCGACGTGGCCGTGCCGGTCAGCCAGATCCGTGCGGTGCCGGCGGCCGGGCCGGGCTCCGGCCCGACGGTTGAGGCGGTGGAAAAGGCGCTGGCCACCACCGGTTACTCGCGGTTCCCGGTCGCCGATGTGAACGGCCGGTTCATCGGATACCTGCACATCAAAGATGTGCTGCCACTGAGTGCTAACCCCCATGCCGTGGTCGACCTGGCGAGGGTTCGGCCGCTGCCGCAAATTGCCGAATCGCTGTCGGTCCCCGAAGCGTTGTCGCGGATGCGTCGCAGCAAGAGCCATCTGGCGCTGGTCACCGGGCAGAACGGCACGGTGGTCGCGATGGTGGCGCTGGAAGACCTGGTCCGGGACCTGGTCGGCGTCGTACGGGATGGGATGCAGCGTGTCTGAGCCCGCCCGGCGACGATGCGGGCCGGAACGGCCCGGGCAGGAGCCGGGCAATTCAGCCGGGGCGCGGCGGCTGGACGCTGAGCAGTGGATCGCGCGCGCCGACGAGTACGCCGAACGCGCCGAGAAATTCGTCACCCCGCACCTCAAGCGGGCCCAGGTCGGCGAGGCGCATCCGGTATGGGACTTCCTGTTCAGCTACTACAGCCTGCGGCCCGGGCAGCTGCGCCGCTGGCACCCGGGTTACGGCGTGCTGCTCGCCGGCGGCGAAGCGATCCGTCGCTACGGCGGCCGCCGCGGCTATACCGCTGACGACGCCGGTGTCACGGTCAGCGAGACCTATCTGCGCAGCCGGCTGGACACCATTTCGTTCGTGGCTCGCCTGCTCGAGGCAACCGCGAGCCGCCCTGCCCAGCTAGCCTGCTTCGGGCTGCACGAGTGGGCAATGGTGTACAGGGCCGATCCCGAGCAGCGCCGTCACAGCGTGCCGCTGCGGCTTGGACAAGACGGCACCAACGCGGTCGTGGAGTCGATGCCGCTGCGGTGCACGCACTTTGACGCGTTTCGGTTTTTCACCGACGTTGCCCGACCGCGGAACGCCGTGCAGCTTTCTCGCGCCGACCAGATCGGCGTAGAGCAACCAGGGTGCGTCCATGCCGCGATGGACCTCTACAAGTTCGCCGGCAAGCTACTCGCGTTGGTCGATTCCGACCTGCTGATGGATGCCTTCGAGTTGGCCTATGAGGCAAGGGAACTCGATATGCGCGCGAGCCCGTACGACCTGCGCGCGTTCGGCTACGAGGCGATTCCGGTCGAGTCATCCGCGGGCCGAGCTGAGTATGTGCGGCGGCAAGCGGCGATAGCGAGCCAAGCCGCGGCGATCAGGGCATCCCTGCAAAGGCGGTGCGAGAACCTGCTGGCCTACGCCGCCTGACATCTGGGATCTGAGTACCCGTCACAGTGCGCTGAATGCGCCGAGGAGGGCCTCGAACAGCTCCGGGCTGGTAAGTGTCGGGATGTCGTAGTAGGTGGTCATCGCGTCGACTACCTTTGTGGCCGAATCGATCTCCGCCGACGTCAACCCGAGGTAGGCGTCGTGGAGTTGTTGGCCGTCTGATGTGGCGTTGGCGTAGTCGGCCCAGTTGCTGCTCAGCGAGCGAGTCGCTGCCGCTGCCGCTGCTTTGTGAGTAGCTGAAAATGGTCAGCGGGTCGCTGCACACGCCGGCCGCGTTGCAGGCCATGTCGCCGGCTTTATAGTCATCGACGACCGTGGTGACCAGGGCGTTCTCGTCCTGGGTCACGCTGGGTCCGAAGTCGAATCCTTCCGAGGCGGTCAGCGCCTGCGTCGGTCGAGCCGGAGAGGAAGTCGCCGCCGTCGTCGGCATTGGCTGCACCGGCTAACGCCACTGCGGCGCTGCACAGCGCGGTGCCCAGAATCGCTTTCTTCAAGGTTTGGGCTCGGGCTCTGATCACAACCCGAGCATCGCGACCGGCTGGGCAGCCCCTGTTCGCGCAGCGCTATGGTCTGTTCCCAGACAGCGCAAAGCGCGGCCAGCCAGGTGAAAGGGTCAACGCCGTCGTATTTCTAGATACAATGAGCTGTACAACTGGTGTTAAGAGTTGAGCCCGCTGATCGACTCCGAGCTGCTGCTGGACTGCCTGGAGTTGGGCCGCGGCCGCGCGTGAGACCGACATCCGGGCCAGCCCGTATGAGCTGCGTGAATACGGGTATACACCGATCGCTGTCGAGCAGGCCGCTGGCTGTGCTTTGCCGGTAGGCCATCGCCGCACGAGCAGCGCCGCGACGTGCGGCGCTGCCCCCCGGTGTGAGCTACTGCTGCGGGGGCACTGGTTACCGGCTTTCGGGCTACCGGCCGGTAGGCTGACCACAACTTCATTCAGGGAAAGTGGAGGAGAAAGATGACAGACCGCGTGTCGGTGGGGAACCTGCGCGTCGCCCAGGTGCTGTATGACTTCATCAACACCGAGGCTTTGCCCGGCACCGACATCGACCCCGACAGCTTCTGGGCGGGCGTCGACAAGGTCGTCACCGATTTGGCGCCGCAAAACCAGGATCTGCTTGCCCGCCGCGACCAGTTGCAGGCGCAGATCGACAAGTGGCACCGGCATCACGTCATCGAGCCGATAGACCCGGAAACCTATCGGCAGTTCCTCACCGAGATCGGCTACCTCATACCGGAGCCCGACGATTTCACCATCACCACGGCGGGCGTCGACCCCGAGATCACCACGACGGCCGGCCCGCAGCTGGTGGTCCCGGTGACCAACGCCCGGTTCGCCCTGAACGCGGCCAACGCTCGGTGGGGCTCCCTATACGACGCGCTGTACGGCACCGACGTGATCCCGGAAACCGATGGCGCCGAGCAGGGCACCAGCTACAACAAGGTCCGCGGCGACAAGGTGATCGCCTACGCTCGCAAGTTCCTCGACGACGCGGTGCCGTTGTCATCAGGGTCGTGGGCCGACGCGACGGGACTCAGCGTCGACGACGGCCGCTTACTGGTCAGTCAGCGGGGCGAAGAGCTGTCTCGAGGGCTGGCCAACCCCGGCCAGTTCGCCGGCTACACCGGAGAGCTCGGGCGCCCGAGCTGGTCCGTCTTACTGGTCAACCACGGGCTGCACATCGAGATCCTGATCGACCCAGAATCGCCGATCGGTAAGACCGAAGCCGCCGGCATCAAGGACGTGATCCTGGAGTCGGCGGTCACCACGATTGTCGACTTCGAGGACTCGGTCGCGGCCGTCGATGCCGACGACAAGGTTCTCGGCTACCGCAACTGGCTCGGACTCAACAAGGGCGACCTGGCCGAAGAGGTCGACAAGGGCGGCAAGAGCTTCACCCGGGTGCTCAACGAGGACCGCACATACACCACCCCAGATGGAGGTGAACTGACGCTGCCCGGTCGCAGCCTGCTGTTTGTCCGCAACGTCGGCCACCTGATGACCAACGACGCCGTCGTCGACGGGGCAGGCAATGAGGTGCCCGAGGGCATCCTCGACGCGCTGTTCACTGGCGTGACCGCCATTCACGGGCTCAAAACAGGCGAGGCCAACGGCCCCTTGGCGAATAGCCGTACCGGTTCCATCTACATCGTCAAGCCCAAGATGCACGGCCCCGAAGAGGTCGCATTCACCTGCGAGCTTTTCAGCCGCGTCGAAGACGTTCTGGGATTGCCGCAAGGCACCTTGAAGGTCGGCATCATGGACGAAGAGCGCCGCACCACCGTCAATCTCAAGGCATCCATCAAAGCCGCAGCCGATCGGGTGGTGTTCATCAACACGGGTTTCCTGGACCGCACCGGCGACGAAATCCACACCTCGATGGAGGCCGGTCCGATGATCCGCAAGGGTGCGATGAAGAGCACCACATGGATCAAGGCCTACGAAGACGCCAACGTCGACACCGGTCTTGCCGCCGGCTTCTCGGGCAAGGCTCAGATCGGCAAGGGCATGTGGGCGATGACGGAACTCATGGCCGACATGGTGGAACAGAAGATCGGCCAACCGAAGGCGGGTGCGACCACGGCGTGGGTGCCTTCGCCGACGGCGGCCACCCTGCACGCGATGCATTACCACTACGTCGACGTGTTCGCTGTGCAGAAGGAACTCGAGGGCAAGACCCGTACCACCATCGACGAGTTGCTGACGATTCCGCTGGCCAAGGAACTGGCCTGGGCTCCCGAGGAGATCAAAGAAGAGGTCGACAACAACTGCCAGTCGATTCTGGGCTACGTCGTGCGCTGGATCGACCAAGGTGTCGGCTGCTCGAAAGTGCCGGACATCCACAACGTCGCCTTGATGGAAGACCGTGCCACACTGCGGATTTCGAGCCAGCTGCTGGCAAACTGGCTGCGCCACGGCGTCATCACCGAGGAGGACGTGCGGGCCAGCCTGGAGCGGATGGCTCCGATGGTGGACCGGCAGAACGCCGGCGACTCGGCCTATCTGCCGATGGCGCCCAACTTCGACGACAGCGTCGCGTTCCTGGCGGCTCAGGAGCTGATTCTGAGCGGTACCCAACAGCCCAACGGCTATACCGAGCCGATCCTGCATCGGCGCCGCCGCGAATTTAAGGCCCGCGCCGATGACTGATTTCGGCCCGGGGCGCGCTTACCATCCCAATGACTAGATACTGCAGGAACTTCTGGCCCGCGGGAGAGCATCGGCATGGGTAGGCACAGAGCTCCGGATCCGGACGAGCCCACCGACGGCGAACCGTCGGATGACTATTCCGAACCCCAGAATTTTGGCGATGCCGGTGGCCAGCGGGAACCCGACGGTTTTCCGCCCGCTGCACCCCCGGAGCCGGGCGGCTTCCCCGGTCCGAGCTACACGGATCATCCAGCCGACGACTATTCGGACGAGTTTCACAGCGATTCAGGGTATTTCGACTACACCAATCCCTCCGATCACGACGAGCATCACGAGCACGAGCCGCACCCCGCCGACGTCGACACGCCGGACGACTTCCCCGACTTCCCGCGACGCGGGCCGGAGCCGCCCGCTCCGCCGCCATCGCCGCCGACCGGCGGCCACCGCGGCCTCGGCGACTGGCGGGGTGGTCACCGCAGCGACGGCGGACGACGCGGTGTCAGCATCGGTGTGATCGCGGCGCTGGTCACGGTCGTCGTGTTGGTGGCCGGAGTCATCCTGTGGCGGTTCTTCGGCGACGCTTTGTCCAACCGATCGCACAGCGCTGCCGCGTGCTCCGGCAGCAAGGAAACGGTCGCGGTCATCGCGGATCCTTCGATCGCTGACCGCGTCCAGCAGTTCGCGGAGCGTTACAACGGGTTCGCCGCCCCAGTCGGCGACCACTGTGTCGCTGTCAGCGTCAAATCTGCCGGTTCTGACGCCGTGGTCGACGGTTTCATCGGGAACTGGCCCGCGGACCTGGGCCAGCGACCCGCGCTGTGGATTCCGGGCAGCTCGGTATCGGCGGCGCGGCTGACGGCCGCTGCGGGCAAGGAGACCATCACCGACAGCCGGTCGCTGGTCACCTCGCCGGTTGTGCTCGCGGTGCGGCCCGAACTTCAGCGTGAGCTCGGTGCCCAGAAGTGGGCGACGCTGCCCGGCCTGCAGACCAAACCCGACGCGATGGCCGGGTTGAAGCTGCCGAGCTGGGGATCGCTGCGGCTGGCGCTGCCGCTTGGCGGCAACAGCGACGCCGTGTATCTCGCCGGCGAAGCGGTGGCGGCGGACTCCGCGCCGCCCGGCGCACCGCCGACCGACGGCAGCGGCGCGGTGCGCACGCTGATTGCCGGCCAGCCC
>Ga0209656_10001871_pt1 | contig 13731 bp, 10 predicted proteins | sample BogFormECP12_OM2_FD_188239 | JGI IMG/M metagenome (GOLD analysis project Ga0209656, IMG submission 188239) | Bog forest soil microbial communities from Calvert Island, British Columbia, Canada - ECP12_OM2 (SPAdes) (version 2) | ecosystem: Environmental > Aquatic > Freshwater > Wetlands > Bog ... | reverse complement strand
CCAGTACGCGTGGCACACCCACTGGTGCACGTTGCCATTGCTGTGCTTGCCCCGGCGCTGAGATACTTGCCTCGTCAAAGACGTACAATCGGGCAGAAGCAAGCGAGGCCAAGACTGCGAGCGGGCTAGGAGATGGTGTGACGGGCTGGATTCCTGTCGTCGTTACTAGCGCGGGCGGAGCATTGGCTGCGCTGCTTGGAGCAGTAACAGGAGGCGCCATCGCGAGCCGGTCTCAAAGACGGCATTGGACCCGCGACAAGCAAGTCGATGCGTGCGCGGCAATCGTTGCCGAATCGACCCGTGCCGAGCTTGCCATGAGGCGACTCTGGCGGAGAGATGAGAAAGTTGACTGGAAGCCCTGGAACCAGGCATTGGCGCTGATTTCTCTTGTCGGCGCTCCGGCGGCAATCGCTGCGGCGGAGAAGATGGACGCCACCTTCTGGCAGTCTACGTTGCGTATGGAAGAACTAGGGGCATTCGACGAGGCAAGCTGGTCAGAGATCGTTCAGGCCCTGCGGTCAGTTCGGCTAGACTTCATCAATGTGGCACGAGAAGATATCGTTGGGGTGAAGCACAGACTGGAACACCTGCCGATCATACTGCCGCCTGTACGCCCCCCGCGACTTGGCACGAAACGAACTGGTACATCGGCTACCCAGCGGATCCTGTCCCGCACGTATAGGCGGTTTGGTCTGCCAGGCGGGAATAAACGTAAATAAAGGTGGAGCGGGCGACGGGAATCGAACCCGCATGACCAGCTTGGAAGGCTAGTAACACACTCTGGTCGGCCACTCCAGCTGACGGCTCTGACCAGGAGATACAACCCTTCAAGTCTGCTGCGCCGCCTATTTGGGTAGAAATTTGGGTAGAAATCCGCCGCTGCCCGGAATCTGTGGAAGCTGGTGCCGCGTAGTCCCGTTCTGTGGACTCCGATGCAGCACCACCAGCAGACGCGGAGGCGTGTATTACAGTCGCTGTTTTCCGGTCCGTGACCGCGCTGCAGCTCAGCGTGGCTCGCGGTTAGGGTGTGGCGGTTACATGCTGTCACCTCCTTCCGGCCGTCGCGGCTCAAGTGGTGAGGGCTGCCAGGCGGGTGCTGTAGTGGTGCCAGCGGGCGCGGGACTGGTGGCGGCGCCGCCAGGCTGACCAGCGGAGATGGAAGGCGAGGCGGGCTGTGGTGATGAGGGCGGCTTTCCAGTCGCGGGCGAGGCGGTCGATGCGGGATGTCTCGGCGGCGGACAGCCTGATCGGGGGGATGCCGGGCGGGCAGGGCTGGCCGCCGCGGGCGGGCAGCGGCGCGGTTCCGATGTAGATCTGCAGGTCAGCGGGATTTACGGTGGTCTCATCCGGCGTGCCCGGGGTGTCCTGGCTCGCGGCCGGGGCGGCGGGGAGGACGTCCGCGCTGGCGAGGGCGGCCTGGAGGGCGGCGGTCCTGAGCTGGGCGAGGGCGGTCAGGGCGGTGTGCCTGCAGATCGCGTTCCAGGTGCGGGCCTGGGACTGGTCCCAGCCGAGGGCGTCCTTTCCCGTCCTGAAAGTAGTTTCGACCGGCCAGCGGCGGCCTGCGATGGTGATGAAATAGGTCATGGTCGCGGGCCGGCCCTCCGGCGCCCAGCACAGGTAGAACGTGTACCGGTTCTCCTCCCGGTCCAGGCGGCGGATCAGCAGGAACTCCCGCGGGTCCGTGGTGGCGATCAGGGCCCAGCCGGCGTAGCGGGGGCCTTTCGTCCCGTTCCCGCAGGACCGCCGCTCGAACACCGCGCCGGCGATGGCCCCGTCAGCGCGGATGACCGTGTTCTTCGCGAGGGCGACCCGGTAATCGCAGGGGATGATGACGACGTAGGACAGGCCCAGCGCGCGGAGCGCGGCCCGGAACTCCCCGGACCGCCCGTACACCTCATCAGCGGCCGCCCACAGGACCCGGATCCCGGCCTTCACAAGACGTCTGACCTGCGCGATGGCCAGTTCCGGCTTCGTGGCGAACGCCAGCTTCTCCGGGATCCCGGCTTCCGCCCGCCGCTGCGGGTCCCCCGCCCAGCAGTCCGGCATGTACACATCGAAATCGACCCAGGCCTGCCCGAGCGCGGTCACCAGGGCGGCGAACACCCAGGTCAGGCAGTTCTCCACCTTTCCCGTCACCCCGGCGTGCTGCGGTGAGACGCACGCCGTGGACTTCCCTTTCCGCAGGTCAGCGGTCTCGTCGAACGCGAGCCCCGGCCCGATCAGGTCGTCCGGGTCGTCGCGCAGGACCCCCTGCGCCAGCCCCGGCAGCAGATCCCGGAGCTCCTCCCACCGCCACTTATAGCGGCTGAGCAGGGCCTGCATCCGGTGCGGCCCCTCATGCCCGGCCTTCAGCGCCAGCTCCCAGCAGTTCGCCCGCGTCTCCCGCGACAGCGCACGGATGTAATCCATCGCCGCCGCGACACTGCGCCGCTGCCGCATTACCCGGTCCAGCAGCCCGCTGACCAGCGCGTCTGCTCTTTCCCCGTACTCCGCGGCATCTTCTATGCTGGCCATCGCGGCCGTGGCGTCGTTGTCTTGTTTTGTCACGAAAACCGGAACGAGCCACGGCCGCCCCGCGTTGCCCGCCCGCTTCCGTTACACACCGTTACATCAGCCGCAGACCAGGCAGTCACGGAACAAGTAACACTTAACACTCAGCGTGAAACAGCGACTGTAATACAGGGCGGGACGCTCTCTCGGCTGTACTCAGCCGGCCCACTGGTACGACAGGAACAACAGCCCCAACACGACGGCGAGCGGCGCGCTCACGCTGAAATACACGTACTGGATCCAGGTGCGGCGCGCGTCAAGCCGGGCAAGCGCGATCCAGACGGGGAACAGCACCAGGAGGGTGCGGGGGCAGCCCGTGAACCAGGTCGACGTGCCGAGCGCGACCGCGGCCAGCCCGCAGTACACCGCTTCCGGCCAGCGCCGCCGCCACAGGAACGCGAGCGTGACCAGGATCATCACGGCCATCGCGGCGAGCTCCAGCTGGAACTCGAACGAGTAGGAGGCGCTGAACGGGTGCCGGAACGCCGCCCACCAGGTGGTTTTCAGCGCCTGCACCGGCGGGGTCAGGTGCAGGTCCCAGCCGGCCTGGAACGCCCTGGGCCACGCTTGCCAGGTGCCGGTGCGCACCGCCAGGTAAACCTCGTAGGCGGCGGGCCCGGCGAGGGCGCAGCAGGCCTTCGCGGCGTCCGCCAGCCGCTGCCCGCGCGGGCCGGCCAGTGCCATCACCGCCAGCGCCGGGATCAGGAAGACAGCGTCCGGGCGCACCAGCCCGGACAGTCCCGCCAGCAGCGCGGCGCGCCACCACCGGCCGCGGGCCGCGGCGTGCCAGGCGGGGATCGCGAACGCCAGGAACAGGCACTCGGCGTACCCGACCAGGAGGAAGATCGCGGCGGGTGCGGTGAGGAGGTAGAGCACCGCCCGGCGCTCCCCGGCCAGCCGGGACAGGGAGACGACGGCGAAGCAACCCGCGACCGCGGAGACGGCCAGCTCGGCCAGCACCCAGTTGCGCAGGATCAGGTGCGCTGCCGCCAGTACCGCCGGGTAGCCGGGGAAAAACGCGATGTTGTGCGCCGTCGAGTGCGGCGAGAAGTAGCCGTACTGGGCGATGTTCTGCAACCGGGCCGCGTCCCAGTGCTCGAACACCCCGGTCAGCGGCGCGTGGCTGGGTGCGGCGCGGTACACCCATGCGGCAGCCCAGGCAAGGGTGAGAAGGGCCAGGTGCGCGGCGGCCCACATGCCGAGCGCGGCCCGGTCGTCCGAGCTGAGGTCCGGGCGCCACCAGCGCGCCCTGGCCAGCAGGCCCCCGGCCGGCGGCGCGGCTGGCTTCGGTGTGCGTCCGGCCTCGTCGCTGGTGCCCCGCTGCAGCATTGTCCCCCCCGAAGACGGTCCTAGGCTCCGCCGAACACGCACAGGACCGCCACCCAGGCGGCGAGCACGACCACCACCCCAGCGATCTTAAGCGGATTCATCCAGGGCCTCCAATATGTCGAGCAGGCGGGCTACTACTACAGCCGCACCTTGAGACGGCCCGGCCAGCCCGTATGCGTCCGGCCTGGCCGCCGGTGCCCCGCTGCAACATCGTCCCCCCGATCGGCGTTGGTCCAACGGCTGGTTGAACGCACTTCCCTGCAAGCCCCCGACCCTTCAGTTGACATCCGTACACGAAGTGTTCTCCCGGCTCAGCGGGGCAACTGGGTATAAGGCCATCGGATGGCCTTTGCCGTCACGTATTTCTCGGCCGCAGTGTCTGGCTCAGCGGGAAGCAGCGGTATTCCGCTGCGCAGGTGAACGATCAGGTGCAAATTGATTCTGCGCTTCCGCTCAAGGAGCTGGACGTCTCCGCGAGGCATTTCCAGTGTCAGCGCACCGGTAACTGAGCCATCGCCAGCCTTGAGCGCAGCCAATTTGCCTTCTTGGACGGTCGCGGCGGCGACGTCGACCTCGAAGACTATCGTCAGCTGGAAACGGAAAGTATGCACCCGGGCGCCATCGACCAGTAGGTCGATCGTCGGATTTTTTTCGTCCATGTGAACTGGTGGGAACCGAGCTGAACGACTTCTTGCCGCCCGGGAACCCGCATGGTTTGCCTTGCCGCCTTGACTAGGCGGTCATGCGTGCGCCAGCCATAGATGAGCACATCGCCGAGGTCGATATCGAGCAGCCCTGCGGTAACCGAGGCCAGCGTGTCGTCGGCGGCCTGGCGCGCCTTTGGCACAAGCCCGGCGAGCTCGCCGCCGCATTGGCTGAGGATGTCGTGTTCGGATAGCGCGTGCCGTAGAACCGCGCAGTCGTCCTCGGTCTCGCTGCCGAGCAGGAAAGTGCGAACTGTGAGGCCGGTCTGTGTGGTGGCCGCCGTCATCGTGCCACCTCCTTAATCTTCCTTGATCTTCTGGTTTCCGAGGTCATCGTGCGGTTCCAGCCCGAGCGATACCGACCTTGCGCCTGACCGGGGGCGGATCTCCGCCGAGGGGAGGCCGGGCGACGATCCGGCTATCACCCGCAGATGCTCGTTCACCCACCGGACATGGCGGCGGACCTTCCGGGCGTGTGACGTGAACGCCCACACCAGGAACAGCGCGACCAACGGGAGGCCCGCACTCGTACCGCTGACCAGCGCGATTGGTACTCCTCTGCCGGTGGGGGGTGTCCCGCCGGGCGTCCTGGCCGGCGTGCTGGCCGGCGTGCTGGCCGGCGCGGGCGTCGGCGTGCTGGCCGGCGTGCTGACCGGCGTAGACGTGGGTATGGACGTGCCGGGCGATGGGCCGGGCGATGTGCCGGGCGATGGGCCGTCCGACGTGCCGGGCGATGGGCCGTCCGACGTGCAGCACGTCGTGCTAGTTGATGTCCCGCTTGATCCACTGTCAATGGCCGAAGCCGCCGACGCGCGCGCGGCTACAGCCGGATGCCAAGCGACCAGAACCGGGAGGATGACTGCTGATACGACTACGAGTCCACCGATAAGACGCTTGAGTGATTCCATGATCGCCCCCGTGCAGAAGATCGCACTTATCTATGCAGAGCGCCCGTCAGCCGCGCTGATACGGGGCTGATGTAGGAATGGGACCGGAATACGCCAGAAAGCGGACTTCCCAGCTCAGGCGGAGAACACCCGCCTAACTAGCGGCCAGCCTCGCCGGCCGGGCACCCGTCAGCCTCGGCCCGGCCATCACCGGCATCGACGGACGCGACGTGGCCTGCTGGATAAGGCACTCCTGCACGCCTCCGGACGGCGCAAGTTCCCCGCTAGCGGCTGCGGACGCTCCTCGACTGAACGAGATCGGTGGGCGCCGACATCACGGGACACTCCGGGACGATCGGGACGCGGCCGACGGGGAGAATACGCGATAGTTGAATACGCGACCGTGCCAGTATCAGGGGTACCGGGGGGGCAGACCAAGTAAGCCGGAAAGCGGCAATGGGCTGGTCAGCGGCTTGCTAGTCTCCGAAGACGCGCTCGACGACTTCGGCGTTCTCGTCTGACCCGGCACGGAAGTACCTGGCCGCGGTCGTCGGCGTAGTCGCCGAGCGCGGCCTGCGAGTCGGAGAACCAGATGTGGTACCAGCCGCGGTCCTCGCGCCACTGGATGACCGTGGAGGGACCGTAGCCCTCTTTGTCGTCCCAGAGGTCGCTCAGGTCGCCGCCGTTGCGGAAGCTGTCGCCGCGCGGTTCGTCGCCGTCGCTCTCGACGTCCCCGATCACGATGCCCGCGGCCTCGACGGTGGCGGCGACGCATCTTTGCCTGGCTCAGGCGGCAAGGGCAGGGGCGGTGAAGTCGACTTCCTTGAGGACGGGGTTGAAGGCCTCGGGCTGGCGGGTGAGGTCGTCGGTGGCGTAGGCGCCGAACCGGCTGATGTGGCCGCGCAGGTACGGCGACATCGCGCCGAGCTGGTCGGCGGTGATGGTCCAGCCTTCGGCGACCAGGCCGCGGACGACGTCCATGATGTCCGGGGCGTTGTGGAAGATGACCAGGTTGGCCAGCAGGGTGTTGAGCTTGATCAGCTTCTCCTGCTCGGCCGGGTCGTTGTCGGCCAGCACGCCGTTGTTGCCGAACGCCAGCCAGTGGGCGAACCCGTGGTAGGACTCGACCTTGTTGGTCGCGGCCGTGATCCACGCCCGGAGCTGGGGGTCGGCCAGGTAGCGCAGCAGCGCGACTGTCCGGACGCTGCGGCCGACCTCGCGGAAGACCTTGTAGATGCGGTTCTTGCGGGAGTTGGACCGCAGCCTGCGCATCAGCGTGGCGGAGCTGAGGCGGCCCTCGCTGATGGAGATCGCCACCTGCATCAGGTCCTGCCAGTGCCTTTCTATGAGCTTCCAGTCGATGACGTTGCGGCCGCGCTCGCCGAACAGCGCGTCGATGTGCGGGTAGATGAGGTGCTCGCTGGGCCGGAAGAAGATCAGGTCCTTGAAGTTGCGGATGCGGGGCATCAGGTCGAACCCGAACAAGGTGGCCAGGGCAAAGACCGGCGCCGACTGGCCTTGCGTATCGGCATGGACGGTGGAGGGCTGGATGTCGGACTCGTTGGCCAGCAGCCCCTCGATCAGGTGCACCGCCTCCCACACGCCACAGGGAATGAACCTGGAGAACAGCGCCACATAAGTGTCTGAGATGTAGTGATACGCGATCCCGCCCACCCCTCCGTACCGGATCGAGGTCTCGGCCAGGAGATTGTCAATGTAGGTCTCCACCTGGGTGCCGTCAGCGGCCACCGCGGTGCCGTCGCCCCACGCCTTCACCACGTCCAGCTCGGCGAACGCGTTGACCACGGTCGCGATCGCGGCGTTGAGCTTCTTCAGGTCGATATGCCGGTTGCGGACCATCGACAGCTCCCGGGCCGACACCCCGGCGATGTGCCGGGCCGCCTCGTACGGGCCGATGTTGACCCCGCCGGTGAACACGGCCATGCAGTAGCGGCCCAGCGGGTCGGAGATCTTCGGGTCCGACCCCGACGCCGGCCCGAAGTGGTGGTGCCAGCCCAGCCAGTAGGCGGTCCGGGCCACGATCGACAGCAGCGACCGCTCCGGCATCCGCCGCGCGACCGCCTCCGCCAGCCGCTCGGCCGCCTGCGGAGTGCCCGCGCTGCGGCGCCGCTTGAGGGCCGGGATGCCGTCCTCGCCGATCACCAGGTCGGCGTTGTCCTCGTACCCGGCGTCCAGCGTGCCGGCCGCGTCCAGGTGGGCGTGCCGGAGCCGCTCGGTGAACCCGGCTGCCGTGGCGGGCAGCCCGGCCCCGGCGCAGAATCCCTCCAGCAGCGGCTCGCACTCCTCCCAGGGCAGCAGGTTCGCGCGCCAGTCGGCGTACTCCCCGGCCCCGGTGATCGCGATGTCCCCGGTCCGGAGCTCCTCGGCCAGGTAGGAGAGCGGGACAAAGTGGGGGAGGCTACGCCGCGAGCGCCACGGGGTCCGGTGCTTGGCTGAAGTTGGGGTACCAGCGGTGGAAGTCGCCGGCGAGCTGGTCGTTGAGCACGCGGGTGCGGATCTGGAGCAGGAGGTGGGCCCCGCGGGGGGTCCAGCGCATCTGCTGCTTCTTGACCATGCGCTTGCTGATGACCTGATTGACCGCGGACTCGGTGAACGCGGTGGAGATGGCCTCGCCGGCGCGGCGGCGTTCCCCGTAGTTGGGGATCCGGCCGGCGTTCGCGCGCAGGTAACTGTCGAACTCGTGCACGGCCTTGAGCAGCTTGGCCTGCTCGACGGGAGGGTGTTCGAGGTCGAGGTCGAACAGCAGGTCGCCGAGGGTCTGCAGGGCGCGGAAGACGTTGCCGTGCCAGCAGAACCACTTCAGACGCTGCAACTGCGCGGCGACTTCGCGGGCCGGGTCGCCGGGGGCCGCGTCCGGGAACTCGGGGTCCGGGGGCGGTGGTCGCAGGGATTTCGCCATGGCGGCCATGGTGGTGATCCGCATCGTCAGGTGGAACCAGTCCAGCAGGTGCTCGGCCTGGGCGTTGAGATAGAGCGGCAGGTCGCGGATGTCTTCCCCGCCGTCGGTGAGGAAGGTGACCTGCTGGTTGGCCTGCATCCCGTGGGCCTTGAGCACCTCGAACAGGCGGCGTTTGGGTTTGGTGTCGTAGGTCTGCACGTACCCGAAACAGCTGGGCTTCCCCTCGGCGGGGATGGCCTTGCCGGCGATCACCTCGAACCAGCCGTCCCGGCGGGACCGTTGCTCGGATGAGTGGACGTAGCCGCCGTCCAGCCCGACCGTCAGCGGCAGGTCCGGGCGGGGTAGTTCCTCACGGTCGCGCTGGCAGGTGTCGATGAAACTGAACCGCTCGTCTCCGAGCTCGTCCTCCAGCCGGGTCGCGACGGCCTGGGTCTGGCGGCGCACCACGGCGGGGTGCAGTTTCCGTCCAAGGGGCAGCAGCTCGCCCAGCAGTTCCGCGGTGATGCCGTAGGAGACGATTCCGGCGAAGCGGGCCCGCAGGTAGGCCAGCTCCGGGGTGGTCCGCTCGGGCAGCAGCTCGGCAAGGGGCTGGAAGGTGCGGGTGGGCTGGTCCTGGCAGCAGCAGTGCCACCAGCGGGGACTGGGCAGGCGCAGCGCGCCGAACAGGCTGCGTACCACGATCGTGCGCGTGTCCTTGTGCCGACGCGGGGCACCGCAGTGGGGGCAGGACACCTGCTTGACGATCGCGTCGCTGGCCTGCTGTCCGGCCAGGGTGTCTTGCACCGCGGTCAGCAGGTCCTTCGCCTCGGACAGTTGCAGACCGAACGTGTCCGGGGCCATGCCGTCGCGGTCGAGGATGAGCACCTCCCGGACCACGGACGAGGCGCCGGTGTCGTCATCGGAGTGCACGATCACCTGCACGCTGACCTTCATGTCCTGACCTCCGTCGCGTCGGCGGCCTGGGCGGTCAGGAATTTGTTGCAGGCGCGGCGATCGAAGCGCTCCAGGCCCAGCAGGGGCAGCAGGCCGGCCAGTTCCTCCCGGTACACATCGACGCTGGCCAGGTTGTCGTCTTCGTCGGCGTCCAGGAGCTGGCGCATGATCTCTGCGGCGCGCACCGTCGCGTCGAGCACCTGGTGCGGCTGGGTTCGTTCCAGGAAATCCCACGGTCCGTCCCATTCTTCGGGCGGCCCGGCGCGGCGACCACCGGTACAGCGCGGATACGTCCGCCCGGGCTCGGCTTGCACCATCCGCTCGACACGCAGCTGTACTTCCCAGCCCGCGAACAAGTTGTACTCGTAGGTGAACCGCTCGCCGAGACGCAGACCCAGCTCGCCGACCCGGATGATGCGGGCGTCGGCGCGGAAGCCGGGTCCGCCGATGTAGGAGATGCCGTACTCGGTGCCGTGGATGACGAAGCGGTGCAAGTGCTCGCCACCCCAGCCGAACACGGTCTGCAGCACGGTGTGCAGTTCTGCGACCGTGGTCTGCGCGGGTACCAGCAGCCGCCGCCAGATCAGCGGGCTGATCCCCGCCATCACTACCCGCAGCTGATAAACGTCGAGGTCGGAAGAGGGAACAGGGTCAGCAACATCAGTCATCACGCCATCTTGGCCCGGCAGCCCGCGGCTGTACCCCAACCCGACATCAGGCAGGGCCAGCCCGAGCCACCGGCGAGCCAGAGCCGCCTCCCCCACTTTGTCCCGCTCTCCTTCTTGACGCGACCTCGGTCCGCGGCGCCGAGGTGGCCCGGGCGGCCCGGCTGAGCGCGTCGGCAACGTCGGCCGCGTTGCGGGTGCTCGCCGAGCACGGCCTGGCCGAGCGCGGCCAGGCCGAGTGCGGCCGCGGAGGCTGGCGCCGCGGTGATGCCGATCTGGACGCCGCCGCTGAGGCCATCGGCGCGGCCGGCCTCCACCGGGAGCGCGCGGAGCGGTACCGGCAGGACCGCGAAGGCTGGCGGGCCCGGCTGCGGGCGTACCAGGGAGCCCGGCAAGTACCGGTGACGGCCCGTGACGGCTGGTGGCCGCTAGATGACGAGGACGAATACGACGAGATGTGCCGCTGGCCGGTGCTCCCCGATGACTTCGTCCGCGGCCCGCCAGCGGCCGGCCCCCGGAAGACCGCGTAGAGAAGGTCCGGCCCGCGCGGGTAACATATCCGCCCGCGCCCCTGGGGGGCGCGATCGCCGCGGCGCGAAACCCGGGCTCGAGGTCATCCGGCAGAGATACATCCGTTGCTTAGCGTGCACACGCTAAGCAACGGACATCGGCGGGCCGCGTAACCGGCGCATCCAGGCCGGCGTGCGACCCGGCGCTTCCACAGTGGGCCCGCGCCCGCCTATGACTGACGAGACGGCCATCCAATTGGTCGGCCACCACCAGCGGAACACCACGACCACGGCCGCCTGCTCGCCGTAAATGGCGGGCAGTACCTCGGTCAGGGGCTTTCCCCACATCTCGATCTGCTCATCAGCGTCGTAGAAGCAGCGCCCCCCGCGCCTTCAGCGCCGCGGCGACCTGTTCGACGCTGGGCCTCCACAACGCCGCCGCGTCAACACGAACAAGTCATCATCTGATTGAACCTGCTCACGACGGGAATAGAACGCAAGGACGAAAGCGCCTCGCCTGGTGTTCGTGCAAACACAGCGGGGGAAGATGCGAGGCGCTTTCGCCTCCTTCCGGTAACGACACGGTAACGCACGAACCGGGCACTCGTCAGACCCTCCACCTAACCCGGCGCCTCCCGCCTGGCAGTGCGGGCAGTGCGCAGCCATCAACGCGAACAGGTCCTCATCTGACTCGACGGGCCACCAAGCCGGCGGCCTGGGTAAGGCGCTGGTGGATGTCCAGGGTGAGTGCCAGCGCGAGCAGGGCGCTGGCGGGTTCGATGAGATTGCGGACGTGGCCGGTGAGGCAGGCCAGCACGTGATCGATCATCGCCGTGTGGGGGCTGGTGGCGGGCAGGTCGATGGGCTGCTCGCCGTCGGCGGTGTGCTCGGTCAGGGTGGCCGGACCCTGGCCGGTGAACCCGGCACGCATGGTGTACTCGAGCACCGCGCCGGCGAAGGTGGCGCGCCAGCCGCCGCGGATCCCGTAGGGCCGGGGCATCAGCGAGGAGCTGGCTCATGGTCCCGTCCGGGAGCGGACCGGCACCTGAGTGTGACCTGCGTCACTCGGGCTGGACCGGGCGGAGGCGGAACCGATCAGGGCCGGAAACCGTCACATCCCACGTGGCCGGTCGCCAGATCCGCCGCGGCGACCGGCAGCGATTGAGGGCATTCGTTACCCATAGCCAGGCGCCGGCCATATCAGGGCACCGGAACCAGCGGCGCTGGCCGCCGCCGGACCGGCCAACCCGGACGAGCGGCGGAGACAGGGGGGCTGACATGTGTTCCGCACGCGTCCGGGTGGTGGTAGCCGTCCTGGTGACTGGGGGTTTCCTCGGCTCGGGGCTGTCAGCCAGCATGCAAGACTCCGCGCTCGCGAACGTGGTGACCCCCGCGGCACGCTCGGCTACCCCGGCGCCGACCCCGAGCGCCACCGCGACCAGGACGCCGGCCAGCCCGGCACCGACCCCGAGCGCCACCGCGACCAGGACGCCGGCCAGCCCGGCACCGACCCCGAGCGCCACCGCGACCAGGACGCCGGCCAGCCCACGCACCGCGACGCCGACGCGGCCGCAGCCGCATCCGGCGCCGACATCGCCGCCGGGCCTGTCTTCCGCTCCGGCAGTCTCGCCGGGGGCCGCGTCCTGGCCGCTGGTCCCTATCCCGCCGGCGGTCGCGTTCGGTTATGCCCTCCCGGTTCCCGCTGGCGTGGTGGCGGCGGACCCCGGGCTTATCGGCGAGGGCAGCCCCGGCCCGCGCCGGGCGGGGCCTGCCGGACCGGTCACGCTCCCCGTCGCGCCGGGAACCGCCGTCGACGCGGTCACGGCGGGAACGCTCACGGTCATCCCGGCGGGCGGCGGAACATCGACGATTGTCCTGTCCGGCACGGACGGCGCCGCCTACACCTACCGCAACGTGACCGCCAGCGTGGCGCCGCGCGTGACGGTGACCGCCGGCACGCAGATCGGCGTCAGCGGCCCCGGCGGTCTTACGTTCTCGATCTCGGTGCCTGATGTCCGCGGCGCGGTCGACGCCGGCGAGGCACTGCAGGCGTGGGCGGCGGGGCTCAGCGTCGATGTCCGCGCTCTGCCCTCCACCATCGCCCCGGCCGCTGCCGCGCCGGCCCGCAGGCAGGTGCTGCTGGTGACCGACGCGGGAGCGGGCACGGCCGCGGCGGACCTGGCCAGGTCCGTGGCCGGCCCGATGGTCCAGGTGCAGACCAGCACGGTCGGCGGCACCGGTTCTGCCGGTGGCCTGGCTGCTGCGGCCCGGCAGATCGCCGCTGCGGGCAGCCGGCGGCTGGTGGTCGTCGTCCTGGCGGCCGGGACGCCGGCCCAGGCGGCGGCGCTCGCGGCGCGGCTGCCCGCCGGCCGCGACGTGCTGTGGGTCGCCCCGCCCGGCACCACGCCGGAGCAGGCCGCGGCCTACCGGCAGATCGTCGCCGCCCGCCCCGGATTCCGGGTCGAATCGCTGCCGGCCGCCCTGGTGGCCGTGGACGCCCCGGCGGGGACCGGCCTGGCGGGCAGGGCACCGGCAGCCAGCGCCGGACGCTGGTCGCCGGCCGGCGCGCTGGCGACAGCCACGCTGGTGGCCGCCTACGCCTCCACCGCCTACCGCCTGGCCTCGGTCCCGGCCCGGGCCCGCACGGTGGTCAGCTGGGCCGAAGCGCAGCTGGGCAAGCCCTACCAGTGGGGGGCGGCCGGGCCGGGCAGCTTCGACTGCTCGGGGCTGACCATGGCCGCCCTCGCCCAGGCCGGGATCACCGTGCCCCACAACGCGAACGCCCAGTGGCAGCAGACCAGGGCCTATCCCGTCGCCGGAGACCAGCTCGCACCCGGCGACCTGGTGTTCTACGCCGGCTCGGACGGCTCCCTTGCCGCCCCGGGTCACGTGGGGATCTACGTGGGCACCGGCGAGATCATCGACGCCCCTTACGCCGGGGCGAACGTCCGTTTCGACCCGCTCACCAGCATCAGCGGATACGTGGGAGCGACAGACCCGTACGCCGCCACTGCCGCCGCCGGCACCACCGCGCCGATCCTCAGCATCGGCAACCTGGCCGCCCCCGCCCTGAACCAATACCAGAGCTTCGCCGAGACCCTGGCCGGTACCACCTGGGGACCTGGCCAGTTCCCCTACCTGAACCTGCTGTGGGAACGAGAGTCCGGCTGGAACCCCGCCGCGGCCAACCCGGTCTCCGGCGCGTTCGGCATCCCCCAGGCGCTGCCCGCCGCG
>Ga0209656_10001870_pt1 | contig 13734 bp, 16 predicted proteins | sample BogFormECP12_OM2_FD_188239 | JGI IMG/M metagenome (GOLD analysis project Ga0209656, IMG submission 188239) | Bog forest soil microbial communities from Calvert Island, British Columbia, Canada - ECP12_OM2 (SPAdes) (version 2) | ecosystem: Environmental > Aquatic > Freshwater > Wetlands > Bog ... | reverse complement strand
CTAATTAATTAGGCTGCGTATGCCATTTGTTGATTGGCAATTATCATTTTGCCCACGATTACGGGTGTGTGCACCCCGGCATGCCTCTTGGCCGCAAGCATCTCCGTCGAAGCCGTGACGCCCCCACAGGTGGGTTTGGCCGTAGTCAAAGAACCACTTCCAGACTAGGGTTCTTGCGGGTGGAAGTCAAACAGTTAGGCGACGGCAGTAGTAGCTTGAGGCCTCATCCTGGTGCCATCGCCTCGGTGCAGAACCCGGGGCTCGAACTATTGTCGGCGTCCCGACCATAGAACTCAATAAATATGCTTTACAATATTTAGTTATTTAATGTAACAATTGATTAAATCAATTATACGCCATGGAAGAGACTAATAAACCTTCGATCGACTGGCAAGAGTTGACCCATCTGACCCGAGGCCAGCGAATTATGGTGGAGCGCGTCCGGATTGCCGACAAGGACATTGCCATCGAAGGTAGCTTCGAGCTTCCCCAGTTGGCTCGGCTAGGCGTGGAAGACCAGATTTTCATTATCGCCTTCGTCCGCTCACACGGTTCGATTAAGGAAATGGAACGAGTTTTTGGCGTCAGTTATCCGACGATCAAATCGCGGCTCACGAGGATTGCCGGAAGTCTGGAATTTGTGGAGACAAATCCCACTGCGTCGAAGAGTGAAATTCTGAATCGCCTGCGACGGGGAGAGATGACCGCGGAGGATGCGATCCGGGAGATGGAGGCGTTGCCATGATTCCGTTGGTGGCGGTTGTCAGTCTGCGCGGCCGCGAGAGCCGTACGCTTCGGGTATGGGTACCGTTGATCTTATTGTGGTTGTTGCTGGTGCCGTTGGCGGTGTTGCTATCGCCGCTTATTTTCATCGTTTGTCTCATCTGTCGGGTGAACCCGTTCCGTGCGTTTTCCGTTGGATGGCAAATTCTGCGCGCGCTGAATGATACCGAGGTTGAAATCGAGCATCGCAGCGCCGGAGTCTCGATTTGCGTTTTCTAGGAGTCAAATATGAATGAACATCGTCGTCAGATACTGCAGATGCTCTCCGAGGGAAAAATCAGCGCGGACGAGGCAGAGCGACTGATTTCGGCGCTTGAAGACCGCCCCCCCGTTGGGTCGTCACAAAATGTTTCCGAGTCGGCAACGAAAGCTCGGCCAAAATATCTTCGCGTCCAAGTGGATTCTGAAGAGGCCGGTCATGAAGGCCCCACCAAAGTGAACGTCCGAGTTCCCATGCAACTACTGCGGGCAGGAGTGAAGCTGGCAGGCTTAATTCCGCAGCAAGCCCTGAATAGGGCGAACCAGGCCATTCACGCGCAAGGCATACGGTTCGACCTGAGCCAGATCAAGCCTGAAAACCTGGAAGAGTTGATTGATCAGCTCAGCGATTTGAGCGTCGACGTCGATCAGAAGGATCGTGAAGCAAATGTGAAAGTCAAAGTGTTCTGCGAGTGAAGGACCGAAAGCCTTGATCCGGTGCTCAGCGGCTCGCAAGTTTAGCCTCGAGCCTCGCCCTCACCTCCGGCCACTCCGTGTCCAAAATGCTGAAGTATTTAGTATCGCGCACGCGGCCCGTCCAAGTGATCAGATGTTTGCGTAACGTACCTTCCTCTTTCGCGCCGATGCGCAGAATCGCATTGCGCGATTTCTCATTCAAGGCATCGGTTTTTAGTTCGACGCGGATACACTGCCAGACTTCGAATGCGTGCCGCATCATGAGATATTTGGCTTCCGTGTTGACGGCGCTACGCTGCCATGCCGGTGCAATCCAGGTGGAACCAATCTCCACTCGGCGATTGGCCCGGTCGATATTCATGAAGCGAGTACTGCCGATCACTCGTCCCGATTTGCTTTCGACCGTGGCAAACACGACCGACTCGCCGCGCTCCTGCTCACTCAGTGCTTTCTCAACCAGACGTTCGAAGTCTTCAATCGTCTTCATGGGGTAAGGAATCCACTGGAAGATCTCGTCGAGCACATCTTTGGCGGCTAGCCAAAACAGTTCCGTATGCTCGCGGCGAACTGGTTCGAGGCGGACTACGGAGCCTTGCAGGGTAACGGGAGTCACGATCTGGGTCGAGATCGAAGTCATCGCATTTCCTTTCTTGCCGGGCATGCGTACCATTATCTTGCATCTCGCGATCACCTACGGGCATCTGAACTATGACTTTGAGAAACTGGCCGCAGGAAGCGCCATGTTGACCCACGATGATCTCATCCGTCCAACACGATACAAACGCATGTTGTCAGGAGTGCTGCCGGTGAAATCGCAGTGTCTTCCCTTCGCCCAAATCCCGCACACCACGCGACTTTTCACCGACCTCCTCTCCTATCCCCCTAACGTTCGGCCCTTCTATCCGCACTCTCCGCATTTTGGCGAATGGTTTCGTGCGGAGGCTTCCGCTTTGCAATACGAAGCCTCCTGCCGCGAGCGCGTCAGCGCGATTCTCGAACGGCAGAACGCATCGTGGGACGCTTCGCCGCAAACTTTCGCCAACCTTGAACGCCTTCGACGCGGTGCCGCGGCAATTGTGACCGGGCAACAAGTGGGCCTCTTCGGCGGACCCATGTTCTCCATTTACAAGGCGCTAACGGCGGTTAAATTGGCGGAAGAAGCCGCCGCTGGTGGCGTCGAGGCAGTCCCCATTTTCTGGCTCGCCACCTACGATCACGATCTAGCAGAAGTCAATCACGTCTCGATGCCCGGGCCCGACTACCTGTTGCGGACGCTGACGACCTCCAGTCACAGTATTCCGGGCGCTCCCGTGAGTGAGGTGCGTTTGGGCGACGAGATTCTCCCAGTCGTAGAGGAAGCCGCATCGTTGCTGGGAGACTCTGAAGCGGTGCAGATTCTGCGCGAGTCCTATCGTCCAGGCGAAAGCCTAGGCACGGCCTTTGCGCGATTTTATGCCCGTCTGTTCGCCGCGTGGGGTGTGATTCTTCTCGACGCTTCCGACCCTGAACTGCACCGTGTCGCGGCTCCTATCTATCGCGCGGCGGTGGAGCAATCGTCGGAAATCGATGACGCCCTGCTGGCTCGCGGACAAGCTCTCGAAGCCGCCGATTATCACCAGCAAGTGAAAGTTACTTCGTCATCTGTCCTTGTCTTTACATTGCAAAACGGGGTGCGCACACCGATTCAACGCCGCGCCAGTGGGGGCGCCGCGGAATTTGTGATCGGTAGTGAAGCCGCCGCGGAAAAACTGTCGCCCTCCGAACTCGTGGATCGCATCGCAGAAACGCCCGAAAAATTTAGTCCCAATGTCCTTCTGCGGCCGGTGGTGCAAGACTACCTCTTGCCCACGCTTGCATACGCCGGAGGCGCCGCTGAAGCTGCTTACTTTGCACAGGCGGGGGCGGTCTACGAAAAAATTCTGGGCCGGGTGACGCCTATCGTCCCTCGTTTTTCCGCAACTCTGATCGAGCCCAAAGTACAGCGCTGGCTGCGGCAGTATGGGATCGCGGCGTCGGGCGCATTCCGTGGTCCCGAAGCGCTTCGCCTCGCCTTGGCCGCGCGCACTCTCCCCGCAGGCTTGCAAGAGGCCTTCGAGCGTGCGAACAAATCTGTGGAAGAGTCTTTCTCCAGCCTGCACGAAGCTCTGGCCAAACTGGATCCGACGCTTGTCGACGCCAGCCAAACGGGCGCCTCAAAGATGCGCTACCAACTGGATCGCCTCCGCGAACGCGCCATGGCCGCGGAATTGAAGCGCAGCGAGGTGGTCAGCCGCCACGCCGAAGCGCTGAGCCAAGCCCTTTATCCCAACGGTGCTCTCCAGGAGCGAGGTGTCGCTGCAGTCTACTACGTGGCTCGCCACGGGATTGAACTTCTGAAGAATCTCCACGACTGCATGCGCACCGACTGCCTTGACCATCAGATTGTGGAACTGTAGGCAAACTAATCCGCCTGACTCTTCCACTGCTAGCGGCTCTCGCTGGTCGCCAGATGCGTTCCCAGCCCGATCATAATGGCGCCCGCTACCGTTCTCTGTCTGCGCCGGAAGACCGCAGACGAGCGAATCTTTTTTCCCAGCGGCCCTGCCAGCAGGATGACGATCAGATCTGCCGAGGTATTCAGTACCACCGAGACCGTGCCCAGTATCACAAACTGCAGGAAGACATGTCCGGCGCTGCGATTGACGAACTGCGGGATGAATGAAAGAAAAAACAGCGCCGTCTTGGGATTGAGCACTTCCGTTGCAACGCCCTGCCAGAGCGGGTTTCGACTGGCCACACTCGCTTCTGACGGAAGGTTGTCCACGGACAAAGCCTCCGCCTTCCGCGCATCGAGGATCATCCTTACTCCGAGAAAACACAGATAAGCCGCCCCCACATACTTCACGGCGGAGAATGCCAAGGCCGATCGCGCCAAGATGACCGAAACCCCTAGCGCTGCTGCAAACACGTGGACCATGCCTCCGAGAAACGTTCCCAGCGCCGAGAGCACGCCTTCGCGTTTTCCTCCCGCCAGACATCGGGCCAGCACATACAGCATTCCCGGCCCGGGCGCGATGGCCAGCAAAACTGCGGCCCCTAGGAACAAGAATAGCCTCGTGGAATTGAACATGATGGCGAATATTCTACTTCAGGACGCTAACGCTGCAGCCACTCTTCGAGTTCTTCCACGGATCCCACGCGCGGTTCCTGTCGGTCGCGGTAGGCTCCAGAAACATCAAACAGAACTGCCTGCATGCCCGCATTGCGGGCTCCAACAAAGTCGACCGAGTACACGTCGCCCACATATAAGCACTCGTCGGCGCGTGCGTTCATGGTTTTGAGCGCAGCCTCAAAAATCTCCGGACGGGGCTTCTCGAAGCCCACGATTCCTGAATCTGTAATGCTCTCGAAGCACTCCGCAATGCCGCAGCGCGAAAGGACATTCTCGATCTTGCCGTCGGCGTTCGAGATCACGGCGATGCGGTACCGGGCTCCGATTCGATCGAGAGCCGTGCGCGTGCCCGGCAGAATCTGATCCCAGTTCGCCGACTTCTGCGTATTCTGCACCAGTTCGCCTACCAGCCCGTCGAGGTTTTCATCGAGGTCTTTGAGCAGGTAAGTGTGAAATATCCACCAGAAGCCGTGATCGACCCGACCACTCTGCACCTCCCGATCAAATTCAGTTTTCGTCCTGCGCTCCAGCGCCTGCCATTGTTCAAGCGTGGGATGATGCTCGCTCGGGAGCGGAGCCAGCATCTTCGCCCGGTTCGGAAACAGCAGGGTATTGCCGACATCGAAGAAAATTACGCGCCGTTCAGCCATCTCTCCATCTTATCGAAACTTTCCGTCAAAACACCCGGGCCCTCACTGGATCCACGCTCCTTACCCACGGGGAATGAGCCGTTGTTCGCGGTGACGCTTGTTCCGTGACCGGAGCCGGGAAAAAATGTAATATCCAATCCATCGTTCCAGGGATGAGGGCGTCCCTGGCGCGGAATTCGGGCGTGCTATGGCTCTTCCTCTAACCAGCAAGGTGGTCGCAGGCGTGGCGCGAACCAAATTCGCAGTCTCGATGTACAATCTCGCCCACGCTCCTTTGCTTGCGGCCCTCGTGCTCCTGCAACGCCATGCCAGCCGCCGCAACGACGTCTACAACATTCTTTGGGCGGTCGTATTCGGCTTCGCCACCATCAATATTCTCAGCCTCGCGGCACGACGTTTCGAGCCCAATCGCCGCGGGCTCACCTTCGGCGAGTTGATGGCCGTGCTCATTGTCCTGCTGTCCATTTTCCTGCTCGGCTGGGAACTGCTTAATGTTTTTCGCATCTTCCCTATTAAAATTCAGCGGTGAGCGCGGAGCTGTGTTTTTGCGGTATGATTCGCACAATGGCGAAGAGTCCCCCTAACTTCGAAGTCACCTGCCCCTGCTGCAGCGCGCTGTTGAAAGTAGACACGGAAACCCGTTCCGTGATCGCCCACACCGCGGCGGTGAAGCCCCGTATGTTTAACGATATGGAGGACGCCGCCCGCGCCATGAAGGAGCAGGACACCCGCCGCGAATCCATCTTCCGGCAATCCGTCGAGGCGCAGAAACATGCCTCCGAACTGCTCGAAAAGAAGTTTCAGGAGGCGGTCAAGAAGGCCAAGGAGTCTCCCGACACTGGTAAGCCCATTCGGGATTTTGACCTGGATTAGTGGACCATAGTTGGTCCGGTAGAATCTGACGCCATGCCGATTCGTCCACTGCTTCTCGGCCACCGTGGCGCGAGAGCCGAAAAATCCATCCCCGAAAACACGCTGGCTTCTTTCGATTGCGCGCTGGCCCAGGGATGCGACGGCTTCGAATTCGACGTGCGACTCTCGGCCGATGAGCAGCCAGTGATCTGCCACGATGTCAGGATCCACGGCTTTGAGATCGCGCAGACTTCGTCTAACCAATTAGCCCTCCCGACTCTTCGGGATGTCCTGAAGCGCTACCAATCCTCTGCCTTCCTCGATATCGAACTCAAAGTATTAGGATTGGAAGCCATCACGCTGAAATTATTGCGGACATATCCTCCGGCTCGCGGATACGTAGTTTCTTCATTTCTTCCCGAAGTGTTGCAAGTCATGCATGGCATGGACGCGACCATTCCGCTTGGCCTGATTTGCGAAACCCGCGCCCAGTTCGGTCTTTGGTCCCAGCTACCGGTCCAGTACGTAATCTCTCAGCATAACTTGGCTCGGCAGAATGTCATCACGAAGGTTAAGGATTCAGGCAAGAAGTTATACGTGTGGACGGTGAATTCCACTACAGACATACGCCGATTGGCCGACCGTGGCGTGGACGGCATTATCTCCGACCACCCCAAGCGCCTCGCCCGCGTATTTGGCGCGTCGATCGAAGCTCAGAAATAAATCCTGAAAATGTCGGTCTTTAAGAAATCCCAGGGGGCGCGAGTCGCGTTAGTCTGCGGCTGCTTCGAACGTATCGGTGCCCGGTCGAACTGGACGCAGAAAAGCGGCGCGCTCCATTTCGAAAGCTTCCAGGTTGGCGCCCATCGAAAGGTCATTCCACCCGAGAACGGCCCCGATGCGCAGCGCGGCTTCGCGGCTGCACGACTCTGACCAGCAGGGGCCCAGCGCCACCGGCACGCGGCGCAACAGAACATCTGCCAGCGTTACCGCGAACTCTCTTCGATAAGCCTCCACCACTTCCGCGATCACATGGGAAGTGTGCGGACAGATTGGTGCCCGCAACTCGGCACTCACCAGAGCCATGCGGGCAATATCTGCGGCACGTTTTCCATGCCACTCCAGCATGCCCCGCGCCGATTCTTCGCTCACTGCACCAATCCGCGCAATCTCCAGCACCGCATCGTCCAGCAACGGATCAAGCGCAGGCCCGGGTCCCAGCGCAATCGGATTCGGTTCAGTGGCTTGCAAGCCGATGGTTCGCGCACATTCGCGGGCCAATGAAGCCGCAGTCGTCAACTTCCCGCCGATGACGGAGATCATCCGCGCCGCCCCATCATCGGCGTGATCGTGCAAGATGTGCCGCCGCGTCACTGCGGAAGGACTATTATCCGGCGAGTATGGCAGAGGCCGGACTCCGGCAAATGCGTGCTTCACATTCTGTGCCGAGATCTTCGCCTTGGGGAATAGTTGCGCCACAGAGCGCACCAGATAATTGATTTCGTCCGGCGATGGAACCGTCTTTCCCGGGTCGCCGTTGTCGGCGACTTCCGTCGTGCCCACCAGCATTTGATCATTCCACGGCAAAACAAAAAACGGACGGCCATCCACCGCTTCGGTATAAACCGCGGCATTCGGAGGACCTGAAAAGCGCGGCAATACGATGTGGGAGCCCCGCAACCCACCCACCATGGGCTTCGCCATGCGGATGGAAGACCGCTGGCATACGCGGTCCGCCCACGGCCCGCTGCAGTTAATCACCCAACCGGCATCGACCCGTTCGTCGCGGCCCCTGATCTGGTCGCGCAACAGCACTCCATGCACTCGTCCGTGGGCTACATCAACTGCCAGCGCCTCGGTGTGATTGCGGACGATCGCCCCTGCGTCCACGGCTTCTAGCAACCATTCCGCAACCAGCCTTTCAGGGAATTCGCATTGCGCATCTTCGTAATTGAAGAACGACCACCGGTGTCCCGCGTCCAGCGCCCGCTCCAGGCGCTTCAATTCCATTTCAGTAGTTCCTGAGCTGGTTGTTTTTCCTGCCATCCGCTGGTAGAGCCACAATCCCGCGCGCACTTGCATTGCGCTACGTTGGCTCTTCTTGTTTAAAAGCAGCAGAAAATGCATCGGATGCACCAGATGTGATTCTTCCCGGAGCAATCGCTCGCGCTCCCGCAATGATTCCCGGACCAGGCTGAGCTCCCCATGCTCGAGATAGCGGAGCCCGCCGTGAATGATGCGTGTGGAACGGCTAGTTACTCCCGAGGCAAAATCGTTCTGCTCGATCAGCAGCGTGTGCTTTCCCGCCCGGGCACACTCCCGCGCAATGGCGACGCCATTGATGCCGCCGCCAATCACCACCACGTGAAAGTGCTGGCCTTCCAGGCTCGCCCGCGGATTTGCCGCTAATACCATTTGGCTGGATGCACCACGGTAACTTCTTACTAGGTTACTAAACCCGGTCTCGTGCGCATACACTGCGACCTGTAGAGTGTGCATTGAGTTACTTGCAAGGAACAGGTCACCTTGGTGCTGCAACGCTCTTGGCCAAAAGTCGTGACGCCGTGCCGAAACTATTGAAAACTATACAAAAAACAACCGGCCTTGCCGCGGTTGCAGGCAGGCCGGCGTCTCCAACAAACCTCTTAAGATTTATGCGGCCTTCCGCGCCGTCTTTCCGCTGGCGTTGGCGCCCTTGGAGAACAAATCGATCATCTCGCGATTGAAGGCCGGGATGTCATCCGGCTTGCGGCTCGTGACCACGCCGTTACTCAAAACTACTTCTTCATCGACCCATGTGCCGCCCGCATTTCGAATATCGGTCTTTAACGAAGGCCACGAAGTAATCGTCCGTCCCTGCACCGCGCCCGCCTCCACCAGCATCCACGGTCCATGGCAAATCGCTGCCACCGGCTTGGCATGTTCGAAAAAATGTTTCACAAACCTCACCGCATCCGGATTCATCCGCAAGTGATCGGGGTTCATGACTCCGCCCGGTAACAGTAGGGCGTCATATTGCGAAGGATCCGCGGAGTTCAGCGGAACGTCGACGGACACTTGATCACCCCAATCTTTCTTGTCCCAGCCCTTAATTTTTTTCTCAGTAGGAGACACTACCTGCGTTTGTGCGCCGGCTTCTTCCAGCGCTTTCTTTGGTTTCGTTAGTTCCGACTGCTCAAATCCATCGGTCGCCAGTATTGCAATAATCTTGCCCTGAAGATTATTCGGCATGGGATTTCCTCCTTGAAGATTTTGATTGCCAGTCCACGGTTGGATGCCGCGGCGACAGTCGTGGTTTGTCGATATTCGTAAAGCGTGGGAATGCGCGTTGCCCGTATGGAGCGGCTCGTTTAAAGTGGATGCAAATGTCCACCACTGGCGAACGCTTCGAGCGCGCAGTCGCGATCATGGAACGCCTGCGGGCTCCCGGAGGCTGTCCCTGGGATCGCGAGCAGACGTTCGATTCCATTAAGCCCTACACGCTGGAAGAGACCTACGAGGTTCTCGAAGCGATCGATAATCGCGATTGGAATGAACTTCCCGGCGAACTGGGCGATTTATTGTTGCAGGTCCTTTTTTATTCAGAAATGGGCAAAGAGCAGGGGACGTTTTCGATTGATGACGTTCTGGATCGACTGTCGAACAAACTTGTGAATCGGCATCCTCACGTGTTTGGGGACGCGAAAGCCGACACTTCTGCCGACGTAAAACGCAACTGGGAGGCTCTGAAGGTCGAGGAACGAAAGCAGCGCCTTGCGGAAGGTGCGGAGACAGCGGAAGAAGCGGCGACGAACGCCGCCCCGTCTTCCATCCTGGCTGGAATATCATCCTCGATGCCCGCGTTGCTGGAGGCGCATAAACTCAGCTCGCGCGCCGCACAGGTTGGCTTCGACTGGCCCCACATCGAAGCTTTATTCGACAAACTTGCCGAGGAGACGGACGAACTGCGCGAGCATCTGCAAGAGTTTCCCGCCCCCGGTCCGCGCCCGGAGGGCCGCGGCATTGCCGGGTCCGGGCGGCAGGCCATTCCGGAAGATTTGCGGGAGCGGATGGAGGAAGAGGTCGGCGATCTTTTTTTTGTACTCGTCAATGTCGCCCGCTATCTGGCGCTCGATCCTGAATCCGCTCTGCGGAAGATGAACCGCAAGTTTCGCCGTCGCTTTCAATGGATTGAGGTACAACTTTACGAGAAAGGGATTCCTCTCGAACGCGCTTCGATGGATGATCTGGAGTCCCTTTGGCAGCAGGCCAAGCAACAGGAGCGGCAAGCGTGAGCCCGGACTCCATCGTAATTCGCCGCTCTCACGGACTTGAGGAACTGAAAGCATGCGTGGCCTTGCAAAAAGACGTATGGAATTTCACCGACGCCGAGCTGGTTCCACTGCGCATGTTCGTCGTAGCGGAGAAAGTCGGCGGACAGGTGATGGGTGCCTTCGACGGCAACGAAATGGTGGGCTTTGCGCTTTCAGTGCCCGGCACGCGCTCCGGCCATATCTATCTGCACTCGCACATGCTCGCCGTCTGCAAGGACTACCGCAACAGCGGGTTGGGTCGTCGGCTCAAGTTGCTGCAACGCGAAGACGCACTGGCGCGTGGCATTGAGTTGATCGAGTGGACCTTCGATCCGCTAGAAATAAAGAACGCTTATCTCAACATCGAGAAGCTGGGAGCGATTGCGCGCCGGTACAACATCAATCAATATGGAATCACGTCGTCGCCCCTGCAAGGTGGACTCCCCAGCGATCGTTTGATCGCCGAATGGTGGCTGAAATCCAGGCGAGTCGAAGCCTTGCTGGCAACCGGCAAGATTCCCGCGTCCAAGCAAAAATTAACGATCGAAGTTCCGGCGCAGATTTATGAATGGAAGGCGGCAGCGGAGACCAAAAGCAAGGCGCAGCAGGTGCAAGAACGCAATCGCGAGCAGTTTCTTCGGGCATTTGACGACGACCTTACCGTGCTAGGGTATGAACGCGACTCTGATGGCAATGGCAGATTTCTACTCGGTAATTGGGATGAGAAGTGGTCGTACGCGTCACAGGAATAATTCGCCAGCACATCGTACCAAGTATCTAGTACGCACGGCATTCCGATACTAGGTGCTGGATACTCGGTTCTAGGTACTGAACTATGAAAGTTGAAGCCATTACGCTGCGCGAGATTCAAATGCCACTCGTCCATTTTTTCGAGACGAGTTTTGGGCGCACCTACAGCCGCCGCATCTTGCTGCTTACTGCGCATTGTGAAGGCGTGAATGGATGGGCGGAGTGCGTAGCCGGAGAGGACCCTTTTTATAGCAGCGAGTGGATCGAGAGCAGCTGGCCAACAATTACTCGTTATCTTGCCACCGCTGTTCTCGGTCGCAACCTCGACGCAGCACGCGACTGCGCCGCGCTTTTCTCCAGGGTTCGCGGCCACCGCATGGCCAAAGCCGCGGTCGAAAATGCTCTATGGGATGCCGAGGCGAAGCAGAAAAATCAACCTCTGTGGAAGCTGCTGAGTGGCACGCGAACTGAAATCCCCTGTGGAGTCTCCATAGGGATCCAGGATTCGGTCGAACAGTTACTCGAGAAAATCAAGATCGAACTGGCCGCAGGCTACCGCCGGATCAAGGTGAAAGTAAAACCTGGCTGGGATGTGAACGTATTAGAGAAAATCCGCTCGCGTTGGGCTGACATTACGCTGAGCTGCGATGCTAACTCCGCCTACACGCTCGATCAGGTGGAACACCTGCGGACCTTCGATCAGTTCAACTTGCTGATGATCGAACAGCCGCTATGGGACGATGACATTTTCTACCACGCGCGCCTGCAAAAGGAATTGCGCACTGCCATTTGCCTGGATGAATCGATCATCAATGCGCGGGCCGCAGCCGTCGCCGTGGAAACTGCCGCCTGCCGCATCGTCAACATCAAAGTTGGACGCGTGGGCGGGTTCACCGAAGCCAAGAAAATCCACGACATCTGTCAGGCGCAGAGTATTCCCGTTTGGTGCGGCGGCATGCTGGAATCGGGCATCGGCCGCGCTCACAACATAGCCCTGTCCACCCTACAAAATTTTCATCTGCCGGGAGATGTTTCCGCCTCCAAGCGATATTGGAAGGAAGACATTATTGAACCGGAGGTCGAGGTGTCATCGCAAGGGATGATTGCCGTCAGCGACCAGCCAGGGACTGGCTACCGCATTAAGGAAGACCTGATCGAAAAGCTGACTGTGCGCAAGGAAACGATTCGTGCAAGCGCGTGACATCGAATCGCTTTAGTGCGACCGGCTCTCGATCTCCACTGCCCCATTGGAGCGGTTCTGTGCCAATTTGGCCTCTTCCGCCTTTAGCAGCTGTACTCCCTGAGCAAACGTGGTGTCGGCGGGCACGAGCCGGAAGTCATCAAAAACTTCATCGGATTTGATGGACAAGCTTTTGAACAGCAGAATCTTGCCCGTAAACGCAAGCGACATACGGGAAATCTCCCACGAATCGTGCCCCGCGTCGCACTGTTGCACAAGAAAGTGGCCGCCCTTATCGAGGTGTCCCAGAATTCCCCAGCCAAAGCTAACCTCTTTGAACAAGGTTCCGTCGATCTTAGCGATCCTCCGCGCGACCGGATCGATTACAACCACCCCCTTCATTCCCACCAATACCTGCTCCACGCGAGAAGGCGGCTGGTAGCCGGGGTTGGGACGGAATCTCAAACGTACTAGCCGCACCCCGGGTTGACCCAAGCCAGCGGAGCCTTCTTCCTCGCCGTCGTAGTCGAACAAGAAAGCCTCGGGCAAGGCTTTCACGATACGTAGCGTGTGCTCGGTGTTTTCCTGTTCCTGCGAATGCTTGTGCCTGAGCAGATCGGGATTGTTCGCCATCTCGCTCAGGCGGTTTTCCTCGTCTTTTTTCTGCTCCGGCGTGAGCGGCTTGTCGTTATAGGCAACCGTCATTCCGACCATCGCCTGCTGGGTCTCCGCATAAAGCCGCGTCTGAGAACCCTGCGGAGTCTGCTTGCGCGATCGGAAGATGTGCTTGGTCGTATCATCTTTAGCGGCTGCGGCTTCATTGGCCACCGCGGCCCGGACGAGCGCAGTACAAGAAACCGCATCGAGCGTATCCGGAGGCGCCGCGGCGACAAAGGAAGCCGAGCCCGTCCCGACCAGCACGCCGATCAGCCATATTGCGACCATAATCGGTCGGCTTCGTTCTGCCTCACGTCTCATATCCGTCACTCAGCAACCTGCACCTTTCAGTGTAACAATTGGAGCTGCGAGCAATCTCTACAGGGACTTGGGTATTTCAGTGCGGACAAGGCTTGCCGCGCCCTCCGTGCCTTGCGTATAGTCGTTTCAGTGAGTGGTTTTCCGGCATTGCTCAGTAAATCCTAGATTCCGGAGTAAACCGGCACTGATCCCTTTGCATCAGGAGCGCGTCCAATGAGCACACCCGCCAGTGGTTTGGCGCAAATCGGCAAGTCGGTCGTAATTAAGGGCGAACTTTCGGGAAGCGAAGATCTCTACCTGGACGGCCAGGTCGAGGGCAGCATCGCCCTGAAGGGCAACAGCCTCACCGTGGGCCCAAACGGCCAGGTCAAGGCCAGCGTCGACGCCAAAGCCATCGTGGTGCAGGGAAAGCTGGAAGGTAAT
>Ga0209656_10001869_pt1 | contig 13736 bp, 11 predicted proteins | sample BogFormECP12_OM2_FD_188239 | JGI IMG/M metagenome (GOLD analysis project Ga0209656, IMG submission 188239) | Bog forest soil microbial communities from Calvert Island, British Columbia, Canada - ECP12_OM2 (SPAdes) (version 2) | ecosystem: Environmental > Aquatic > Freshwater > Wetlands > Bog ... | reverse complement strand
CCTTTAATCTATTATTGCGGAAATGTGGCGCCGAAGCAACCCCAGGGGCACAGGGAAAAGGGATAAAAGACCAGATCAGCAGGCCTGCGACAACCTGTAACCGAGCCACTATGTCAGGAGCCCTGGACCTAGGGCAGGCAAGCCGTTCTATAAGTCACTTCGAGCAATCCGTGATTGCTACGCCGGCAACCGAGATACGGAGCCAGTACCTTCACCGCTCCTATCTCCTGCAATCGCAGGTCGACAACAGCACCTGGAATGAAGCAGAACAAACAATCCGGCAGTTGCTCCCACTCGCGGCGGAAGTCGCGTCAACGCGCACGGTAGTCCTCCTGCGGCGCATTCTTCTCCAGCTAGCAACACGCGACAAAGTTCCCATTACCGTTCAGGAGAGAGCAGCGATGCTGAGTGCCGCGCTTGACGAGACCCCCGTATAATGAAGAATGACCGCGAGATGGCTGCCTACGCGAACCCGCAGCTTGGGCAGCACTTCCTGGTATCCGCCGATAAGCTCTCGAAACTGGTCGCAGCAGCGGGCATTCGCCCGACAGATGACGTTCTGGAAGTCGGAGCCGGCATCGGCACCGTGGCGAGAGCACTTCCGAAATCCAGAAGCCTTACAGTTGTCGAACTTGATGAACGGCTCGTCGGATTTCTCAGCCAGAACGCGCCGCACGCGAAAGTGCTCCATGGTGACGCATTGGAAATAATCCAGAGTTTCTCATTCGACGTGCTTATCGGAAATCTTCCTCATAAGGTCACGGAATCTCTGATTAGGATCATGCCTGGGCTGTCGTTCCGCACTGCTATCCTGTCCGTAGGAGAATCGACTGATCTTAGCCCATTGGATTGCGCATTTTCCTGGTCAGAGGTCACGCGAACCACCGGGGACGATTTCCTTCCGCCGCAACCTAGCGTGTCACGTATCGTGCAGGTGATTCCGCTAACGGGAGGGGCCGCTAGTACGCGCTGATTCCCCTCCCTCTAAAGCGAGAGCCCGCTTGCGGCCGGCAAGCGGGCTTCACCTATGCCCGGCGCGCGGGCGTTCCGATTCGTTTCTATGGTTAGCCCTTGATCCCCGTCGTGAACCGACGCCAGGCGTCGGTACTCACGGTGAGAGCCGATCCCTGGCGGTCCTTGGTGTCACGGACCTTGACCAGGCCGGCCGCGTTGGCCACCTCAACGCAGTTGGCCTCTGAGCCTGAGTAGCTGGACTTACGCCATGCGTCGCTCATGTGATCTCATCTCTGACTTTCACGATGTACTTCCTGGACTCGCGGGGCGATAGTGCCGCCGCGCGAATCAAGTTCATGCTAGTCACCAAGCCTGCCACTTGCCCTGACTGCTCAACGATCATGCCGCCCCCCTTACACTCCGTGTACCCGGACGACGGGGCGTCGGCGAAGTCAAAGACCAGGATGGGGCCATCCGTGCCGGGGTGGTCGCTTGCCGAGTAGGGCAGCACCTGAATCAGGATGTCAGGTGAGTCGGCCGCATCGATCAGTCGGCCGAGCTGGGCCTGCATGATCTCCAGTGAGCCGACGACGTGCCGTAGCACCCCCTCATGGATCACGACCCAGTACATCGGACTCCCGGCCTCCCGGGCGAAGATCGCCTGGCGCTCCAGTCGTATGGCGACCCTCCGTTCCAGCTCATCCGAGGTAATGCGCGGCTGCCCGGCCCTGATCACCGACCGCGCGTAGTCCTCGGTCTGCAAGAGCCCCGGCACAACCCGCTGCTCCCACTCGTGAACCTGGGTCGCTCGGGTCTCGGAGTCGACAACCGGAGCGAAGTAGCTGGGCCATGCCTCACGGGCGACTAGCTCCTGGAAGTCCGCGAAGGTGGTCGGGGTGTCGAAGACCTCGTCGCATTTTGCCGCGAACTCGGCCGACGGCGGCTTGTGCTCCTGCTCTATCTGGCTGACGAGCGCGTTGGAGTACCCGAGTTGATCGGCGAGTTCCGCCTGAGACCACCCCTGCTTGGCTCTCCAGCCCCGGAGTTGGTTAGCGAACTTGGACATAGCGGACGCCTTAACCGCGGCCACCGGCTCTTTAACCTTGCGCGCCATCGATTTAACCTTCTGTGCGCAGTGTCTGTACTGTCTGTCCATAGTCGCACACTCTTGCGGTGCGCGTAGTAAACCGCTGGCGTCCCATGTCATCGTTGCCCTACGCCCTGCCGCGCCGGCTCCCTGGGTTCACGGAATGAAAGCGCGGTCGGGCGGTCAGAGCACCCCCGCGCGACACGAGAGCACCCGACATGGACGTAACGGGAAGCACCCCCACGGCAACCGCGCCAAACGTCAGGCCAGCGCTGGCCTGGCGGCGGTCACGTCCGGAATGTGCCCCAATTGCTCACAATCGATACAAGCCCGTCAGCCTCCATACGCCGGAGCGCGGAAACGACCGTGCTACGCGCCACGCCGTATTCACTGGCCAGTTTGGCCACCGAGGGCAGTCTCTCCTGTGGCTGCCATTCATCCGCGTTGATCCGAGCACGTAGCGCGGCCTCAACGCGCCGGCTCGGCAGTTCGGGCGTGCGGTCAGATGGCATTCAGTCATGATCGCAAACACCGTCTGACCTGCGCGGACTGTCTGTAGTGTTTTGACTGTCTGTAGAGTCTGTCTGGCAGTTAGGCAGATCTCAACCGAAAGCTCGCTTACTACGTAAATGTCCCCTGACGGGCGAATACAACCCCGCAAGGACCGGGAGCCATATGGCAGAGGGAGGGGTTCAGTGCCCAGGGCGGCGGCGGTCAAGACGATCAGGTTCACCCGCATGTTCTGCGGGTACGCGGATAAGGTCCGGGAGGTACGCCACGAGGTAGCCCGTCACCTGACCGCGTGCGGCTACCCCCGGGTAGATGATGCGGTGCTGATCATCTCGGAATTTTGCGCCAACGCGGTGCTGCACAGCGACTCCCGGGGACAGTTCGTCATCGTGCGAACTGAACTGTTCCCCACCCACCTGCGGGTCGAGGTGGAAGATCTGGGCGGGAAGTGGGCGGCAGGAGATCCTGACGGGACCCACCCGCATGGGCTGATGATCGTGGAAGCGCTCACCGGCATGGGTGAATGGGGGATCGACGGGGACGAGGCTGGCAGGGTCGCGTGGGCACGGCTGGGCACGTGATCCCCTCCGGGCTGGCGGAGCTTGCTGAAGCAGATCACACACGGTGAGCTTGCCCCAGGCGGGCATCTCCCTATTGCCGGCCTGCGGGATAAGCTCTCAGCGCGTGTCATAAAGGTGTCCGTTTGCCGCCTGCATCTGTGTTGAATACGTGCTGAGATCCATGAACCGGATGTCGGGCTAACGCGCTGGATGGTGGCCACCGCCAGTAGAGCCGACGGTTTTACAGTGTTCCGCTCCTATTCGCATCATATAGCCGCTGACCTGCGTAAACGCTGCAGTTCAGCATCCGCGGCACCGACGCTGTCCGCCATATGTCCGTGCCCACGGGCATTCAGGCGGCCCATCGCGCGGACAGCCACGGACACCGTCCGCAGAACCGCCTGACCTGCGCAAACCAGCAAGCAGAACCTTTTGCCCCAAGAGCATCCAGCAAGGGCGAATGTGCGCCGGGGCAAGGCAGACGAACCACTCGTATGGAAATTGAGCCTCGTTCCGGCTCTTGCTGGCGAGCGCGGGCGGCGGACCATGATCGATCACCGTGTAGGTGCCGATAATGATGTCACCGCCGCTGACCTGGTCTTCGCTATCGTGCGGAAGGTCATGACGTTAGGCATCTGGCTGCGCGAGGACGACAGGATCAGGCACTGTCAGTGCTCATGTCACTGCGGGTCGCTTATCTGGCGGTGCTCCGCGTGTTCGGCTGGCTTGCCTTGCTCGCCCGCTCCGACCGCGCCAAGGACGCCGAGATCCTCATCTTGCGCCACCAGCTCGCTGTTCTCCAGCGCCATGCTCGAGCACCGAGGCTGTCCTGGGCTGACCGGGCGGTCTTGTCCGCGCTGGCCCGGCTGCTGCCCACGGGCCGCCTCCGCCAGGTGCGCCTGATCGTCTCCCCGCGGACCTTGCTGCGCTGGCACGCCGACCTGGTCAAGAGGCGGTGAGCGTATGCGCGGCGCAGTCCGGGACGGCCGCGCACTGCGCAGGCGGTCCGTGCGCTGGTGCCGGAGATGGCGAGGGACAACCCGGGCTGGGGGTACCGGGGCATCCACGGCGAGCTGACCGGGCTGGGATACAAGCTGGCGGTGTCGCCGGTGTGGCAGATCCTCAAGGACGCCGGCATCCACCCTGCTCCCAGGCGGGCGCGGGAGACCTGGCGGGCGTTCCTTGCCGGGCAGGCCAAGACGACCCTGGCGGCGGACTTCTTCCACGTCGATACCGTGTTCCTGCGCCGCTTGTACGTACTGTTCTTCATCGAGCACGGCACCCGCAGCGTGCAACTGGCCGGCATCACCGCCCACCCGACCGGCGCGTGGGTGACCCAGCAAGCCCGCAACCTGCTCATGAACCTCGAGGGCCGTGCTGACGGCCTGAAGTTCTTGATCCGGGACCGGGATACGAAGTTCACCGCCGCGTTTGACGCGGTGTTCACCGCGATCGGCACGCGGATCAACAAGACGCCCGTGCGGGCGCCACGCGCCAGGAATCTGTGCAAACGGCGGGCACGCCGGCAGCTAATCCCGCAGAGCACCGCGCCCGTACGTTCGGGATAAACACGCCCGGACGTCCGGGATAAAAGCGCCTGAACATCGCCCCGGGCAGAAGGGACCAATGGCCCTATCAGCTTCGCGCGCCACGCCGAGACTGCTGGTAACCGATACGGTCTCATCCCCGCGGGAGGTGGGCCATGACACACTCTCCAGCCGGCAGCCGGATCGTGGTCGGCGTCGATGGATCGGCCGCCTCGGACGCCGCCGTGCGCTGGGCAGTACGGGAAGCGCTGCTACGCCACGCAACCGTCCACCTGGTCAGCGCGTACCACAGCGACTCCAGGCAGCGCGCACAGTATGTCCCGTCGTCCTGGATGGCGCCCCAGGAGGAGCACTCTGCCGCCGCCGAGGCACTGGTCGCCGCGGCAATGGAACTCGCGCGCCGGTCCCTCCCGCCGGGACAGCTGACGGCCGAACTAGCGAACGAGCCGCCCGCCCGGGCATTGCTCGACCGGGCGGCGCACGCCGAGCTGCTCGTCCTGGGAACGACCCGGCCGGCACCCCAGCCCGGACAGCCGCCGCAGGCCATGGGGCCGGTGGCGCGCACCTGCCTGCAGCTCGCACACTGCCCCGTCGTGGTCGTCTCTCCCGATGACCGGCCGGCCAGGGGCTTGACTGCCGGGCAAGGCGACCAGGACGCGGCGAGCCGCCAGGCAGCCAGGGGCAGCAACACGGCATAGGGCGCGAGGATGTCGGGTTGCGGCAGATGCCCGCGGTCGACGCCGCCGCCACTAGCCGGGGCCCTCGCATGACGATGCGGCAGCAAGCACCAGGCAGCCCGGGCCGCACAGCAGCCCGCCCCTGGGATGATGCGCCCGGGACAGACAATCTGAGGGGCTTCGATCTCACAGCCGCACGACGATTCAACCGCTCGTAATCGGCAGGTGCTCTCCGACAGGTCGGTGGCTCATCAGTGCGGTCGCGTTCCGTAATCGGCCATCGGCACCACAGCGCGCACTAGAACCGCTGTTCGGGGATGGCCGTGGTTAGCGAGTTCAGGTAGGCAGGCGACCATGCGGGTCTGAGGTTCGGTCGCGTCAGCTGGTGGGTGCGCGCGATCAAGATCCCGTTCCGATGGTGGCCGGCGGCTGGATTGATGGAGTCGGCCGTGCAAGAACCGGGCCGCTGCGGGGCGGGGACTGTGCAGGCGCTGTTGTCTGGGCCCGTCTGCGGCGGCGGTTCTGGTTGATCAACTTGGTTGTCTCGCGTGCGCGGGTGCGGCGGCTCTGCGCAGGCTCGCCGTCAGGGCCGGGGGCGCGGCCGCCGCTGCCGCGCGCCGCCCGGTCTGGTCGCGGCTGTGACCTCCGTCGTGCGGCTGTCCGGTCCTGGCGCGCCTGACGGGTTGCCCCGGATTGCCTGGACGAAGTTGCGGATGATCGTGTCGCCGCAGCGGGTGAGGATCGACTCGGGGTGGAACTGGACGCCCTCGGTCGGCTGAGTGGCGTGCCGCAATGCCATCGGGATCCGGCCCCTGGCCGTGGCGGTGACCGACAGGAAGGGAGGCAGTGAGCCTTCGGCCACCATCAGTGAGTGGTAGCGGGTCGCCTCGAATGGCTGCGGCAGGCCCGTCAGGAAGCCGTGGCCGTCGTGCGTGATCGATGACGTCTGGCCGTGCACGGGGCGGGGCGCGGCGACGATTGTGGCCCCGAACGCGGCTGCGATTGCCTGGTGCCCGAGGCAGACGCCCAGCAGCGGCGCCTGGCCGCCGCAGACCCGCACCACGTCCACGCTGATCCCGGCGTCAGCGGGGGCGCACGGCCCCGGTGAGATCACCACGCCGGCCGGGCCGAACGAGGCGACCTGCTGAGCCGACACCTCGTCATTGCGGACGACCTCCACGCGGCAGCCGCTGGCGGCGAGCATGTGCGCGAGGTTGTAGGTGAAGGAGTCGTAGTTGTCGATCAGGACCGTGACCGGGCCGGCGCGATCCCGCCGCCTTCCCGGCTTTGATGCGGGCGGGCGGCGGCCCGCGTGGCTTGCGGTGGCCGTTTCGCGGCGGCTGAGCGGCTGCCCGGCGAGGGACGCCGCCATCCGGCCGGCGACCGGGCCCGCCGGCCAGGCTGCCGGGCTGCCGGCCATCGACCGGACGGGCTGGACGCCGTGGACGGCGTTGGTGACGAACACCTCGCTGGCGGCCTGCAGCCGTGCCCTGCTGATCGGCGTCATGCTGACGCCCAGGCCCTCGATGCCGGCCACCCGCAGCACGGCATCCCTGGTCACGCCGGGCAGCAGCCGTCCGTCCGCGGGCGGGGTGTGCAGCACCCCGCCGATCACCGCGAAGACGTTTGCCCTGTCGGTCTCCAGCACGTCGCCGTCAGCGTCCTGGATCAGCAACTGCTCGCCGGGCTGCAGGGCCATCGAGCGGGCCATGTCTGCGAGCAGTCGCCGGTCGAGCCACTTGTGTGCGCCGAGGCCGCCTTCGATCACCGCCGGCCGCAAGCTCACCTCCGCAGGCGGCTGGTCAAGCGGCACGATCTCGACGCGGGCCCGGAGCGGCCCGCCGGCTGGCTGCAGGGTGATCCGCAGCCGCCCGGACGGGTTCCCGGCGAGCTGAGCCGCCAGGTCGCCGGCGAGGGTCCCTGGCAGGCCCTTGCCGAACAGCTGCCGGGTGCTGGCCTCCAGCCGGGCTACATGGTCGGCCAGGCCGCGGGTGTCCCCGTCCGCGACCAGCAGCGACGTGAACACGCCGGCGGCGGGCCGCGGCTGCAGAGACGGCCTGGACATAAGGCCGCCGCCGGCCCGGGTCCCCGCTGCGGGCAAGCCAGGCTCGGCGGCCAGGCGGCCGCCGATGGCGCGGATCAGCGGGCCCGCCTTGAGCAGGCACTCCCGGTATTCCTCGTCGGCGGCCGAGTCCGCGACGATGCCGCCGCCGCTGCCCAGCCACACCCGTCCCGCGCAGAACTCGAACGTGCGGATGGCGACGTTCAGCTCCAGGCCCGCGACGGGGCTGCGGTAGCCCACCGCACCGGTGTAGATCTCCCGCGGCGTCGCCTCGAGCTCATGGATGATCTCCACCGCCCGCACCTTCGGGGCGCCGGTCACCGATCCGGGCGGGAACGCCGCGCGGATGAGGTCGCCGTCGCCGGCAACCGCGCTGAGCGTTCCGCGCACATCGGAGACCAGATGCCATAGTCCCGGGTGAGGCTCGACACCGAGCAGGCGCGGAACCTCCACGCTGCCCGCGGCGCAGACCCGGCTGAGGTCATTGCGCATGAGGTCCACGATCATCACGTTCTCGGCGCGGTTCTTAGCCGAGCGTTCCAGCTCGGCGCGCTGCCGCCGCGCCTGCCGCTGGCGCGGTGACCGCCGGTGCGTGCCCTTGACCGGCCGGGACAAGACGGTCCTGCCGTTCCTGCGCAGGAACAGCTCGGGTGACAAGCTGGCCACGGCGCCCTGCGGTACGCGCATGAACGCGGCGTACGGCGGCTGCAAGACGGCCGCCGCCTGGCAGAACGCGTCCAGTGGATCACCCTCGAAGCCGGCCTCCAGCCGCAGGCAGATGTTCGCCTGGAAGATGTCGCCCCGCCGGATGTACTCCACGGCCCGGCCAACCGCCGCTTTATGCTCGGCCGCCGACGGCGCCAGCAGGAAGTCCCCGCAGGAATAGCCGCGAGCCCGGGGCGCGGCGGCGCGCGGCCTGCCGGACAAGTCCTCGAACCGGCGTTCCAGGGCCTCCTCCCGGCCGGCCGTCCAGAGCGCCTCGAACCACCACTCCCCGGTTGACTGGTCCCGGCGCAGGACATGGTCGTAGTAGCCGAACCACCACGCGGGCAGCTGCCTGGGGCCGCCAGGCGCGGGCGGCACCGGCAGGACCTCGCCGCCAAAGCCGAAGCCCAGGTAGCCAATCCAGCCGCCGCCGAAGGCAGGAAAGGCGGGATCGGCAAGCCCCGTTCCCAGTTGCCGGGCACGGTCAGCGCCGCCGCCCGCCCCGGCGCCTGGCGCGCAGGGCAAGTCAAGGACGTCTCCGAGGAACTGGGGCGGGCTGCGCACCAGCGCAGGCTCAGAGCCGACCACGTCGGAGCCATCGGACCAGGCCCCGATGAGCGCGATCGGGTGCGCATCCGCCCGCACCAGCCTCAGAACCTCGACCGGAGCCAGGTCCCAGCACAGCGGGCGACGCACCAGCCGGGGAACCGGGCCAGGCCGCAAGTTGCCTCCCAAGCAGCGAAATCACGATGTCCCGCAAATGAACCGGCCAGCATTAACCTGCAGCGGGCCGGATAGTCCTCTGGCGCGGCTCCCTGGCGGCAGGCCCTTGCCGCAACCATTGTCGCCGCAGGCCGGACCGCGCCGACATCAGCCTCCGGCCAGCACAGCGACCACGCCTGCACCCGGCAGCTGAAACAGCGATCAGCCGCTCAGACCTGGCGGCACCGCGGCGTCTCTCGTCCTCCTCCCCAGGCGGTGGGCTTACACTGCGTGATCCCCATTCGACCTGGACGAGGCGCACACTCCCGCCGTTCTGCAAGTCGTCGTCTGCCCCGGTGACAGGCGGCCGCCGCATCCAGATCTGGGCATTCTGCTGCGCCGATTACCGAGCCGAGTCTGGGGGCCGGTAGACGGCACGCGTCATGAGGCAGCTCCCGCCGGCCTCCCCGGCTACGTCGACCCCGCCGTGTACGGGGCCGTGGCGTTCCTCTGTGACTCGGCCGGGCAGCACTGGCGGGGGCGCCCGGATGGCCAGCTGGAGCAGGTCGCACCAGAGCAGGTTCCGCTCTGCACCTGGTGGCCTCCGCCTTGCCTGGGCGATCCTCCCGTGCCTTCGCGCCCCCGGGTGTAGCTCTGCTCGGTGCCCGCGCGGCCTTGTCGGGCTTGCTCCCGCACCCTCGAGCATGCGTCGAGGCGCGGGCGCCAGCCTGTGGTCACCCTTTAAGGACGCGTCGCGGGGGGAGCCGACTGGCTGTTGCGGCGGGGCCCAGCCTTGAAGGATGCGCCGGAATGTCTCAAGATCGGCTTCCGCTGGCGTGACCGTGTCGTTCCATGTGCGCGCCTCGGCTTCGGCCCAGTCGGCCCAGCGTTCGACGGCGGTGACCACGCTAATCTGGTAGGCCATCGTGAGCTTGACGATGTGAGTCCGGCCGGGATAGGGCGGCGGCTGTCCCCCCAGGTAGTCCAGGGCTATCCGCTGGGCGTTGTGGCGGCTTCGGCGTGCCCAGCCGCGGATGCTGCTGATTGCGGCGAGCAGGTCATCGTTGGTGCCCGCATCGGCGAACAGGACGCGGAGCATGTCCGGGTACTGGACTTGGGGATCGCCGCCGGGCTCCGATAGCCAGCGGCGCAGCTCACGCCGGCCGGCCTCGGTGATGGCATAGACCGTCCGCCTTCGAGGGCCGTCCGTGACGGTGGTGGCTGTGGCCAGGTCCTGCGCGGCGAGTTTCTTCGGTTCCTCGTACACCACGCTCTGGGCCGCGGACCAGAAGATGCCGCTGCGGGAGTTCTGCTGCGCGAGCTCGTAGGCCGAGTGCGGCCGGATGCCCAGCAGGCCGAGCACGGCGTACGAGATCGTGGTGAGCTTCCTGGGTTCCTTCCCAGCGCGGCGCGACGGGGGTTGTGTCATAGTCCGGATCGTACAATACTTACTCCGAACCGGAGTATAACCGGCCCGGTTCCGCCCCGGCGGCGTGCGGGCTGGCAAGGGGTCGGAGATGCCTGACGTCGTCATCGCGGGCGCCGGGGTGGTCGGCCTGGCGGCTGCGCTGCTGCTGGCCAAGGACCGGCACCGCGTCACCGTGCTGGAGCGCGACCGGGCCGCGCCCGCGGAGGACCCGGAAGCGGCCTGGACAGGCTGGCAGCGGCGGGGGGTCAGCCAGTTCCGGCAGCTTCACTACTTCCAGCCCCGGTTCCGGGCCATCATCGAGGGCGAGCTACCCGAAGTGGCCCAGGCGCTCGACCGGGCCGGGGCGCTGCGCTTCAACCCCGTCCGGGCCGCGCCGGCGGCGCTGTCCGCAGGCGGCTGTCCGGGGGATGAAGCCTTCACCGCTCTCACCGCGCGGCGGCCGGTGGTCGAGTCGGTGCTCGCCCGGGTGGCGGCCGATGCGCCTGGCATCACCGTCCGGCGCGGCGCCACGGTTACCCGCCTGATCACCGGGACCCCGGCGGCGGCGGGCGTGTGCCACGTCGCCGGCGTCGGCTTGCAGGACGGGACTGAGCTGCGAGCCGACCTCGTGGTAGACGCCACCGGGCGGCGGTCGCGGCTGACCGGGCTCCTGCCGGCGATCGGGGCCCCGCCCCCGATCGAAGAGCGGGAGGATTGCGGCTTTGTGTACTACGCCCGCCACTTCCGCGGCCCCGGCGGCTCCATACCCGAGGTGCTCGGGCCAATCCTGCAGGACTACGGGTCCATCTCGTCGCTCACCTTGCCGGCTGACAACGGCACCTGGGGCGTGGGCCTGATCACCAGCGCCCGGGACAAGGCCGCCCGTGCCCTTAAGGACACCGCCTGCTGGACCCGGGTGCTGCGCAGCCTTCCGCTGGCCGCCCACTGGATAGATGGCGAGCCCCTCGAGGAGCGGATCGTGGTCATGGCCGGGATCGAAGACCGGCACCGGAGCTTCGCCCGCGCCGGGCGCCCCATCGCGACCGGGCTGGCGGCGGCCGGTGACGCCTGGGCGTGCACCAACCCCTCCATCGGCCGTGGCGCGTCGATCGGCCTGCTTCACGTCCTCGCCTTGCGCGATCTGCTCAGAACCAGCGCCACCGAAGACCCGCGGGCATTCACCGCCCGCTGGGAGGCGGTCACCCTCCAAACCGTGGAACCGTGGTACCGGACCACCCTGGGGTATGACCGTCATCGCCTCGCCGAAATCGAGGCGGCGATGAACGAGACATCGTACGAACCCGGGGACCCGGCCTGGGAGATCACCAAGGCGCTCGCACATGGCGCCTCGGCAGACGGCGAACTGTTCCGGGCCCGGCTTCGCATTGCTGGCGTGCTCAATACCCCCGGGGAATTGATGGCCGAACCTGGCCTCGCCGACCGGGTGAAACGCGTGGGCGGCGACTGGCGTGATCATCCGCTGCCCGGCCCCGGCCGCAAGCAACTTCTGCGGTTGCTTGGCTCTTAAGAGTGCAGCCAGCAGCCACAGCTTGACCTGAGCTCTTCGCCTCAGGAAGGCCGGCCAAGGCGATCAGCATGGCGGACATGCCCCCGAACACCGCCGGACGCCAGGTCTCGCCGAGCTCGAGCACCAGGTCCAGGCCGTGGCGGCCCGCAGCACCAGGCCAGGCCACCAACCGTCCTGCCCGCACCGTCCCCAGAACGGATGATCTGCGTGCAGCCGCCCTTGCGTCTGCTAAGTCGGCCAGCCATTCAGAGTCGATATGCGTGTTTGCAGTGTCACGATCGTTTTAGCTCGGTTACGATCCGTTACTGCCATGTCCGGGGTGTCGGTTCAGGCCGGGCCGTCGGTCCTGCCGGTGGCTATCCCGGGTGCGCGGTTCCGAAGCTATGCGCGGTGCCGCCTGGGCATTCCCAGGAGCCTCGGCTCCTGGCCGGAGAGCGCAGCCGGGGACCACCGCCGTTCGCCTGGTCGTCCCTTTCGCCGTCGGCGCGGAATGGTGAGCGATCCCTGGCCGCCGGGACTGGCCGTATCTCAGAGGGGGGCTGGTATCTGCGGGGCCGGTGCGAGTGATGATGTTCCTGGTTGCGTTGCGCCGGGCCGGTGCCTGGCCGTGGGGCGTTTTCCGGCCCGGGCCCGGGGGGTCCGCCGGGCCCGGGACTGTGGAGCATGGCCGGCCGCGCCGGCACGGCAGGACGGCATGTGAGGGCGGCGTGAGCCGGCGCGTGTTACCCGGGCGGCACCACGACCGCAGGAGGTGGCTGTTTGGCGCGCTGGAGGGGGACCGGTGAACAAGTTCGATGTGAGGGTGTACGCGATCCGGTGGTACTCGTTGATCACGCCACCGAGGACCTTCCGACGCCGCACCGGCGCGCCAATCGGCACGACCTCCTGCTCGTCATGATCGGGTGGCCGCTGCTGCCGCGGGTCCCTGACGGCGGCTAGCCGTGCGGCCGGGGAGCGGGTAGCCGGTCGGCGAGCTGGTAGCCTTCGCCGCGCACCGTGGTGATCAGGTCGAAGCCGAGTTTGGATCGCAGCCGCCGGATGGACACATCGACGACGTTCGATCCCAGGTCGAAGTCGTATCCCCATACCGTGGCCAGTAGCCTGCCCTTGGGTACCGGCTGGCCGGCGTGTCCGGCCAGTTCCCTCAGCAGGAGGAATTCCAGTCGGGTCAGCGGTACCGGGCCGTGTCCGGTATCGGCTGTCAGCCGTCCGAGGTCTAGGCGGAGCTGCCCGGCCTCGATGACCTCGCCGCGGGGATGCGCCGTGTCCCGGACCCGGAGCCGGACCCGGGCCAGCAGTTCGGCAGGCGAGAACGGCTGTGCCAGGTAGTCCTGGGCGCCTCGCTCCAGGCAGTCCACCCTGGCGGCCACGTCGGACAGGCAGGACAGCACCATCACTGCCTGGTCTGGGCGCGCGCTCAGCATGCGCTCCAGCACGTGTGGGGTGCCAGAAGTCTGCGTGGCCTGTGAGCTGCAGCGATGACTGGAGTTGTAGGGCATCATGATCATCCGTGTCCTTGCGCCTGCTCTATCGCATCTTCGTCCGGCTCTGCGGCTGGCTGGTCCTGCTCGGCCGGTCATCGGCCTCCAAGGACGCCGAGCTGCTCGTGCTGCGGCACGAGGTCGCCGTGCTGCGCCGGACCCATCCGCGGCCCCGGCTCGACTGGGCCGACCGCGCGGTCCTCGCCGCGCTGATCCGGCTCTTGCCGGCAAAGCTGCGGAGGCACCGGCTGGTCACCCCCGGCACCGTCCTGCGCTGGCACCGCCGCCTGGTCACTCGCAAGTGGACCTACCCGCACCGGACAGGACGGCCGCCAGTCAGCGCCGAGATCGCCGCACTCATCCAGCGGCTCGCCACCGAGAACAACGGTTATGTGAACCTGGGGATTATGTGGAGTCTGGCGGCTGATTAGGTGACTTCACGGTCTGGTGTGCGCCAGCGCTTCACATAAGTTCTGCGCCCCGCGACGCTTCACCTCAAACACAAGTCATGGAGG
>Ga0209656_10001868_pt1 | contig 13741 bp, 12 predicted proteins | sample BogFormECP12_OM2_FD_188239 | JGI IMG/M metagenome (GOLD analysis project Ga0209656, IMG submission 188239) | Bog forest soil microbial communities from Calvert Island, British Columbia, Canada - ECP12_OM2 (SPAdes) (version 2) | ecosystem: Environmental > Aquatic > Freshwater > Wetlands > Bog ... | reverse complement strand
AACGTGCGGCTATTTACTTCGGGCTCCGCGCCGTTATCGGATGAAACATTTCACCAGTTTCGGACTCGCACCGGGCACACGATTCTGGAGCGGTACGGCATGAGCGAGACGAGCGTCCTGACCTCCAACCCATTCCACCGCGACCGCGGCGAGCGCATCGTCGGCACGGTGGGTGTACCGCTTCCCGGTGTTTCGGTGCGGGTGGTGGACGATTTCGGTGCGCCCTGTCCAGCCGGTAAGATCGGTCACGTCCAGGTCAAAGGCCCGAATGTATTTCGCGGCTATTGGAGGTTGCCGGAGTTGTCACAATCCGAATTCACGGAGGATCGCTGGTTCAAAACCGGCGACTTAGGCAGATTCGGTGGCAGCTCGGGAGAGAAAGACATACCCGAGACTTATCTGACCCTGGTCGGGCGCAGCAAGGATCTGATCATCTCCGGCGGCTACAACGTATACCCGAAAGAAGTTGAAGGTTATCTCAACGAAATGCAGGGGGTCATGGAAAGTGCGGTTGTTGGCGTAGCCGACGATGATTTCGGGGAAGCTGTCGTCGCTGCGGTCGTCCCACAGCCGGATGCGCACCTTGACGAAGCAGAGATGATCCGCACCCTGAAAACGCAGATTGCCGGATTCAAAGTTCCGAAACACATTTATTTCGTCAAAGAGCTGCCACGCAACGTTATGGGAAAAGTACAGAAGGACGCGTTGCGGGCGAGATTGCGAGAGCCCCGATAGCCCGGCCTATGCACACCACTTTCACAAGACAATACATCAAGGGGATTGTTTCGATTGGGCTAATATTGGCAAGGGCATCTGTAAGAAAATTTGCTTTTCCAAAGACTATCGCTGGGGACTCCGGAAAATCGTTATCTGCTCGGAAGAACCGAATCACTCCCTGCTCGGGCGGTAGGGGACCACCGGAAGCCATTGCTTTTCAGTTCTCGGCGGATTGCCTCCGAGGGGACCTCCGGGAAAAAGATCTGTAGGCGATTGTGCTCAACGTCATCGACCAGGCGGATCCGGCCCGGAAATTCCTCTTCGGTCGTCACGTCGCTCTGTGCCTTTTGGAGAAGCGCCAAGCGTTTCTCAAGGCGCCGGATGTTCGCTGCATTGTTGGTCAGGGCGTAATTTGGGAAGCCGAGCCTGCCGGTAAAATTCGCGTGGAAGAGCTTTGCAATCGTGTCGTGCGAAAAGCCGAGATCGGCGAGGCCTTCGCGATCGGCCTTTCGGATGAGTAGATTTGCGCGCTTCATCATCCCTTGCGGCTTCTTGAGGCGCTCGATTTTATCGACCAGCTTTTCGCTCGCGTCGGGGTCATCGCTAAAGATTGTGCGGTTCGATTCCACCGCCGTCGCGCGCCGGCGGAATTCCGCTTTATGGTGGTGTTCTTGAGCCTCGGGCAAACACCAAACGTCAAAAATCGTACGCCAACGATTTTGCCGACTCTCCTTAGATAACGCTGCCCCTGAATAGCCGACTGCCCAGGATTCCTCGCAACTCCTCCGTCCCGCTCGGCCGATCAACTCCGCTGATTCAATTGGGCCAGCACGTCCTCGGTAGAGGAGGTCTCGCCTAACCGGGGAAAAATCTTCTCGACGCTATGGCGGTGTGCATCGGCGTCCCGGTCTGTCATGGCATCGGTGACCAGCACCACATTATAACCATGATCATAGGCGCTGCGCGCTGTCGACTCCACACCGGCGCTGGTGGCAACACCGGTTAGGAAGAGCTGGGTCACGCCGAGTTGGCGCAACGTCTCATCTAACGACGTTCCGATGAACGCACCTACTCTTTGCTTGGTGACGGTGTAATCGCCGGGCTGCTGCTCAAGCTCGGAAACGAGCTCGGTCCAGTCAGGGGGAAGCGAGGGTCTAGGACGCACAATATCGGTACGGCCTGGCGCTCCACCGGAAACGTTGACGAGGACAACCGGCCGGTCACGCTCACGGAATGCGCGCGCCAGTTGGGCAGAGCGAGTGACGATTTCGCTGGTAGGATGCACCGTTGGCAGACCGACGATCCTTTCTGGAGGTCAATCACGATCAGGGCGGCGATGGCATCGAGTTGTGTGAGCGGCATGTTTTTTCCTTATGCGTGTTGTGGCACTTCTGTGCCGTGTTTCATTGAGGCGGTTAGCTAGTGTGTTTCTTTGCGAAGCGCACACTTGCCAGGATGCTAATTACCGCGATGCCGGCGAAGAAGGTAATCACTGCTAAGTGGTCTCCGCTCCCAACTTTTCCGACCTGAAATAGTATATAGCCGATAACCATATTGAAGAGTGCCCATAGAACGTTCACGGGGGGAGATGAAAGTCCTTTTCCGGGCGGATGAGCAAATGGCGTAGGGAAACGGTCACCAGAAATGCCATGCACGAAATGAGGCACGACATTCGAGAGAAAGGATCCGGCGAAGAAGCCAGCGATGTATTCATACCAATGCATAACGGTTTTTCCTTTTGGTTGGAGTCATAAAAAAAGCTCATATTACGGACTTGGGTTCATCCGTGATGAGGTCGAGGTCATGGGTCGGCAGCAACCCCTTTTCTCGGTAGATGGGCCGCATGGCGACCCTGAGTTTTGGCAGCTCGAGGCTGAACCATAAAGAACTGGCGACACAGAACACTCCGCTAATCACGACGGTCTGAGGCGCACCTATCCCGTGAGCCAGCGCGCCGGCCAGCAGGCTGCCGAACGGCGCCGCGCCGAAGAAGGCCATGGTGTAATAGCTAATCACACGGGCGCGCTTATCTTCCGGCACCAACGACTGGACGATGGTATTGCTGGCGGACGCTGTCTGCATCAAGCCGAAGCCGACGAAGACCATCAGTCCAAGCGATAGCCAGAACGTGTGTGACAGCCCGAAGAGAATCAGCGCGGTTCCCAGCATCGCGACCGCGATCTGAACCATGCGGGTCAATCCAACAACCGACTTCCGGACTGCCAGAGAAAGCGCCGAGATGAATGCGCCGATTCCGGAAGCTGCCGTCAGCCAGCCGAGCGTCGCCGCGTCGCCGTGCAATACCTGTCCGGCGAAAACCGGCAACAGTACGGCGTACGAATAACACATCAGGCTAATGAGCGCGAAGAGCAGGAGAATCGTGCGAACGGGACGAAACGTGCGGACGTAGTCCCAGCCCTCGCGCACTTGTTCGAGCATGCTGCGCTTATTATGGTGCGTATCGAGGGGCTTGATGCGCATCAGCAACAAGGATGCGATCACCGCAAAATAGCTGATGCCATCTATCAGAAAACACCAGCCTTCACCGAACGCTCCGATCACTAAGCCCGCGATGGCTGGTCCGATCAGCCGCGCACCGTTTGCCATAGGGTCACCGATAGGGGTCCACTCCTGTCCAAGAAGCGTTCTAAAAAAGAACTGACAAAAAGGCCTCCGTTTCTGGTTAAATCGTTGGTATGGAAATCAAGCGAGAAAACCGTCAACGGAGGCTGGAGAGATGGTAGGACACTCGAGTCTCTTTAGCCAACTGCTTTTGGTGGTAAACCGGCACCAATTCGCGCGGCGAGTCAAAGAGTGTTGCGCCGAAAAAGCTGCCAAGGGCTTCAGCTGCTGGAGTCAATTCGTGGCCATGATGTTCTGCCAACTGGCACAAGCCAAGTCGCTGCGCGAAATCAGCGACGGCCTGGCCTGTTGTGAAGGCAAACTTAATCATCTGGGCCTGCAAGAGGGTCCGAGGCGTTCGACCTTGTCCTACGCCAACGCCAAGCGCCCTTGGCAGCTGTTCGAGCAAGTCTTCTACGATCAGCTTGGCTTAGCACAGAGCCTGGCGCCAAAGAAGAAGTTACGCTTCAAGAATAAGCTCCTGAGCCTGGATGCCAGCGTGATTGATCTGTGTCTGAGCATGTACAATTGGGCGACCTTCCGCCAAACCAAGGGAGCGGTGAAATTGCATCTGCTGCTGGATCACGACGGTTATCTGCCAGTCTTCGCTCATCTGACCGAAGGAAGGGTCCATGAGATGATAGTGGCCAAGAGCTTGAATTTTGCCAAGGGTACCGTTGTGGTCATGGATCGGGGCTATATCGACTACAAACTCTTCGCTCGCTGGACCAAGGCTGGGATCTTTTTCGTCACTCGACTCAAAGACAACGCCAATTACTGGCACTTCGAGGGGCGGCCGGTCCCCAAGAGTAGCAACGTTCTGAAGGATCAGTTGATCCGGCTTAATCCGATCACAGCCGGAGCGCCCTGTCGGGAAGACCTGCGCTTGGTGACGGTCTGGGATGAGCGCAACCAATGTGAAGTCCAGCTGCTAACCAACCAACTGCAATTCGCAGCCAAGACGATTGCCGACATTTACCGAGAACGCTGGCAGATTGAATTGTTCTTCAAAGCTCTCAAGCAGAACCTGAAGATAAAGACCTTCGTTGGGACAAGTGCCAATGCGGTCCGGATCCAGATTTGGACAGCATTAATCGCGATCCTGTTGCTCAAGATCCTGCAGTTTAAGAGCACCTTTGGCTGGGCGTTGAGCAATCTGGTGGCCCTGCTGCGCTGGAATCTGTTCAGCTACCGCGACTTATGGGAATGGATTAACCGTCCCTTTGACACGCCGCCCGAATCTCCGGCGATTCAGGGCGAGCTTTTCGATTTGGACAGCATCTTGCGTAGCCAAACTTAACAAAGGGGGGCTTATTCTTGAAAAATCATCTGCCACGCCCGCCGAATGGCTTAAAATCAAGGCTACTCCGTCCAACTAACGATTATTTTGGACAGCAGTGATAGGGGTCACCGATAGGGTCAAATCTCAACCTTCAATATATTTATTGATTATTGAGATTTGACCCTGTCTTTAATTTAAGACCCTGTCTTTAAGGACCCCTCTTTCGCAAGTTTGGTATCGAAATGATGGGACATAGGTTTTCCTCTCTGCCAATGCGTTATTGATTATTCGCGCTTATACAGACGTTGCGCCAGTATTTGAAGTAAGGAAATGTCTTAATGGGGCTGCCCAGGTGCGCCAGCGAGGGCCCTGGGGTCTTTCCACTGTTTAGTGTTGCATAGACTGTAGCTTTGATCGCTAGTTGGCGCAGTGTTTGAGGGGTATTTGGCGTATCCGCCAAGTCCGGATGAACGATGGGAAGGACAAGCGTGCTTTCGCGAGAAGCGAGAGACGCTCGGCCTTCAGAGTAAGTGTTTGATTCTGCTTGTTATTGAACTCATTTGGTCGAGTCTGGCTCGTTTGCGGAGCCTCGACACTACGCCAAATAATTCTGAAACAGTACGCCAGATTCGAAGTCGTCCATAAAAGCTAACGATGGAACAGCACATCACCAGGGCTCTGGAGGAGACAAAAGGAGCTGGAGCGGATTCGGTATTGATCTCAGACTGCCCAGAGCCGGTACAAAGCCAATACGTGAGACCAAAGCATGCCACGAAACCAAGTTTTCAGAAGTTACAGCCACAAGGACACACGATGGCGCGACGATCTCGATACGCACCTCAAGCCGTATCTGCGTGGCGGTTCTATCGTCAATTGGCCCCATTGAGGGCTGGGTCGCATGTATGCAATTTTAGGTCATCGCCGAATCGGCCGCAGTGCGATCGCTATCTCGTTTGGAGGCTGGCGCTGGGAGTCATTTTCGCGTATGCTGTCATTTCTAAACTGATGGTCCTAGTTTTCGACGCAACTTTACTCGTACCGATGCGCATCAGGTTTGGCACTTATCTTGGCTTTAAATTGCCGCCAGCGAACACCAGTAAAACCCGATCCAAGAGAAAAAACATCGAACCTTCTACCCATGTACTGTCGGCTCACATTGCCGCAGGAGGTACAACTTACCATGGTTGCGGGGGCGGCGGGTCGTTCGATGCCAGTGGCTGCGCCGGTTCCCTAAGTGGGTGTTTTTGACTAAAACCGCGAAAGGTCAATTTGTGTCAAAGCCCGGAAGCGGGTCGGTTTGATTCTCGGCGCTGGTGAACCGTTCTGCCCCTGATCGCATTCACGACTCCGCACAACCGCGGGCTCCGCACATCAGAGTTTTGCGGAGAACTGCAAAAGGCCGAGTTCGAGCACAATATCATCCGCAAACGCACGCTGGCGGGAGCACGCGGCCGCGTCGGCGGCAAGCTGGAAGCATGTGAGCCTCTACGGGACCTACACCTTCCTGGATATCGGCGATGGGGTCGACCTCCAGGGATTGGTTAATCTATTGGAGGCAGCCCGCGGTGGGTGCGCCGCGGCGCCGGACCGAGGTCGCTATTTTTTGACACATATTGACTTTTCGCGGTTTTAGTCAAAAACACCCTTGTCGGTCTGGCTTTGGCCGGCATTCTGGCGACTGCGCATACCGCCGCGTTCGCTGACGGTGGAGGAGAGCTTCCAGCATCCAACGCCGAGAAAATCGATCATCGCGATTTTGCTATCGACACTTTTTATCCAACCCAGAATGAAATTGCGCTTGCCGAGACGCGAGCAAGCAGATTCTGGGCGAAACATTCCTCACGCTTTGGAGCAGAACCCAGGCTTTTGGCCGTGGAGACTTCGAAGATTTTCCCAGGCGAGGTTCAAGACCTTTATCCAAAACTGATCAACTCTGAGACAACAGCAAGTTTCTTTTCTCACGGAGACAGCGCCTACAGTGACTTGCAGCTCCTCGGCGTCATGATCTACGACGTCAAAACGGGGCATTTCGTCAGCAATCAGGGCTATATATCCGTTGACACTCCACCTCGAGGAAGGGTAGCGCGATTCGGAGCTTACATCGCGCGATACATCGGTTGGGGATAGTTGCTACAATTGCAGACGCAAAGGCATCAAGCGTGGGCCGATCCGAACGGATTAGTTCGTTTTGGCCCCTTTCGGGTAGTAATAAATCGCTCTTCCGGTCCATAGCGATCCTGCATCCGTAACGTTAGAATATAGAGCAGAAGAACGAGACTGATATTCGAATGGGAGGCCTGTGCCAGCCAATTAGTATCATGCACCCACTTAGTTTGTTGATCGTCGAGCTGGACACCGCTAAAAGAAGACTCCGAAATGTTTTTGAGGCGCCAGATGGTACACCAACACGCCGGAAGCCCTGTTCCTGTATCGATCGAGCCCGCCGAGGATATGATCCGGCGGGAACTCGGCACGAAAGCGCAGTCCGATCTAACCCGCTCCTCCGGCAGGTAGCTAGAGGGGAGCATTGGAGACAGTCGCAGGCCGCAAGAGAACCGTTTTGTCCGCGGTTAGCGCCCGGAGATAATCAATCCAGGCTACTGCCATCAGCGCGCCTGATATCCAATCGAAATAACCGATTATCCCCTCGGGGTGATCAAGTTGACCGTGTTAACGGAAACGCTGTTTTATGAAATCAATCAAGGATTCACTTGTCGGTCTGGTTTTGGCTGGCATTCTCTTAATCGTGCCCACCGCCACATTCGCTCACGGTGGAGGAGGCGGTGGTCATGGTGGCGGATTCGGTGCCGGTGGTCACGCATTTGGCGGATTCGCCGGCCGTGGCTTTAGTCCGGGATTCAGCGGGACGCGGGGATTTTCCACTGGTCGATTTTCTGGTCGCGGAGATCACGGTTATTGGTATCCCTACTATCCTTACGATTACTCCGATTTGGATTACGGAGCGGATAACGACTATCAATATGGGGACAATTCAGCCGCGCCTGCGCAACCGGAATCCGTCAGCCCCGCCGTCGACCACGGCCCAGTTGTCGTCAGCATCAACACAGGCAACTCCCGGCCCATGGATTCAAGGGCCAATTCTGCGTACATCAATAGCGGCTACAGTTCGACCAACGCAGCAGGGCAACAAAGAATAGTCATGCAGGATCCGAACGAGAAAATCGGACCGCGAGCCAATCCAAGGACCTTCGTTCCTCCGGCAGTTCCGCAACCTACTCAAACGGCCGCAAAAGGCACTCAGACAACGCCACAAGCGCAGGCTGGGGTCTTTGGTAACCTTGTGCTGACCAGCTGGCTTGAGGACGCTGGAAAAGATGTGATCTATGTCCAAAATACCGAGACGAACGACGTGCAGAAGATCACCTCTGAGCCCAACTTGGACCATTTCCGGATCGTAGAGGTACACCCAAACGCAGATCCGAAGCTGTTTGAAGTGGTCATCTCGAACGGAAGCCAACAAGGACCAGTCAGGTTTCGTTTTTAGGAAGTGTAGCAACGATTTGCTTCTTCCGAAAAACCCGGTTTTGTTCGAAAACCGCCTCACTTGAATGCGTCACAGTCAACATCGGCTTTTCCGCAAAATCGCGAAAGCGAGGGGTATTTAGGCTTCTGATTCGCGCACGACGGAGGACTCAATCCACTTACTTGTTTGGCGAGCACTACGGGGGCGTGAAGTGATAGTTGCAAACCCAGCAACCATTCAGAAAGCCTGGCAACACGCACTTTCGCTCTTTGCTCTCTTTGAAAAGACCTCACGGTTTACCTTGAGAACTCATAATGAAGGGCCCGGCAAGATTGACCGCTTGGGCTAGCCCTTTCTCGGTGCGCAGTTTCAGGAGCCAGTTGCGTTGCACCTCGGCTAAGGCCTCAGCAGCCTTCCCCGTGTTGTGTGCAGCCTGGTAAAAGGCGCTCATAATCTGCACGGTAACCTCATCGCTGATCGGCCAGAGCGTCATTAGCAGGTTCTGGGCGCCAGCTTGGATAAAGCCTCTTCGCAAACCCATGACTCCTTCTCCGGCTCGTGCTTCTCCTGAGCCGGTATCACACGCCGAAAGCGTCACTAACCATGTTCCTTGCAGATCCAATGCACTCACGTCTTCAGCTGTCAGAATCCCGTCGTTTTCCACTGGTGGCACCTCGTCTCGCTTCCAGGCCTCGATCGTGGTTTGGGCCCCGGCCAAGGCTAACCCGCTGCGGTGCATCGGATTCTTGAAAAACATCGATGTGCTGACGCTCTGCCCATCGTTCAACGACGATTCAGGCTCAGCTCTGGCCGCAGGCGGGTCCTCCTTAGCAAAAAATCCATGGGTGGCCAGATGCAGAATGTAAGGCGAATGGATCTTGAGCAGCGCTTCTTTTGTCGCCTCTTTGGCTGTGAAGTTGGTAGACGTCCAACCCCAGTCGGCAAACTCCTTTATCAGTTCATCTCTTTCTTTCTGCGTGCCTTCCAAGCTCCCAAAGTTCCAATCCTCGATTTCCCTTCTTTCGCTGCCGCGGATCGAGCCAGCATCAGCGGAATGGTCCTCTGCCTTGGCCAACATTGGTGTTGAACCGAGATTAAAATCCGGATTAGCAAACAGAACGACTTCTTTAGCTGCTGAAGGCTTAACCTGGTACAGCAGGTCGCGTCCGCTTGTGACGTACTGAACAGTAGATGTTTGAGCCAGGAACTGCTTTTCCTTGTCTAGTAAAGTCGCGAAGGAGATAAAGTTCAGCTGTCCATCCGGGCTGATGATAATCCTTTTTATCTGACTTGGTAGTGCCTGGCCAATCGGGGCCCAAATTGCCTCAAAGAGCGCCCGAAGATTCGCCGAGAGTTCATCATCCTGGGCCGAACCGCGAACCAAAGTTTCGTATTGTCGCACTAAATGTTCAATCTCGTTCGCTTTGCCGAGCGGAATCCAGAGGGGTGCGCCCTTCGAGAACAACACTATCGCTCCGTAGCGCGGTTCCCATTTTCCTTTCATCAGGTAGTGCCAGTACCGCAAGTATTCGATCAGAGCGCTATCTTCGGGAATGGCCACCTGAACCTGCTCGAGGGTCACACCCAGGGCGTGCCGTGCCTTGCCCAGACCGGCAACATGCTGCGCAAGCTGGCTCTCTATCTTTTCGACCTCTCCTTCGAGTGCCTCGATTTGCTGGTTTGTCTCATCTGAGAGCTTTTGGATCGGTTGCAAAAGCAGCTGGCCCAGTTGCCGTTTGTCCAGGTTGAGTCGTTCCACCAGCTTCTGTTCTTCACTTCCCTGGCTTACCTCAGCCAGCAGGCGATCTTCAATGATCGAATCGAGTACAGCGCCTTTGTAGCGTAGGACGGCTTGGGCTAAATCGGTTTCGGTTCCTTTTAGAAAAGGGAAAAGATTATAGGGATGGAAGATGTTTAAGTAAGCCAAACGTTGCTGTTCGGAGGTGAATGAGAATATCTTCGAAAGGATTGTTAGCTCTGCCGCAGACGCCTGGCGGGCAAGGGCCGTAGCCTCGTCGATCCGATTAAGGTTGAACTCTAACAGCGCAAGGTTAGTGAGGCCGGTTGCCGTGTCGGGATGTTCTGGGCCAAGAACCTTCTGCCGGATCCGGAGCGCTTCCTGGAAGAGCGGCTCGGCTTTGTCGTACTCGCCCATTGCTCGGTACAGCACGGCCAGGTTATTAAGGCTCTGCGCCGTGCCGGGATGTTCTGGGCCAAGAACCTTCTGCCGTATCCGGAGCGCCTCCTGGAAGAGCGGCTCGGCTTTGTCGTACTCGCCCATCGGCTGGTACAGCCACGCCAGGCTATTGAGGCTCTGTGCCGTGTAAGGATGTTCTGGCCCAAGAACCTTCTGGCGTATCCGGAGCGCCTCCTGGAAGAGCGGCTCGGCTTTGTCGTACTCGCCCATTGCCCGGTACAGCACGGCCAGGTCATTGCGGCTCTGCGCCGTGTCGGGACGTTCTGGGCCAAGAACCTTCTGCCGGATCCGGAGCGCTTCCTGGAAGAGCGGCTCGGCTTTGTCGTAGTCGCCCATTGGCTGGTACAGCCAAGCCAGGTTATTGAGGCTGGTCGCCGTGTCGGGATGTTCTGGCCCAAGAACCTTCCGGCGTATCCGGAGCGCCTCCTGGAAGAGCGGCTCGGCTTTGTCGTACTCGCCCATTGCCCGGTACAGCCAGGCCAGGTTATTGAGGCTGGTTGCCGTGTCGGGATGTTCAGAGCCCAAGACCTTCTGACGGACCCGCAACGCTTCCTGAAGCAACGGCTCGGCTTTGGCGTACTCGCCCATTGCCCGGTACAGCCAGCCGAGGCTGTTGAGGCTCTGCGCCGTGTCGGGATGTTCTGGCCCAAGAACCTTCTGCCGGACCCGCAGCGCCTCCTGGTAGAGCGGCTCGGCTTTGGCGTACTCGCCCATTGGGAGGTCCAGCTCGGTCAAATCATTCAGGCTGGTCGCCGCGTCGCTATGTTCTGGTCCAAGAGCCTTCTTGTAAATTCGGAGGGCTTCCTGGTAAAGCGGCTCGGCTTTGTCGTACTCACCCATTGCCCGGTACAGCCAGGCCAGGTTAATGAGACTCTGCGCCGTAAGGGAACTTTCTGGCCCAAGAACCTTCTGCCGGATCCGGAGCGCTTCCTGGTAGAGCGGCTCGGCCTTGGCGTACTCGCCCATAACCCTGTACAGCCAGGCCAGGTTATTGAAGCTCTGCGCCGTTTCGGGATTTTCTGGCCCAAGAACCTTCCGGCGGATCCGGAGCGCCTCCTGGAAGAGCGGCTCGGCCTTGGCGTACTCGCCCATTGGCTGGTAGAGCCAGGCCAGGTTATTGAGGCTTTGCGCCGTGAGGGGATTTTCTGGCCCGAGAACCTTCCGGCGGATCCGGAGCGCCTCCTGGAAGAGCGGCTCGGCCTTGGCGTACTCGCCCATCGGCTGGTACAACCAGGCCAGGTTATTGAGGCTCTGTGCCGTGAGGGGATTTTCTGGCCCAAGAACAGTCTGGCGGACCCGCAGCGCCTCCTGGAAGAGCGGTTCGGCTTTGGCGTACTCGCCCATTGTCCGGTAAAGCCGGGCCAGGTTATTGAGGCTTTGCGCCGTGAGGGGATTTTCTGGCCCAAGAGCCTTCTGCCGGATCCGGAGTGCCTCCTGAAGCAGCGGCTCGGCTTTGGCGTACTCGTCCATGGCTTCGTAAAGCTCGCCTAGGTTATTGAGACTCTGCGCCGTGCCGGGATGTTCCGGCCCAAGAACCTTCCTCCGGATCTGGAGCGCCTCCTGGAAGAGCGGTTTGGCTTTGGCGTACTCGTGCACTCCCCGGTAAAGCGAGGCCAGCGTATTGAGGCCCCGCGCCGTGCGGGGATGTTCTGGCGTCTTCTGCAGGATCCGGAGCGCTTCCCGGTAGAGTGGCTCGGCTTTGGCGTCGTCCCCGATCTTTTCGAAGACGAGCCCCAGGTTACTAAGGGCATCGGCGGTCTCGGGATGCTCCGGACCCCGAACGCGCTTTGCCACTTCAACCGCTCTTTCCGCAGTGGGAATCGCCTCCTGATATCTTCCTTGTTCAATCAGTTGTTTTAGGCCGTTTGGATCATCGTCTTCGGCCAACGATGTAGGGCCCGCGAGATTCCAGAGGCCAAGTGCTAGCAGCACAAATAGCGATTTGGGCAGCGGTCGAGTCATAAACCTATTTTCTACGATGAGCCAATGACCGAGAAAAAGTGTATATGAAATCCAAATTAAACTCGCCAATGTCCTTCATCGGAATCGATGACTCGGCACTAGCGCGGGAAGTTTTCGGTCGTGATGGTTTTTCAAGATTAGGTGCGAACCGACGAATAAGCGAGTGACATCAACTTTTACTCGCCCATTGCCTGGTACAGCGAGCCAAGATTAGGCACGAGCAGACGCATCGTGAGTGACATCAACTTTCGCCTTTACTCTTATAGATGCCTCCCATCGTGTCGTGATACTCGGTAAAGTGCAAAATTATGGGCTGATCCGCTGGCGGACCATCGCGGGTTTAATCCAATGGCACCGCTTCACAGCGACGGCTGTATTAAAGAGAAACGATTGAAGATCAAGAATCAAATTACAAGGAATTTGGGCACAAAGACTCATCGAGATTCGGCTTTTCAGCTCTCGGCAACGACCATCGAAGAACAAGGGATTCTGGGGGGCGTCCGGCTTAGCCGTTAATCGTTTGCCGAAACCAATTACCCCGTCGCTCGGGGAGGCGAATCACATCTCGGTTGTACTGGTATGAGAGGTCACGATCTTCCAACCGTCATCAAACTTTTGGAGGTTCATGGTGGTGTTCCCGACCACCTTCTTCTTGGAACTCGGAAAAGTGACCGACCACCAGGAGAGAGCCAGCGCGAGGTCCGGCTTAAGTAGCTTGACTTGGATGCGCGCGGGAGTGATGAAGCCCATGGAGTTCCGATTCGGATAGCCGTTAAAGTAGGAATCATGGAGTTGTTGCCAGCCATTAAACTGCTCGGAATCCACGATAACGAGCAGTTCAGGTGATTTCCAGTACGCCGCCAGATGCCCCTCGATGTCGTGCGCATTCCAGTGATCGAGCATTTTGAGGAGGACCTCATAAATCTGCTGGGCATCGGATTTGGGAACGCCTGGATTCGGAACGAGCGAGTCGAATTGCCACCCGTTCTGCTCCTGCGCCATCACCGGTAGGCAGAAAGAGAACGCTAATATTACCAAAATTTTGAGGAAGGTCTCGAAGCGTTTTGGCAACACAAGATTGTTAATATAACTCCGCACTTTCGCTCTCATCTTGCACACCACCGGTACCTGGCTCCGTGGTCACAAGCCCTCCGTCTTCAGGGACACGATGCCGTGATTACTGATTGACATCATTTGATTGCGCAACGTGGCCGTGTGCTGCCGGTACTCTTGAACGAGCTCCATTATCACGCCGCCCTCACATTTTACTTTGGTTATTTTGTGGCGGCTGTCGTAGTAGATTTCCACTCCCGATCGGTGACGGCTGATAAACCGCCCGCCATTGAGCTGTTCGATTCTGTTTGTTGAGGATGTCATTGTCTTTCTATTTAATATCTCGCCCGCTGCCCGCTTAGGCACAATGATTGCGGGCTCGGAAACGGCTTCAGAAGCCTCTTGGACGGGTTCTTCAGACCCA
>Ga0209656_10001867_pt1 | contig 13743 bp, 14 predicted proteins | sample BogFormECP12_OM2_FD_188239 | JGI IMG/M metagenome (GOLD analysis project Ga0209656, IMG submission 188239) | Bog forest soil microbial communities from Calvert Island, British Columbia, Canada - ECP12_OM2 (SPAdes) (version 2) | ecosystem: Environmental > Aquatic > Freshwater > Wetlands > Bog ... | reverse complement strand
GCCCGCCTTCCGCCCGGCAAGCACGCATTCGCAGACCAGCGCCTCGAGCCCCTTCATCATGATCGAGCGGATCATCTTGATCGCCGACGAGGAGCCGACAGGTCCGTCATGAATCGCCGCCGACATGTCGAGCGCCTCGAGCACGGGCGCGGCGGCTCGAGCATGCGGACCGCTGATGAGGAGCGGGGTCCGATGCAGCCGCGGGTGAACCGGCGCCATCACCGCCACGTCGACATAGCGTGCGCCGGCGGCGTCCACCTCTCGGGCGGTCCGCTCCTTCGTTTGGGGCGCGCAGGAATCGCAGTCGAAGAACAGCGCGCCCTTTGCGAGGCCCGGCAGCGCCGCCATCGCCGCTTGATGCGCCTGGTCGGCAGTGACGACCGAGAAGACGGCGTCGGCGCCGGCGACAGCCTCGGGCGCGCTCGACGCCCCGATGACGTTCGCAGCGGCGTAATCGGCGCGCTTGGCGGCGCGCACATCCGCGTCGGGGGCATCGGTCTTGATGTCGTAGGCGGCGACCCGCGCGTTGAAGCCGGGTTGCATTCGCCAGCCGTCAAGGAAAGCCCGCGCCGCTTCGCCGAATCCGATGAAGGCGATGGAGCCTGCGGCGATCGTAGAATAGGACATGGCGCTTCAGTCGCTCTTACCCTTGCGTTTGCGGCAGGTGGACGACGAGCCCCTCGATCGTCGGCGACGCCTTGATCTGGCAGGAAAGGCGGCTGTTGGGGCGCACTTCGGCGGCCGCCAGATCGAGCATTGCGAGTTCATTGTCGTCGGGAGCCGGCAGTTCCGCGAGCCGCTCCTCGTCGACATAGCAGTGGCAAGTCGCGCAGGCGCAGGAGCCGCCGCATTCGCCGACGATCCCTTCCACGCCGTTCGAGACCGCGCCCTGCATGAGGCTCCAGCCGTTGGTCACGGCGACGGTCGTTGAGCGGCCCCCCCAATCCACATAAGTGATCTTCGCCATCAAGTGCTCCGAACGGCGCGCGCGTGAAGGCCCCGCAGGGGCCAGCCTCATTAGTGAACCGCAAGCTCCAGCGCTAGGGGGCTGCGGAACGTCGACGACGGCATCCAGGGGAGCTGGTCGGCGACGCGGCTGTAGTGGGGGACCACTTTGTGGAACTCCTCGAAGGCGATCCTGGTCGCGATGCGGGCGATCGAGGCGCCGCCGCCGAAGCCGAGATGCCCGCGGGGCTTGCGGGCGATGTCGTAGCGGTCGGGATCGGGATACTGCCGCTCGTCGCGGTTGCCCGAACCATAGGCCAGGCACACGAAGTCGCCCTCTCTCATCGTCTGCCCATGGAGTTCGACGTCCCGCATCAGACGCCGGCGGAAGCGCTGGGCCGAGGTGTTGAAGCGCAGGCTCTCCTCCATGGCGTCTCCGAGCAATTCAGGATTCTTGACCACCGCCTCGCGCGCTTCCAGGAAGCTCGCGAGATTATAGGCGAACATCATCATGTAGCCGCCGAGCGATTCGACCCCGGCCATGATCAGCGTCGTCGTCGTCAGCAGCACCTCGCGTTCGTCGAGCCTGTCGCCATCGATCTCGGCCGACGCGAAGTTCGATATGAGGTCGTTGCGCGGCGCCGCCCGTCGCATCGCGATCACCTTTGCCGCGTAGTCGCGCATCCATTCGAAGGCGGCCAGATGCTCAGGCCCTTTTGAGCGAGTGCGCGGATCGCTCTGCACCATCAGCACCGCCTTTTCCCGCACCGTGTCCTCGTCGACGATCGCCTCATTGCCTGACGGCAGGCCGAGCGCGGCCATCAGCACGCGGACGGTGAATTTCGCCGAATAGTCCTTGAAGTCGAACATCGTCTCGCCGCGCAGGCCCTCCGCGGCGCCCTTTGCGATGGCGCGGATAGGCTCGGCCAGGCTTTCGAGGTTGCGCTTCATGAAGGCGTATTGAACGAGCGCGCGCAATCGGTCGTGGCGCGGGGGATCGGTCGTGCCCAATGTCGCGCCCGCGCGGTTGGGCAACTCGGTCATCATGTTGCCGCTCGCAGACGAATAGGTCCGCCAGTCCTGCCCGGCGCTGACGATGTCGGCGTAGCGCGAGAGCACCCACATCTGCGCTTCTTCGCTCCGGAAGCAAGGCGCCTCGTCGCGCAAGCGCTTGTAGTAAGGAAACGGATCGGCGTCGACGGCCGGTGAATAGGGATCGAAGTGCAGCATGGACGCCTCTCCCTGAGGTTTTGAGTTCAACCTAGCGTCGGCGGACCCGTCCGCCTATGCGAAACAAGCTGCAAAAGTTGCACTTTTCGTTCAAATTGGAGGACATGAGCAAACGACGCGGGACGACGAAACCATCCCGCCGCGCGCAGGCCGGCGGCGCCATCCCCAGCTTTGCGCTCTACGGCGAAGCGCCGGTGCCCCTTGAGGAGACGCTCCACATCGAGGAGATCCAGTCGCGCAGCCGGCTCTACCAGTGGGAGATCAAGCCCCACGTCCACCAGGGCCTCTATCAGATCCTCTGGCTCCATCGCGGCCGCGCAGATGTCGGGATCGACGAATGGAGCGGGACGGTCGAAGGCCCGGCGGCGATCGTCGCGCCCCCGGGCGTGGTGCACGGGTTCCGGTTCGCTCCCGAGGCCGACGGACTCGTCCTGACCCTGAGCGCGCTATTTCTAGTCGAGGGCGAGCTTCCCGGAGCGGCGGTGGCGTTCCGGACGCTGTTTCTCGCCCCGGCGGTCGTGAGCCTGACGGCCGACGACGGCGCCGTCGCGCGGCTCGACGCGCTGATGCGCGCGCTCGCGGCCGAATTTGCGACGCCGGGTGGCGGCGCCTCGCCGGTTCCATTATGGCTGTCCCGCGCGATCGTCTGGCGCCTCGCGCAGGCCCGCGCTCTCAGCGCGCGTGCGGAAGGGACAAGGGGGCGGCGCCATCAGGCGCTTTTCACCCGCTTTCTCCTGCTGGTCGAGGAGCATTTTCTCGAACGCTGGCCGCTCGAGCGCTATGCCCGCGCCCTCGGCTTGTCTTGCCAGCGCCTCAATCGGATCACGCTGACCGAGAACGGACGATCGGCGCTCGAAATCGTCCATGAGCGCCTGACCCGAGAGGCGTGCCGGCGCCTTTATTATATCTCTGCGCCGGCCGAAACGCTCGCGCTCGAACTCGGCTTCGAGGACCCAACCTATTTCACCAAGTTCTTCAAGCGGCGCACGGGCCTTACGCCACATCGATGGCGCGAGCGGAATCGGGCTGCGGTGTGAGCTCTTGCTTACGCGAGAGCGCATGAGCTTGCTACCAAATGCCGCATTTATTTCTGGCAATGCGCGCCGTATTAAACGTCATAATGATGTTTCAAGGAGAGGAGCCCAATGTCCGCATTGCGAGAAATCTTTGGCACGACGCCGTTCGATGGCGCGATGGCCCAGCGCGGCTACGCGCTCAACAAGATGTGCTTCTCCTTCAACAACGCGGCGAATCGCGCCGCCTTCAGGGCCGACGAAGAGGCCTACATGCTCGCCTACGGCCTCAACGGCGAGCAGGCGAAGGCGATCCGGGCGCGCGACGTGCTCGGCCTGCTCACGGCCGGCGGCAATGTCTACTATCTCGCTAAGTTCGCCGGCATCCTCGGCCTCGACGTGCAGGACCTCGGCGCCGCCCAGACCGGCATGAGCAAGGAGGCGTTCAAGGCTCGCCTCGTCGCCCAGAACGAACAGCCCGAAACGATGTGACGAGAAGGACATATCAATCATGGCCAGGATCATTGGCGCACTCGCCACATCGCACATCCCCGCCATCGGTGGGGCGATCGCCAAGGGGCTCGAGCAGGATCCGTACTGGAAGCCGTTCTTCGATGGCTTCGGCCCTGCGCGCGACTGGATTGGTCGGGAAAAGCCGGATGTCGCGATCGTCTTCTACAATGACCACGGCCTCAATTTCTTCCTCGACAAGATGCCGACTTTCGCGGTCGGCGCCGCGCCGGAATACCGCAACGACGACGAAGGTTGGGGCATCCCGACCCTGCCGCCGTTCAAGGGCGCGCCGGATCTCTCCTGGGCGATCATCAACCATCTCGTCGAGCGCGAATTCGATATCGTGACCTGCCAGGAGATGCTGGTCGATCACGCCTTCACGCTGCCGATCAAGCTCTTCTGGCCTGAGGGCGGCGGGCCGCTGACGGTGCCGGTCTGCATCAACACCGTCCAATTCCCGCTGCCGAGCGCCAGGCGCTGCGTCGCGCTAGGCCGCGCTGTCGGCGAGGCGGTCGCGGCCTGGGACGGTGACAAGAGGGTCGTCATGATCGGCTCGGGTGGCCTGAGCCACCAACTCGACGGCCAGCGCGCCGGTTTCATCAACAAGCCCTTCGATCTCAAGTTCATGCAAAGCATGGTCGACGAGCCTGAATGGGCGGCGCAATACAGCATCCACGAGCTGGTTGAAAAAACCGGCACGCAGGGGATCGAGCTCCTCAACTGGCTCGCGGCGCGAGCCGCGGCGCCGGGGCCGGTGCACAAGGTCCACAGCAATTACCACATCCCGATCAGCAACACCGCTGCCGGAATGTTGGCGCTCGAGGCGGCGTGACGGGAGGTCGCGCGACCTAATGCGTTGACCGGGGACCGCCCCCTGCTGAAGCATGGGGCGGTCGTTTTGGTGCGCTTGCAGCGGCTCAGCCCTTCGCTAGAATCGGCGCCGCTCGACTGCCGCCCGGACGGCGAGGGAGGAATTTGCCTTCGATGACCAGCGGACGGATCACGGGCCTCTCGTCGATGGCGACCCGACGCATCCTTGCTGATCTTGCTCGGGACTATGAGCAGAGAAACGGGGTCGAGGTCGATATCCGATCCATGGGCGGCGTTGAGGCGGCGAAGCTGGTGCGGGCCGGCGAAGCGACAGAGGTCGTTGTGCTGGCGTCGAAGGTCATGCGGAGCCTGGAGGGCGAAGGCCACCTCGTCACAGGGAGCATAAGGGACTTCGCGCGATCGGAGGTCGCCATTGCTGTTCCCGCCGGCGCGGCGCGGCCCGGCGTCGAGAGCGAACAGTCCGTCAGGCAGGCCATGCTCGACGCGCGCAGGATTTGCTATTCGACCGGTCCGAGCGGCGATCATTTAAAGGCGCTATGCGAGAAATGGGGCGTTATCGACTCCGTGCTGGCGCACGCTCTAGTCGCGCCGCCAGGCGTCCCTGTGGCGAGCCTGGTCGCGCGCGGCGAAGCCGATCTCGGGTTTCAGCAACTAAGCGAACTCATAGGCCAACCTGGCATCGACATTGTTGGGACCCTGCCGCAGGAGATCCAGGCGGTCACCGTCTTCTCGGCCGGCGTATCCAGCAAGTCTGCCGAGTCTGAGGCCGCCCATGGTTTCGTTGCGTATATAACCTCGGCGGACACTGGCGACACGAAACGACGCTACGGCATGGAGCCTGCGTGAATCCTCGAGAAGGCGCATCTGAATTCGCCGCGCTGATCGCGCCGTCGCACGCCGGAGGGCGCCGCACCACCGATCTCGGGATGCGCGACGACGAACCGCTCGAATCGAACGTGCGCGCCTAGCTGGCTGTTTCAGGCGCAGCGAGTTGCGCCGCTTTCAGAATGTGATCGGCGAGGAGACGGCTCGCCCGCTCTCCGTCGCGCTTGATCGCGGCGTCGAGAATGTTGCGATGCTCCTTGGCGGATTGCGAGCGTGGGAAAGGCTTCGTTTTGAGCGAGAGCATGCGGTACCGGCGGCTGTGGTCGTACATGGCGCGCAGATAGAGCCGCAGCCAGCGTGAGCGGCAGTTGGAGATCAGAGCCTCATGGAACTCCTGATTGGCGCGCTCCCAAGGCTCCCCATAGGTTTCCGGCTCCGCCTCGACCAGCTCTTCGACCTTCGACAGCTTGTGATAGGCGCCGACGACGCGCGCCTCCCAGTCGAGGTCGGCAGCAGCGATCGACCGCTTGAGCGCATGACATTCGAGGAGCTGCCGCATCTCGGTTATCTCGCGCAAGTCCTCGATCGAGACCGGCAGAACCGCGAAGCCCTTCTGCCCTTCGGCGACGACGAGCCCGTCGGCAGCCAGTCGCGACAGGGTCTCGCGCAACGTGTTGACGCTCACGTCATAGGTTTTGCTCAGCTTCTCGAGTTTGAGCTTGGCGCCGGGGGGCAAGACGCCCAGAATGATGTCGTGGCGAAGCAGTTCGTGCAGCGTCTCGGTCAGCGTCGGCGCTCCGCCGGTCTTTGCGCTGCGCTCGTCCATGCTGTTCGCCCGATTGTCCGAATCCAACATTGGAGAATTATCCCATATTGCAAAATTTTGTCTAATCTAATATGGAAGTGAAAATATAGGAGACTTTCTGGATGCTCAGATGGTCGATCGCCTCCGTATGCATGGGCGGCGCGCTGGAAGGCAAGTTTGCCGCCGCCGCCAAGGCTGGCTTTCGCGCCGTCGAGCTCTTCGAGAACGATCTGACCTTTTTCAATGGCAAGCCTCGTGACGCAAGGCAATTGGCGGCCGACCTCGGGCTCGAAATCGTGGCGCTGCAACCTCTGCGCGACTTCGAGGCCATGCCGGACCCGATGCGCCGCCGCAATTTCGAGCGGGCGGCGCGCAAGCTCGAGCTGATGCATGACCTCGGCGCACGGCTTTTGTGTCTCTGCTCCAATGTCTCGCCCGAGGCGATCGACGCTGCAGAACAGGCCGCCGCGGATCTCGCGGAGCTCGCCGATCTCGCCCGCCAACACGGCATGCGCATCGGCTACGAGGCGCTCGCCTGGGGCCGGCATGTCAAGGACTGGACGGCCGCCTGGGACATCGTGCGTGCGGCCGGCCGGGACAATCTCGGCATCGTGCTCGACAGTTTTCACATCTGCGTGCGCGGCAATCCGATCGAGCCGATCGCCAGCCTCCCCGCGGAGCAGATTGCGTTGGTGCAGGTCGCCGACGCGCCGGCGCTGTCGATGGACCCCTTATCGCTGAGCCGTCACTACCGCTGTTATCCAGGCCAGGGCGACTATCCGATCGTCGACTATCTCGATGCGGTGACGCGCTCGGGATATCGCGGTCCCCTCTCGCTCGAAATTTTCAACGACCAGTTCCGCGGAGCCTCCGCCGCGGCGATCGCCGTCGACGGCATGCGGTCGCTGCGGGCCACGGGCGAAGCGCTCGCAGCCAAACGCGCCGCGCGCGGCGATGCGCCGATCGCCGACCTCGCGCCGCTCCCGCCGTCGCCGGTGGTCGAAGGCGCCGAATTCGTCGAGTTCGCTGCGAGCGACGTCGACGCGGGCGAGCTCATTGCGTTGGTCGAAGGGCTCGGCTTCCAACACGCGGGACGCCATCGCTCAAAGGACGTCGATCTCTATGCCCAGGGCGAGATCAACTTCGTCGTCAACCGCGAGCGCGAGGGCTTCGCCCATTCTTTTTCGCTGCTTCACGGGCCTTCGGTCTGCGCGCTGGCGCTCCGCGTCGACTCCATCGACAAGGCGCTCGAACGGGCAAGCGCGCTCGAGTGCCAGAGCTATGTCGGAAAGATCGGCCCCGGCGAAGCCACTGTGCCCGCGGTCGCAGGCGTCGAAGGCAGCCTCATTTACTTCATCGGCGCGGACGACCGCCAATGGCGCGACGACTTCGTGACCGAGCCGAACAAAACCGGCGGCGGCCCCCTGCGGAAGGTCGACCATCTCTCCAATGTCGTGCGCCGCGGCGAGTTCCTGAGCTGGTCTCTCTTCTATCGCACCGTGCTCGGACTTTCGCCGCAGCCGCAAGTCGAGATCGCCGATCCGCACGGAGCGTTCTTCAGCCGCTCGCTGCGCAGCCCGAACGGCGAATTGCGCATCGCGCTTAACATCGGCGAGGGCGGGGCGACGGGCGTCTCGCGTTTTCTCGAGGCCTTCGGCGGCGCGGGCTTCCAGCAGATCGCGCTCTCAACCGACGACATATTCGCCGCGGTCGAAAACGCCAAAGCCAGGGGCGTCGCCTTCCTGCCAATTCCCGACAATTACTACGACGATCTCGCAACCCGCTTCGAGATCGCGCCTGACCTTCTCGCGCGCATGCGCGCGCTCGGCGTGCTGTATGACCGGGTGAAGGACGGCGAGTTCTTTCACATCTACACTGAGACCTTCGAGGACCGGTTTTTCTTCGAGATCGTCGAGCGGCACAATTACGACCTGTTCGGCGCCGCCAATACACCCGTGCGCCTTGCCGCGCAGGCGAGCGCGACGGAAGCGGAAAAGCGCGCGGAGATCGAGTTTGAGTAGCCTTGCGGATCCAGCCCCGACGAGCGGACCCGCCGGCGGATTGCTTGCGGACTTGACGGAATGATCAACGGCGACACCAGGATCATCGCTCACGTCGGCTACCCAACGACGACGTTCAAGTCGTCGATGATCTACAATCCCTGGTTCGACGCGCGCGGAATCAACGCGGCCGTCGTTCCGCTCGGAGTCAAGAGCGAGGACTTTGGGCGCGCATTTCCGGAGATCTGCCGCTTCACCAATTTCCACGGCGCGCTCATCACCATGCCGCACAAAGTCTCCGTTATCGACTTCATCGACGAGGTCTCGACCGCAGTGAAGGTCGCGGGCTCGTGCAACGCAGTGCGCCGGAACAGCGACGGCCGAATGATCGGCGACATGTTCGACGGCGAAGGGTTCGTCCGCGGCGTCGCGCGCCACGGCGGATCGCTGCGCGGCAAGAGGTTGCTGGTCGTCGGCGCGGGCGGAGTGGGCTCCGCGATCGCGGCCTCGGCGGCGGCGGCCGGCGCCTCCGAAATCGCGCTCTATGACGTCCACGCGTCATCGATGGAGGCTCTGGGCAACCGGCTTCGGCAGAGCTATCCGAGCCTCAAGGTCTCGGTCGGGTCGAACGACCCAAGCGGATTCGACGTGGTCGTGAATGCGACGCCGCTCGGCATGTACCCCGGCGACCCGATGCCGCTCGACGTATCGCGGTTGTCGCCCTCGACCTACGTCGGCGAGGTCGTGATGAAGCAAGAGACGACTGCGTTTCTCGCCGCCGCTCAGGCTCGCGGCTGCGCGACCCAGATCGGCATCGATATGCTGTTCGAACAGATACCCGCCTATCTCGAGTTCTTCGGCTTTCCCGCAACGACTGCGTCGGAGTTGAGAGAGGTCGCTCAAGTCGACTATTAGAACGGAAAAAAAAGCCAGATATGAGGAACGCAATGTCCGCGGCAGCAATGACTCACGAACCGCAAGGACGGCATCAGAGCAAGGTCGCGGCCGCGAGGGGCTGGATCGGCTCGGCGCTCGAATATTACGACTTCTTCATCTACGCGACTGCGGCGTCGCTGGTCTTTCCGCAAATCTTCTTTCCATCCAGCAACCCCACCGTCGCCATCGTCGCCTCTCTGGCGACTTACGGAGTGGGCTACGTCGCAAGGCCCATCGGCGCCTTCGTGCTCGGCCACCTGGGAGACACTTACGGCCGCAGGAACGTGCTTTTGATCTGCCTCGTGCTGATGGGTCTCTCAACCACCGCGGTGGGATTTCTTCCGACTTATCAGCAGGTTGGAGTCTGGGCGCCGGTGCTGTTGGTGGCCCTGCGCCTCATCCAGGGCTTTGCGGTCGCAGGCGAGATATCCGGCGCGAGCTCCATGATCCTCGAACACGCGCCTTTCGGACGGCGCGGCTATTTCGCGAGCTTTACTTTGCAAGGCGTGCAGGCCGGACAGATCCTGGCGGCCGCGGTCTTCCTGCCCTTGAGCTACGCGCTTCCGAATGATGCCTTTGTGACTTGGGGATGGCGCGTACCGTTCCTGCTCAGCGTTCTCGTGCTGGTTGCCGGCTACATTATTCGGCGCGAGGTCGAGGAGACGCCCGCCTTCACCGCAGAGCAAGCGGATCGAGAGATTCCGAAGGCGCCAATCATCGACGCTTTGACCAACCACTGGCCGGACATGCTTCGGGTCGTCTGCATGGCGCTGATGAACGTCATTCCGGTGGTCGCGACCATCTTCGGCGCCGCCTACGCTGTGCAGCCGGCATATGGCGTCGGAATGGACAAGACCATCTACTTGTGGATTCCCGTCATCGGCAACATCGTGGCGGTAGCGGTGATCCCGTTCGTTGGCAACCTCTCAGACAGAATCGGTCGCCGGCCGCCGATCATCGTCGGCTCGCTCGCGGCGGGCCTGCTGGCCTTCGCCTATCTCTACGCCATCAGCATCAAGAGCGTGCCGCTTGCGTTCGTGATCTCGATCCTGATGTGGGGCATCGTCTATCAGGGATACAATGCGGTGTTCCCCAGCTTCTATCCGGAGCTGTTCCCGACCCGCGCGCGCGTCTCCGGGATGGCCATCGCGCAGAATATCGGCACGATGCTGACTGCGCTCCTCCCGGCGCTGTTCGCCACCGTTGCCCCCCCGGGCTCGCCCAACGTGCCGCTGACGGTTGGAGCGCTCGCTTTCGGCATCACCATCGTCGCGTCGATCGCGGCCTGGAGCGCGCGCGAGACGTTCCGCGTCCATCTGAACGACCTTGGCGAATCCGGGGCGCCCGAAGTCGACAGGGCCGAATACGATCGCCTACGTCGGCAAAGTCTGGCGACTGCTGGTTAGGTCTTCGAACCGGCCTCGCGAATGGTCGCGAGGCCTCGCACCGCCGAATAACTTCGGGGAGGCAAGGAATTGATCATCGACTGCCACGGCCACTACACGACCGCTCCCAAGGCGCTGGAGGCGTGGCGCAACCAGCAGATCGCCGGCATCAAGGACCCGGCCGCTATGCCCAAGGCCGCCGATCTCAGGATCAGCGATGACGAACTGCGCGAATCGATCGAGGCCAACCAGTTGCGGCTCATGAAGGAGCGCGGGGCCGACCTCACGATTTTTTCGCCGCGCGCGAGCTTCATGGCCCACCACATCGGCGATTTCGCCGTGAGCTCGACCTGGGCCGCGATCTGCAACGAGCTCTGCTACCGGGTCTCGAAGCTCTTTCCCGACCATTTCATCGGCGCGGCTATGCTGCCGCAGAGCCCGGGCGGCGATCCGAAGACCTGCATCCCCGAACTCGAGCGCTGCGTCAGGGAGTTCGGCTTCGTCGGGATCAATCTCAATCCCGATCCGTCCGGCGGGCACTGGACGAGCCCGCCGCTGACCGACCGCCACTGGTATCCGATCTACGAGGCGATGGTCGAATACGACATCCCGGCCATGGTGCATGTGTCGACGAGCTGCAACGCCTGCTTCCACACGACAGGCGCGCACTACATCAACGCCGATACGACCGCGGTGATGCAGTTCATCCAGGGCGACCTCTTCAAGGACTTTCCGACGCTGCGCTTCGTCGTCCCCCATGGCGGCGGCGCCGCCCCCTACCACTGGGGCCGCTATCGCGGACTGGCGCAGGAGCTGAAGAAGCCGCTGCTCAAGGATCACCTGCTCAACAATGTCTTTTTCGACACCTGCGTCTACCATCAGCCGGGCGTTGACCTGCTCGCCAAAGTGATCCCTGTCGACAACATCATTTTCGCCAGCGAAATGATCGGCGCGGTGCGCGGCATCGATCCCGAAACCGGCCATCACTACGACGATACCAAACGCTACATCGAGGCGACCGTGAATCTGACCCCTGATGAGCGCCAGAAGGTCTATGAAGGCAATGCGCGCCGGGTCTATCCGCGTCTCGACAAGGCGCTGAAGGTCAGGGGCCGGTAGGAGAGAGAGATGACCGAACTCGGCGTCGTTAGACGCTCCATCACACGGGCGGATCGCGCTTCGGTCGACGCGCTCGCCCCGCTCGGCGTCGCGACCGTGCACGAGGCCATGGGCCGGGTCGGGCTGATGAAGCCCTACATGCGGCCGATTTTTGCCGGCGCCCAAGTCTCCGGCACGGCGGTCACAGTGCTCCTGCACCCCGGCGACAACTGGATGATGCATGTCGTCGCCGAGCAGATCCAGCCGGGCGACATCGTCGTCGCCGCGATCACCGCCGATTGCGAGGACGGCTATTTCGGCGACCTCCTGGCGACCAGCTTCAAGGCGCGCGGCGCACGCGCGCTCGTCATCGACGCGGGGGTGCGCGACGTGAAGACGCTGACCGAGATGGGCTTCCCCGTCTGGAGCAAATGCGTCAGCGCCAAGGGAACGGTCAAGGCGACGCTGGGCTCCGTGAATATTCCCGTCGTCTGCGCGGGCGCGCTGGTCAATCCGGGCGACGCCATCGTCGCCGACGACGATGGCGTTGCCGTGGTGCCGGCCGCCTGGGCTGAAAAGACTCGTGCAGCGGCGGCCGCGCGGGAAGCGAACGAGGGCGACAAGCGGGCCAAACTCGCGGCCGGCGTGCTCGGCCTCGACATGTACAAGATGCGCGAGCCCCTGGAAAAAGCCGGGCTCAAGTACATCGATTGAAGGCGCTCATGAACGAGATCTCCAAACCCGTCACTGGACCGTTCGAAAAGACCAAGGGCTGGCTCGACTGGTACGCCGGCCCGAGCAAGCCGCATTTCCGCCTGCCCGCGGGAGCCGTCGATGCTCATTGCCACGTCTTCGGCCCCGGCGCCGAGTTCCCTTACGCGCCCGAACGCAAGTACACCCCTTGCGACGCGAGCAAGGCGCAACTCTTCGCTTTGCGCGATCACCTCGGATTCGCCCGCAACGTTGTCGTGCAGGCGACCTGTCACGGGGCCGACAATCGCGCCATGGTCGACGCCTGCATGTCCAGCGGCGGCAAGGCCCGCGGCGTCGCGACGGTCAGGCGCGACGTGAGCGACGACGAATTGAAGCGCCTCGATCGGGCTGGCGTGCACGGGGTGCGCTTCAATTTCGTCAAGCGCCTCGTCGACTTCACGCCGAGGGACGAGCTGATGGAGATCGCTGCGCGCATCGAGCGGCTCGGCTGGCATGTCGTGATCTATTTCGAGGCGGTGGATCTGCCGGAACTTTGGGACTTCTTCACCGCCCTGCCGACCACCGTGGTCGTTGACCACATGGGCCGGCCGGACGTCGCGAAGCCGATCGACGGCCCCGAATTCTCATTGTTCCTCAAATTCGTGCGCGATCACGACAACGTCTGGAGCAAGGTCTCCTGTCCCGAGCGGCTTTCCGCGTCCGGGCCCCCGGCGCTGAATGGCGAGCAGAACGCCTATCGCGACGTCGTTCCCTTCGCCCGCCGCATCGTCGAGGAATTCCCGGACCGCGTGCTCTGGGGCACGGACTGGCCGCATCCCAATCTCAAGGGCCACATGCCCGATGACGGATTGCTGGTCGATTTCATCCCACATATCGCGATGACGGCGGAGGCGCAGCAGAAGCTCCTCGTCGACAACCCGATGCGGCTCTATTGGCCCGAAGAAACGAGAGGTTGATCATGGCGCTCGACAAGCCCTATCTCGATGTTCCCGGCACGACGATCTTTGACGCCGACCAGTCGCGCAAAGGTTACTCGCTCAACCAGTTCTGCATGTCGCTGATGAAGGCGGAGAACCGCGCAAGGTTCAAGGCCAACGAACGCGCCTATCTGGACGAATGGGCGATGAGCGAGGAGCAGAAGCAGGCTGTAATGGCGCGTGACCTCAACCGCTGCATCGAACTTGGGGGCAACATCTACTTCCTCTCCAAAATCGGCGCGACCGACGGAAAGAGCTTCCAGCAGATGGCCGGCAGCATGACCGGGATGACCGAGGAGGAATATCGCGCCATGATGATGAGCGGCGGCCGGACGATCGAAGGCAACCGCTATGTCGGCGAGGACGGCGACGCCCAGGCGCATCGACAGCCGCAGGGCGCGGCGGGAAAGACGAAGGGAGCCTGACATGGCGAGCATCACGGCCTCGGTCTACACCTCCCACGTGCCGGCG
>Ga0209656_10001866_pt1 | contig 13745 bp, 12 predicted proteins | sample BogFormECP12_OM2_FD_188239 | JGI IMG/M metagenome (GOLD analysis project Ga0209656, IMG submission 188239) | Bog forest soil microbial communities from Calvert Island, British Columbia, Canada - ECP12_OM2 (SPAdes) (version 2) | ecosystem: Environmental > Aquatic > Freshwater > Wetlands > Bog ... | reverse complement strand
CGGCGGACATGACCAGACCGAGCGATGTCAATCAAATCGTGGAACAGACCGTCTCAAAGTTTGGCCGGATTGATATTCTCCTGGCAAATGCGGGAATGTATATTTCCGGCGATGTGATCGACGGAGAACCGGACGCCTGGGACAAATTGATTGCGACGAACGTGACCGGTGTGTTTCGGCTCGTCCACGCAGTCCTTCCGCATATGAAGTCGCAGGCGCAGGGGGACATTCTTGTGACGAGCTCGATATCGGGTTACCAGGCGCTTCATTGGGAGCCGATCTACAGCGCATCAAAACATGCGATCCAATCGTTCATGCACGGTTTGCGCAGACAGTTGCTGACCACCGGTATCAGGGTGGGATCCGTCGCCCCTGGCATGGTTCTGAATGAGCTCTGGGGAATCACTGACCCGGCGGAGATCAGTAAAAAGGCCGAAGCCGGCACTGGCCTGCTTTCGGAAGACGTGGCAGAGGCCATCGTCTTCATGTTAACGCGACCGCAGAACGTCACGATCCGGGACCTGGTCATGTTGCCGCGAGAGCAGAAGGTGTGATTCTGTTGCCATTGAGTCTTTCCTACCGGCCGCGCTTAACCTGCCCGCTGCAATTCTCCGAGAGCCTCCCAACGAACTACCCCGAAAATATGACTATGCTTCGGCAATATTGGACGACGATATGTTCGCTCCACACGAATCGCGTATGACTAGTTTACAGTCCAACAGGATATCGCGAACGGGCATTTCCGGGTTAGTCACCCGTTCCAGCATCGCTGCCATCGCCGCCACCCCAATCTCTCTGCACGGCTGGTGAACCGTCGTTAGGGGAATAGGCAACAGTTTGGCGTATTCGACATCATCGATTCCCACGATCCGGACATCTTTCGGAATCCGATAATTGAGGCGGATCAGGCTGTGCATCAGGTGGCCTGCAATCCGGTCGTTCGCGCAGACGATTGCCTCGGGCTTTAGCGTTTCCATGACCTGTCGCACCTCGCTCTCAAGCTCGTTGTTCAGATATTTAATCCAATTCAGTTCCGCGGGAGCGCCGGAGGCACAAAGGGCGTGGAGGTAGCCGTCGATTCGCGCCGTGACGGTGGCTGCAGATTTCGAATAAGCGACGAAGGCAATGCGACGGCAGCCGAGCTTGAGAAGGTGTTCTGTCACGATATATCCGGCCCGACGGTGATCGGTCGCGATCAAGTCGTGAGCGGTGCGCCTTGGATACGGCAGTATACAGCGATCGAGCAACACGACCGGGATGCGGGCTCGGTCCAGCTCGGAAATCACGCGATGGTTGGCTTGATCGCTTCCGGCAACCCGCTCCAGCGGCGCAAAGAATACGCCAGCAACCTTTTTGGAGATGTATTGTTGACATAGCTGCCAGGCTTGCTCCTCCTTCGTCCTGGCGTCTGACACACTGTTACCCCAAAGAAGAGCATTCTTGCGCGCCTGTGGAGCCTCTGACATCCCCTGGCAGATGGGACCGAATATCTCGGTATCCCCAAGGTTTGGAATCAGCAATCCGAACAACATTCCTTCATCATCGGAGCCTGCGGTGCCGACGAAGTTACCTGACCCTGCGTGGCTTTTAACCAAGCCCGCCTGGCGCAATTCGCGAAGCGCTCGTCCAACCGTGATCCTCGATGTTCCAAACCGCTTTACCAAGGCGGCTTCGCTCGGAAGCTTCTGTCCCGGCTGATATCGACCGCCGAGGATATCATTTTTGATGCTCTCGAGGACATGCTGATATTTGGGAAGCTTGACCGCGCTATTTGAGTCAGACATTTCAAAAACTTGACATAACAAGATAACGGCTTCAATTGCAAGCTATTATATATATCTATTGACGTGTAAGCACCCGGCTGTATCCAAAATTCATTGGACCTAAGCTATTTACTGTTATACCCGTTGCGGCGTCCAACAACGCAACAGTGGGGGGACTTATGGCAAACGGTTCTGCAAATACAAAGCGTTACCTCGTGGCGAGCGACTTCGATCAGACGTTGAGTTTCAACGATTCGGGGCGGGTTCTGAGTGAAATCCTGGGTATCTCCGGCTTCGACGAAAAAGTGAGCGGACTGGCGAAAGCCAATCTTGTTCAACAAGGTGCTGAGCTTGCTTACCTTTTGAGGCACGACCCGGAATTCCGGAGTGTCCGCAAAAATGATCTGATTGAGGCTGGGAAGCACGTCCGCCTGAAAAATAACGTCGATATCCTGCCAGACTTCTTAGAAAGGGGGCTTGATCCATATAGCTTCCAGTTTTACGTGATTTCGGCTTCGCCCCAGGATGTCGTTCAGTCAGCCCTGGAAGGAATCGTTCCGGCCGATCATATTTTCGGTACTCAGCTGGAGTACGATGATGCGACCGGCGAAATTAGCGCGATTAAACGAGTATCGGCGGGCTACGGCAAAATTGCGGTCCTGCAGGAGTTGGAAACCAGGCTGCAGGTTGCGCCGGATCACACGATCTACGTGGGCGACGGCAGTTCAGACCTGTTCGTGATGCTGCATGTGAACAGCCGCGAGGGTTATACGATCGCAGTCTCGGAGGCGAAGTATCTTGGGCGTATTGCTCGAAGGACAGTGCTAAGCGATAGCGCGTTAAGCGTGCTGGTTCCGATCTTTGAAGATATTCTTAACTGGAATTCCGCGCAGATACGCGAAGTCTTCCAGTCCTATGGTCTCGCTATCCAGGAATGGGACAAGACCCGGACTGACTGGGTAGCATTTCAACAATTCATCCGGCCGGTCGCCGAAAAGCCAAAAGCGCCATCCAGGAAGACGGCATAAACGGTGTCGGCGTGTGGGCTTGCCCTACGAAGCCTTGGCGTAGTAGGGCGTGTCGGCGAGAGTGGAGAGGTCACGCTTCCTCCGTTACGAAGCTTCTCGAATAAGGAAGAACACAGGCGAGACGCCTGTGCTACTTTGGACTCGGCGACGTTCGTACCTGAGGAGAGAACCGCCGTTTCACAATGACATGCCAGCGGCGTTATGCACGACGTGCGAAGCTGCTCATTGAATGGAGTCGCCTTACGCGGCGATTTCTCTACCGACGTTGCCAAAAACGGCGCCCAAAGTAGCATAGGCGTCTCGCCTGTGTCTGTGTCTGGTTGGATGACTTCGCAAGCCGGTAGGGAACCGGCACAGAAGGATATGCGTCTCGCTTGTCACTCTCGAGAGGGACGTGTCGTGCAGACGTTGAACAACTTACCGATATCGCCGCCTAAGAAGCGTGTGGGCGTATCGGCTTGCCCTACGAAGCCTTGGCGTAGTAGGGCGTGTCGGCGAGAGTGGAGAGGTCATGCGTCCTCAGTTACGAAGCTTCTCGGATACGGAAGAACACAGGCGAGACGCCTGTGCTACTTTGGACTCGGCGACGTTCGTACCTGAGGAGAGAACCGCCGTTTCACAATGACATGCCAGCGGCGTTATGCACGACGTGCGAAGCTGCTCATTGAATGGAGTCGCCTTACGCGGCGATTTCTCTACCGGACGTTGCCAAAAACGGCGCCCAAAGTAGCATAGGCGTCTCGCCTGTGTCCGCGTCTGGTTGGATGACTCCACAAGCCGGCGGGAACCGGCACAGGAGCATTTGTCGGTTTTAAAAACATGATATAATAAGTTAAGCTTCTTATAATAAGTAACTTATCTTGAATATCTGGCTTTATTTAATTCAGAGTAACTCAAAAATAACTAGACTTGTTGTATCAAGCTGTCATATTGCTCGTGGTAAGTGATTTTCTCTGGGCATCCGGGAAATCGTTCCGAATAGGGGCGACCGATCCAGGATGCTGAGAGAAGCAGAAAAGGAAATCCCGCAGGGAAGTCTCTTTTACTGGCTCTCAATGTTTAGCCTGAACTTGGGAAAAGAGACACAATGGAAGCATTAATCCTCGCACTACTTATCGTCCGGACAGCTTACAGAGGCCAGGAGTCTGTTGTTCCTGAACCGGACACTTTTCAGCCCTTCGATCTCCAAGCGCTGGGACACGACTACAACGCCAATTGCAAGGCGCCGAGCCCTCCCTCTGCTCCAGAAGAGCCGTGTGTAGCGCACGCAGTCTAAATGATGCGCTGAGCCAGGAGGAACGATTTAGTGTTCTGTCAGTCCGGTAGTATAATCTGGATCATCCGCAAATCGGTGCCGAAGTTCCTGAGCGCAGAAACGATTTACCAATTCGATCAACGTGGATACTACTGAGACCAGAACATCGGATAGAAAAGCGAACACTGCCTCTATCAGGATTTGCGGGGAGCCTTTCGCGATCCGTGGGGATGATGATTACCTGCGTGATCTGGGCGAGGAATTCGAACCGGATACGGTTACCCTGTTTGCGCAGCTTTGCGCCAAAGACGCGCGTGTTCTCGATATTGGGGCGAACATTGGGATGACGGCGCTTGCTTTGTCACGGATTTGCACGGACGGCCAGATCGTCGCCATTGAGCCGGTTCCGAGGACGTTTCGATACCTCAGACGGAACGTGTCTAAGGGCCGTGCACGCAACGTCCAGATCTTTAATTGCGCGGTGGGTAGTAACGAGGGCTCCGTCCTGATGCAGGGACACCCGAGCAATTTCGCGTGTTCGTTTGTTGCAGATAACTACAGAATCCCTGCGAAGGATCATTTTTCCAAACGGGTCCCGATTAAGCGGTTGGACGATATGTTCCCGGATTTTCCGCTCGATCGGGTGGACTTCATGAAGGTGGATGTGGAAGGCTTCGAGCTAGAGGTCTTCGCCGGGGCAAGAGAAATTCTGAATACCTATCGACCGATCGTATTTTTGGAAATGAACCACTGGTGCCTGAATATTTACCGGCGGATCTCTCTACCGGAATTTCGAGAGCGGCTCATGCAAATATTTCCGTACGTTTATGCGATAGATGGGTTGGACTACCTGGACTATGTCAATGAGAAGAACGTTCACCACATCAATTATCATCACGTTCTAGAGTTCAAATATATGAACTTGGTCGCAGGATTTGACCGGCAAGATATTCTCTCGCGTCTTTCCTGATTGCGTAGGGTGCCGGCTTTGGCGCCTCGAGAAAATATCGCTAAATTCGAGGACGCTGCTTGAACAAATTGCAAGAGGTGGGCCCTACGCAAAGCGTGGAACCAGCGGCTATTGGGGATTCGCAGCGCTGCGCTCGCCGACCAGAATGCGATATCATCTCCGGAAAAGCATCCTTGGCCGCGGTAGCTAATGCCCGAACGGCAACGCTCTATTCTCGCCGCGCCTTCAGCGCCTTTTCATGTACGAAAACGATTCCTGGGCCTCCGCTGGGCTGTGCTGACACGCTCTGGGTTTTCTGCGATCTGCGAGTCCGACCGATCGGTCAAGACTTTCCCGATCGATCTGTCACCCGGTCTGCACCTGTCCCTTTTCTTCTTACAGAAACCGTTTTTTAAAAACTGTATCGCCTTTAAACGGAGAAAAGTCTTTCAATACCCGAGACGCGAAATGAAAATAACACGCCTCCTTGGGATTGCTCTTATCGCCATCGCCGTCGCAACAGGAGCTTCGTCTTGTTGTTCAGTGAAGCGATATTTAGCTTTTCATGGAATCGGTCCGGAAGCAATAGTGCAACCCGAAGCTTCGTCAGTGCAGGTGACGCTGATTTTGCGAAACATCGCGACTTCTGGCTTTATCGAGTGGAAAGTCGCGTCCGATCAAATGTGTACACAATCCAGCGGCAGAATCGGACCAGATGATGAGGCTTTTGAGCAGACCTGGCAAATGGGTACCGCCGAACAGCATATCTGGTTTTGGTGGGATACTTTAAACGGCGATGCTGACGCTACTGTTCTTGTGAACAATGTTGTGGTATTCGAAGGTCACTGCGCTCACGTTGGCTACGGTCAAGTTCAAATGATTAACACGTGCAGCTATCCTCGCGTCTACAAGACATTAGGTACGGGACCTTATCTTATAGAACCAATGGGTCTCAACCAGACTAATGTAGTCTTTGCCAGTTCGAAGCTACCCCCCTAGAGTGGCCGCTCTACAATAAGAAAGAGCGATCGGGAGAGATACAGTCATTACGCTAAGACAAGTACGGATTATTCGGGCCAGATGAGTAAACCGAACTCCCTCGAGAGGATCTGGCTGGTTTGGTCCAGGACATCAAACTGCTGGCAAAAGAAGAAAATCTATGATCTTTCCCTTAATGCCATGACGACACTCACGACCAAGGAGAACCGTACCCCGCTCAGCATCGTCGTCGCCATTATCGCCATCAGCGCCGTCGCCAGCCTCTTCCTGTGCTGGCTCGTCTATTATCATGTACCAGCCGATGTTACCGGCACCCACCTGCTCTTCCTTCCTGCACTCAACGCCCTGCTCAACGCCCTCTCCGCCATCGCCCTCGTCACCGGTTTCTGCTTCATCCGCGCCAAGCGCGTCAGCAAGCACCGGGCGGCCATGTTTACGGCGTTTGTCTTTTCCTCGGTTTTTCTCGTCACCTACATCACCAATCACGCCCTCCACGGCGACATGCGCTTTCAGGGCCAGGGCCCGATTCGTTACGTCTATTTTCCGCTGCTCATTTCGCACATCGGTCTTTCTGTCGTGGCCCTGCCGATGATTCTCATTACTTTTTTTCTCTCGCTCAGCGGTCGCTTTCCCGCGCACCGGCGTCTGGCCCGATTCACTTTCCCGATTTGGCTCTACGTCTCGGTCACCGGCGTCATAGTCTACGCCATGCTCGCAGCCTATCGTTGAGGCAACCCATCAAGACGGCGAATTCTTTGACGTCTATGGAGGGTTACATCGTGCAGGGGAAAAAGGACATTTCGCCCCCGTCCCAGGGAAACCTGCGTCGGCCGTTTAGTTGTGATGTTCAAGAGTCCAGGAAGTTAGCCTGACTTCCCCGTTTTGATATTTTTCAGACCGTTTTTTTGGGGAAAATCGCCCGCGGAGCCCCAAGTGATTGCCTGCCTTGCTCCTAAGGCCATTCAAAGTCTAGGACGAATTTTAGCTCTTTGCGTTGTAGGAAAACCGATCAGCGAAAGGCGACCGCGAGTTGTAAAAAGTTGAGAAATCGAGTTGCGCATTTTTGTATCCGGGCCATTGTGCTTTTCCGACAAAGCGCGGGGTGGAGCAGCCTGGTAGCTCGTCAGGCTCATAACCTGAAGGCCGCGGGTTCAAATCCCGCCCCCGCAACCACTTTTAAACCCTGCTCAGCAGCGGGTTTTTTCTTATAAGCACCTCTATATCAGCCACTTGCCTGATGGAATCCTGCTTTTTGAAACGCTATCTCCCGGCATCTTACCTTTTGCTTCAGATCGGACTACACGCAACTATTCTTGAGTATTTAGGACAATTTCTTGCCAGAAAACTCGCCAGAAAATCGTGACCGATTCCGGGACTGCAACTGACGTAGTAATCGGTAGATTGTTTCTTTCGGTCGTTTATAACCCGTTTCCCGACGCAGGACGCGTCGCAACCCTCGAGCTGATAGATCACATGTTACGAACGATCAAACTTGCTCCGTTCGATCCCGCCGCCTTGCAATTCGCGGTGACGACAATCGTGAAAACCGGTTGACACTGATTATTCCGTAATGGAATCATGGCCATGCCCGACGAGCCGTGTACGAGGAGCCGACAGATCTCTACCTACGTCGCAATCAAGAATTCCAAAACAAACGGCCAATGCAGCTCACAGCCGTGTTGCGCAACTTAGAGCGCTATCGGAAAATGCTGCTTGAACAGCCGATCGCGCGATTGATCAGCGCCGGATTTATTCATCCTGAAAAGCGCGGAATCGTCGCGATCACGCAACAAGGATTTAAGCCAAAACAGCCGCCGATGCGCCTTTATCTTTACCCGGCACAAGATTCCAGAACAGTGTACTTAAATGGCTCAAGCGATCGGTTGCAGTCAGGGCCGGATTTCCAAACTGGAATCCGGCCGGGACGAAGATTTGCGATTGCAAGAACTCATCGACTATACGCTGGCGACCGAAGGGAGCCTTTGGTTAACGATCGGTGCGCCGACTTTAGCGGAGCACATCAAACTTCATGTTCGAGCGCTGCGACAATTGTTCGAAGAACTCGTTGATCTGGGTGGGGAGGATCACGCGGTCAATGAAGGAATCGACCGTTTTCTTGATGACCTTCTGGTTGATGTAGGCCGCCGAGTGGAGAGTGCGAAAGAGGCGCTCGCCAAACGGGAACCACGGGGCGCAAAACCAAAAGTCGAAATCGCAGTGGTGCCAAGGTCTGGCATTTTTGAGCAAACAAGACCCACTGCGAAATCTGGCACGTTTACGACCCTGTCGGATGTTAAGTCTCAGCAACGTACGATGGACAGCAGTTGTGGGCGGAATGACGAGGGCGGTAGGAAATTTTCTGTCGAGAGTGCCTAGGACCGCTCCATGTGCCGGGCCGGGAAGTACCTTTGCGTTCGCGAAAATTGCGACGGGGTGCATAATGTCGAAGAGCCAATGCAATCCATATGATCGACCAAATTCGCAAGCTAAAGCGCGCGATACCGTTTCAGCCTTTCGAAATCGTCCTAAGCAGTGGGACGATTTTGCGGGTGCCATCCCCGGAGCATCTGGCGCTAAATGAGCACGGCACCGGACGAATCGCCGTTCTGAGCGACGACGGAACTTTTGATATAGTGTCGGGGTTGCACATCGTAAGCGTCCACGGAGCCGAAGCGTAGGTAAACTGTGTTTCCGATCTGCTTACACCGATATTCGATTCTCGGAACCGCTCAGCTTTGATGTTCGAAAACTCCGGGCTGAGGTGTGACAAAGCGTCTTTCCCTTGGCTTTGCTTTGGCACCTTTAACTTCAAGGTGATTTTGCGCGATGTCCACTTCCCTCCAGTCGAGGGCGCAAACCTCAGACCGGCGCAATCCAGCGAAGAGCTGCAGAGTTTGAGCCTCCTAGAAACGATGGCCACGCGAACACCAGTAATGCCAGTCGGCAATGGCTTGCGCAGCCTCTGGACCCAGACGAATCCCTTCCAACTGAGCAAGTGGTACTCCCATTTTCCGTTAGTGATTCGTTCCTCGCGTGCTTTATCAATCTTCGCTTTGGGCATGGTTAGGTTCTGGTGCAAAATTCTTCCCGTGTTGCTCCGGTCGCTACGCAACCCGGTAAATCCGGCGAGTAGGCCGACAATCCAGTACTGGTTTGCTCGATGATGGTGAGATACCGACTCATTTTGAGGGTAACTACCGACCCGGTACCTTTGAGTGATACCGGCTGTTCGGCATCTCCGTGACCTCCGTGCGGGACTCGATCTGCTTAATTTCCGGTACTGCCCGACGAACTTTGACTTGCGTCAGGGACCTTTCCAGCCCCGCGAACATTCATGAACTTGCTCAGCATATCAAACCAAAAGGGAGCACCTAACGAGACTGCAAGAGCGGACATGAGTAGTCCGAAGACCTTGGCAAGCCAGCCCCAGGCAGTATGAGGAATTCGCTCAAACGCGAAGGGATCCTCCGCCCCGTTCACTTTAGGATCAATCCAGCCGAGCGGTAGGTTGAGTTTCTCCGATTCGTCTAACAGTTCTTGCCGTGCCGTTTGGATGTTAGAAGTACCTCCCGCTATCTTCTGACTGGCGTTATCTGCGGCGGCGACAATGCCGGCGCGTAAGGCGGCGTCCCGCGCGAGTCGGTTCGCCAACATCATGGTATCTGCGTTTGCCGCGACGACAAGGCAGACGGCGACGGCAAACGAGATCTGTCGCGTCCAGCGCTTGTACCATCCTGAAAAGCGATCCATGGCGTCATTAAACCAGTCTTCCAGATTTTCGCGCAGCTTTTCAACGGCCTGTTCACCAGTACGAATATCTTTAATCACTAAGTTCGTCTCACGCTTTGTTTTATCCAAAAGGGTCAACAGAGATTGTTTCGTATGACCAGGAGCAAGAGCTTCGATCCCCTTCTCGATGGCCGCGAGCGCATCCGGATGTTCTGAAGCAAGTGCGCGACCGGCCGCGAGCGCATTTTGGAGGGTCTCCGATGCTTCCCTGATCTTGCCAAAATCTTCGAGCTTTTTCACTTTTTTTGCCGCTTCCTGTGCAGCGGCATATTTGCGTTGTACTTGCGCCGCGCCGCTGGTAGCCAGGTCCAACGCGGCTTGCGCATCAGCAACTGCCTTTTTCAACACTTCGTTGGCAGGTTCGGCTGCGCTCTTCTCCTGCTCGATTATTAATTCCTTTTGCTTTTGTTCAACGACTGCCTGGCCTGCACCCTGAGAGCCGAGGATATCCATTAGCGCCAAGGCGAAATTGGTTGGAGCGATATAGGAAGGCAGGCGATTAGTTTTGGTAAAGTCTGTCACGCCCTCCATCACCCCGCCGATCAGTCCATGATTGTAAACGTTTTGTGCGAGGCTGGTAAATTCCGGATCATTCAGAAGGTTTTTTACTCCTTCCAGCAGAGTTTTGCCTCGCTGCTCTATTCCTGCTGCAATTCCTTCGTTGATCACGGAACACAATAGGCTGAGCAGGAGAAAAATGAAGACTAAGCCGATGGCTATTTCTAACGCGTTGGAACCAAACATAGCTAATTTCTTGTTAAGCGAGCCTTATGAGTAAGAAAACCGTCCCGTTTTGCCTCGCAATTGACAGAATCAAACCGGGAACGCTTTGCCTACCGGTTCCATCGGAAACAGGTACATTGCAACAAACTAAGCTGCCGAAGTTGAGTTTGTAGTCAGCTCGGGAGCGGCACGGTGAAATTATCCCGCACGCCTTGTGGATTGTCTTCAAAGTCGATCGTGTAGTATTCATAGGCAATGCTCGTCTTGGTTAAATGGGCGTTTCGGTTTACTGAATAATTGTTTCTTGGCCATAAGTTGAGGTGTTCAGGAGTTCAGAAAGGGTCGGTTTGGACAGAGCGCGATCATCGGCAATCGCGCCTGAGATGAACGCTCCGCCAGGCGGGAATGTCGAGTTCCTTATTCGTGCCCCTCATCGGATGACTCTTTTTAGAATAAATAATCGCATTTAAGGTTTCTGCGGGTGACCCTTCTTTGGGAGTTACTGGTAGTGAACCATTGTCATCGCAATGAGACCATTACCCGATCGGGTTAGTGTTGGGCATCAGCAGGACGGCGAGTTCCGGTATAAGCGGAAAGGAGGTCACCTGTTGGGGAGGTCACCTATTAGGGTCGGTGGTCACCTATTAGTAACTTCTAAGTTTGCCAAATTCAGTGCGCCAACCAGTTTGGCCCGCAAAATGTGTATTCCAGTTTTCTCCAGGTTGCAAGGAAGTACGGTTTTTCGAGTCGCTTCAAGCATGTCGAAAAGGTAACTCTCGGGCGTTCTAGGCGGCATACAAAAGCTTTACACAGCTTAGAAGGGTCAGCCGTTGAATTATGACATTCGTGCTGAGAGGCAAGGCCTTCTTAAGTCCATTGGGATTCTCAGGCACGCAAATCGAATGGGTTGACGAGCTTCAGCTCGGCAATCCATTTGAAATCATCCACATTTCGCGACACCAATTCCCAATCATTTTGCAATGCGGTGGCAGCGAGAATAGAATCGGCCAGACTCATTCTGCGCTGTTGGCGGAGAGCGATTGCCTTTTTCGGAGCTTCATCAGTGACGGGAATGACGTTCGAAGAATAAATAAACTCCTGAAGGTCCGTGATTTCCTCGCTTGTAATTTGATGATAGCCGAGCACTTCGATTTGGGAGATCTGCGAGATGGCAAATGGTTCCGCCTCCAACCAGATTCTCAGCCACTCGTTTTCCGGATCCGTGGCATAAATGATGATGTTACTGTCTAGCAGCCTCATTCTTCACGACCAGGCAACGGACGATCCTGTCGGATTTCGCGTTGCCATCGTGCGGGATCGGGAATGTTCTTGATACCGCCGCGCGCCGCAATGCGCCGAAGAGTGTCCAGCGCTTTTACCGCCTGCTTTGTGTTATCCGGAACAGGTATCAAAGTGGCGATCACCTTCACTTTTCCCCGCCGCATTTCTATTGGTACAGGGAGATGAATGCTGCCGTCCGCGTGTGGTTCCAGAATGGCGGTTATCGTGCTCACCGTTCAAAGCAATAGCTGAATTCCGGCGGATTGGCAAAAACAAAGGCGCCGCGCGAAGGAGTTTGAGCAAAGCGTTCGGTTGACGATTGCCGCTGTCAAGACGCCTTGTTTTTTGCAAAAATTCGGCTGGGAATTTGTCGATTTTGGGTCATAAGGGATTTAATGGCGACGTCAAATCGGATTCCAAGGCGCCTATAAATAGCTAATTTTTAGCTAATTTTTAGTGTCTAGAGGAGAAACGTCAGGCTCATAACCTGAAGGTCGCGGGTTCAAATCCCGCCCCCCGCAACCAATTTTAAGCCCCGCCATAAGGCAGGGCTTTTCTTAGTAAGTATCCCATTATGAGCTAGTTGCCTAAGGTGAATCGGCTGTTGTGAACGCCATACCTTATCATCTTGCTGTCCGGGTGAGACCTGACTACATGCGACTCTTCTTAAGTATTGTGGTCAATTTCTTGCCAGAACTGGAGATCTGCTCGCTTGGAGACTGTTCCTCGCTCCTTGCGGGCGCCAGTTGTAATGGTCAAAGCGGGTTCCGCAAGCTAAAATGGACGACGCGCTGGACTCAAAATCCAGTTCACGCAAGTGAGTTAGGGTTCGATCCCCTCCGTCGGCAGTGCAAGTGTTTGAGCGGAGAGCCGCTCTGACAGCGGAAATAAAGGGAGATATCACGCTCGAAGTGCTTATTATCCATTCTTCGCCGTTCCGCTTAGAAATATGCCATTCAGATTGAATTTTTTGACAGTTCGTAACAGTCGGTGAGAATCGAATTCACTTGGGGCGGACGAAAAAGTACTGGACGTTGACGCCTTGACATTCAATTGCGTCTGACCGAGGAGTCTTTTTTTATCTTCCCATCAGCCTCCGCAAAAGAGCGACCTCCGCAACGGTCGCTCTTTTGCTTGCCTGGACGCGGAGAGGTACTGGGCGTAGGTGCCGGAATAGCAGTGTCGCCCTTTTACGGCGCGGACTTCTCCGGCTACGCCGGAAAACTCTGCTGCTTTGTCCCAGATAAGAATTTGAGACGCTTTTGGTTATTTCAATTCTTTTAAAACGTTCGCTTGAACAGAGTCGAAGTGTCCGGTAAAGCGGTTGCTAGCCCGCAATCAGGAAGCGTGCCCGAAGTGCTATATCGGCTAGCAATTGGAAATACCAAGGTTTGGTGGGCATTGCTTCATTCCAAGAAATCGTGCTAGCACTCGATTGTTGGAAGTGTTTCTCCACTACTCTCCGAATGTCGCCAAGTACAGTAGCATACGCGTCCCGCGTGTATTCTGTTGCCGTTATCGTCGACGAGCCCATGTGCGCCCGCGAACACTGTGCAACGAAATCATTCTTGCACACGGCGGGTCTCACACCACAACAAAGAATACTCGCGGGACGTGTATGCTACTTCGTATCCCCGATTTCAGGGCGATTCGCGCTGGTACGAAGGTAATCGCCACTGAACATGATTGCCGCGCCGTGATAAGATTCATCGTTTTTGGATTCGACCGTTGCTATCCTGTTTGGTCCGAAAGTAATTGTCACCTCCGCCGGTTGTCCGGTTTCCGGATCCGGCTGAGGATCTTCCGTATCGACCCAATGGATTTTGTTCCCTCTTAATTTAGCCGTTCCAATCAAGTCACCTGTGCTCCCGTCTCTCCGATTGAATGCGGAGATCTCAAATCGAACCTCTCCGTTTTGCTCGTCGATGGACAGAGTGCTACCCCAGTTTGTGCTGTAA
>Ga0209656_10001865_pt1 | contig 13745 bp, 11 predicted proteins | sample BogFormECP12_OM2_FD_188239 | JGI IMG/M metagenome (GOLD analysis project Ga0209656, IMG submission 188239) | Bog forest soil microbial communities from Calvert Island, British Columbia, Canada - ECP12_OM2 (SPAdes) (version 2) | ecosystem: Environmental > Aquatic > Freshwater > Wetlands > Bog ... | reverse complement strand
TCCGCGCTTTCGGCGTTGAGGGCGGCGATGCGGTTGCGGGCCACCCCGCCGATCGTTTCGAATTCCCCGCCGGCGTAGATGGTCGCGCCCGAGACCGTCAGGGCGTAGACGATCTTGTTGGCGTTCGGGTTCCACGCCGTGGCTTTACCGCTTTCCGCGCCTTCGGCGTTGAGGGCGGCGATGCGGTTGCGGGCCACCCCGCCGATCGTCGTGAAGCTGCCGCCCGCATAGACGGTCGCGCCCGAGACGGTCAGGGCGTAGACGATGTTGTTCGCGTTCGGGTTCCACGCCGCGGCTTTACCGCTTTCGGCGCCCCCGGCGTTGAGGGCTGCGATGCGGTTGCGGGCCACCCCGCCGATCGTCGTGAAGCTGCCGCCCGCGTAGACGGTCGCGCCCGAGACGGCCAGCGCGTAGACGGTGTTGTTCGCTTCGGGGTTCCAGGCCGTGGCCTTCCCGCTTTCGGCGCCTTCCGCGTTGAGGGCGGCGATGCGGTGGCGGGTCTGCCCGCCGATGGTTTCGAATTCGCCGCCGGCGTAGACGGTCGAGCCCGACACGGCGAGCGCGCGCACCGTTCCGTTGGCTTCGGGGTTCCAGCTCGTGACTTCCCCGGCTTCGTTGATATGCGCGACGTTCTGGCGGGCAGCTGCACCGACGTGGGTGAAGCTGCCGCCGATGTAGTAGCCCCCCGCGCCGTCGGACACGGCCACCTGGACGATTCCTTTGCCGCCTGAAACTGTCGGCAGGTCGAGGTTGGCGGCGCTCGCCGGGCTGATGCCCACCCCCGGGCCGGTTGCAGCCCCGACGGTGGTGAAGGTGCCCCCGATGTAGGTGATTCCGGCGCTGTGTGCCACGGCGTCGACTGTGCCGTTCGTCAGGTAGCCCGGGTTGGGAGCGGCAGTGGCTCCGCTCGCCAAGGAGGCGACGCCGTTGGAGAAGGCGATGTGCTCGGAGGTGCCGAACGTCCTCGGGACACCCGAGCTGTCCGCCACCGTCGGCTTCGTCCCGTTGGGCGATTCGTGCGGGCCTTCGAACGTGAGGCTCTTGCTGCCCGTATAGCTCGTGGCGGTGTTGCCGTACCCATCCAGCGCGGTGATCGACACCTTGTCGGATTCGCCCGCGGTCGGCGTCGTCGAGGTGGCGCTCAGCGAGAGGTTGCTCGCCGCGCCCGCGCCGACGGTGATCGCCTTGCTGCCTTCATTGGTCCCTTCCTTGACCGCGATCGTCGCTGTTTCGGCCTTGAAGAGGGTCATCTGCCCGTTCTTGGAGCCGGCTTCGACCGCGGCCACGCCCCCTGTGAACTTGATCGCCGTGGCTTCGCCAAAGACCTTTGCCGTCCCCGATTCGTTCGTCACGGTCGGTTGGTGAGAGCCGATCGTGCCGGCCCCTTCGAACGTCAGGTTGTGGGAGCCGGCGTATGTGGCCACCCTGGTGCCATGGGCGTCGAGCGCTTCGATCGTCAGGTTGTCTGCGCTGCCGGCGGTGATCGTCGAGCTCGCGGCTTCGAGGGCGAAGTGGGTTGCCGGCCCGAAGGTGACCGTTGCGCTCTTGGCTTCGCTGGTGGAGCTCCACGTGCGCCAGACCGCCGTGACCGTGTATTCGTGGGTGACGCCGATCGCCACCGGTTCGTCGGCGCAGCTCGTCACGGCCGAGTGCGACGCGGCGGTGGGGCAGGTGCCCCCCAGCCCGCCGCCTGTGCGAGTCACGTAGTATTCCACGGTGCCGGGACCCGGCGCCGTGACGGCCGACCAACTCAGTTCGATCTTTTCCGGCCCCCCGGTCGCGGTCAGCAGGGGCGTTCCGAGCGTCACGACCCCCACCGAGCCACTCCCAGCGCCGGAGCTCGTCCAGTACGCCCACGCGTTCACCACGAGGGCGAGGGCCACAGCCCCGATCACCGTGATGTGCGTCCGCCGTGAGCGCAGCAGCCGTCTCACGAGTGGGCGCTCCCCGAGTAGCTGAGGGGGAAGCTGGCTTCCTTGCACGCGTCCTGGTTGCTCGGCAGCTCGACTAGCCGGACCGTCGGCGCCGTGACGCCCTGTGCGGGCAGTGTGACCGACCCGTCTGCCGGCACCACCACCGGTGTCAGCTGCGAGGCGCTCGACTGCGTCAGGCCGATGTTGCTCGCGCTTTCACAGCCTGGGGGGCTGCCGGCCACAGACACAGTCAGGCTTGTCACCTCGAGCGGCTCGGCGTTCGGGTTGTACAGCGTGAGGGGGATCGGCAGGGCCGGCCCGCCGGGATAGAGGCTGCCGCTCGGGCTGCCGCTGATCGAGAACCGCTGCACCGGCGTCGGCGTCGGCACGGTCGGCGATGGCACGGTGCCCGGCGTCTGCGATTCGATGACCCACGTGTAGGAGGCCGGCCGGCTGAGCTTGCCCCTCCGCGTTCTCGCCCTCACCCGGAAGGTGTGCGAGCCCAAGGCGAGCAGCCTGCCGGAGCGCCTGGTCGTGCGCGTGCAGCGCGGGGGCTTGCCATGCTTCGCGTTGCGATGCTTGCGAGGGCAGCGCTTGACGGTCGTCACGACCACGCCGTAGCGCGTCGGGGAGGAGCACGACTTGAAGGCCGAGCGATCCAGGGAGCACTGGAACTTCACGCCGGCCTTCCTGTCCACGAAGCGAAATAGCGCCGAGGTCTGGGTGGTTTTCGCGGCGGGCCTGACGCGGATCGACGGTATCGGCACCGCCGGCGGGTGTCCACCGTGTCGGCGTGCGTGGAGGGCGTACGCGCCGGCTGCCGGCAGAAGGACAAGGATGCCGAGCATGGCCAGAGGCCCATTGCGTCTGGCGCTATCGATATCGGTGGCCCGGCGGCCGGCCATGGCTTTGCTCGGCTCCTTGTTGAGAATGTCAGTCGACGATCGACGAGGTATCCCCGGTTGCGTGCGTGGACGCGGCGGCGGGGCGGCGATTCACTCGCCGCCCCTTCCTTCCTCTGGTTGCCGCCGCTTCTCCTATGCCCTCGTAGGTGCCTAGGAGGCCTTGTATTCGAGCGTGAGCTTCTTGCCCTTGCAACCGTTCTGGTTCTTGGTCGCCTTTTCTTCCAATTCGACCTTTGCGGTCTTTTCCACCGTTGTTTCGTGGGGGACCACTTCTTTCGGTTCCTGCACAGCGTTTTCGGAGACCTTGAACCAGCCCAGCCAGCACTTCGCGCCCGCTTCCGCTTCAGCTTCCGTCGCGGCTGCGTTTTCGACGCTCTTCACCAGCGTTTCCACCTTGGCGAGGTACTCGGCCTGGGCGGCGTCCTTGTTCTTGACTTTCACGGTCACCGACTTGGTTCCGCCCGGGAACAGGCCTTCGACTTCGGTGCTGCTGACTTCCCAGCCGGCGCCTCCGGCGCTGGCCTTGACCACGCCGGTGCCCGTGCCTTCGGTGGCCGTCCAGTACGCGATCGCGCTGGCGGCGAGCGCCAGCGTCGTCACGAACAGGCCGAGCCCGACACGCGTCTTCTTCTTGCTCAGAAACTTGCGCATTAGAGCCATCACTCCTTCTCAGTTGTCCTTTCCTGGTTGGAGCGTGAGCTCCAGTACTCGGGCCATGCATCGGCGGGCGGCGAGCGATACTTGACTGTCTGATGCGGTTTGGGCCGAAATGACGATTCGCCGGCCGCTCGGGCGCCGCCCGCCGCCGGCGAGTCGGTGGGCGCACGGGCGGGCGGCCGGGGCGTATAAGTAGACGATGGACGCGATCGACCCCAGCGAGCGCCCGACGGGGTCCTGGAGGGCGCTCGCGCTGCCGCTCGCGCTGCTCGTGATCGTGATCTCGGGCATCAGCTTCGCGCTGTTCAGGGGCACGAGCAGGCCCGCGCTGCCGGGAGGCGCCCGGCAGTCCTCCGCCGCCGGCAGCGGGTACTTCGGGACGCTGGCCCTCCCGTCCAGGCAGGCCCCCCCGATCGAGCTGCACAACTACCTCGGGCGGCCGGTGACCCTAGCCTCCTACCGCGGCCGCGCCGTGCTCGTCACCTTCCTCTACGCCCACTGCCCGGACGTGTGCCCGCTGATCGCCTCGAACCTTCGTGTGGCGCTGAACCTCCTCGGCCCGCAGGCCTCCCGGGTGCAGGTGATCGCGATCTCGGTCGACCCACGCGGCGACACCCCCGCAGCGGTCGCGAGCTTCCTAAAGGCTCATGAGATGACCGGCAGGATGCAGTACCTGATCGGCTCGGCCCGGGAACTGGCGCCCACGTGGGCAGCGTGGAGCGTCGGCTCCTCCAGGGAGGTGGGGGAGCCGGACCTCGTCGCCCACTCGGCCCTCGTCTACGGGGTCAGCGCCGGCGGCAGGCTGACGACGATCTACCCTGCGAGCTTCGAACCCAGCGAGATCGTCCACGACGTCCCGAGGCTCGCCGCACACTGATCCTCGTGCGCGGGCCTCGGCGTCCTGCACAGGCTCGCCGGCCCGTCACCGCCGCGGCGCCCCGAGACCCGTCCCCGGCCCTGCCTCAGCTCTCGTCGAGGTCGCGCTGCCACAGCAGCACGTACCAGATGACGACCACGATCAGCACCCCGAGGGGGATGACGAGCGTGAGCACCGACCCGGTCGAGAGGCCTGAGGCGATTGGTAGTGCGGAGCTTGGCATGGACCCTCCCTAGTGCCCGCCGGCCAGCCGGGGAGCCCGCGCGGGGCCTGGCTCCGGCGGCATCAGCCAGCGGTGGACGTAGACCAACATGACGATCAGGAACGTGACAGAGCCGGGCACCCACATGACACCCGCGGCGAGCTGCTGGTCGGCCATCGCCGAGATGCCGCCGGGACGGGTCGCGAGGTGGGCGTAGAAGTGATACAGCGGATGGGGAGCGAGGGCGATCACCACCGCCAGGGCCCAGCTGACGATCATCGCGCCGATCACATAGGCCACCCGCTCGGGGGCCGGCAGGCGGATGTGCACAGGCGGGGAGGGGATCACCTGCTTCCAGAACATCAGGGCCGTGCAGAAGAACAGCGTGTGCTCGAGGGCATGCAGGCCGCTCGAGCGCAGGGTGGCGTCGAACAGCGCCGGGAGGTGCCATGCCAGCAGCACCACCGAGAAGGCGATGAAGCTCGGCAGTGGGCGGCCGAGCGTGCGACTCGCCAGCCGCAGGGGCGCTGTCGAGTCGCCGTGGCTGACCCCGCGTGCCAGCCACCGACGGGTGTCGAGGGGTAGGCAGCGCCACAGGCGGATCCATGGCGCTGCGAGCACGAACAGGGGCGCCGCCACCATCAGCAGGAGCACGTGCTGGATCATGTGCACCCAGAAGAGCTGTGCGCTCAGCTGCTCGATCGGGGAGGCCAGGGCGATCGCGAGGACGACCAACGACGCGTAGAAGCAGGCGGTGCGCCGGCGCTGGGCTGTTCGCTTGCGCTCTGGCGTCACGGTGCGACGGTTGCCGAGCCAGTAGAGGATGGCGAGGTCGATCACGAGGACCAGCGGGGGGTCGAACGACCAGTCCCAGAAGCCCGGCGTCGCTGCGGCCGGCGCCAGCACTACAGCAGGTACAGCGTCACGTACGTGATCAGGCCGATCCCTGCGAGGAACAGCCAGTAGAAGACGACGGCGTCGAACCCGCGGGGCAGCAGCTTGTCGGGATCCTCGTAGCCCGTCGGTGCCTCGGTCCCTTCCCGCCGGCTCCGAAGCTCGGTGGCCACCTGCGTCTCGAGCCAGTACATCGTCGCGAGCACCGCGACCAGGTAGAAGCCCGTCCACGCGACGAACACGCTCGCATATCCACCGTCCGTCGGCCCGAAGTGCTGGACGGTGTACTCGATGCACTGCAGCGCGATCGCGGCCAGCCCGAGCACGACGGCGATGGCCGCCGGCACGACCCAGCCCGGCGACTCGCTCTTCAGCCGCTGCCCGGCGAGGAACGTGAGCGCGGCGCTGAGCAACACGCAGACGATGAACGCCGCTCCCAGGCCCTGGTTGGGGTTGATGTGGGGCGGGCGCCACATGTTGTCCTGGTTGATCGAGCGCAGGTAGAAGTAGGCGAACAGGAAGGACAGGAAGAAGAACACGGAGGCGCCCGCGAGCAGCCGGGCCGCAACGGACATCGCCCGGGCGCCGCGCTGCCTGCGTACGTCGGGTGGCTCCTGAGGGACCTTGGCGCTCAGCGGGTGCGCGAGCCCGCCGGGAAGCCGCTCGCTCGGGGAGGCCATCGTCAGGCCCCCGCCGGGGAGGAGGCGGCCGCGCCGATCGGCAGCGGCGTCCCGTAGTCGTAGGGGTCGGAGTCGAACACCGGTATCTGGTCGAAGTTCTGGACGGGCACCGGCGTGGGCAGGTGCCACTCGATCGATTTCGAGTGCCAGGGATCGGCCTCGGCGGGCTTGCGGACGAAGATCAGCGAGTACACGACGTTGAACAGGAAGATCAGCATCGAGAAGCCGAGCACGAACGCCGAGATCGAGACCCACGTGTTGAGCCCGACCAGGTTTTCGGCGTAGCTGCTGACGCGCCTGGGCATGCCTTTGATGCCGAGCGCGAACAGCGGCAGGAAGGTGGAGTTGAAGGCGAGGAACATCAGCCAGAAGTGTGTTTTCGCCAGCCGCTCGTTGAAGCGCAGGCCGAACATCTTCGGCACCCAGTAGTAGATCGCCGCGAAGAAGCTGAAGATCAGCCCGCCCATGATCGTGTAGTGGAAGTGGGCCATCACGAAGAAGCTGCCGTGCAGCTGGGTGTCGGTCGGCACGTCGGACAGGGCGACACCGGAGATCCCTCCGATCAGGAAGTTGAACGCCCAGGCCAGGCAGAACAGCATCGGCACGGCGAAGGTGATCCGCGCCTTCCACAGCGTGCCCATGAAGCACATGAAGATGAACCCGGTGGGGATCGAGATGATCTCCGTGGAGAGCATGTAGAACGGCCGCAGATCGGCGTTGATGCCGCTTACGAACAGGTGGTGCTGCCAGACGAAGAAGCTCATCAGGCTCACGCCCAGCATCCCGGAGACAGCCAGCCGGTAGCCCCACAGCGGCTTGCGGGTGAACACGGGGAGCAGCTCGAGCACGATCCCGAAGCCGGGCAGGGCGAGGATGTAGACCTCCGGGTGTCCGAAGAACCAGAAGAGGTTCTGGAACAGATACGAGCTGCCGCCCCCGCCGGGCACGTAGAAGGAGGTGTTGATCGTGCGGTCCAGCGCCGACATCGCAAGCGTGCCGATCAGCGTCGGCGCCGCCAGCACCATCAGCACGGCCGTGGCGAACACCGACCACACGAAGATCGGCAGGCGCCCCCACGTCATCCCGGGTGCCCGCATGGTGATGATCGTGACCAGCATGTTCAGGCCGAGCAGGCACATCGAGATCCCGACGAGGGCGAAGAAGATGATGTAGGAGTCCATCCCCATCACGGCCTGGTCGTTGAGCGGCTCATAGCCGGTCCAGCCGGTCGGGAAGCCGCCGAAGAAGATCGTCGACATGAGGATGAACCCGGCCGCCATCAGCAGCCAGAAGGTGAGGGCCTCGATCCGAGGGAAGGCCATTCGCCGGGCGCCGATCATGATCGGGACGAAGTAGTTGGCGAACGGGCCGAGGATGCCCGAGGTCATCATCCCCATCATCATCGATCCATGCACCCCGACCAGCGTCAGGTACTGGTTGGGACCGACGACCGTCGGGGTGTCGTGCAGGAGCTCGGTTCGGATCAGCATCGCGTTGAGGCCGCCGACGAAGAAGAAGACCCCGATGCCCACGAGGTACTGGATCCCGACGACCTTGTGGTCGGTGCACAGCCCGAAGTAGCGCCCGATCCCCTCTTCCTCCTTCTCCCGCAGCGATGCCGGCCGTCCGAGCAGGCGCGAGATCGGGTAGTTGGCGAAGCCCAGCCCGATCAGGAAGCCGACCACGCCGCCGAGGTAGCCGAGCAGCAGGGCGACGTCGTTTTCGTCTGCCTCCGACTCGTACTTGTAGCTGTGGCCGCCGCCGAAGTGGTGGCCGATCAGCCAGCCGATGTAGTAGCCGGCGACGCCGAGCAGGACGGCGGTCAGGAGGTTGAAGCCGATCAGCCGCCGCCACAGGGGCCGGCTGGTCGGCTGGGGGGTGGGCGCAGATTCGGTGGTCGTGCTCATCCGCCTCGCCTCGTCGGTTCGGGTAGGTAGGTCTTGCTGTACGGCGGAAGCACCGCCGTCGCCGGTGCGTAGGCCACCCGCGCGGCGGTGATCCATGCCTTGAAGGCGGGGACGGACACCACTTTGCCGTGGGGGTCGAACATCGCCCCGTGCCAGATGCCGCACAGCTCGGCGCAGCGCACTTCGAAGCCCATGATGCGGGTGGGCTTGACGAAGGCGACGTTGTTCACGCCCGGGTTGGCATCGGCCTTGACGCCGAGCTGGTAGGCCCAGAACGAGTGGATCACGTCGAGCGAGGTGACGTTCAGTTCGATCGTCGTGTTGACCGGGAGGACGAGATGGGGGGTCTCGACGCCGCCGTAGGTCGGATAGCGGTACGTGAAGGCCCACTGCTGGGCGATCACCTGCACGGGGAGCCTCGGCCCGCTCGGGACCGTCAGCGGATTCGGCCCGCTGCCCGAGCCGGCGCCGGAGGCGCCCTCGAGCCTGACGGTCCCGAAGATCGCGACCGCGAGCACGATCGCCGAGGTGACAGCGATCCAGGTCGTCTGGATTTTCGCGTCGCCGCGCACCGCGGGGCCTTCGAGCGCGCCGTCGCTCGGCTGACGGAAGAAGATCACCGCGTAGACGAGGTAGACGACCACGAGCAGGAACACGGGGGTGGCGACGGCGCTGAGCACCGTCGCGTCGGTGCTCTGCCCGGCGGCCTGGTCGGTGCCGGTGCCGGGCCCGAGTTCGGGGCCGATCACCCAGATCACGATCGGCACGCCGATCAGGCACGCGACCAGCCACAGGATCGTGAACCGGCGCGCGTGGTTGGGTTCGCTCATCTCGGTTTGTTTGGGTGCGCTCATCGCCGGCTAGACCACGTCGATGAAGCCGCCCATGTACCCGAGCGTCTGCATCGGGCCCCCGTTGCCGAACAGGTAGCCGGCGCCGCAGGGCACGAAGCACTGCCAGCGGTAGCGTCCCTTCTTGCCCGTCCTGAAGCTGAACGTGATCGTGCGGTGGGCCTGCGTGGACGGTTCACAAGGTCCTTCTTCGCAGGCATTCTTGGCTTCTTCCGGCACCCCGGGCAGCGGCACGAACACGCCCATTTCCGGCACCGCGAAGGTGTGCGAGGCTTCTTCGGGGTTGATCGAGTTGACCGTCCTGCCGTCCACGGTCATCGTCCCGCCGATCGTCCCCTGGACCTGGGAGAGGAACGGGTTGCGCAGGCCCGTGGGCGAGTCGAACTGGTAGATCGTCACGTGCACGACCGAGTAGGCGGGGACCTGGTAGATCGTGCTGCGGATCCACTGGCCTTTGCTCCTGACCACGTAGGAGACCCAGTCCGGGTGGGCGGGGCTCAGCTTCTGGCCCACGGCCGCATCCGTCTGGAGCGTGAGGCTGGCGCCCCCGACGGCGGCGGGTGCGCTCGTGGCTGCGACCGTTGGGGGGAAGCTCGTCGCCCAGTCGGCCACGTACAGGCCGATGAGGACGCCCACGATGATCACCGCCGCCCCCACTCCAAGAACCTTGCTGGTGAAGCTGCCCACGTCGCGTCCTCCCGCTCCGCTCGGTGCCAACCTGATGCGATCTTATACCCGATCGGCGACGGGCGTTTGCAAAACATTTCTTCGCGAAACCCGCTAGCAGCGGGATCGCCGGCCGAGGGCACCGACGGAGGCTCGGTGGCTGCGGGCAGGACCGGTGAGCGGGCGGCGGATACGATCAACGGCCTTGCCCGCCGACTCCCCATCCGACACCGACACCCGCGCGGGAGACCCGTCCCCGGGCGTGAATCCGCGGGTCCCCGAGCGCCCCACGCTCGACGGCCTCGAGCGGAAGTGGAGCACCGCCTGGGAGCGCGACGGGGTCTACCGCTTCGACCGCTCGGCCCCGCGGGAGCGGGTGTTCTCGATCGACACACCTCCGCCGACGGTCAGCGGCTCGCTGCACGTCGGGCACGTCTTCTCCTTCACCCACACCGACACGGTCGCCCGCTTCCAGCGGATGCGCGGCCGCGAGGTCTTCTACCCGATGGGCTGGGACGACAACGGGCTGCCGACCGAGCGCCGGGTGCAGAACCACTTCGGGGTGCGGTGCGATCCCTCGATCGCATATGACCCCGCTTTCACACCGCCTGAGGTGGCCTCCGAGAAGGAACCGGTGGCGGTATCCCGTCCGAACTTCGTCGAGCTGTGCCTGGCGCTCACCGAGACCGACGAGCGGGCGTTCGAAGAGCTGTGGCGGGCGCTCGGGCTGTCGGTCGACTGGTCGATGACCTACACGACCATCGGCAGGCTCGCCCAGACGATCTCCCAGCGCTCGTTCCTCGGGCTGCTGGCGCGCGGGCAGGCCTATCAGCTCGAGGCGCCCACGCTGTGGGACGTTGACTTCCAGACCGCCGTCGCCCAGGCCGAGCTCGAGGACCGCGAGCGACCCGGGGCGATGCACAGGGTGCGCTTCGCCGCTGTCGATGGTGGCCCCGATGCGCTGATCGAGACGACCCGCCCCGAGCTGATCGCGGCCTGCGTGGCCGTGCTCGCCCACCCGGACGACGAGCGCCAGCGCGCGCTCGTGGACGGCGAGGTGCTGACCCCGCTGTTCGGGACGAGGGTGCCGGTGATGACCCACCCGCTCGTCGAGCCGGACAAAGGGACCGGGCTCGTGATGGTGTGCACGTTCGGCGATCTCACCGACGTAACATGGTGGAGGGAGCTGGGCCTGCCGGTCCGCTCCGTGCTAGGCAGCGACGGCCGCATGGTCGAGGTCCCGTGGGGTGCCCCGGGCTGGGAGACGGAGGATCCCGAGCGTGCCAGGACGAGCTACGGAGAGCTCAGCGGCCGCACGATCAACCAGGCCCGCAGGAGGGTGGTCGAGCTGCTGCAGGAGTCGGGCGATCTCGTCGGCGCGCCCGAGCCGGTGACCCGTGCGGTGAAGTTCTTCGAGAAGGGCGATCGGCCTGTGGAGATCGTCACCAGCCGCCAGTGGTTCATCCACACGCTCGAGCACCGCGAGGAGCTGATCGCCCGCGGCCGCGAGCTGCGCTGGCACCCCGAGTACATGCGGGCCCGTTACGAGGACTGGGTGCAGGGGCTGACCGGCGATTGGTGCATCAGCCGCCAGCGCTTCTTCGGGGTGCCGTTCCCGGTGTGGTATCCGATCGGCGCCGACGGGGCGATCCTGTATGAGCAGCCGATCCCCGCGGAGGAGGCAAGGCTGCCCGTCGACCCCTCGACCGACGTCCCCGACGGCTTCCTCCCCGAGCAGCGGGGACAGCCGGGCGGCTTCGCCGGCGACCCCGACGTGATGGACACGTGGGCGACCTCGTCGCTGACTCCTCAGATCGTGGGCAGGTCCGGCGAGGACGCCGAGCTGTTCGCGAAGGTGTTCCCGATGGACCTCCGCCCCCAGGCGCACGACATCATCAGGACCTGGCTGTTCTCGACGATCCTCCGCTCGCAGCTCGACGACGGCGTCCTGCCGTGGAGGGACGCGGCGATCTCCGGATGGGTGCTCGACCCGGACCGCAAGAAGATGTCGAAGTCGAAGGGCAACGTCGTCACGCCCATGCACCTGCTCGAGGAGTACGGCGCCGATGCCGTGCGCTACTGGGCCGCCGGCGGGCGGCCGGGGACCGACACCGCGTTCGACCCCCAGCAGATGAAGGTGGGACGGCGCCTGGCGGTGAAGCTGCTGAACGCCTCCAAGTTCGCCCTCGCCGACCTGCCGACACCGGCTCCGCGTCTGGCGCACCCCCTCGATCGGGCGCTCCTCGGCCGGCTCACCGGCGTCGTGGCGGCGGCGACGAGCAGCTTCGAGGCCTACGACTACGCCCGCGCGCTGGAGCGCACGGAGACCTTCTTCTGGTGGTACTGCGACTTCTACCTCGAGCTGGTGAAGGGGAGGCGCTACGACCCCGACCCCGCGGTCGCCTCGGCGGTCAGCCGGGCGCTGGGTATCTCGCTGTCGGTGTTCCAGCGGCTGTTCGCCCCCTTCCTGCCGTTCGTGTGCGAGGAGGTCTGGGGTTGGTGGCAGGAGGGCTCCGTCCACCGTGCGCCCTGGCCGGCGGCGGAGGAGCTCGAGGAGGCTCACGGCGGTGAGCAGGAGGCGATGCAGGACACGGCGCTGGCGGTCACCGCAGACGTTCTGCGGGAGGTGCGCAAGGCCAAGTCCGAGGCGCGCCGGCCGATGCGTGCGCCTGTCGAGCTGGTGATCGTCGAGGACACTCCCGAGCGACTGCAGGCGCTCGAGCTGGGCCGGGACGACCTCCTGCAGGCCGGCTCGATCGGGGCGCTCGAGGGGCGTCCCGTGGAGGACTTCGCGGTGGAGGTGAAGCTGGCCGGGGAGGCCGCGGGCTAGCGGGCGGCCGTGACGGAGGGCTCCAACCCACCGCAGGGCAGGGAGGTGCTCCTCCTCGGCGAACCCGAGGGGCTTGCCGCGGCTCTCGTCCGCAGGCTCGAGCAGGACGGCGTTCCGGTCACGGCGGCCGGCGGCCTCAGCGACAGCGAGACCACCGAGATCCTCGCCGAAGAGCGGTGGGCGGCGGTGGCGGTGGTGACACGAGACGACGTGCTCGCCCTGCGCCTGACGCTGCTCAGCGCGCACCTCAGACCCGACCTCCCGCTGTGGGTGACGATGTTCGACAGGACGATCACCCGCGAGCTGCGCCACGTGGCCCCCACGGTGCAGGTCGTCTCGCCCTCGGAACTGGTGGCGGCCGATCTCGCCGAGCTCTGCATCGCGGCCCGCGGCCGCCCTCCGCGCGGGCCCCACGGCACGCGCATCGTGGACGACCCGCTGCGGCTGCTCGTGCGGGCGGGCGCCGGGCTTCTCATCGCCCTCCTGATCGAGGCGGCGATCTCGATCGACGCCCTGCACGAGAACGCGGTCGACGCCCTGTACTTCAGCACCAGGACGGTCGCGACCGTCGCGGGCGCGCCCGGAGCTCCTTCCGCGCCGGCCTGGTTCAAGGCCGTCTCCACGCTCGACACGATCGCGGCGCTGCTGCTCGTCGCCGTGTTCACCGCGGCGCTCGTGCGCCGGCTGAGCCGCCCCCGCCTGACGACTCTGCTCGGGCCGCGGGCGGCCCCCGCCAGAGGTCACGTGCTGCTGATCGGCTACGGGCAGGTCGGCTACCGCCTCTCCCAGGAGCTGAGACGGCGCGGCGTGCCGGTCCTCGGCGTCGAGAGGGACCCCGAAGCTCCATGCGTGAGGCTGGCACGCGCCGCCGGCATCCCGATCGTCCTCGGACGCGGAGATGACGGGTTCACCCTCGAGCGCCTTGGGATCCGCCACTGCGGGGCGGTCGCGGCAGTGACCTCGACCGACCTCGTCAACGTCGCCGTGGGATTGGCCGCGAGCGACCTCGCCCCGGGCGTGCCGGTCGTCCTGAGGCTGGGCGACGGAGAGGTGGCCGCCGAGACCGACTCGCTGCTGCACCTGGGCCGGATCTGCGACGCCCACAAGATCGCCGCCGACACGCTCGCGCGGGCGCTCGAGGGCGTCGCACCGCAGCGTCCGGGGCCTCCCGTCCTCGGATAGGGTGCGCGGCGTGACGCGAACCCTCATAGCCGAGCTGCCGGGGAAGGTCGGTGGGCGGGAGACGATCCGTGGGTGGGTCCAGGCGGTACGAGACCAGAAGCGGATGCAGTTCGTGATCGTCCGTGATGAATCGGGCGTCGTCCAGGCGGTGCTCCCCAAGGAGGATCCCCCCGGCGAGCTC
>Ga0209656_10001864_pt1 | contig 13746 bp, 10 predicted proteins | sample BogFormECP12_OM2_FD_188239 | JGI IMG/M metagenome (GOLD analysis project Ga0209656, IMG submission 188239) | Bog forest soil microbial communities from Calvert Island, British Columbia, Canada - ECP12_OM2 (SPAdes) (version 2) | ecosystem: Environmental > Aquatic > Freshwater > Wetlands > Bog ... | reverse complement strand
GCCCCTGGAGGCCCGAGCCGTCTGCGAACCTCCGCCAAACCATCCTTCATCGCGGACCGAACGTTTGGGTTTTGCAACAGATTTAGAATTGCCTCGGCAACTTTGTTCGGCGTGAAATCGTCCTGAACGAGTTCCGGAACAATTTGCTTCTCGGCGATAAGATTCACCATCGCAAAATAGGGTGTACGAACCAATGGCTTGGCGAGAGTGGCGGTCAACGGAGAAACCCGGTAAACCACAACCATAGGGGCATTCAAGAGCGCTGCTTCCACGGTAGCGGTACCGCTGGAAACGATGGCGGCGTCGGCGGAGGCAAGCGCATTGTAAGTCTCCCCCTCGACCACTCGCACGATAACTCCACTCGGCCACCCTGCCTTTAGCAGACCAATATCACTAGGATGCGCGGCTGCAACAATGAATTGGGAAGATTTCTTGGCATGTATGCGCGCGCAAGTTTCCTGCAACACGGGCAGGTGGTGTGCCAATTCGCCGGCGCGGCTTCCGGGCAATATCGTGACGATCGTTCGAGCGGGGTCGAGACCTTGTTCCTGGCAAAATGCCTTGCGATCCTTCGTTGCGCTTACTTCGCCCACCAACGGATGCCCGATGAATTCGGCGCTGACGCCAGCATTGCGGAAGAACCTCTCTTCGAAGGGGAAGATGCACAAGGCCTTTGTAAAGCGGCGACGGACCAAATTGACACGCCACGGACGCCACGCCCAGAACTGCGGGCAGATGTAGTAGACGTTGCGGACACCCCGTGGTTGTAGCTTGCGGGCTAAACGCAAGTGAAATCCGGGAAAGTCGGTGAGGATGGCGAGGGCTGGTTTCTGAGTTTCGGCTTCAGTGACGATTCGATCCATGGCGTGCAGCAGGGAGGGAAGATGACGCAGGATTTCGGTGATCCCGACGACGGCGACTTCGGAATAGTCGGTGATGATTTCAACGCCTGCGGCTCGCATTTGCGGGCCGCCCATGCCAAACAAGTGGACGTCGATGCGCGTTTGCAGCGCGGTGGCAAGCCGCCCGGCGTACATATCTCCGGAAGCTTCACCGGCGGAGAGGAGTAAAGAGATGGGGGCCATGGAAGGGTCGCTGATATCGGCTAATCGCTCGCCGGCAAAGGGGTCTTCAAAGCGGTCGAACTGGTTAAACGCCTGCCGCCATCGGTATCGTGTAGTTCCTGTTCCTTGTACTGCAACTGATAGAGACGGTAATAGATGCCACGTTCTGCAAGCAATTCCTGGTGGGCACCTTGCTCGCGCAGACGGCCTTTGTGGAACACCAGAATGCGATCGGCATATTGAATGGTGCTGAGACGGTGGGCAATGACGAGGGCAGTTCGTCCGGAGAGCAAGCGATTGAGAGCTTCGCGAATCAGGAGTTCGGTTTTGGTGTCCACGCTGGATGTGGCTTCATCAAGAATCAGGAATCGCGGATTATGAGCTAAGGCGCGAGCGAAACTGATCAATTGTCGCTGGCCGACGGAAAGCGTTGAACCGCGTTCGTTTACTTCGGTGTCGACGCCTTGCTGTAAGGATTCAATGAAATCGCCGAGACCGATTTCATTGAGGGCATGTTCTACGTTGGCCCTGGTAATGCCGGGAGTGCCGAGACGCACGTTGGATTGGATAGTTCCGGTGAAAAGGAACGGATCTTGGAGAACGATTCCAAACTGCTTGCGCAATTCCTGCAAATCCAGAAGGCGAATGTCGATGCCGTCGAGGAGAATTTGACCGCGTTGAATGTCGTAGAAGCGGAGGAGCAAAGAGATGAGCGTGGTTTTGCCCGCGCCAGTGTGGCCGACGATTGCGAAGGTTTGTCCCGGATCCATGTGAAAGGAGACATCACGCAAGACCCAATCTTCTTCCGCGGGTTCGGGAACGTTACGGTAGGAGAACCAAACATTGCGGAATTCGACAGCGCCGCGGGGAGAGATAAGTTTTTGCGAGTTAGCTTTGGTTTCGATTGTGACGGGTTCGTCAAGAAGCTTAAAGATGCGCTCCGAAGCAGCCATCGCCGATTGCAGGATGTTAAATTTCTCGCTGAGGTCCTGGATGGGGCGAAAAAAGCGTTGAGCGAACATGGTGAATTCTATCAATACGCCGAGAGACAGAGCATGACCCAGAATTCGGTTTCCGCCGGACCAGTAGATCAGCGCAATGGTCGCAAAGCTCAGAAACTCCACCGCGGGATAGAAGAGGGCGTAGGCCAAAATCGCGTCCCGCCACGCCAGCATGTTCTCTTTGTTGCGCTTTGCAAATTCTTCACGCGCTTTTGTTTCGCGATTGAAAAGTTGTACCACGCTCATGCCAGATATGTATTCCTGTAGAAACGAATTGATTCGAGCGACAGCCGTCCGAATTTTCCTGTTGGCCTCCCGAACGTATTTTCGGAAAATCATGGTTACTACGAGGATGAACGGCAATATCGCCATCGCGTCGAGGGCCAGCTTTTTATCTATCCAAAAGAGAAGGGCGGCCATCACGGCCAAAAGAAAAAAATCATTGATCATGGTAACGACACCCGCCGCAAAGAGGTCATTGAGTGCATCGACGTCTGTCGTCACCCGCGTCATCAATCTCCCGACCGGATTCTTGTCGAAATAAGTCATGGAGAGTCGCTGCAAGTGGCTGAAGATCTGTGTGCGCATATCGTACATCGTCTGCTGGCCGACACGTTGCATAATCCTGATTTGAATGTACTGAACGAGAAAATCAAATGCGAGTACGGCGAGATAGATCAAACTGATGACGATTACGCCGTGCCATGCCTCGGGGATGGGAAGAGCACCGCTCGCGCCCGGCACAAGAAATTTGTCGATCACGCGCTGGAAGAGAATAGGCGGTGCCAGTTCAAGAGGTGTCACGACCGCCACCAGAGCGAGGGCAAATATCACCCGCGCGCGGTAAGGGCGCATGTACTTGAGCAGCCGTTTCATCAGCCGCGAGTCGTACGCTTTACCGAGTGCCTCTTCTTCGTGCACGTTGCTCATGCCCGTTCCAACTCTTCTTCGAGCAGTTGCTTCTGATAAAGATCGGCATAGTAGCCGCCGCGCCGCAGCAATTCTTCGTGCGTGCCGCGTTCCAAGATACCGCCATCTTTCAGCACAACAATTTGATCGGCATCGCGAACAGTTGAGGTTCGATGCGCAATTAAGATGGTTGTGCGTCCGTGCATCACGCCCCGCAGACGGTTGAGAATTTTTTCCTCAGTCTGTGTGTCGACTGCGGAAAGAGAATCGTCAAGAATCAGAATGCGGGGGTCGCGAATCAGGGCGCGGGCAATGGCGGATCGTTGCTTTTGTCCACCAGACAGCGTAATTCCGCGCTCCCCCACCATGGTTTCGTATCTATTCGGGAACTCTTCAATGTCGCCGTGCAGGTTTGCGACGTCGGCGGCCTCGCGAACCTGCCCCGATTCGAATTGCCGCAACCCAAATGCGATGTTCTCGCCGACCGTTTCGCTGAAAAGATAAGTATCCTGCGGCACATATCCAATTGAGCGGCGCAACGTTTCCAGTGGCCATTCTCGGATTCGATGACCATCAATCAAAATCTGACCCTCCGGAGCTTCCCACAGTCTTGCTACTAGGGCTGCTAATGTCGTTTTGCCACTGCCGGTGGGGCCGATGATGGCGAGCGTTGAACCGGCAGGAATCGTAAGATTAATGTTTCTAAGGACCGAAGATGTCTCATTCCTCTGGCCACTTTGGCCATTGCCCGCACCGTTACCTGCAATATTTGTGGGATAGGCGAAATTCAAGTCTCGAAACTCAATCGTGCCTTGTATTTTCGCGTCGAGTGGAATCTTGACGTTTCTATCGTCGATCTTTGGTTGTGCTGTCAATATGTAGTTCAACCTGCCCATGGAAGCGGCGCCGCGTTGAAAGATATTAGTTACCCAACCCAAGGCGATCATTGGCCAAACCAGAAATCCGAGGTACGAATTGAAAGTCATCAACGAACCGAGGGAAAGTTGTCCGTGAAGGAAACGATATCCCCCCTGCCAGAGCACAATCAGGAAGGTCGTTCCAATCATGGCCTGGAGGGAAGGCATGAACATGCTCCAAGTCCGAATCAGTTGGACGTTTCGCGCAACGTATTCTTTGTTTGGCCCATCGAATCCTTTCATTTCCGCGCTTTCCTGCGTGTACGCGCGGATTACTCTCACGCCAGACAAATTTTCCTGCACCTTTGCGGATAAGGTCGCCAATGATTCCTGAATTTTTTCATAAAGGCGGTGGATCACTTGACCGAAATACCAGACTGCCACGGCAACGATCGGGACTGGGAGCAGCACCCATAGCGTTAGCGATCGGGAAAGCATTACCATCACCGAAATCGATAGCACCATTGTCACGATCGTCGTACCGCTGTACATGATTCCGGGACCCAGCACCATGCGGACAGAATTCAGATCGTTGGTCGCGCGGGACATCAATTCACCAGTGCGGTTACGAACGTAAAATTCTGGTTCGAGCACCAGCAACCGGTCCAGCAAGTCATTCCGAATATCAAATTCGATGTCCCGCGAAATTCCAATAAGAACCCAACGCGTTGCAAAAGACATCACGCCCTTTAAGGCGATGCAGACTATGATGATGAGGCAATAAATCAGGAGTGTTCGGCGGCTATTGGGTTGGTAATAGGGGACTAAGTTGCTCAGCCAGTTCAGCGGCGCGACGTCGCCCGCGCCGTGCATGGCCCGCTCAAAAGGCCGGGAACTTCCTGCCAGCGTGTCAGTGATGATACCCGTTGCCAGCGGCACGACGTTGCCGATAATGCCCATCAGCGCGAGAGTGAGTAAGCCCACGGCAATCGCGGCTTTGTAGCGTCCGAGATAAGGCACCAGGCCACGCAGATTCTTGATCGCCGAGCTTTTCAGCGCTTTTTTCTTTTGCTCCGCTGAATGCGTGGGTGTCGCGGCCGTGCTCATCGTAACGTGGACCTCGGGCTTTCCAGTGTTGGCAGTTCACCGAGGAAATTTTGATAGCCTGGATCCATGGATTGATACCGCTTGGTGGCGGGATTCCATCTTACCGCAATCGGCAGCGTGCGTTCAGTCGAACCCGTTTTCACGGGGGTGAAATAAAGGGAGAGACCTTTTTCCGGGCTGTCCTCATACTGTAATTTCCAACCCGTGACGGGCTGAAGCGGCGTAAGGCCCAAGTATCCCTTGCCATTTTTCAGATACTCGTCGCAGCGCAACAGTTCCACCCATTTGCCGTCTTCGAATTGGGCGATAACCGAACGGGTCACAACCGTTCCCGCGATGACACTTCTGGGCGTATTCGGCAATACGTTTGCTACCAGGACCTGCTTCTGGCCATTCTTGGCGAGGTCGCCAAACAAAAGAACCTGTGCATCGCTGCCTAGGAGGGAGGCTGCGACATCCTGATACTCTTCCGGGACGACCGGCTCCAGGGGCTTTTTCTCCTGAGAGGCAACCTTCGTAGACATCGAATCGCATCCGGTGAACGCGAAACTCATGAAGCAGGAGAGAGAAATGACAAGGGAACGAAACATTACGATCCTTTCCAAGTAGACGCGCCGGGTACGTGTCTGGTATCAGAGAATAAAGCTAATTTCGATTCAAAGACTTGGGGCCGCAAGGGTAATCTCAATGACTTGCCCCGGCTTGCCGTCTTTTTCCTTTGTGCACAGCACTTCCATAACCTGCGGCACGTCCGCGCCTGCCCAATCAAAGGCGTAATACCACAATTCTAGCTGCTGGCCGCCCTTGCTGCTAGGACTCTTGGACTCGGGCTCGCCGTAGAGTTGGGAGACTTTGGGGGTGGGGTCACCCACGCGAAGGCCGTGCCCGGTTTTCCAAAGCCCTGGTAATATAGAAGAACACCTGCTGTCGGTCGTTTCAGCTACGGTCGTACGGATAACTTGAATCCTTTTGGCTGAGTCGATGTCGATGGCCAGCGACTGCTTTTGGCAGGCAGGTGACCAATGCAATTGGGCTTCGTCTTTTTCGTTCTTCTCATCCGGCTTCTTGTAGAGTTGGACCGCGCGGGAATAGGTGTCGCGGCCTGGCCTCAGTCCTGCCAGAGTGAGTTCATTGGAGCGTTGGAGAGTTGCTTTTTGGGACGTGGGCTTGGGTGTTTGCGCTGCTGTTAGCGCTGAGCAGAGTTGCAAGAAAATCAAAGGCAAAAGCGCTAGCGCGCCAAAAGATGGCAGGCCAGCGCTACAACAGAGCTTAGCGTTGGGACTGGATGGCATCGAGACGCGCCTCAAAGTTTTCCTCGCCTTCGCTCCAGAGTTCGCTGCGCTCTACTGGTAATGCTGCTTCGATCGATTCGACCCAACTGAAGAGCTTCTGAATATTTTCGCGGGTCTTTTGGTGATACAGTTTCAAATTTTCGGAGCCGGCCATCCAGCTCCTGAATATTTTCTCAAAGGGATGATCGGAAGTGTTGAACGGATCGGTGGCCTGACCCGGAGCCAACAAGCCGCCGTGACCGGTGAACAAATGCTCGAAACCAAGGTCAGCCATGAACTGGCCGGTGATTGAAGCGATCCCGTCCTCGTAGATGGCGCCGTGACAGATCAGTTCAAGCGGTTGCGGGCCATAATCCCATTTCAGCGTGTCGATATCGAAAGTCCACAAATCCCATTGCCCGCTAACGAAGTAAGCAGTGTCTGCATTCAGATGCTGAATCGCAAGAGCGGCGACTTCTGCTGGCCCATATTTCTGTTCGCGGAGATCCCATTCCTCCAGAGGAGTTTCGCTAGCGTCGATGGCCTGGACGATGAGTTTGTCGAAACCCGCGCGCGTTTCGGCGAGCGGCACGGTAGTCAAGAAACGGGCGAACTCTGCAATCATGGTTTTTTCCGAGAAGTCGCGAGTCCATACACGTAAATAAGCTCGGTTGGCCATGGGTAAACTTTGGAATTATACCGTCCGAGGATTAGATGCGCCAACGGTTGGGACGTGTAAAGAGGGGTGGTAATGGACCCTATAGGAAGTGAAGAGGGTTGGCGGGGCTGTTCCCTGCACCTACATTTGTCTTTTATCGGACTCGAAGCCGGCGGCGATTTGCTGGAGACGTTCGCGGAGGGTTTCTCCGAATTTGGAGAAAACTTCAGCGGTTGCTTCACGAAGTTTTTCTTCGGCAGAGGAAGCAATCTTTGCAATAACGTCTCGCGATTGATGATTCAGTGTCGCCACGGTCGCCACCATCCAGGAATTGGAGATATTTTCGAGCCGGTTGCGGTATTGCTCCGCCGACTCGTCGCTGATTTTCCCGAAAGAGCCGCGCAATTCGGTCTGCTGCGATTCGTTCATGGACTTCCAGGATGCCAGCAGGGCGGCAAAGCTGGATTCCACTTGACCTTGCGCTTCACGCAAGCCCTTTTCCACCGAACTGCTCATTGAGCCCTGGAAACGGCGCAAAAATTCTTCCTGTTCGTCACTGATCTTCTGAGAAATCTCCACTCGAGTGCTATCCAGTTGCTCGCGCGAAAGCTCGACCGACTTGTGGATCAGTTCATTGAAGCCATCGAGCTCCTGACGCGCATTGCGCTGAATTTCATCGGTGAATGCCGCCGAGGTGGTATCGGCAGCTTCGGTAAATAGAAGGCGAACCTTCTTGAACGCTTCTTCGACCGACTCTTCCAATTGGTGTTGGGTTTGGTTCAGGTAGCTACGGCTGGAGTGATCAAGTTCCGTCGCAAACAAACCGGAAATTTCGCCAGCCTTTTCACGCAATTGCGCTCCGGATTGTTCCACCAGCCGCTCGGTAAGAGTTTGGGCCTGCGTCTGGCCGCGTTTTTCATACCATTCCGCGGACTTAAACATCTCTTCCATAGTGTGATGTTTGAGGTCGATGGCTTTATTTTCCAACTCTTCGAGATTCCGTGTGCTGATTGCCTGGGCTGACTCATTTAATATCTGCTCAACGCTGCCGAGATTTTCGCGGAAGCGCGCCATGGAATCCGCAAACGCCTCATCGGCTGAATTACGAATGCGGTCCTGCTGCATGGTCATGGCCGCGTCAAGCAGGGAGCGTCCGCCTGCCAGGCGGTGAACGGCTTCTTCCGCTTTGGTGACATGCGGCTGGACAAGGGATTGGATCTGGGAGTCAAAGTTTTCCAAGGCTTTGCTGTTTGCGGATTCGAAGCTGTGGCGAATGCGAGTGTGAATCTCTTCAAACAAGCTGTCCGATTGGCGGTGCAGTTCATTGCGGTGCAAGCTCAACACATCGTCCAGTTGGGATTGAAAACCGCTCAACGCCTGTTGCTGCACAGTTTCCGTGCGGTCCGCATAGTGCTCTAATTTCTCCGTTGCCTCATTGGCTCGGTCCAAGGACTCTCCCAATTTCCTGGCTCGCGCTTCGATCATTTCGAGTTGCGCTGTTCCCTTCTTCTCGACCTCCTCGAGGACTTCAGAGCGAAGATTCTTTGCTTTTTCCAAGAAGCGCTGGGATGCCTTTTCTTGAGCGGCTTGAATCGCTTCCTCGAGCGTGCTGGCCCAGCGAGCCTGCGCTGCCTCCACTTCACGCGTCATTTGCTGGTGCAAGGAAGTTTGGGCTTCGGCGAGTGAGTTGTTCGCGCGTTGAAGCGTTTCAGTGAGTCCGCCGGTTAGAGTTTCAAAATGCTGTGCCGCAGTTTCTTCGCGCTGCCGGAGTTGCTCCTCCGCCCTCTGTGCTACTTCTTGAATGCCGGCTACAACCTGGCTTTCAACGACCTCCGCTTGAGTGCGTAGCTTATCTGCCGTTTCATCTGCTTGCGTACAGAGGGTCTGGAGAGTGTCGTGTGCGGTGGAGAGCTGTTTTTCATGTTGCTCGCGTTGCAAGGCGCCTTCGCGGGCCAGTTGGGCGGTCAGTTCATGGGTCATCTGCTCGAGTTGTGGAGCGAGCCATCGGGGCAATTCATTCTTGAGAGATTCTGCCGCAGATGCTTGTGCCTCGTGGGCACGGGTTGAAGATTCCTGCTGAATGGTATCGATGGCGTGAGCCGTTTCGCGGGCGACTTCTTCGCGGAACGCGGCGTACCTCTGTTCGTACTGCTCGGAGGCAATCCGCCGTTCCGCAGCCACTGATTGCGTCGCTGTTTCATGTACAAGCGCTTGAATCTGCTGTTTTGCTTCAGCCAACAAGCGGGCAACCTGCCTTGCCAATTGCAAGGACGCGTCCGTGGTGCTCGTCGGAGCAGGGAAGACCCGCAAATTGTCGGGAACTCCACCATTCTGATCCGCGTCCGGCAAAGGCGCATGGGCTTCGCCCGTGAATGTGGCGGGAATGGTCGGAGGCAATTCCGGAAGAACGCCTCCAGTTGCAGCCGCAGTAGCATCTTCGGGGAGAGTGAACCAATCTTCCGGAGGAAAGGCGATGCCCCAGGCATTTCCTGGTGTTTCTAACTCCAGTGCCACTTGAAAGAGCTGGCGCACCGTTCGCGGCCGTTGGATCCAGGCAACCTTGCCGCGGACGCGGCGCGGAGAATGGCCCGGTTCCGGAGAAGGAACTTCCAGATTAACCCACATATTTTTCAGCACGTAATGCTTGGATTGGTAGCGGCAGCCGTGGCAGTTAATGATCAGAGTTGAGGTGCGTTCGGTGAATGGACGGCCCAAGGCGTCCACGCCGGTGACGTTCAATGGAACAGCCTGCACGATTCTTGTGCTCCGGCGTTTTCTTAATTCCGTGCTGGCGTTCAACGCGCCTTCCGTCATCGGCGAACTCGATTCATCGGCAACTTCCGGCCCCTGTTCATCGTTCTGCATCGTCAAGGTAACCTGTCCCCGGTTCGTTTACTTCTGTACATCCGGCTTATCGGCTGGAGCACTTTGGGAAGTCGCTGGCGGTCGCGCGACGAGGACTGTGGTCCACAATTCTTTCAGCACCCAGATCGGCCCAACCAACAAATAGACGGGGCCCTGAAAAAAAGCGGGATTGTTCCCTTCGATTCGATGTCCCACGAGCAACAAAATCCAGCCACCCGCAAAGCATGCCAGGCCCCATTGCCAGTGCATCAGCACCAATAGGACAATTCCAGCGAAAATGAGCGGAATACCGATAGCGTGCAACAGTTTGTTCCAAATCGAACTGTGTTCATGGTCGTACTGCGCCATGTAGTGCGCCAACCCGGGCATAGCGCACCTCCTACTCTGGTTCTCGATGAACCCACCGTGGGAATAGGACTGTATCCTGAATTCCGCAGCTTGCCTAGAGGTAGAAAAGCACTGTACTTCCTAGTTTCCTAGTACCATTAGTTTTCAACGAGTTTTCGCTGCCACGGCGTCACTGCCTAAGCCGGGATCAGTCACTCCAATAAAATCTTCTTATAACTCACGCCGCCCTTCCATGGCCTTCAGCATGGTGACTTCATCGGCATATTCCAAATCCGCACCCACCGGGATTCCCACGCCTATACGCGTCACCCGAACGCCAAGTGGCTTCAACAATTTTGAAAGGTATACCGCGGTGGCTTCGCCTTCGGCAGTGGGATTTGTGGCGATGATGATTTCTTCTACCGTTCCGCCTTTGAGGCGCTCGATGAGGGATTTAATGTTCAATTGATCTGGGCCTCGACCCTGTAGCGGAGATAGGGAACCTCCCATGACGTGATACATGCCGTCGTAGGTGCGAGTTTTTTCAACCGCCATAATATTGTGCGGTTCCTCTACAACGCAAATGGTGCGTTTGTTGCGGTTCGGTCCAACGCAGTACAAACAAGGGTCCGTATCGGTAATGTTGTGGCAGGTGGCGCAGGTGCGAATTTTTTCCTTCGCGTCGCGAATGGCTTCGGCCAAAGCCAGTGCGTCTTCCAGTGGAACCCGCAGAATGTGAAACGCCAGACGTTGGGCGGTCTTCTGCCCAATTCCCGGGAGATGTTTCAGCTCTTCAATGAGTCGTTCGACAGGTGCGGCAAAGTCAGGCATAGCAGATGTGTAGCATATCGGCGCATCTCTGCGCAAACGCGCTTCAAAACGAGGCCTTTTTCGTTAGAGATTCAGGGAACGGAGATAGGAAGATGAACCTGAATGGTTGTGCCGACGGACCTTTTCGATTCGATCGAGATCGTGCCTGCGTTCACACATGCTGACAAGACCGAGGCCAAGGCCCACAAGTCCTTCCGGCCTACGGCCTCCAGGACTTGTGGAACGAACAGCAAGAACCAAAAACAAGATCCAACCCAAATACCATGTGCCTGCAAATCACCCTTGGAGAAAATCATGGAACCGGACATTTCTACTTTGCGTTGACACGAGACGGGTTCGAGACGGGTTCGAGGGGTCGAGGCGTGGTAGCTCGCAGGTGAACTCCTGGTTAAAACTAGCAGAGTGGCTTCAAAAAGAATTGCGTACTTGCGTTCCTCGGTCATGGGAGTCTCCGCAAGAATTTGCGGCGAGGAAGGGACTACAGCTTAACACTTTTCTCAGACTCAGTTAGTTCCCAAACAAATCGTCAGTGCCGCCCCAATTGTTGAAGAACGACGCGTTCGCCCGCAGCTGTAATCGGTAAAGTCAAGTACTGGGAATCAAGTTAGCGATTTCCCGAGGAATTCTTGGGTGTGAGAGCGTTCACTTCTTCGAATCCAGGCATGGCAGCGCAGCAATCTTTGCTTCCGGCGTTTCCAAGCTTCTGGTTCCGCTCTGGTCTTTCATGGACAGAAGCACCCAATCGCTCTTTGCCTCTGCCGTCCTGCTGAACTCGAATACGATCTTCTCGTTCTCTCCCCGTTGGTAGCTCATCGTCCGTAGCACTACGGGATACATTTTTTTCGTCACGTCTTCCGCCGGTGGGCCGCACCTCTTGATTATGTTTTCCGGGATCACTTCTGGTATCGCTTGTTCCTGCCGCTTCTCCCCTGCGTTTCTGGCCTGCTCGGACATGCGTGTCACCACCGTGACTACCGCCATCATTCCGAAAATCGCTCCTGCAACAATCAACCACACGCGCTTCGTGCGTTTCGGGAACTTCGCAAGCTCCACCGTCGTCCCAGCCGCGCCGGTCTGGCTGACCTTCGGCGCAACCACCTTTTGCGCCGTTTGTGTCTGCTTCGAGGCGGTCTTTCCGGTCCCCGAAGACTCCGTAACCTCTGTCGGGCTTCGCAGCGAATCCGGTCCCGTTATCTCGATCGGTTCGTCCGAATACGCGGTGTCCTGCTGTTTCGTCTCCTCCATACCTTTCCTGCCTTTCGGCCTGTACTCTAATCATCGGCCTGTGCGCCATTCGCTGCTCCATATTCTTGCCTCCTATTGCGAGACAGTAACTCGGCCTGTGCTGGGGGATGTTCGAATCGTAGGGACGCCGGTTCCGCCCCTGGTGGCGACACACTCGGAAGTAGTTCACTTCGATTCCAAAGGCTAAACGCGCTAATTGGAAAAGTAGAGGCCCAGGTTACCGGTAAGAACTCATGCGCCCTCGGCGCACCACCTAGCATGAGAAGGCCGACCGGCAGGCATTCCCGGTAAAGTTGGTACTGGGACGGGACGGGACGCGTGCACAATCAATACGGGCTAACCAACCGAGCGTGCCGCGCAGGTGCCTCAGAATAAAAAGGCCCGGTGCCGATGCGCCGGGCCTGTCAATTATCGCGCCTTATCCTTTCGATCTTGTCAGATCAGTCTGATCAAGTTGTGCATGTCTCCATGCGAGAGACAATCTGCGCGACACCTTCCGTGTACCACACCGAATAGCAGATTTCAGTGATGATCGTCTCCCGAGGCCCCTCCACCATCACGAGACTTGTGCTCGGTTTGCAAAATACTACCTTTAACACGCGTCAAGTCACGACATAATCTTCCATGTAGGTACTAGACCGGAGCCAGAGGTTTTTAAGGAATTTGGACGGCTGGCCGAACATGGGACAGGGGTAGATTCGTCCAGCCAATTTGGGGATGAAGCGGACCGCTAAGTTATCACAGCGGAATTGAGATTCAAGAGTTTCACACGAGGAAAGAATTGATGCGATGGAACGATTATTTCGAATTGCTCGAGAATCTGCACTTCCGAATTACATTTTATTTTATTGCTCTGGTAGTTCTGACAGTTCCCTAACTCTCGGGCCTCTATTAAGCTAACTTTCGGGCCGCCAATTTCCTCTCCCGCCTGCGCACCATGGTGAAGCTAATGTCTTGTAAGCTATGTTCATCTGACCAGTTACACGATTGTCCCGCAGAACTGAACTTCACTTTTCCCGGCCTCAAGCGAGTCAATGTAGCTGCCGTCTATCTCTGCAAGAAGGTCTTGGTCTGCACAAATTGCGGATATGCTGAACTTGTGATTCCCGCATCAACATTGAATCAGCTTCAGCGGGGTATGGGCGAATTTCCAAACGGAAATGGCCGCCATTACGGCAGCACATCGGAACTCTTCGGTTTCGATGGTGCAGCGACGCGGAACGCATCGACGGGTTCGCTGTAGGTACTTTTGGCAATTCCGGAGTGAGCGAAAAATAACTAGATTCGTCATCGGGCTGGGTACCACACCGTTACGACTTCGGATTTCGCAGCGCGATTGTGAGCGACCCGGCCATCCTATTCTCATGGAACTGGAGACAACGATATGAAAAACTTTGTCGTTGGCCTTGGGGTTATCTCATCTCTGTGGGTTCTCTTGTGGCTGGTAGGAACCGGTTCACAATGGTTGGCTAGATGGACGCGAACACGACATCAAAAAAGCCCAAAACTTTCTGCCCATTAGACTGAATTTAAATTTCCTGCACATGGCGTCGTTCGGGGCAACGGTACAGAAAAAGGAGAGAAGGCCCAGATTCGCACCTAGGCCTTTGG